>Ga0163155_10000003_pt1 | contig 306389 bp, 298 predicted proteins | sample OliLakLV19SP4G1_FD_148611 | JGI IMG/M metagenome (GOLD analysis project Ga0163155, IMG submission 148611) | Freshwater microbial mat bacterial communities from Lake Vanda, McMurdo Dry Valleys, Antarctica - Oligotrophic Lake LV.19.SP4.G1 | ecosystem: Environmental > Aquatic > Freshwater > Lake... | reverse complement strand
CACGAATACGCTGCAATTCAATGCGCCGGCTGTTCCGCAGGCCGCGCCTGCGCAGACGGATGAGCTGCAGCTGATCAATCCGCGCCTGTCGCCCAAGGTCCTTGATTTTGAATCCAGTCCTTCCACGCCGCAAACGCGCACGCAGCAGAATGCGCCGACGCAGCCGCAATCCAGCGGCTCGCCCAAAGAACTGACTTTCTAGAAAAATTAAGCGCTGAACTTGTTGTCGCGGCGGAAACCGTCCGGCGGCAGTTTGCCCTGGCTGGCGCGGGCAGCGAGCCACAATTTACCGTTCGCCGTTTTCTGGTTGTTGCGGCCTTCGGTGTAGGGCATGCCTTCCTTCATGTTGAAGGTGATGGCATCGGCCAGTTTGCCGCCTTTGTATTTCTGCAGGGCAACGCCTTTGCCGCGCGCCATTTCCGGCACTTCCGACATCGGGAAGACAACCAGTTTGCGGTTGGTGCCGATCACCGCGACGTGATCGTGGTTGGGCTCGACTTTGCGGACGATGGTCGCCTGCACGCCGTCATCGACGTTGAGAATGATCTTGCCGTTCTTGGTCTGCGCCATGCAGTCGGCAGCTTTCACGATGAAACCGCGGCCATCGGCGGACGCGATCATATATTTATCGGCTTCGTTGTAGACGAAGATGGCGATGATATCGTCCTGCGGGGGCATGTCGATCATCAGGCGCACCGGTTCGCCGTAGCCGCGTCCGGATGGCAGCTTGTCGGCGCCCAGCACGTAAGAGCGGCCGTTGGATGCGAACATCAAAATCTTGTCTGTCGTCTGCATCGGAATGACGAAACGGTTTTCGTCGCCTTCCTTGTGCTTGAAATCCACCGGGTTCAGATCGTGACCTTTCATCGCGCGGATCCAGCCCTGCGTGGAGAGCGCCAGCGTGACAGGTTCTTTTTCGATGAAATCTTCTTCGTTCACGACCGTGATCTGGGATGGTTTACCCATCTTGGTGCGGCGCGCGCCCAGGCTCGTGTCCTTGCCGAATTCCTTGCCAAGCGCAGCGATCTGCTTCTTGATCGCGGTCCATTGGCGTTTTTCGGAACCGAGCAGTGTTTCGAGTTCCGTTTTTTCTTCTTTCAGCGCCTTGTCTTCGGCTCTGATTTCCATTTCCTCGAGCTTGCGCAAAGAACGCAGACGCATATTGAGGATGGCGTCGGCCTGATTGTCGGTCAGTTTGAAGGTTTTGATCAGAACCGGCTTCGGCTCGTCCTCAGTGCGAATGATCTTGATAACTTTATCGAGATTCAGATACGCGATCAGATAACCGGCCAGGAGTTCGAGGCGGTGATCGACGATGCCAAGGCGGTTTCTGGTGCGGCGGACCAGCACTTCCTGACGGTGGTTGAGGAAGTTCTGCAAGACTTCCTTGATGTTCATAACACGCGGGGCGCGGCCATGTTCCAGCACGTTCATGTTAAGGCTGAAGCGGGTTTCGAGATCGGAAGAACGGAACAGCTGCTCCATCAGCAACGAAGCTTCGATGTTGCGCGATTTCGGGATCAGGACCAGACGCACGTCTTCGGCGGATTCGTCGCGCACGTCGTCGAGGGTAGAGATTTTTTTATTGGTGATGAGGTTGGCGATATCCTCGATCAGCTTGGCTTTTTGCACCTGGTACGGGATCTGCGTGACCACGATCTGCCAGGCGCCGCCTTTGAGTTCTTCGGTTTCCCATTTCGCGCGTAGCCGGAAAGAGCCGCGGCCTTTTGTATAAGCCTCGACAATCGCCGATTTTTCTTCGACGAGAATGCCGCCGGTCGGGAAGTCAGGCCCTGGGACCATTTTGACGATGTCCGCGATCGACGGATCGCCATCGATCATCGCAACCATGGCTTCGCAGAGCTCGGCCACGTTGTGCGGGGGAATATTGGTCGCCATGCCGACGGCGATGCCGCTTGATCCGTTGGCAAGCAGGTTCGGGAAACCGGCGGGCATGACAATGGGTTCAGCCTGTTCACCGTCATAGGTCGGGCGGAAGTCGACGGCGTCTTCGTCGAGGCCTTCCATCAGAAGTTCGGCGACGCGCGTCAGTCGCGCTTCCGTGTACCGCATGGCGGCGGCGTTATCGCCATCGATATTGCCGAAATTGCCCTGGCCGTCGACCAGCGGATAGCGCACTGCGAAATCCTGCGCGAGGCGGACCAGCGCGTCGTAAACAGAGGTGTCGCCGTGGGGGTGGAATTTACCGATCACGTCGCCGACCACGCGGGCGGATTTTTTCGGGCCGAGGGTCGATTTCAAATTCAGCTGATGCATCGCGAACAGCAGGCGGCGATGCACAGGTTTCAGGCCGTCGCGCACATCGGGCAGCGAACGGGACGTGATGGTCGAAAGGGCGTAGGCCAGATACTGCCGCGACAGAATGTCGGTCAGGGGCTGTTCGACAATATTGCCGGGATTATCGCGGATGGGATCGATTTTCTTAGCCATGGGGTTCGTGTCTACCTTGTGGGGGGCGGAAATCCAAGCATTTTATTGCGGTTCAAAGACTCGCTGGTTTGGCTTCGAAGAAGCCGGGCAGCCTTGTGCGCGCCTCGGGCATGGTGTGCGTGGTGTGGGCAAACAGGCGGTGTTCGATGAAATGGGCGGATAATTTCAAGCCCTCTAAGACAGCGGAATCACTGCTGTCATGACCGCCGCTTAAAAAACCCGGCAGCGGCAGAAGCCTGTCTTTATATGTGCCTGCCCCCGCCTCGCTGACGGCCTTGCCGGTTTTGGGGGAGACGAAGCGCAGATTCTCCGTTTCGCCGGTCACCGCGCATTTGGAAAGATCGAGGGCGAAGCCCATTTCCCGCAACAGCGCCAATTCCCAAAAGACATACATGGCGCCCCAGACATCGCGGTCCTGCCCGAGCAATTCCAGGAACACCTTCGATCCCTCGTACAGACCGGGATGCGGCTCGCGTTCCGGCACGCTGCGTTCGACCAATGCGCACATGGACTGCAGCGCGGCCAGAGCTGCGGCGTCATCCAGATAGCCGGCGTTCATATTCTGCGCATCTTCAATGGTGAATGTGCCCAGCTGGTCCATGCTTTGGGCGGACCATTCGACATCCGCCACCGAACCCGGCTGCAGATTGGCGCGCAGGCGTTGCGAACTGGCGCCGCCATGCACATAACCGGCGTGTTTGCCGTGGTTCGCGGTCAGCAGTGTCACCACCGTACCGCCCTCGCCGTGCTTGCGCACGCCGATGACGATCCCCTGATCTTTCCAACGTTCCATAGGGTTTCAATAGCAGAGATTCGCTTGCCCTTCAGATTTCGCTTTTTAAGATTAATTAGCTAAGCTAGACTTAGTTTATGCAGACCAATATCCATGCCGCCAAGACCAATCTTTCCAAACTGATCGCCAACCTTGAAGAAAACGGCGGTGAGGTTCTGTTGTGCCGGGCTGGGCGCCCTGTGGCGCGCATGACCCGTGCAACCGGCGGCGGCAAACGCAAAGGTGGGCTGCTGGCCGGGCAGATCTGGGTGTCAGATGACTTCGATACGCCGGATGGCGCTCTTTTCGGGATTAAAAAATGAGCTATCTGCTCGATACTTCGGTTCTTTTACGGTATCTGGACGCGCCTGAGGGCCTGCCCGAGCCTGTTTTGTCGGTTTTTGAGGACAAAAATGCCCGAATATGGGCTTCAGCGGCCAGTTTTTTCGAGATTGCGGTTAAAAAAGCGATGAAAAAGGCCAAAATTCCGGAAAATTTGCCTGAAATCGTCACTTTAAGCGGTATTCCAGTCCTGGATATCGCGCCGGAACACGCCTGGAAGACCCTGCGGCTGCCGTATCACCATACCGATCCGTATGACCGGCTGCTTCTGGCTCAGGCCGCATGCGAGGGGTTGACGATCATCACTGCCTGCCCCCATTTAGACGCCTATGGAATCCCCCTCCTCAAAGCCTGAACCCATTGTCCCGTTGCAGCCGTTTTACATGATCCGGCACGGGCAGACGGTCATGAACGCCAAGCGCCTGACCTGCGGCGGCGGGATCGATACGGAATTGAACGACGAAGGCCGCCGGCAGGCTTACGAAGCGGCCCGCGTTCTGAGCGATCTGCCGGAAAAGCCGACCCTTATCATCCATTCCGACATGCTGCGCACCCGGCAGACGACAGAGATTCTGAACGCCGGGCTGGGCCTGCCTGTCACATCAGACAATGATCTGCGCGAACATATGATGGGCGAGTGGGAATCCAAGCCATGGGACGAGGTGTTTCCGTTCCTGCATGGTGACACCAAACCTGCGGGCGGTGAAAGCCGGCATGAATTCGGCGCCCGCGTCCGCGCCGCCATGACCCGCCAGTTGCTGGCCCATGCATCGGAACGCGTGTTGTTCGTGGGGCATGGCGGGACGTTTCATTCGTTTCAATTGATTCATGGCCGGGATCGGCGCGTGTTCATCCCGAATGCGACCCTGCACCGCTTCGACCCGGAACCGGCGCATGATCCGATGCCGTGGAAGGTCACTCTCTATGAGTGGAAGAACAGCTTAAGGTCCGGCCCGGCGCCGATCTGCCCGTCGCTTCCCGATCCGATCAAACAATAAAAAAGCCCGCTTCAAGCGGGCTTCTTTATGAATGGGTGTTTCTTAAGCGACCCAGTGGCGGATATCGCCGGTGTCCACGTGGACGAAAGAGCGGCGCGGATAGTATCCAACGCCGCCGGCATGCAAAGACATCGCTACTTCGTGAACCTGGCTGGCCGAAGATCCCGGAACGCGGATATCGGCGGCCTGGCCGCGCATGTGGAAGGAGTTGCGGGCGACATTGCCCGAAACCTTGCGCAGCATGGCATTGGTGGTGGGTGAACGGTAGCCGGAGAGAACCGTGAGGGGCTCGTTGCAGGCGCAGCGCTTTTGCAGCTTGGCCAGAACGTCGATCAGGCGGGGGTCAATCGGGTGCAGGTCGCCGGAACGGTGGTCGCGCATGATGCGGTTGATCTGGCGGAAAGCGCGGGGAACGTAGTAACCGCCAACGCGGTAAACGCCCTTGAAAACTTCGCCCGTATGGGCGGATTTGATGGAAATGGAGTAGCCGATGGTTTCACGGGCGGACGCAGGCAGAACATTCAGGAAAGTGGCGGCAATGCCTGCGGCACCGGCCAAGCCTACTTTCAAAATTTTGCGACGCATTAAAAAATTCTTCATTACAAATCCCTTGTTAGTGGAACAAGTCGTTTGGCTGGAACGTTTGTGAGTGTGTGATTAGTTTGCCGTAGGAGTGATGACAGCTTCGCGGTTGTAAGCTTCTTTGAGTTCCGGTTCGAGAATGTCCGTTACTCGGCTCAAAATCCTGTGGGCGTTCCTTTGGGTTGTTAATCCATTTTTGACCAAAACATCATACCGGGGTTTATCCAGACCGTAAACGTCCATCCCCAGGATGAGCTGGCCGCGATCATTAAACCATGCCGTCATGTAGTCAAGGTAAATTGGTATCTTATTTTCAATAACCACATCAGTGGTGCGGCCTTTTTTCAGGATATCGGCGGTTTTCTGCGCCTCCCAGCCCTGCTTGCCATTGAGGATAAAAGCGGCCAGTTCGTCGGGACGGGCGACGCGGACGCAGCCCGAGGACTGGGCGCGCATCGACAATTCAAACAATTCCGGGTGATTGGTGTCGTGGAGATAGATGTCGTACGGGTTCTCCATGATGACGCGGTAACGGCCAAGCGCATTGCCGTCACCAGCCGGCTGCCAGAATTTCACCTGCGCCAGTTCGCGCGGCGTCAGGTTGTTCCAGTTGACGAGATTGGGATCGACGGTCTGACCAGCATGGACCACCTTCACCCCGTATTTACGCACCAGCTTGCTGGGGTCCGTTAACAATTGCGGAATGAAGTCCTGTTTCTTGATGGTGGGCGGCACGGTCCAGGTCGGGTTGAGGCGGATGCCTGCAATTTCGGTGCGGAATGAAATGGTCTGACGCGCCGGCTTGCCGACGATGACCGGCATGGACAGCACTTCGCGGCCGCCCTCGAAACCCGAGAGGCGGTAACGCGCGATGGAGACATCGATGCGTTTGTCCTCTCGCAGGCGGCGATGCGGTTCGCGCAGGCGCTGCAGGTTGGCGACGATCTGCTGGCGCTCGGTGAACGGGTCGCGGTTGAGGATCTGCAACGTGACCGGGCCGATCGAGCCGTCGTTCTTCAGGCCGTACTCATTCTGGAAGCGGCCGACCGCCTTGGCCAGCTGCGGGTCGTAGACCCTTTCGCTGCCTTCGGGCGAGTCTGCGGGCAGACCGTCGAAGGCGCCAAAGGCGACCATGAGGGCGCGCAGTTCCGGCACCTGGGCATGAGACATGCCCGGCTTGAACAGGTTCTTGTTGAAGTTAAACGTGGCCAGCGATTGATCCGCGCCGGTCGCCAGAAGGCGGTCGGCTTCGGCCAGCCTGCCCTGCAATGCTTTATAAAGTGTGTTATCGGGGGCCAGCTGGGCGAGATTGTCTTTCACGTCGCCAGTGATGACGGATTCCAGCGTCGCCGCGTCGACCGGCATGCCGGCCAGGGCAGATGCGTATTCCCAGACGTTAAAGGTCCAGAACAGCTCGGCCTGTTTCCAGGCGTTGGGGCCGTCCGGCTTTTCTTCGCTCAGCACTTTTGCCATGCGCTCGACGCCAAACGCGTTCGGATCCATGCCGTGCTCGCGGCCATCCATCAGAATGCGGGGAAGGTCCTGCGCCTTGTTGTTGAATTTTTCGCCCCGCGTCCAGACCGGTTTGTAATTCCGGGCCGCGTAAAATTCATGTAGGACCGTGAAAGCGGTGTCCTGCGTGGGGGATGGCGTCTGCGCGGCAGCCGGTATGACCAGCGCCAGCAAAAGGGTAAGCCCCAGAATCAGTTTCTTCATAGGTCGTCCCCCCGTTTATTTTCATGCAATTGCTTGGCGCGGTCGATCGCCTTGCGCAGGACGATCGGGTGCGCGACCGGCGGCAGCACGATTTCGCCGATCCCCATGCCGCGGACCATGACGGTGCCGTAATCCAGCAGACGCCCGATCACCGACTGGATGACATGGACGCTTTCAATGCGGTCGATGTTCATTTCGTCGACATTGCGGGCGACGATGCCCTCTTTCAGAACAAAGCGCGTGTTGGTGATGGCGATTTCCGTGGTGGCGCGCACGATCATCATGTGACCGAACAGCATCATGCCCAAGATCAGAATGCCGAAGGCGGCAAAGCGCAGGATAGGATGCAGGTCGCGGATGACGGCGATGTAGCCCCCCTTGGCGGCGACGGTGGCGGACCACCCTTCCCAGAACATGCTGGCCGGAAGATCAGGGTAAAGAACGCGGATGCCCTGCTGGATATCCCAGCCCATGCCGGCGCCGACGATCAGAGAGCAGCCGATAAGGCCCATGATGATCCACGTCACAGCCCCGGCAATGTAGATCCAGTGAAAGCGCCCGATATGAACGACCTTCTCACCAGCTGTAAGGGATGCTTCGATGTAGCTCATTCATCTCCAAGGCAAATGCCGAGCGCGCGGGCGGTATGGACCAGCGTGCTTTTCTTGTCGATTTCCTGATAAGCGGCAATCGCCGCTTCGATGTCGACATCGATGACGCCGCGGTTGTTCCACGACACCATGCGGTCGAACTTGCCCGCCGCGATCAGGTCGACGGCATGCACGCCAAAGGCCGAGGCGATCAGGCGGTCGGAATAGGTCGGAGGGCAGCCGCGCTGCACGTGGCCCAGAACGGTCACGCGGGTTTCGCAGCCGGTCGCTTCGAAGAGTTGCTGGCCGATATACTGGCCGATGCCGCCATAGCGTTTCTGGCCGTCGGCGAAGGTGACTTTCAGATCTTCCCCTTCCGCGCCTTTGACGGCTTCGGAGACGACGACGAGCGCGAAATTGCGGCCCGAATCCTTGACCTGCTTGATTTTGGCGGCAACTTTTTTGATGTCGTAGGGAATTTCCGGGACGAGGATGACGTCGGCGCCACCGGCAATGCCGGCACAGAGCGCGATGTGACCGGCATCGCGGCCCATCACTTCCAGGATCATCACGCGGTCATGGCTGGCCGCTGTCGGCTGCAGGCGGTCGAGCGCTTCAGTCGCCACTGTGACAGCCGTGTCGAAACCGACCGAGACTTCCGTTTTGCCCAGATCGTTGTCGATGGTCTTGGGAACCCCGACCATCTTGAAGCCGCCCTGCTTGGCGAGCTTGCGCAGGATCGCGAATGATCCGTCGCCGCCGATGCCGATCACGGCATCGAGATTGAGTTTTTTGATTCCGCCGATGATGTCTTCAGACAAATCCTTGGTTGTCCCGTCCGGCATGGGGAAAGCGAACGGGTTGCCCTTGTTCGTCGTGCCCAGCATGGTGCCGCCCTGACGCATCATGGTCGCGTCGGTGACATCCGGTGTGAGGATTTTATAGAGGGGCGGATCGCTGATGAGACCATGGGTCCCGTCGAGGATTCCCACCATTTCATAGCCAAGAATATGCGCCCTGTGGGTAGCGGCGCGAATAACAGCGTTGAGGCCCGCGCAGTCCCCGCCGCTGGTCAGAATTCCGATGCGTTTTGTCATGGTTCTTTTGTAGGACAGCAGGCCCCCCGTCCGAAGGGAGATTTAATGGTTTTGCACAGTTGTCTCTGAGGCTGATAAAAAACTTATAAATCAGTGCCTTTTATGGTACACATAAGGCCCTGTTTAATGCCGGAAGGGTTTGTTTTCGTTATGGATGAAGTATCCATTCAACTCAAAGAAAAGCTGGAACAGCTCAAGACCGAGCACCGTGATCTGGATGCCGTCATCAATCAGCTGACCGATGCGCAGCCCGTCGACCTGTTTCAATTGCAGCGTCTCAAAAAGCGCAAACTGGCCCTGAAGGACATGATCCTCAAGATCGAAAGCCAGCTTCTGCCGGATATTCTCGCCTGATGCCGAAGAAAAAAGCCCCCCGCGTCGCCAAAGCCCTTGTCGGCATTATCATGGGGTCGCAAAGCGACTGGGCGACGATGAAACTCGCCGCCGATAATCTCGACATGCTGGGGGTTGCCTACGAAACCGCCATCGTTTCCGCGCATCGCACCCCTGACCGGCTGGTTCAGTATGCAAAGACCGCAAAAAAACGCGGGCTTCGCGTGATCATTGCGGGCGCCGGTGGCGCTGCGCATCTTCCGGGCATGGCGGCTTCCATGACTCCGCTGCCTGTTTTGGGCGTGCCGGTTGAATCCAAGGCTTTGAAAGGCATGGACAGTTTGCTGTCTATCGCACAAATGCCGGCAGGCATTCCGGTCGGCACGCTGGCGATCGGCGAAGCAGGCGCAAAAAATGCAGGGTTATTGGCGGCTGCGATTCTGGCAACCACCGATGCCAAACTCGCCAAACGCGTCGATGCATTTCGTGCACAGCAGACACGTTCTGTTGGCAAAAAGCCGGTCTGAAGGGCTATACTGATTCTCATGTTCCCTGGTGTTTATGCGAAGGCTGAAAAAGCCACTGCTTTTGTCGGGCGCTATTGCGATCTTGATCGCGCGGCGCGCTGGCACAAACCTGCCCTGATCGCCGGGACCATCGGATGGGCCACACGCTGGGCCATTTTCGCTTTCCTTGCTTATGATGTCGTCAGCGAGGCTTCCGCCGCCGAAACCGTTGCCATGCCCGATTCCGGCGCGCAAACCGCGCTTGTATGGGCGATCGCGATTGGCACCTGCATGGCCATCAAATGGGCGGGCTGGACGTATGGTGGCGTCGGTTACGTGCATCACCGCGCCAAGACGCGCAGCCCTTCCGCCTGATTGCAGCCCTGCCCTAACGGGCGTACCCTTGATTCATGATCAGCGGTTTTCTTACCCGTCAGTTCAATCGCATTCCGGCGCGCTATATGCGTTTTCGCAAAACCGCGCTGGCGATTTCGGTCGCCTCTTATGTGCCGTTTCTTGCGGGGGGATACATCGCCGTCGATACGGTCGTGCAGGAAAAGAAGCCCGAACTTGCCCATGCCATGCCGATCAAAAAAACCGGCACCGTCCTGGAAGCGCCGCCGGCTGAAAAATATAAATGGTCGTTTTACCTGATGGTCGGGTCGTACCTGGTGGGTTCGCCGGCGACGGCTTATTACGCGGCAGCGCAAATCCAGGCTTACCGCCGGCCCCGTGATCGGGGCGTTTCAAAATTGACCGTTTCCTCTTAAGTCTTTTACAACTGCTTTTATGGATGACGAGAAAAAATCCGGCTGGGTTTCCCGCGCTTTCGAGCGCTGCGTGGGCCGCCATGTCGACCGCGACCGCGCCGCGCGTCACTGGGGCAAGGCGCTGATTGCTTCCAAGGTTGCATGGGGCCTCAAGGCGGCGGTCATCACCGTGGGCCTGACCGATCTTTTCGTGGCTTATGCCGCCAATACGGATCCCGCGCTGGGGCTCGTTGAGAATGCGGTCAAAAACAAGCATCTCGCTTTCAGAATTGCGCCTTATTATGCGGTCTGGTTTGCGCTGCATGTCGCCCGCTGGGGTTTGCTGGGCTATTCCGGCGTCGGCATGGCGCAGGCTTATAAACTTCGGAAGCAAAAAGCGCTTGGCGCATCGCCCACCAATCCTTAAAACATCCGCATGAGCGCAAAAATCATCGGTATGCTGGGTGACGGGCAACTGGGCCGCATGTCGGCGCAGGCGGGCAAAAAACTTGGGCTGCAAACCCATGTTTATGGGACGGAAGACAACGCCCCCGGCACGCAGGTTGCCGATTTTTCGACAAAGGCAGCCTATGAAGACCAGGCGGCGCTCAAAAAATTCGCCGACAGGGTCGATGTCATCACCTACGAATTCGAAAACATCCCGGTCGAGACGGTCCGCTATCTCGAAACCCTGAAACCGGTCTATCCGTCATCGCAGGTGCTGGCCATCGCGCAGGAACGCATCGCTGAGAAAACGGCGATGAACCAGTATGGCCTGCCCACCACGCGTTTCGCCCCTGCCCGTTCACCTCAAGATATTAAAGCCGTTATGAAAGAGTGGAACGCAAGCGCTTGTATTATAAAGACAACGCGCTTTGGCTACGATGGAAAAGGCCAGGCCTTCATCAAAGACAGCGGCGAGATCGAGCGTGGCTGGGCGTTGCTCAAAGCTGACATCGTGATCGTCGAAGAAGTTGTGGATTTCAAATGCGAAATCTCTGTCATCGTGGCGCGTGACCAACATGGTCATGTCGGGTCATTCACGCCGGGGCTGAATGTGCATCAGCATCACATTCTGCACACCACCACGGTGCCGGCGCCGCTGCCGCCGCATCTGCTGGAAGATGCGCAGACCATCGCGCAGACCCTGGCGGAGAAGATCAACCTGATCGGCGTGCTCGGGGTCGAACTGTTCGTGACGCAGGATCTCAAACTGCTGGTGAATGAAATCGCGCCACGTCCGCATAATTCGGGCCACTGGACCATCGATGCCTGCGCATGCTCGCAGTTCGAACAGCATATGCGCGCGGTGTCGGGGATGGAATTGGGCTCATTCGCGCGCCATCACGACGCCCTCATGACCAATCTGCTGGGCGAAGATATTTTCCAGCGCGATCAACTGGCCGCGCAGCCGAATACGTTCGTGACCGACTACGGCAAAAAAGAAGCCAAGCCCGGCCGTAAGATGGGCCATGTCACGGTCTTAGGATCAGTTAATTAAATCGCGCTATTCCGCTGCCAGGGATGCCCGGCTTTGCCCCAGCTTGCGGGGAATGAATAGTGCAGATTCATTTCGTAAGCGTTTTTGAAACCGGCCAGGGCGCTGCGCGTATCCAGGCTGTTCATGCGGCTGACGATGCCGAAGGCAATTTCGGACGCAACCGGCGCCAGGTAAATATTCCGGACCAGTTTTTTATCCAAGCCTTTCTGAGCAACAATGGCGCAGGGCAGCGTCTTCCCTTTCAAACGGAAATGCGCGGGATTGACGACGGCATCATGCATGCCGCAGCTGAAATCGTGATCGGCGAGGAATTTCATGGTGAGAAGTTTTTTCACTTCATGTTCTGTGCGGACCAGAATGCGCGGCGGCACGGCGATGGCGGCGCGGCCGAAATGTACGGACTGACGGGATGACGTCATGGTTTAAGCCTTCTTATAAAATGGTCAATTACCATATCCACCCGTCATCCCGCCCGCAAGTTTTGACCTGCTGCAGTGCAAAAAGGGCCTTCGGGCTTGGTTTGGGGGACGAAGCGGTCTAAAACTTCAAGGGTTCAACAACAAGGATTATCGCTGCCAATGTGCCCTGCTTCCGCCCAAAAGACCGCCCCGCAAGCCGCCCCCCGCGTCGAGACCGACTCGTTCGGCCCTATCGATGTGCCTTCCGATAAATACTGGGGCGCGCAGACCCAGCGGTCTTTGCAGAATTTCAAAATCGGCGGCGAGACGATGCCCAAGCCCCTCATCCGGGCTTTCGCCATCCTCAAAAAATGCGCGGCTCTGGCCAATACCGACCTCGGCATTCTGGATGCCCAGCTGTCATCCGCCATCGCCCAGGCGGCGGACGAAGTGATTGATGGCACGCTGGATGGCAATTTCCCGCTGGTCGTGTGGCAAACGGGTTCCGGCACGCAGACCAACATGAATGTGAATGAAGTGATTTCGAACCGCGCGATTGAAATTCTGGGCGGCGAGATGGGATCCAAGAAACCCGTTCATCCGAACGATCACGTCAATATGGGCCAGTCGTCGAATGACAGCTTCCCGACCGCGATGCATATCGCCGCCGGCGAACAGGTTCACCACGAACTGATCCCGTCGCTGGAACAGCTGCATGACGCGCTGAATGCCAAGGCGAAGGAATTCAAAGACATCGTCAAAATCGGCCGCACGCATCTGCAGGATGCGACGCCTGTGACCCTGGGCCAGGAATTTTCCGGGTATGCGCATCAGATCCAGGCCAGCATCAAGCGCGTGAAAGCCTGCCTTCCGCATATCATGGAACTGGCGCAGGGCGGCACGGCTGTCGGCACCGGCATCAACTGCAAAGCCGGTTTCGACAAGTTGTTCGCCAAAAAAGTCGCGGAAACGACAGGGCTTGATTTCGTCACTGCGCCCAACAAATTCGAGGCTCTGGCTACGCATGACAGCCTGGTCGAGCTGCATGGCGCGCTGAACACGATCGCCGTCAGCCTCATGAAAATCGCCAACGATGTGCGCCTGCTGGGCTCAGGTCCCCGTTGCGGCATTGGCGAGATCAGCCTGCCTGAAAACGAACCGGGTTCGTCGATCATGCCGGGTAAAGTGAACCCGACGCAGTCGGAAGCGCTGACCATGGTGTGCGCGCAGGTCATGGGCAACCATGTTGCCGTGTCCATCGGCGGTTCGAACGGTCATTTTGAACTCAACGTGTTCAAGCCGGTTATCATTTACAATGTGCTGCAATCGGCCCGCCTGCTGGCCGATGCGTCGCGCTCGTTCACCGATAACTGCGTGGTCGGCATTGTTGCCAACGAGCAGCGCATTTCCAAACTGCTGAATGAGAGCCTGATGCTGGTCACCGCGCTCAACCCGCATATCGGGTATGACAACGCGGCCAAGATCGCCAAAAAGGCGCATCATGACGGCACATCGCTGCTGGAAGCCGGTAAAGAGCTCGGCCTGCTGGACGAGGCGAAATTCAAGGACTGGATCAAGCCCGCCGACATGGTGAAACCGCGCGACTAGGCCGATGAAGAAACGGTCCGTCACGCTCAAAGGCCACCGCACCAGCATTTCGCTGGAAGGGGAATTCTGGGCAGGGCTGGATGATATCGCGGCGGCGCAGAATTCCAGCCTGCAGAAGATCGTGGAAAGCGTGGATGCCTCACGGGGCAGCGCGAATTTGAGCAGCGCGTTGCGGGTGTTTGTTCTCAAGAACCGCCCCCACGCGCAATAAGATTCCAATTCCATCGCACGGAACGTAACGAAACATTATTACCGAGTTCTGTGCATAATCATCTGCAAGTCACTGAAAACATTGGTCCTTGATTTGGTCACAATTCATGCGTAGAACCTCGCCTCGAAAGAGGACTTCTATGACGACGACCCATTCGACTACCAATATTGTTACCCTTCTCGACAGCTTCGAGATGGCTGCTTACCACTCCATGACGCGCGGTCACCCGCCCTTCGCCGACATTATGACGCAGACAGAAAAGCTGGATGAAAAAGGCCGGTGGGATGTTCTGATCACGCTCGCCCGCGTCTGGCAGGATGCCGGCCAGCATAACGCTGTCGCCGCCAAACAATTCTGCACCGTGCTCGAACAAAAATGGCTTACCAGCAGCAACGCGCTTTTCCTGATCAATATCGGCGCGAGACTTGCGCGCAACAACCGCGCGATTGGCAATACGGACGCCGCTGACGCCATTCAGACTTCTGCCAAAACTTTCCCGGCGCTTGCGGCGGGTATCGAAAGACAGCTGAAACTGCAACCCGTGCCGTTTGAAGCACGGTTGCGCCGCGCTTAATTTTTTATTCCGCCAAGCGATTCAAAACGCCCTCGAGGAGTTGTTCCTCGGGGGTTTTTTCTTCTGCCGGTGCCGGCGCGCTGGCCTGCGGTTCAGCGGCGGGTGCCGGTTCGGCTGCGGGTGCAGCCGCAGGTGCCGGCTCTGCGGACGGCGCCGTTTCCGCCGGTTCTGTTTCAGCCGGTGTTGTTTCAGCGGGGGCGCTTTGCGGGGCCACTGGCGTTTCTTGTACGGGCGCCATCTGCGTGGACGGGGTGGTCGGCGTGACCGTTGCGGGGGCCTGCGCTGCCGGCGCGGCCGGTGTCACCACGGGCGCAGCAGCCGGTTTCTGGCTGCCGCCCAGGAACTGGCCCAGCGCGTTGCCAAGCGGTGAATCGCCCAGCTTGTCTTTGACCAGGTCCTGCACCTTGTCGCCCACTTTGGAACGGATGAGGTTATCCAACGCGGCGGAATTGACCGATTTGACCGGCGCGTTCAGCGGGCCGCTGATGCGCAGGTTGATAACCGGCACGTCTTTGGGCTGCGTGACCAGAACATCGGTCTGCACGTCCATCACGTAACGGCCGAAGCTGACGACCCCATTGGTATTCAGCGTCGCGTTGCCGGATGTGGTTTCCATCTTGAACTGCCTGACTGCCATGTCGCCGTTCGCAATCGGGAATTTCTGACTGAAATTCTTGATACTGGTCTGGCCACTGGCCAGGCCCTGCGTGGTCACGCCAGCCAGAACGCCCTCCCAGCCGCCGTCGAACGCTTCGACGATGTTCGCGGCCAGCTTGTCGATATCCATGCCGTAAATGACAAGCGATTGCGCGCTCACGCTTGTTTCGCCGTTCAGGGAGTTCATCAACTGGCCGGCGGATGTGCCAGCGCCCTTCACCGCGATGTTCACAGAGCCCGTGCCATCGGCGCGTTTGGCCGGCGACGATGTCAGCGCCTGCAGGAATGAACCGACAGCAACGTTTTTCACATCCGCTTTGCCGTCAATGTTCAGAACCGGCATGGCTGCCGTGCCGCCGACATTGGCGGCCAGGTTGCCGTCAATCGTGCCGCCGTAGAGACCGCCCGAGAGCGGCGTGACTTTGAGGTTGCCGTCTTTGAGATCGATGCCGACTTTGGCGTCGGACAGCGACCACGTGCCGTAGATCAGCGATTTGGCTGCAATATCGATATCCAGCATCATCGATTTCATGAAATCGAGGTCGAGATTTTCACGCGACCAGTTGCCCGATACGGAGGGTGGCGGCGTATTGGCGGCCGCGCCCGCTGTCGAACCCGATACCTTGGCGGTCTTGTTGGAAACGCCGAGCAAAGATCCCAGATCCATCCTGTTGCTGGAAAGGTTTGCCATGACCGAGGGAATGGACCCTGAGAGATCGGCCTTCAGGGATCCCGCGATGTCGCTTGCGCCCAGCGTGCCCTTCATGTTGTCGAATTCGTAGACCTTGCCGTTGATTTTGGCGACGCCGGTCAGATCGACCGGTTGCGGGGCGCCTTGCGTGCCGGAATTGTTGAATCCCGGTGAAAAGACGCGAATGGCCTCGGTCAGGTTGCCGTGGCGGATGCGCACAGTCATCGTGCCCGGCACTTCGGGCGAGAATGGATCTTCCAGCGTGCCGCTGGCAGCCAGCGTGTATCCACGCGCAGCGGCCGTGACATCGGCAGCGACCGATTTGCGATCTCCCTTGGCTTTGACGGAACCGGCAAATTCGCCGATTTTTTGTTTCATCTCCAGCGGTTTGCCGGTCATGGCGCCAACAAAGCCTTCAAGATCGCTGGTGCGCAACGCGGCCTGCGCGTCGATACCCGACATTTCCTTGAGATCGGCAATCGTGCCGGTGGCGTTCAACGTGCCGCCGCTTACGGAAGCCTGTCCTTTGCTCAGCGTGATGCCTTTGCTGTTGTAAACACCAGCCGCTTCCACGTTTTGCATGACCAGGTCATCTTTAACGAGGCGTGCCAGCGTGATGTCGAATTTCACATCGAAGGGCAATTGCGGCGGGTCGAAATCGAAGTCGACTTTGGCTGGCGCGGCGGTTGTGGTTTCCTCTTTTGCGCCATTGGCTTTTTCTTCAGTCTTTTTCGCTGGCTTGCTGGACGGCAGGGTAAAGACATTGCCTGCCAGCTTGGCGCTGACCACCGGGCGCGATGCGGCTGTATAGCCAACGCTGCCCTGCAACTTGGTTTCGCCCAGCGACAACGTGCCGATATTGGCGCTCGCATTATAGCCGGAGACCGTGAACGAGCTTTCCAGGTCGATGCGTTTGGGCATGCCCGGCTGTTGCATGGTGTCTTTTTCAACAACATCCAGCCATTTCACCAGAACCGTTTCAAGAGACGAGATATCGGCGCGAATATTGCCATCGATCTTGCCCTTCTCCCGCATTTCGGCGGAGGTGATGATGTCGCCACCGCCCGGCAGGTCTTCCACTGTCAGGGATGCGTCGCCCAGGCCATCCTGCGCTTTGATATTGAGACCGAAGGCGCCGGTTTTTTCACCTTTGTACTCGATGCCGGGCGCCGCCAGCTGGATATCGGCAACGAAGCCTTTAGGCAATTCGAAGTCATCAGCCAGAAGCGGTTTGACCGAAGCCTGCGCGGTTGCGGCAGCGGGCGCTGCTTTCTTTTCATCTTTTTGGGCGGCTTTGGCTTCTTTTTCTTCGGCCTTGCGCTGCTGGGCGGCCACTTCGTCGGCTACTTCCAGCAGAGTGTCGAGATCGAGGCGGTCATCAGAATCAAACGCTGCCGTGATCGACATCGTATCGGTGCCGTAGTTTTGCGCGTTCAGCTTGGCGCGGAATTTGGTTTTGCCCAGTTGCAGCGTGCCATTGGTAAGGCTGATGAGCTGGTCGTTGACGGTGACCATGCCGCTTAGCTGCGATTTGCCAATATTGGGGATGTTCATCGCAACGCCGGTATCTTCCAGAATGCCTTCGATATCGTTCAGCACCAGGTTCAATTCGCCCTGGTATTCGTTGCTCGCGGTTGAGACTACGCCCGACCATTTCAATTTGGCGCGACCGTCCTCTTCCTCGACATTCAACTGGACGGGAATACTTTCACCCGTCTTGATGCCGCCGGTGTTCATGTCGATTTTGAAATGCGCATCGCCGTAAGCGAGCTTGCCATCACCGTCAAACGGGCCAGACAGCGTATCGGCTTTCACAGCCAGTTCTTCGATGGCGATCGTGTGGGTCGTGCCTTTGGTCACATCGTTCATCGTGACCAGGCCATCCTTGATCTTGATTTCATCGATGGAAATCTCGTCGCTGCTTTCCGGGGATACATCCTCCCCCGTAACGGCATTGCGCGCGGGCGCACCGGCGGGTTTTACAGGCATGTAATTATCCATGCCGCCTGCGAATTTAATCAGCTTCACGACCGGTTTTTCCAGCGTGATGGAGGCGATTTTCACTTTGCCGATCAAAAGCGGCAGCAGCGCGACGCGCACATCGGCCTCTTCAAGCTGCAGGAAAGGTTCGGTTTTCTGGTCGCCGATCGGCTTGGTGACAACGACATTGGTCACGGTTGCATGCGGCGTCGGGAGAAGCGCCATGCTGAGCTTGCCGTTGATCGTCAGATCGTAACCGGTCGCGGTGCGGACTTTGTCGCGCGCGACGGATTGATACTTACTCCAGTCGATGAAAGACGGAATGACGAGCAGCGCGAGCAGCAGGATAACAAAGACAGTACCAGCCACGGCCCAAAGGCGTTTCTTTTGCATATTTCAATTCTCCCGTTTATCGAGGGGATTATGGTCGTGGATGTAGGCCAAATCAAGACGCTGTCACGTAAATTTACGTGCTGAATCAGAGTCTTTGGCCTGTTTTTTTAGGATTTACCGTGGCGATCGATGTAAATCTGGGTCAAATCCAGAAATTCGCGCAGGATCGGCGAGGCTTCGTGCTGATAGTTTTTGCGGTCATCCGGGGCGAGATGCTTGATCACGATCTTGAACGCATCGTTGAATAATTTGTGCACGTCCTGCACTTCGGTCGGCGTCTTGTTGACGCGGTCGGTGTTCGCGGCCTTGAGGCGCTCTTTCATCATCTGCACAATGGCGCGGATGGTAGGGTCGGAATCCTTTAGTTTTTCTTCAAGAACCTGACGCGTGATGATGATAAGATTGCAATCTTCCAGCGCCTTGACTGATGCCATGCGCGGCTCGTCGAACATGAGGGCGGTTTCGCCAAAAATATCGCCGACGCCCAGACGCGCCAGTTCAACTGGCTGGCCCTTTTTGTCCTTGAGAACGACGGCTGATCCGGACTGGATAATATAGGCATTCTGCGCGGCATCGCCTTCGGCGATGATCACGTGGCCTTCCGGGAAAAAACGGCGTTCGAGGATGGGGGTGCTACGCGGCATGCCCAACTATGGTACCCCAGAATTGGTTACTAAACCATATAGACCCGTTAGGGTTTTGGTCAGACCATGTACTGGCCGCCGTTGGCCGTCAGGGTCGCGCCGGTAATGAAAGCGGCCTTTTCCGAGGCCAGAAAAGCCACGATATCCGCGATTTCTTCGGGTTTTCCCATACGGGCGACGGGGATGGACCGGATGATGCCATCCAGCACTTCTTTCTTCATGGCGCCGGTCATTTCGGTCTCGATATAGCCCGGGCAGACGGCGTTGACGGTGACGCCCTTGGCGGCGGATTCCAGAGCCAGAGCCTTGGTGAAGCCAATCATCCCGGCCTTGGCGGCCGAATAATTGGTCTGGCCCAGCTGGCCCTTCTGGCCGTTGATGGAAGCGATGTTGATGATGCGTCCGAATTGACGCTCGCGCATGCCGGCGACGAGCGCACGGCACATATTGAAACAGGATGTCAGGTTGGTTTCGATGACAGCGTGCCAGGCATCTTCTTCCATTTTATGCAGCATCGCATCTTTGGTGATGCCCGCGTTGTTGACCAGCGCCGAGACAGAGCCCAGGTCTTTTTCAATCTGCTCGACACCGGCCTGGCATTCGCCGTAGTTCGACACATCCACTTTGTAAACATGCGCCCCGGTTTGCGCCTTGAACGCGTTCGCGGCGTCGATGTTGCCGTGATAAATCGCGGCGACGGTCCAGCCATCGGCAATGAGTGCTTTGGAGATCGATGCGCCAATGCCGCGCGTGCCGCCGGTAACGATTGCTATTCTGGTCATTAAATTGTTTTCCATTCCATTGTGTCGTCGCGTGCAACGGTCAGCGCGATGCCCATGCCACCGCCGATGCACAATGTTGCCAGGCCTTTTTTCGCATCGGTGCGCGCCATTTCATGCAGCAGCGTGACCAGAATACGGGCGCCTGATGCGCCGATCGGGTGCCCGATGGCGATGGCGCCGCCGTTGACATTGACCTTGTTCGTATCGAGTTTGAGTTCCTTCACGACGCAGCATGCCTGCGCGGCGAAAGCTTCGTTGGATTCCACGAGGTCGAGATCGCCCACCGACCAGCCGGCTTTTTCCAGCGCTTTTTTCGATGCCGGGATGGGACCGGTGCCCATGATGGCAGGGTCCACGCCAGCGGTTGCCCACGAGACGATACGCGCAAAAGGTTTGAGGCCGCGCTTTTTGGCTTCTGACGCTTTCATGAGAACAAGCACGGCGGCGCCGTCATTCAGGCCCGATGCGTTGGCGGCGGTGACCGAGCCCCCATCCGGCTTGAAGGCCGGTTTGAGAGTGCCGATGCTTTCTGCGGTCACGCCGGGGCGGATGAATTCGTCTTTATTGAAGACGATTTCCTCTTTTTTCTTCTTGATGGTGACGGGCACGATTTCAGCATCGAACTTGCCGGCTTTTTGCGCGGCTTCGGCGCGGTTCTGGCTGGTGGCGGCGAAAGCGTCCTGCTCGCTGCGGCTGACGTTGAACTGCGCAGCAATATTTTCGGCCGTGATGCCCATATGGTAATCGTTGAAGGCATCCCACAGGCCGTCCTTGATCATGGTGTCGGTCAGCTTGGCATCGCCGAACTTCACGCCGCCGCGGGCAAAGATCGCGTGCTGGCTCTGGCTCATGCTTTCCTGTCCGCCGCAGACCATGATTTTGGCATCGCCGCAGGCAATGGCCTGGTAACCAAGGGCAACAGCGCGCAGGCCCGAGCCGCAGATCTGGTTGATGCCATAGGCCGTCTTGTCATTCGGGATGCCGGCGAGTTTCGCGGCCTGGCGGGCCGGGCCCTGCCCCTGACCTGCTGTCAAAATCTGGCCCAGAACAACCTCGTCGACCTCTTCGGGTTTCACGCCGCAATCCGCGATGGCGGCCTTGATGACGGTGGCGCCCAGAACATGCGCGGGCTGGTCGGCCAGCGTGCCGCTGAAGGAACCGACAGCAGTGCGTTTGGCGGCGACAATGACAACAGGATCGGTCATGGAGAAACTCCTTGGGAATGAAAAGTTAGCGGCAAACTATAGGTGTCGGGATGGTGCTTCAAGCGCTGCTTATTGTGCGCTGCGATATCAGTGCTTTTTCAAAAATTCTGCGATGGGCTGCCATACAGCCTTGGCTGCACGCGGGCTCGCCATCATACCAATGTGACCGATATCGGGTATGTATGTTTGGGCTGCGACAATTTGCTTGCCGATGGCGAGCGCTGTGTCCTTCGGGACCAGCTTGTCGGTGCCGGCCGCCACCACGAAGGTTGGCGTCTTTATGTAAGACGCATCCGCGATGCCTTTACCCAGGGTCCAGACGCCATTGGCAGGCTGGTTTTCGATATACCATTGCTGCATTGCCTGGTTGGCCGCGCCAGCGGTCAGATCGACGCCGTCATTCAGCCAGTCTTCGACCATGACAAAGCGCCGCGCTTCCTGGCTGTCTTTCTCCATCTTCGCAAACGAGCGGAATTTGTTGAAGGCAAAGAGCGGGTCGATACTGGCGAACAGCGCCTGGATCCAGTCAACCGGCAGCGTCCGGGTGGTTTCCATGACCGGGCCGGCGGAAAGAGCAAACGCATTCATACGCATTTTCATCGTCTGGTCACCGGCATGGAAATCCCACGGGGCGGCAAGAAGCGTGAGCGAGCGCGGATCATATTTGCCATACGCTGCGGCAATGGCCCCGGCTGCCATCGTTCCGCCCATGCAGTACCCGATGACATGGGGATTGCCTAGTTTGGCGAAGGCGGGGTAGAGGCGCTGCGTTATATAAGTATCGATGGTAAAGGCTGTTTCGTCTTTGCCAGGCGCACCCCAGTCGAGGATATAGACGTCATAGCCCTGCCCCGCCAGATACGCGGCAAAGGAATGCTGCGGATCGAGGTCCATGATGTCGAAGCGGTTGATGAGCGAGGGCACCAGCAGCACGGGATCGCCCGTTTTTGCTGCGCCACCGGGCATGCGCAGAAGACGGGTGGACCCCTCTTCCCACAGCACATCATGGGTGCGCGTTTTTTTTGTGCAGGGCCAGGCGCGGTAGGCCTTCAGACCTTCCATCATATCCCCGGTCATCTGGTCGACGAGGGTCAGGACCCTGTCCTTATGCTGCGGGTCAGCGGCCAGCGGCATGGCGGCAGCGGTCAGCATGCATGCCGTTGTAAACAGGTGTAAATTAAACGGGCGCGGGCCTTCGCGCATGGCGGCTTCCAGCGCTTCGTTTGCTGCATTATGAGTCGCTTTTGGACGTGACACCGGGGGGCTCTTCCGTTCTTAACCCTTTTGTGCATATATATAGAGAAACCCGTCACAATACCAATCAGGAGTATCCAGCGATGGCCCGCCCGCGCAAAAAGAAAGATGATGTGATCATTGTCAAAAAATACGCCAACCGCCGCCTCTATGACACGGGGCGTTCGTCCTATGTCACGCTCGACGATCTGTGCGAGATGATCAAGGAAGGCCAGGAGTTTGTCGTCCAGGACGCCAAGACAGCCGAGGATTTAACGCAGCAAGTGCTGACCCAGATCATCGTCGAACAGGAAGGCCGCGGCGGCCAGTCCATGCTGCGCCCTGATTTCCTGCGCACGCTGATCAAATTTTATGGCGACAGCATGCAGGGCGTGGTGCCCAATTATCTGGAACAGGCGCTGCAGAATTTCGTCACCCATCAGGAGACGCTACGCAGTTCCATGTCCAAATCCTTCACAGGCATGATCCCGGGCATGACCATGATGCCGGGCGCCGGCGCGTTCGAGGAACTGAACCGCAAGAACATGGAAATGTTCTCGCAGACCATGAACATGTTCTCCCCGCTTCGCGCGTTTGGCGTCAAGGGCGAGGAAGCCCCCGCCCAAGCGCAGGCGCCGCAGCAGGGCAAGCCGCAAACCCGCGACGACAAGATCAAACAGCTGAAGGCCAATATCACCAAGATGCAGGAAGAACTGCGCGGTCTGGTTCAGTAGCCCAAGGAATTTCCTCCGGAAATGAAAGCGGCCCCGAAAGGGGCCGTTTTTTTGTCGGTTAAGACGCTTTTTTCTGCGGCATGCGCAGCTCGTGGGTTTTCGGCAGCCACACCCGCTCGATGGAGGGGAAGCCGAACGCGTAGCCCTGGATGAAGTCGATGCCGTTTTCGCGCAGTTGGTCGGCTTCGGCCATCGTCTCGGCGCCTTCGGCCACTGTTTCCAGGCCAAGGCCGCCGGCCAGTTCCAGCAGGGATTTGACGAACAGCGTGTTCATCGGTTCATGGATGTTGCGGATATAGGCTTTATCGATTTTGACGATATCGACGGCCAGCAGTTTCAGCTGGCGGAAAGATGTCTGTCCGGCGCCGAAATCGTCGAGCGCGATGCGGCAGCCCAGGTCTTTCAGGGTGCGGACGATGCGGGCGACGGATTCAATGTCATCCATGGCGCTGCTTTCGGTGATTTCGACAATCAGGCGGCGGGCGATATGCGGCTTGCCGGCCATCAGGCTGACCGCGGTGCGCAGCCAGCCGGCATCGACCAGCGACAGGTTGGATACGTTGACCGAGAGCGCGATATTCGGAAACTGTTCGAGTTCGCGGATCGCGCAATGCAGGCTGTAGACGTCGAGCAGGCGCATCATGCCCAGTTCTTCGAGGCTCGGGATGAAATGCTCGGCTGCGACCAGCTTGCCGTTTTCGTCGACCATGCGGATCAGGCATTCGTAAAATTCAACGTCGTTGCGCTTCATGTTCATGACCGGCTGGAAGGCCATGCGCATGCGGCCATGTTCCAGCGCGTTGTAGACGGCCTGGCCGCCACTCAGAAGACGGCGGGCTTCGTCGCGCTCTTCGCGCATCGGGCTTGAGACGATAAAGCAGCCACGGCCTTTTTTCTTGGCTTCGCCCAAAGCGGCTTCAGCGCGGGCGACGATATCGCTGCCCTTCTCGGCCGAGGTTTCAAGCGCGGCGCCGCCGATGGACAGGCCGATCATGACCGGACCATGCAGCGTTAAAATCGGGGTGGATGTGAAAATCTGCAGCAATGCCGTTGCCAGCGCATCAGCCTGGCTGTGCGGCAGGTCTTCGAAAATCAGACCATACACATCGCCCGCCATGCGGCCCACGGAAGCCTTGCCATCCAGGAAGCTTGCCAGGCGTTTTTCAACTTCGATCAGGACGGTATCGACAAAGGATGCGCCATGCGCGGCATTCAGCAGCCCGACGCGGTCGAGACCCAGCGCCATGAAATATCCGCGGTTACGCACTGCCGCCGAGCGGCAGAGCAAAATGTTTTCGATCGCGGCAGCAATGGCGGCGCGGTGGGAAAGAATGCCGCCTTTATGCAGTTCGCGGCTGCCGTCGTCATGCATCATCACGCCGGATAAAATCGGGGCGCCGGAGTCTGAATCGATGGCCATGCGGCCTTCAAGGCGCAGGTCGCGCTGCTGGCCGTCCCGCATGCGGATGCGGAAAGGTTCGCTGACACGCACCGTCTGGGCGCCGTCGAGACGCGCGGCATGATCCTGCAGCGCGGTCATCAGGTTGGGAAGATCCTGCGGGTTGATCAGATTTTTGAGGGTGTGCGCGTTCTGCGGAAGGTCTTCAGCGTGCAGGCCCAGAATGCCTGCAGCATCCTTACTCCAGCTCAACTGGCCGTTCATAAAACGCCACGAAAAGCCCGCCTGGCCGAGATCGGCCAACGCTGCATCGAGAAGAGATTGATTGTTAAAAGACACGGTAAATTCCTGTTTTCCTTCCTTTATTCTACGGAAGGAGTCTTAGGAAAAGATTACCGAAAATTTTAATTAAATTTTTAGGAATTGGGGCGGAAAACGGCGGATTTGCGCCATTTCCCAGTTACCAAAAGGGCTTAAATGACCCCGTTCATGAACCTGGCCAGCTGGTCGCGGGTGGTCATCGCCTGCTCGAACTGGCTGATGTCGCCTTCGTGGGCAACGGCCGTGAAAACACCGTCCTTATAATAGAACAGCATGGCGGCGCCGGCGCCCGAGCCATCAGGCATCACGCAGGCGACGTCGGCGACAGCCACGTCTTTATGCTGCGTCATCTGCGAGGCATCGAAGGATTTATCGAACGTGCCCGAGCAACGCGCCTGGGTTTTGTTGATGTAGTTGTTCACGGCCTGCTCGAAGTTTTTCTCAGGCACAACCTGCTGTTCAGCCGTGCCAAAGACCACGCCGGTATCCCAGCGGAAGGCGCCGAATTGCGGGGTAGCGACCTTGTTGATTTTCTCGAAGCCCGCCGTCATCGGAATGCCGGCGCGTTTCAGGTAAGCGGCAATATCAGAGCCGGTCGGGCCCGCAGCCTGCGGCGGCAGCGGGGCCACGGAAGCCTGCTGGTACATCTGGCTCGGCATTTGCTGTTGCTGCGACATGCTACGCGTTTCCGGCATCGGCGCGGGTTGCGCCTGCGCCATCACCGGCTGCATTTTCGGCTGCTGCGGCACTGGCTGCGGCTGCATCTGCATCTGCGCGATGGTGGGTTGCGGTTGCTGCTGCTGAATCTGCGGGGAAATCGTCGCCATCGGCTGGTCGGCCGAAACGATCGGCTGCATGCGCGCCTTGGCCAGTTCCTGCGCGAGACGGATGTTTTCCTGTTCAGCCTGCTGGAAGCGCGTGTTGGCCTTGTTCAGATCGGCCGAAACTTCCTGCTTGGCAACCTGTTTGGCTTCCTTGACCTTATAGTTGGCTTCGGCAGCGACGTTATCCATCTGCGCGCGGCTCGGGGCTGCGGCCAGGCGTTTGTTGATTTCATCGTTCAGGATATTGTTCTGCGCGCGCAGAGCGGCAATTTCCGTCTGCATGGCCCGGCTGTCGCCACCGCCGCTCGCGGCGGATGCGGCCAGTTCAGCCTGCAGCTTTTTATTTTCCTGCAGCAATTGACGCAGATCAGCGTCGGTCGCGCCCTTGCCGCTGGCGATTTTCTCACGCGCGGCGATCACGTCTTTCTGGGCGATTTCCAGTTGCTTCTTCAGGTTGGCCTTTTCGGCTTCAACCGCGGCCAGTTTCTGATTGATCTCGCCTTCCGATTGGCCTTCGGCAGCGCTGGGCGCGGCTTCGCGGCCGGCAGCTATGTTTTCCAGGCGGGCGCGTTCGAATTCCAGTTGACGAACCAGTTCAACACGTTCGGCTTCGAGCGCGGCAATGCGGGCGTTTGCGCCCTTGTCTTCAACCTTGGCGTCTTTTTTATCGCTCTTCTTGCCGCCTTGGGTTTCTTCTTTGCGGTCCTGACGCTCACGCTGCAGCAAACCGCGGTATTCGTCGCGTTCTGCCATGACAGATGCGAGAGACGATTTCGATTCAGCCAGCTCTTCAGCAATCTGGTCGTCACCGGCATAGACGATTTTCTCGGCGCCCTTACCCGTCGATGCGCCGCTGGCCAGTTTTTCAGCCAGCATTGAATTGTCGGCCTTCAAAACAGCCAGCTGCTTGCGCAGGGCTTCGAGGTCGGCATTGTTATTCTCGCCGGCTGCCGGGGCGATATCGTTCGCCCTGGCTTCACGCAGGCGCGTTTCCAGATCGACGTTGCGTTTGTTCAACTCGGAAATCTGGTTGCTCATTTCCTTCATGCGGTCGGTTTCCGAACCACCCTTGGCCATGATGCCTTCCAGTTTTTCGCGGCGCGCCTGCTCGGCTTCCAGCAATGCCTGCAATTCGCGGCGATCGGCTTCGGCCTTGCGGCCCATCTCGACGATTTTGGCGTTGGTGGCCGGGTCGTTGGATGTCGTGCTCATCGCGGCTTTTTCAGCCGATTCTTTACGCGCATTGGCGGCAGCCAGCTGGTCCATCAGGTCGCTGTTGCGGCCTTCCATTTCGGCCAGCTTGTCGGAAATTTCTTTCATGCGGGCGTTGTCGCCGGCATCGACCACTTTGGCCATGTTGTCTTTGCGCAGTTTTTCAATTTCTGTATTCAGGCGGGCGATTTCTTCGGCCTTGGCGGTCTCGCCCATGTTCGCGGTCTGCACAGCTTCCTGGGCCTTTTTATTAGCCAGCGCCAGTTCGTCCTGCAGCTTCTTGATTTCAGCCTGCTTGGCGGTGACTTCTTCGCGCGTGATGCCGACTTCATCGGCAGCCTTGCGGGCGTTGTCCAATTCAGTTTTCAGGCGGGCGACTTCGGCTTCTTTCGCCGGATCGGGTTTGCGGGCATTTTCCAGCTCGTTTTTCAGGCGCGCGACTTCGGCTTCCTTCGCCGGGTCAGGCTTGCGGGCGCTTTCCAGCTCGCTGGTCATTTTGGCAAGGGTGGCTTCGCGTTCTTTTTGCACGTCGGCCAGCATTCTCTCTGCCGCTTCGCGGCGCGCCTGTTCGGTCGCGGCTTTCATATCGAGCGCAGCGGTTTTTTCTTTTTCGGCGGTGATTTTGGCGGCCAGTTCAGCTGCTTTCGCATCATCGAGGCGCAGTTTTTCCATCTCGGCGTTCAGCAACGCGATCTGGTCCATATGCTTTTTGGTCAGCTCGGCTTCTTTGGCGGTTTCGGCAGCGGCCAGTTTGGCACGCTCGGATTCAAGCTGCTGCTGCATTTTGGTGATGCTGGCTTCGCGCTCGGATGCGCTCAGCTGCATTTCCTGCAAGGCCTTTTCCGCTGCTTCGCGGCGGGCGCGTTCCATCGAGGCGCGGGTGCCGGTGTCTTCCAGCTGCACTTTCATGTCTTCGACGACGGCGACGTTCTGCTGCAGCGATTTATTCTGGGTTTCCAGTTCGGATACGCGGGTGCGCAGGCGTTCTTGTTCTTCCAGTGTGTTGGCCGAAGCCATTTTCTGGTCCTGCAGCATTTTTTCTGCAGCCAGGCGTTTCTGGCGCTCGGTCTCCAGCGTTTCGCGCAGGGTTTTGAGTTCGGCGTTGCTGCTTTCCAGCGATTCAATGCGGGCGCGCAATTCGCCGCGTTTTTCCGCTTCAGCGGTTTTCTCGGTAAGCGCCAGTTCCAGTTCGGCGCGCTGCTGACGCTCGGCTTCCAGCATCGATTTGAGCGCTTTTTGATCTTCGAGCGCCTGTTTCATGGTCGCTTCGTCGTTGGCTTCCTGCTGCTGGCGCGAACGCTCGTTCTGCAGTTTTTCGACAAGCGCGTTTTTCTCACCTTCAAGGCTGGCGAGCTTGGCGACGAGTTGCTGGTTTTCCTGCGTCTGCGGCATGGCAGCGGCGGCCTGCACGGTTTCAACGCTGCCTTGCTTGAGAGAGGCGACGATACCGGCGTTTTCCTGACGCAGGGCGTTCAGTTCGGCCCGCAATTCTTTGACAGCATCGCTTTCCGGCGCGGCAGCGGCGGGGCCGCTAGCGCGCGGGGATTGTTTCATCGCCGTTTTGGCCGGCGTCACTTCCTGGACGGAGGGGGCGTCGCCGATGCAGGTCGAAAGCTGCGTCGTGCCGCTACCGAAATCAGGAATGGTAAAGGCGTGGCGCGTTTTATCGAGGATCACACCGAGCTCGTTGGCCTGGCTGAGCGCATTGAAGAATTGCGGATCCTGGCCGGTGCGCAGAACGATGGCGTTGGGCGTGGCGGGGCGCGTCATGAATTCGCGCTGCAGACCGTTCCCGGCCTGCAGGCCGATGCGGTAGGTCTGGTTCGGGTCGAAGAGAGACTGCTGGAAGTCGACGGCAATCGTGCCCTCGCCTGCCGTGTTGCGCGCGAAAGTGATGACCGTGTTGCCGTCGAAACGGCGGGCCAGCGTGCAGTATGCGGCACCGCCATTGGTGGGGTCGATGCGGCTGACCGACCAGCTGGTGGCCGGCGCGAAGGTCATGCCCCGTGCGGCGTGAGCCGGGTGCGCGTTCAGCACAAAAGCGGAGACACCGATGCCGAGAATGGCGAGCAGTTTGCGACGGTTGATCATGATTTTGTAACCCCACGGAGGCGAATGACTGGAAAGCGCACCGGACATCGGCACGAATCTTATCCACAAGGGTATCTGCTTCGCTGACTCCGGCAAAGCAGTTTAGTTAACAGAATCTTAACGTGTGAGGCGCGGAGAACGGCAGTGATTTTCTATATTACATACCCGCGCGGGCATTTTTGATGATCAAAACACGCTCGCCGGTTTTCGGGTCGCTGTTCAGCTGCGCAACGGGGCGGACACCTTGGTCTTCATATTGGGCCAGCGCCTTCATCACCACTTCTTCGAACTTGCCCTTTTCCTTCACGGTCTTGGGCAGCGGGTAATTCTGATCAGTCAGCCAGATGACGCGCACCCCGGCGTCATCGCCCCATTGCTCGAGCGCATCGCGCAAGGATGTGCCTTCCAGCGCATTCCAGGTGCCGGAGGTTTTCACCTTGCCGCTTTTTTTGGCAGTCGTTTTCTTGTCGGTTGCCTTGCCTTTGCTGTCGACCGATTTCGGCGCGTCGGCGGGATCAGGAATCGTCGCCATCTGCTTGACGCCGGCGCTGCGGTTTTTGCGGTTCGGAACGATTTCATCAATCGGACGCGCCTGGAATTTTTTCGATGCCTTGCCCGGATTGGAGATGTATTCCGTGACCGTCGTGGTTTGCTTTTTATAGCCGACCGGTTCAGGCACGGCATCGGCATTCATGCCGCTGTAAGCGGCCATTGGCTTGCCGGCGCCCGTGAACTGCGCGAGCAGTTTTTGCACGGCGTCGTCAAAGCGGCCTTCGTATTTGACATCGCGCGGCAATCTCAGATCGCCGGTCAGATCGGTTTTCACATTCACGCCGGCCATCAGGCCCCAGGCTTCAAGAACAGATGACAGGCTTTCACCCTTCGCGCCGCCCCAGATGCCTTCCGGCACGTCGGCCATTGCGACGGCCGCTTCGGCCGCGTCGACATGCTGGGTTTCCTCGATCACCGGATCGTCATCGCCGATGCGCTGCTCAATGCGGATTGTCCGGTCACGGATCGACATTTTCAGCCCCTGCGAGGCCAGCGCCATGCGCATCACGTCCACCCACTCATCGCCGGACTGCCAGCTGATCGGGGTCATCGGGTCGACATCATCAAGAACGAAACGGTATCCGGCGGGAATCAGATTGGGCATCGCCAGCGCCAGCGGCGTCGCGTGGCCGGAACTGGTGACCTTCATGCTTTCGATCGCCGTGTCGTGGAAGACCTTGCCATCCGTTTCGCCGGGGCCGCGGACCACGACCGGCACTGCCATGGTTGATCCCATGCAGGCCTGCAGACGCGCCAGACCATCGGTAAAACCGGTGGTCGCAAAGTAGTGGGGTTTCTCGTCGATCAGCAGGCGGAAATTGCCAAGGCCGGTGAGGCGCTCGACAACGCTCTGGCCGCCACCGGCTTCCGCGAAAGGTAAGGAGATGGTTGAACTGTCACTGGCTACCGCATTGATAACATAAGCATCCTGCCCGACATTCAGACCGACGGTCCGGGCATCGCCGGGGGCCATGGTTTGCTGCTTGGTGTCGACGGTCATGCCGATCACGCCTTCTTTGCGAGCGTGGAAACCAACGATCATATTGTTATCGAATTCGGTCACCATCAGGCATCCCGCATCTTCCGGGTGATCCTTCGCATCGAAGGCCGATGCCTGGGAGGGACCGACGAGCCAGGCCGACATGGGCTTGGCGACCGGGGCTTTCAGGTCGCCTTTTCCAGCCGTGAGTGCGTGCGCGGATCCGGCAAAAAGCGCGGACGCGGCTAGGACAAGCGCGAATCGGGATACAGAATTCATCGCGCGAAGTTTACCCTTTTATGGTTATGGCGCAAAGGCTTGAGCGGCCAGGGGTTCCCCTCCTGCACATAAACTTGCAATTTTTCATAAGAATTAATAGGGTCTGGGTCATGAAGCCTGCTTATGACCTGATTATACGTGCCGACGCCAGCCAGAAGTTTGGCCAGGGTCATGTGCGCCGCAATCTCAATCTTGCCGACGCTTTCAGAAAAGCCAAGCCGGATGCCACCATTCTCTGGGCTGGCAGCGAAGAAACCTTCGCTCTGATGCCGTCGCTGAAAGAAACATTTTATACGCTCACCCTCACCGCCCCCGAGCAGGCAGCGCAGGTCATGCACATGGTGCAGGCGATTGGCGATACGGGCGAAAAAAAACCGGGTTTCATCATCGACGGCTATCATCTCGATCACGAGACCACTAACATGGCGCGCGCCCAGAATATGGTGGGCACAACCGTGTTCGTCGATGAAAAACAGAACCGTCATCTGGGCGACACGCATTTTGTCGCCGATTTCATGACGACCGACCCCCAAGCCTATAAAAGCCTCACTGCCGATTTCACACAGCTCATGATCGGGCCGATGTATCAGATGGTGTCGGCCGACTATCAAAAGCTTGCCGAATGGCGACGTCTTGAGCTGGCCGCGCGTAAAGGCGATGAGAAAAAAACTGTCGTTCTGATGAATGGCGGGCTGAATATCGGCCATATGCTGGAAGATCTCGTCAACGACCTGGACCACGCCGGTTTGTGGAAAGATTGCCGTTTCCGCGTGTTCATGCTGAAAGGGGCGAAACTGATCTTCGATGTGCGGTCTGCTGTGCTCAAAGCAAAAAAACGCGGCATCGACATTACGCTCACGCTCGATGTGCCGGATTTCCCGATGCAGCTTGCCATGGCGGACCTGTATGTCGGCGCGGCAGGTTTGACACCGTATGAACTGGGCGCGGTGGGCGGTGTGCCATCCATCGTTCTGGCGGCGGGGCATAACCAGGACAAAATCGCCACACTCGTCGAAGACAGCGGCGCAGGTTTAAATGCGGGTGTTTATGCGAATGTCGTGAATAACGAGATCGTGCCGGTCGCGAATCGAAAACACATCGCTCACAACGCCATCAGCCTTGCGCGCATGGTCCTTGATGCCAAGAATTCCTGCAAAAACATGGCGGCAGCGTCGCGCGGGCTTTGTGATGGCCGCGGCGCCGAGCGCGTCGCGCGCACGCTGCTGACCGGCAACGCCGTCCTTAAACTTTAAGATTCTTTGGTGATGCGGGCGGCGAGGCTTGCTTCCAAAAACATATCCAGGTCGCCGTTCAGCACGTTGTCGGACTGATTGGTTTCCACTTCCGTGCGCAGATCCTTCACCAGTTGGTATGGCGCCAGAACGTAAGAACGGATCTGGTGGCCGAAACCGATATCGGTTTTTTCGCCGTGGGCGGCGGCCTTGGCGTCTTCGCGCTTTTGCAGTTCCTGTTCGTAGATGCGGGCTTTGAGCATGCTCATCGCGGACGCGCGGTTTTTATGCTGCGAGCGATCGGCCTGGCAGGCGACGATGATGCCGGTTGGCAGGTGGGTGATGCGGATGGCGGAATCGGTCCGGTTGACGTGCTGGCCGCCGGCGCCCGATGCGCGGTAGGTGTCGACCTTCAAATCCTTATCGAGAATTTCGATGTTGATCGTGTCGTCGACGATGGGCGCCACGCTGATGGACGAAAAGGAGGTGTGCCTTCTTGCGTTTGAGTCAAACGGTGAAATGCGCACCAGGCGGTGGACGCCGTTTTCGCCTTTCAGCCAGCCATAGGCATTCTGGCCGGTGATTTCGATGGTGGCTGACTTGATGCCGGCTTCTTCGCCGTCGCTCTGATCGAGCAGGTTGACTTTATATCCATGCTGTTCGGCCCAGCGCGTGTACATGCGCAGCAGCATGCCGGCCCAGTCCTGCGCTTCGGTGCCGCCGGCGCCGGCGTTGACTTCGAGATAGGCGCCGTTCGCATCGGCTTCGCCGGAAAGCAGGCTTTCCAGTTCTTTCTTGGCGGCTTCTTCTTTTAAAGACGCCAGCGCCTTTTCGCTTTCGACGACGATGGAGGCATCGCCTTCCGCCTCGCCCATTTCGATGAGGCCGATGTGGTCGGCCAGCTCGTTCATGATTTTTTTGACCGCATCGATGCGCGTCTGCAGCTGGGTGCGTTCGCGCATGAGGGTCTGCGCCTTGGCAGAATCGTTCCAGAGATTGGGATCTTCAGCGAGGGCGTTCAGTTCGGCGAGACGAGAAAGCGCGACATCCCAGTCAAAGATGCCTCCTCAGCAATTCAAGCGACGCGTTGATTGCGTCGACGACTGCCTGAGTTTCTGCTTTCACGGTCTACCTTTTTATAAGCTTTTTACGCGGCCTCGGCCATCAGGTCGGAGGCGAAGTTCTCGAAATGCACCATCATTTTCTGGGCAGCTTCGGTGAGGTCTTCGGCCGACGCATAGGTCAGTTCGACGGCATTGTCGCCCGTCAGCTCGTTCGTGGCAAGAATGGTTTGGGCGTCGCTGTAGACGGCGACCGGCTTGCGGGTCAGGAAGAAGGCGTTGACGAAACGCCTCGTGTGCGGATTGGCCGAGAGTTTGGTGATATGACGCTGGCCGCCCGGGATGATGAGCATGTCGTAATCGGAACCGAGCGAGACTTCGAGTTTGGCGTCCGCCGGATAGCAGTGACCCCAGGTACCCTCACCCCATGAATGGATCAGACCGCTTTCGGGGCTGATGACATGCGCGCGCAGTTTTGCGGCGGCAAGCGCGCGCTGAATTGCGGTCATTTCGGTTTCGCTGACGCCGGATGCAGCCAGCAGGGCAATATTGGGGGATTGGTTCATGACACCTTCTTGATTGTTTTTGTTGGTAAAAAGTTGGGCGATATAGCCCGATTTGGTTGTTCGCCGTCAAGAAAAATCGCGGAACCAAATCACCCTTTAAACAGTTAAATAAATTATGGCCTTCAATATCCCCCAGCCCCGGCTCAGCCGCCGGCTGTCCATTGTGCTCTATTCACTGCTTGCGGTGGTGGTTTTATGCGTCGGCGCCATGGCTGCCGGCATCATCTTTCTGCAATCCGACTATTTGCGACAGAAACTTTCAACCGCCGGATCCTCGAGGCTTGGGCGCGAGCTGACGATCGCCGGCCCGCTCGATGTCAACTGGAACTGGGGCGGTACGCGCGTGACCGCGCAGCAGGTGCGCATTTCCAATGCGCCGGGCCTGAAAGAAGAAAACATGCTGGAAATCGAGACACTGGATTTCACTTTCAAGCCATGGAAGCTTTTATTCGGTCGCCTGGAATTACCCACCGTCGGCATGGAAGCGCCGAAACTGGTTTTGGAAAAATCGGCCGACGGATCGAAGAACTGGGACTTCCCCGAATTATCCTCCGGCAATGTCGCGGCCTCGACCGCCTTGCCCAAAGAGCGCGGCGATTTTCCGATCATCGGCACCATTGTCATTACCAACGGCAACCTCATCTATCGTGACGCCGAGAAAAAACTCGATGTCGATCTGAAGCTCGACTCTCTCTCCGGCGCAGGCACAGGCAACGACAAGGACGACCAGTTCTCGCTTTCCGGCGATGGCACGCTGTCGGGCAAAGAATTCAAAATAGATGCGACCGGCGGCTCGCTGCTGGCGCTGCGCGACACAGGGCGCGATTATCCGCTTGCCGCGAATATTGTCATGGGCCAGACCTCGGTGAAAATGGATGGCACGTTCAACGATCCGCTCAAAATGCAGGGCGTGGATGCCAATCTCTCGGTCAAAGGCGAAAACCTTGCCGATCTTTTCTATCTCACCTCGATTCCGCTGCCGCCGTCGCCGGCTTATGAGCTGTCCGGCAAGCTGGTCAAAACCGGCGATGTGTGGCGCTTCGATATTCCCAACGCCAGTGTCGGCAATTCCGATCTGGCTGCCAACGGCACGTATGATGTAGGGCGTGAACGCGGTTTCCTGAAAATGGATATCGCCTCCAAACAACTGCATATGGACGATATGGGCGGGTTTGTCGGCTTGAAACCAAAAGGCAAGGAAACAGTCGCGCCGAGCGACCGTCTTTTCCCGGACGTGAAGCTCGATCTCAGCCGCATGCGCAAATCCGATCTGGACGTGACGCTCAAAGCCGACAAGCTGGTGGCCCCCGGCCTGCCGTTCCAGTCCATGGATGCGCGCTTCCTGCTGGATAACGGCCTTTTGAAAATCGAGCCGATCAACGCCGCTATCGCCAGCGGCACGATGACCGGCCATCTTTATCTTGATGGCCGTGAAGACATGCCGAAGCTCGATGCCGACCTGCTGCTGCGCCGCCTGTCCATGAAGGAATTTTTTACATCTGAAAAATTCAAGGACTTGTCCTCGGGCCGTTTCGGTGGCCGATTCATGATCAACGGCTCGGGCCGGTCACTGGCCGAAGTGCTTGGCACCGCTGACGGACGCATCAGCGTGATGATGGCGGGCGGACAGGTATCGCTGATGCTTGTCGAAGCAGCCGGTCTCGACATCGCAGAATTTTCGGCGCGCCTGCTGGGCGAAGACAAAACCACGCGTGTCCGTTGCGGCATCGGCGATTTCACGGTGACCAACGGCATGCTGCGGTCCGACATTTTCGTTTTCGATACCGTCGATACGAATATCGAAGGCGACGCCGACATCAACCTGAGAAATGAAACCATCGAAGCGCGACTGGAAGCGCATCCCAAAGATGCATCGCCGCTGGTGGCGCGCACGCCGCTCACGTTGTCGGGCCCATTGAAAAAACCACGCGTCGGCATCGAGCCATCGGGCCTGGCTGCGCGCGCCGGCGGCGCGGCGGTGCTTGCCCTGCTCAACCCGCTGGCAGCGATCATCCCGTTCATTGAAATGGGCGGCGGCGAGGACAGCGATTGCCGCGGTCTTATCCAGGAGGTGCGCGGTAAATATAACGGCAATCTTCCAGGCCCGGCCGCATCAGAGGCCCCCGCCAAAGCGGCTGATTAAGGTCTGAGAATTTTTACGAAGTCGGCCAGCTTTTCCACGCCGTCTTCCGTCGCATCGCCTGCGGTCTGACCGGTTGCATCTTTACGCACTGCCCCAAACCAACTGACCTTCACATCGGGAATTTCCGGCGCGACAAGGCGTATTTCATTCTGAGAGGGTCGACGATGCGGAGGCGGAAATTCGGCACGTCGAATGGATTCAATATTGTCCGTATACTCTGCGACGGTTACGCCGCACATCTGCAGGCCGCCTTTTTCCGGATTATATGAAATTTTCAAATACGGCTGATCAGATGGCAGCGATTCAAAAAGGCGCACTACGGAATCAGGCAAGCGGTGATGATCCAGCTTTGACCAGTCGAGGCGGGCAAAGCATGCATCCCGTTCAGGCACGTGTTCAATAGACAAACCATTAGGCTCATCGACACGAATGCCGCCATACCGGCCAAAACGGAATGGGGTAATCCGCGATCCTGGGGGGCCCTGCAACACACCGAAAATATACTCTTTCACTGGCAGATCGGGCGGCAGTTCATCTTCGATGGCGGAACAGAAATTCAGATCGGTGTTTAGCTCTTTGTGGCTGAGCGCGCGCAGCAAGTGCAGCTTTTTCGTATCGGGTTTTGTGCCCCAGATCTGCCGGCGATTCCAGTTCTTCGCATAGTATTGATATAAACTCATGACACCCGGCTGGTTCAGCAACATTTCCCGGCCACGGGTATATTCATTGATGCGCTGGCTTGCCTTATTGAGCGTACGGCCTGAAATGCGCCCCGCCAGCACGGCCGGATTTAACGGCGACCCCAGCCAGTGGGCGATACCGCTCAAGATGACCGCGCTAATGCCGACGATGGCTGCGGAATTGGCGACTTCTTTCCATTGCAGCTGACGCAGACCATAGAGGAAGTATAAAGCGGCCTTGCGGATCGGGCGCGCGCGCCATTGCACCACCGCAGCCCTTAATACCGGGTGTTTGTGCACTAGCTTGGCCATGCGGCCGATATTGTCCATCTGCTGACGAGCGCCGATCTCGCGCAGCCTGTATGGATCCTGCCCTTCAATGAAACGCGGGGCGCGTTTTTCAAAATCTTTAATAACCAGATCCTGCGCCTGAGCCCGCGTGACGCGTTTGGCGCGCAAAGACGCTGCGCGCAGGAAACTGCCGACAATATCCCGGCGATAAAGTTTTTGGTAGTCGTGACCAAGGCGCCAGCCATAGGTCGGCGCGGTCGTCATGATCAGATCCGAACAGGGCGTGCCGTCATCGTCGGAATAGCCCCCGTCACCGATGCGCGGCTCAATGCCATTCATATGCACGAAGTTTGAAATCACTCCGCGCTGCTCATTGTCATCCAGCCAGTGATAGACAATGCCGCCGCTGGTCCAGCGGCTCGGCGACTCCCGCACGATCATGCCCTGCTCAAGCACGAAGGACCGGTACGCCGCCTGGTGCTTGTTCATTTCTTCGTGCAGCCATTTTTCGGATTCGTAGGCCTGCTTCACAGTGAAGATGCGCAAGCGTTCGATATTGCCGTTGCCCAGATCCTTGATGCGGCCAGGCAGTTTGTCGCCCACGGCGACAGGAACGCGGTTGTTGAATTCATCGTATTTGAAAAGCTGGCCAGCCAGCTTTTCGTCGACCACCCGCTCTTCCAGAACCAGGTCGTCAGGATCCTGGGCCCATATGCCGATGCGGGCACCATCCGGCGCTTCGAACACCTGATAGGCGCCCTGCGGGTAATAATAGGCGCCGGATTTGATCGCGACCGGATATATCACCCGCTCGCATTCATAGATCAGACGAAAGATCGCCTCGCGCGACCATGCTTCCACAGGCAGGGATTCCGACATTAACGGGGCGGGCTGTAGGGTCTTCATGCCCTTTTAATATTATGAAAATTGATAAAAATCAACAAATTGCGTGTGGGGAACCGTCATAGCCTTGAAGGCGTTCATGTTTTTGGTTGCCTTAAGGGTCACGACTCTTTATACCTACCCATAACATTTTTAAGATAAACAAGGAGTTCTCCGCCTATGTTCCGTTTCCGCCAGTTTGGCCTGATGGCCGCAATCGTGACCATGGGCGCTGTCAGTGCCTGCGGCGCGCAGGGTTACAGCGAAGTCAACGCGCTGAACAAGGCTTCTGCTTCCGGTTCGCCGTTCACGCAGCAGCTGACCGCCGAATACAAGGCGTTCTCGAACTACCTTCTCAAGGACATGAAAGATTACGCCGACGCGCTGCACTTCGCGCGTAAAGGCCTGACCGCCGCCAAAGGCGAGAATGTCATGCCGGAACCGGTCAATGACTACGATCTCGAAGCTTCCGAAATTCCGCCGCTCTCCGACGCGCGCGCGCGCCTCATTTCGGCGTTCGACCGCGGCGCCCGCGAAATCATCCCGGGCAAATCGGCTGTGGCTCAAGCCCGCTACGATTGCTGGATCGAACAGGATGAAGGTTCTGTGAACGACACCGGCAAGACCGGCAACCTGGATTGCAAAGGCCAGTTCATGGCTGCCATGCAGGAAGTCGAAGCTGCAATTCCGGCTCAAGCACCGGCCCCGGTTGCTATGCCTGAAACCGTTCCGGCCCCGGTCGGCATGATGGATGGCACTGGCGAACCGATGGCTCTGAAAGAAGCCATGTACCTCGTGTTCTTCGACTGGGATAGCTCGGTCGTCGGCGCCGGCGGTGCATCGGTTCTGGATGCTGTCGTCAAAGAAATCCAAAGCCGTGGCGTCCAGGGCGTGAACATCGTCGGTCACACCGACCGTTCGGGTCCGGATGACTACAACGACAAGCTGGCCATGCGCCGCGCCAACGCGATCAAGAAAGAGCTGATCGCTCGTGGCGTGTCCGCAAGCGCAATCACGGTCTCCGGCCGTGGCGAGAGCGAACTGCTCGTCCAGACCGCTGATAACGTCCGCGAACCGGCTAACCGCCGCGGCGTCATCACCTTCCAGTAAGCGAAGGTCATACCAAATACAGAAAGCCGCCCTTAACGGGCGGTTTTCTTTTTGCGCTTAACGGCGCGAGGGCATTGGGCGCCTTTCCTTTTTAGCGTATTATCGAACCTATGATCGATTTGCGCCCCGTCCTTTATGTCCTGGGTATTTTCCTCATCACGCTGGCAATCGCCATGACGGTGCCGATCACCTTCGACCTCAAGGCCAACCATGCGGACTGGAAGGCTTTCCTGTTCGCCATGGCGTCCACCGGCTTCTTCGGCATTCTTCTGGTGCTCACCAACAAGCCTGCCCGCGAAAACATCGCCCTCACGCCCAAGCAGGCGTTTTTGCTGACGGGCCTTGCATGGATCATCCTCACGGCTTTCGCCGCCATTCCCTTCTGCGCCTCCAAGATCGGGCTTTCCTTCACCGACGCTTATTTCGAGGCCATGTCGGGCCTGACGACGACAGGTTCAACCGTCATTGTCGGGCTGGACCAGGCGCCTCCCGGCATTCTCATCTGGCGCTCGCTGCTGCAATGGATGGGCGGGGTCGGGATTATCGTGATGGCGTTGTCGGTTCTGCCGATGCTGCGCGTCGGCGGCATGCAGCTTTTCAGAACGGAAGCTTCCGACCGCAACAAGCACCTGCCGAAAATCCGCCAGATCACCTCCAACATTATCGGGGTTTATCTGGGCCTCACGGCCGCCTGCATGATCGGTTACAAAGTGGGCGACATGAGCTGGTTCGATTCCTTCGCGCATGCGATGTCCACGGTTTCCACGGCCGGTTTTTCCACCAACGATACATCCTTCATGGTCGAACCCACGATCTTCGCGCAATACAACGCGATCCTGTTCATGGCCTTGGGGGCGTTGCCGTTCATTCTGGTGGCGCGGGCCTTTGCGGGTCAGTGGCGCATTCTTTTCAACGATACGCAGGTGCGCGGCTTTTTCATTTTCCTGGCCGTTACGATTACCGCGATGGCCATTTATGCGATGCTGTGGGTCGGCCTGCCCGGCGAAGAGGCCTTCCGCACGGCCGCGTTTTCGATCGTCAGTGTCGTGACCACGACGGGCTTCGCCAATGCCGACTACACGGCGTGGGGGCCCTTTGCCATCGGCGCGTTTTTCTTTTTGTCCTGCGTGGGCGGTTGCGCGGGCTCATCGGCGGGCGGTCTTAAAATTTACCGCTTTATCGTCCTGGGGTCCGTCACGCTCTCGCAGATGCGGCAGCTGATTTATCCGAACGGCGTGTTCGTGCCGCATTACAATGGCAAGCGCCTGCAACCCGATGTCACCATGTCAGTGCTTGGTTTCTTTTTCGTCTTCGCGCTCAGCTTCACCATCGTGGCGCTGGCGCTGATGTGGGCCGGAGAAGATTTCGTTACCGCGATGTCGGGGTCCATTTCAATGCTGGCCAATGTGGGGCCGGGCCTGGGCGGTGAAATCGGCCCATCCGGCACGTATGAGCCGCTCACGGATGCGGCGACATGGATCTGTTCCATGGCGATGATCCTTGGCCGACTTGAATTCTTCACCCTGCTGGTTCTATTCCTGCCGGGCTTCTGGAAGAAATAACCTTATATGCCCCTCAGGCGCCGGCTGCGCGCGCATGAGCGCGCGGGCTCGCAGTCGCGGGTCTGATTTTGATAAAGAGTCTTTATTAATCCTGCGGCAACTGGCCGGTGATGACCACTGGGGCGGCACCGGCGGGGCCCGGCTGAACCAGCGGCCCTTCATTAATCGGCAATGCCGTAGCGCCAAACGTAATCGGGCCTTTGGCGACCAGGATTTTCATGTTGTCAGCCAGCGCGCGCTGAACAGCGGGATCCACATCACGGACCATGGCCTCGATCAGCTTGTTGAGTTCGCGGTCGCGGTCCTGCAGCGAGGAACCTTCCGGCAATTGTTTTTTACGTTCCAGGGTGAAAGCCGATTTCACATCCGGGCGCGTGCTGCGGCCGACCAGGTTCAAGCCCACTTTCATGGTGATCGTGTATTCCATCGGTTTGGACAGCAAAAAGGCATCGGTCCAGTTGCCGGCGGTTTCGCCTTCCTTGCTGGAGAGCGATGCCTGCTCAATCACGAAATTGAGCGTCCCCTCACCGCCCACAGCCTGCAGGCGGCGATTGGCGTAGCGCGCAAGCGCTGCGCCGGGCTGGACGCGCGGGTTGTCGGAAGCGCCCGCATTGTTGATGACCTGCACGCCGCCGACGTTGAGATCGAGGCGCTGCAATTGCTGAAAGCTTAAATCGGCAGGCGTCGTGTTTTTGGGCGTGGTCGTGCAGGCAGCCATCGGCATAAGAGCGGCGACAGCGATCATCAAAAGCGATTTACGGGACAACATGGTTACTCCTTTAAGTGTTTGGGCCTTTAAATGTTTGGGCCTTTTAGTGTTTCGGTTCCGGTTTCACTTCCACGCATTCAAGATCGTCGCTGCGGAAGCGGTAGGTTTTCGAGCAGAATTCGCAGGTCATTTCGATAACGCCGTTCACGGAAGCGTGTTCGCGGTCATCGGGTGTCAGTGTTCCCAGCACATCGCGCACTCGCTGTGGCGAGCAGCGGCATTGCTTGACGATAGGCTGGGGCGAGAAAATGCGCACGCCCTCTTCGTGGAACAGGCGCATCAGCAATTCGTGGCTGTGCAGTGTGGATTTGACCAGTTCGTCGCTGGTGGCGGATTGCAGCAGGATGTTGGCGCGCGCCCAGTCTTCTTCTTTTTCTTCGGCCAGATCAGGACGCAGCGGGATGGCATCGACCGAGGCATCCGTGCCGATGGAAGCATCGGGCATGCGCTGCAGCATGATAGCGCCAGCGCGCCAGCCTTCTTTTTCGTCGTAAGACGCGGCGACTTTCAGCGAGGTGCCGATCTGTTCGGACTGGTCGAAATAATGCGAGACGGAATCGGTCAGCGCCTGCCCGGTCAGGGAGGTGATGCCCTGATAGCGGTCGGTGTGCGTCCCCTGATCGACGGTAAAGGCCAGGTATCCCTTGCCGGTCATCTGGCGCAGGTCGAAGCCTTCATAAGGGCCATCGGTCGGGCGCTTGGCGGCCAGTTCCATCGCCTTGATGAGGTCTTCCGAATAACCGGCGTAACCGCGCACGGCGCCGGTGGTCGTGACATCGGTGACGATCGTGCGCACGGGACCGTCGGAACTGGTCTGCAGCGTGAAGACGCCTTCGTATTTGAGCATGCTTGAAAGCAAAATGGATGTGGCAACCGTTTCGGCCAGCAGATGCGCGACGGGCATCGGATAATCATGCGCCGAGAGAATATCGTTCAGCGTAGCGCCCAGACGCACGATGCGTCCGCGCAGGCCGGATGTCTCCAGCTGGAAAGGCTGGATGATATTGTCATCCGGGCTTTTCGGCGTGGTGATATCGGTATTGTCGTTGGCGATGCGTGTCATGTTGAAGTCTTGGTCATGGCTTATTAACTACGAATTTTATAGCCGGTTTTCAACATCCACCAGCACGCTGCCCATAACACAAGGCACAGGGCGCCCAGAATCGCCAGACCCGTGATCAGGGGCATGTCGGCGCGGCCAATGAATCCGTACCGGAAACCGTCATTCATGTAGAAAAACGGGTTCAGATGCGCGAGCCACGCAAAGGTGGGCGAGAGATGGCTGGCCGAATAAAACGTGCCGGACAACATGGTCAGCGGCAGCACGACGAAGTTGGTGATGGCGGCGATATGGTCGAACTTATCGGCCCAGATGCCGGCCAGAATGCCGAGCAGCGCCATGAACAGCGACCCCAGCAGGCCATAGACGAAAATCGCCCAGACATGCGTGACCGGCAGATGCGCGAAGGGCACCATCACGGCAACAGTGGCAACGCCGACCGCCAGACCACGCAGAACGCCGCCGACCGCAAAGCCGGTCAGCAATTCACCGGCTGAGAGCGGCGGCATCAGCACATCGACGATCGATCCCTGAATTTTACCGATGATCAGCGACGACGATGAATTTGAAAACGCGTTCTGCGCCATGCCCATCATGAGCAGGCCAGGCCAGAGGAAAACCAGGTATGGCACGCCGTCGATATCGGCCCTGCCCCCGTCGCTGCCGAAGGCGACGGAAAAGACCAGATAGTACATCACGGTGGTAATGACCGGTGCCACGATGGTCTGCCAGTACACTTTCATGAAGCGGCGCACTTCCTTGGCGGTCAATGTATAGAGACCGATCCAGTTGATGCCTTTGACGATCAGCGGTTCTTGCAGGGTGGATGACACGGGATAACCTTGGTTCTAGACTGGGTTTGGAATGGACCAAGATAAGCCAAAAAAAGGCCCCGTCAAACGTAAGGCTTACAAGAAGCTTTCCGAGAGCTATTTACGCAATTCTTCCCTGTATTACCTGCAGCGGCACCCCACCTCGGTCGCCAATTTCCTGACCGTGATGGACCGGAAAATGGCCCGGTCGCTCAAATCCCATCCGGATCAGGAGGTCGAATCGTTCCGCAAATACCTGCGTGAGGTCCTGGTGCCTGATTTCACCCGCGCGGGTTTTCTGAACGACGAGGTTTATGCCAAGGCGCTCACCGGCTCGCTGCAGCGGCGCGGCCTGCCCAAGCGCGCGATTGCGATGAAGCTGAAGATGAAAGGCCTGGAAGCGCCTGCGGCCACAGATGAGGATCCGAGCGATCTGGAAACCGCGGTTATTTTCGCCCGCCGCAAAAAACTGGGGCCCTTCGCCACAAAGGAACGCGATCCGCAGAAAGATCTCGCTGCGCTGGCGCGGGCCGGGTTTTCCTATGATGTCTGCAAAAAAGTGATGAATAACGACTTCGACGCCGATTAATCGCGCGCCTTGAACATGGCCACGTTATCGGGCAGTTGCTTGTTGGCTTCCGCCTGCGGGGCCTGGGCGATGCGCTTGGCGGGAATGACGATGGTCGCGGTGGTGCCGACGCCTTTGCGGCTGACGAGTTCGAACTTGCCGTCATGCATCTTGATGAGCGCATCGACCAGCGTCAGACCCAGGCCGGTGCCGGAATTGCTGCGGCTGAAGGCGCTTTCGACCTGGCCGAAGGGCGAGACCGCTTTTTCAATTTCTTTTTCGTCCATGCCGATACCGGTATCCGTGATGGAAAGACGCAGATCATTGCCCGGACCCTGATAATCGCAATCAATCGTGACACGGCCATCGGGCGGGGTAAATTTGATGGCGTTGGAAATGATGTTCATCAGGATCTGCTTGAACGCCAGTTCCTCGCCGATGATCTTGGGCATATCATCGTGCAGATTGTTCAAAATCTGCACGCGGCCCGCTTCCGCCTTGCTGGTCAGCAGGCTGACACAGGTCGCGGTGGTGCGGTGCATGTTGAAGAGCGTTTCGTTCAGCGTGCGGTCACCGGCTTCAATGCGCGAAATGTCCAGAATATCGTTGATGACGGTCAGCAGGCGCTTGCCGCTGATGTTGATGTCGCCGGCGTAGTCGGCATAGGCCGCCTGCCCGACCGGGCCCATCGCCTGGTTGTGAATGATTTCCGAGAAACCGATGATCGCATTCAGCGGCGTGCGCAATTCGTGGCTCATATTGGCCAGGAATTCCGATTTGGCGCGGTTGGCCAGGTCCGATTGCAGCTTGGCTTCCTTGAGGGCCTGTTCGCCCTGCTTGCGCTGGGTGATGTCTTCGACCGAGCCTTCATAGAACAGCAAATTACCGTCGTCGTCTTTAACGGCGCGGGCGTTTTCCGATACCCAGATGATCTGGTTGTCCTTGCGGCGGATCGTGGATTCATGGTTCCGCAGGAAGCCGAAGGCCTGCAGGTCGCGTTCGTAGCGCAGGCGCTCGCGCGGGTCGACATACATTTTTCCGATATCATGCGCGCCGCTGATCAGTTCGGCCGGGCTGCCGAAACCAAGAATACGGGCCATGGCGGGGTTAGCCGACATGATGCGGCCATCGGGCGCAACCTGATAAATACCGCCGGCCGCATTTTCGACGATGGTGCGGAATTTCTTTTCGGTTTCAGCCAGCGCGCGTTCGGCGCGGCGACGTTCTTCGACATCGGTGATGGTGCCGACGACGCGGCTTGAGCGCATGTTATCGGTGCGCACCATGGAGAATGCCAGTTCTACGGCGCGATATTTGCCATCCGCCGTCATCAGGCGGGTGATGGACCGGTATTCGCTGCCCTGGTTACGGACAAGGTTCACAAAGCCGCGGCGCTGCGCGTCATGTTCAGCCGGATGCAGCATATCGAAGAGATCGCGGCCCAGAGAATGCGGGATCGGGAAGCCGGTCACGCGTTCCCATGTGGCGTTGACGAAAAGCAGATTGCCGGCGCCATCGGTTTCAAAAATGATATCGCTCACCGAGTCGATCACGCCGCGGTATTCGCGCTCGGATCGCTGCAATTCGCCGTAAAGGCGCGTCGATTCATCGACCTGCGTTTTGAGTTCGACGTTCTTGCTGGTCAGCATGTTGTTCATGGCAGCCAGGCGCATCGACTGGCGGTAATTGTTGCGCACATATAATGTGCCGATCATCGTCAGGGTCAGGCCGAAGAGCAGCAGCAGGAACGGCACCTTGCTGATAAAGGCCATGCGCATGTTTTCGCGTATGTCGACGGAAATTTCGAATTGCGCGCTGCCCAGTTTGCCGACCCATGTTTCGGACGTCACATGCAGCGGCATCAGCTGTTTCTTTTCGGGGTTATCGGTATTACGGCGATCCAGCTGCAGGACGCGCTGGCCGGTGCCGCCATCTCGGATCACCAGGCGCTGAATGGAATCATTATCAAGAATGCCCGCTTCTTTCAGGCCCGCGCCCGGCAATGCCGATGCGGCGACAATGCGTTTCAGGGTCGCGCCATCGAAAATGGGGCGCATAATGACAATCGGGCGGCTCGAAATGATTCCGGCCTTGTCGCCGACCTGGATCGGATCGATCGCGATATCGCTGCGCACGCTTAAGGGCGCCTTGGGATCAATTGTGTTGAGATCTTCATCGGCCAGTTTCAGGCCGCCATTATACATGGCGTGCGCGATCCACTCGCCATTTGCGCCGCGATCAAACCAGGCGAGTTTCTGGAACAGCTGGCGGTTGGGCACCAAGGTGGCCAGTTGTCCTTCATTTTCTTTTTCCACCATGTCGATGGCGCGGCCGGCAGCATCCATGGCGTCGGCCATTTCAATGGCGCTCGCGTCCATCGTGTTGCGGATCTGGGCGGTGAGTGTTTTGACATCTTCGACGCGCATCTGCGTGATAAACACTGTCAGCGTCACAAAAGCGGTGATGGTCAGGATCAACCCGTTCAGGAATACCATCAACTGGGTGAGACCCGAGCGCCCGCGTCCCGTTCTGGCGGGAGATTTACGGGCCGCTTTTGACTTTGCGGCAGCGGGTTTTACCTTGTTGAACATAGAGCCAAAGCCGGCTGAAAACCGGCGGTCGTTCGGTGTTATCCAAGGCCCATCCTGCCTGAAAGGAATTAATGTCCAGTAAATCAAATGGTTAACAAAACCCTTTACCACGTTAACCTTTTGTGGTTTTGTAAGGGATAATTTGTGTACTGCAGCAATTAACTAATTCTGTTTAGGAGGCCATCATGGTCCAATCGTTTTTCGATCCGAATTTATTCAAACAAATGATGCCGAAACAAGGTCTTAGCTCGACCCCTGTCTTCGACATGAAGCAGCTGATGGAAACCCAGCGCAAGAACATGCAAGCCATGACCGATGCCATGCAGCTCGGCATGGAAGGCTTCCAGACCGCCATGTCCCGCCAGGCCGAAATTGTCGGCCGCATGGTTCAGGACAATTCCAATTTCGCTTCGACCATCATGTCCGAAGGCACGCCGGAACAAAAAGTCCAGCGTCAGGCCGAACTGATGCGCAAATCTTACGAGACGACGATCAAGTCGGCCCGTGAGGTCAGCGAAATCATGTCCAAATCAGGTGAAGAAGCCGCCGAGATCCTCAACCGCCGCGTTTCCGCGACGCTGACGGAATTCAAAGCCGCTTTCGAGCGCGAAATCGACGTTGCCGCCGCCAAAGTCAAAACGGCTGCCAATGAAAGCACCGAAGTGGCCAAAAAAGTCGTCAAGTCGGCCAAAAAAGCCTCCAGGAAGGCTGCTTAAGCCTTAAAGAAATTCCTCGTACGAAAAAGCCGCCCTTTGAACCGGGCGGTTTTTTTTATATTGTGGGCGTATGACAGCCACGATTGATGACTTCCACAAAATCGATATCCGCGTCGGCACGGTCGTCGACGTGCAGCCCTTTCCCGAGGCGAAAAAGCCGGCGCTCAAAGTGTTCGTCGATTTCGGTCCCGAACTTGGCACCAAGAAAACAAGCGCGCAGATCACGCAGAACCATTCTGCCGAGACATTGATCGGCAAACAGGTCGCAGCCGTCGTCAATTTCCCGCCGCGCCAGGTCGGGCCCTTCATGTCCGAGATCCTGATTTTAGGTTTCCCGGACGATGCGGGCTTCGTCACGCTGGTCCATCCATCGAAACCGGTGCCCAATGGCGGACGGCTGTATTAAGACTTCGTCATTCCGGCGAAAGCCGGAATCCATTCATCCGCATTTCCACTCTCTGCCCTTCTTTCCCATGGACCCCGGCTTTGGCCGGGGTGACACAATAAATTAAAGCGGTAAGTGAATAACCACGCGCAATCCACCCATGGGGGATCGGTCGAGCATGACGCGGCCGCCGTGGCTGAGGATCACGTCCTGCGCGATGGCCATGCCGAGGCCGATGCCGCCGGTTTTGCGCGAGCGCGATGTTTCAAGGCGGTGGAAGGGTTTGAAGACGTCTTCATAATTTTCCGGCGGAATGCCCGGTCCGTCGTCATCAATGACCAGCGATGCCCAGCCGCTATGGTCGTCCGGCCAGACGGTGATTTTCGCGGTGTGCGCGTATTTGCGGCTGTTTTCGACGAAGTTGCTTAAAGCGCGTTCCAAAGCCGTCGGGCGCAATTCGAGGATGAGCGATTTCGGGCTTTCCAGCGTCACGGCGAAACCCTGGCGGCGCGCATTGCCGGCGATGCGTTCCAGCAGCGTGACGAGATCAAGCGGCTGTGCGGGTTCGTCGCCCTCGCCGCGCATGAAAGCGAGATAGCCTTCGACCATCGCCTCCATATCCTCGATATCGGCGCGCAGGGCTTCGGTGTCGGGTGATTTGCCCATCATTTCCAGCTGCAGCTTCATGCGTGTCAGCGGGGTGCGCAGATCGTGGCTGACGCCGCCCAGCATCGCGGTGCGCTGCGCGACCGAGCGGGTGATGCGCTCTTTCATGCTGAAAAAAGCTTCTGTGGCGCGGCGGATTTCACGGGCGCCGGTCGGCTTGAATGTCTGGACATTCATGCCTTTGCCGAAACGCTCGGCGGCGACGGCGAGCTTGCGGATCGGGCGGATCTGGTTGCGCATGAAGACAATCGCGATCAGGAAGAAGAACAGCGCAAGGCCGTTCAGCCACAGCACGAAGATATAACCCGATGAATCGTACATGCGGCGCTGGGTCATCGACATCTGCAGTAGGCCGTCTTTGAGCTGCACTTCCACATCGATGCGCTTGCGGCGCAAATCGACATCGACGGCGTAAGGCCGGCGCACCTGTTCGACCAGCGCGCGGGCAAGCGTGTCTTCAAGGCCGGGGCCGCTATCGGCGGCGATCATGAGGTCGACGCCCTTCTGGCCTTTGTTATATGTGGCTAGCATGTCGAGATGCTTGGCCATCAGGCTTTTCAAAACGTCGAAAGTTTCGCGGTCGCTGGGTGCGGCTTCGATCTGGTCGCTGATCGCGGCGATTTCACCGGCCACGGCATAGGCCAGACGTTCGGTCATGCGCGTCCAGTGCCGGTCGAAGAAGATATAGGTGGAGAGCGCCTGCACCAGCAGCACGGGCAGCAGAATGATCAGCACTGTCCGGCCGAACAGGCCGTAGGGGGCAAGGTCGCGCAGGGTGCGGATGCGTTTCATTCTTCAATCGCTTTCGCGCGCAGCAGGTACCCCTGCCCGCGCACGGTCTGCACCATCATGGGCAGTTTGGGATCATCGTTCAGTTTGCGGCGCAGGCGCGTGACCTGCACGTCGATGGTGCGGTCCGATCCGCCGCTTAAACCCAGCGATGCGGCCAGCGCTTCGCGGCGAACAGCCATGCCCGGTTTTTCAGAGAGCACATTCAGCAAAGCCACTTCGTTGCCGGTCAGGGGCGTGGGGCGGCCGTGAATATCGTAGAGGCATCTGCCATCGACATCGAACACCCACGGGCCGATCTGCAGTTTGCGCGGGCCCGGCACGGTCGCTGCCGGGGCGCTGCGGCGTAAAATGGCGTTTATGCGCAAAACCAGTTCCTTGGGCTCGAACGGTTTGGGCAGGTAGTCGTCGACACCGGCTTCAAGGCCGGCGATACGGTCGGTGGTTTCGCCCATGGCGGTCAGCATCAGAATGGGCAGTTCGCGCGTCTTGCGGATAAAGCGGGCAAGCTCGAGGCCGGTTTCGCCGGGCATCATCACGTCCAGAATGGCGAGATCGAATTTAAGCATATTCATCTGGGTGCGCGCGGCCTGCGCGTCGCCGGCAGCGGATACCCAGTATCCCTGCTGCGACAGATATCGCGTCAGAAGCTGGCGGATCCGGTCGTCATCGTCCACCACCAGGATATGCGGTTTTGTCAGGGCGCCCATGCTGCGTTGCCGCTTGCGTTCCTATGCTGTTAAGATATTGATATTAGCTCTTAAAATGTGAGGTAACAATGGGTGCTATTCCCTTCGATCAACGTGACGGTTTTATCTGGTATAACGGCGAATTCCTGCCTGCCCGCGAGGCCAAATTCCACTTTTTAACGCATGGCCTGCACTATGCTTCCTGCGTGTTCGAGGGCATCCGCGCCTATAACGGCAAACCCTTCAAACTGACCGAGCATAACCAGCGCCTGCATCGTTCGGCCGAAATTCTGGATATGAAAGTCCCTTACGATGTCGCGACCATCGACGCGGCCTGCCTGGAAGTGCTCAGGAAGAACAACATGAGCAGCGCCTATCTGCGCCCGGCCGCCTGGCGCGGGCCGGAAATGATGGGCATTGCCGGCACCGGCGCGAAGGTGCATGTCGCGATCGCGGCGTGGGAATGGGGTAAATACTATTCGCCCGACCTTCTCGAAAAAGGCATTTCGCTGGTCACATCCAAATGGGCGAAGCCTGCGCCGAACACGGCGCCCACGGAATCCAAGGCGGCTGGCCTGTACATGATCGGCACGCTGGCCCGTCATGAAGCCGATGCTGCCGGCTATAATGATGCCCTGATGCTCGACTATCGCGGCTATGTCGCCGAATCTTCGGGCGCCAATCTGTTCATGGTCAAAGAGGGCAAGCTTTATACGCCGATCCCGGATTGTTTCCTGAACGGCATCACGCGTCAGACGGTCATGGCGCTCGCCAAAGAAGCCGGGATCAAGGTCGAAGAAAAACATATCACGGTGGACGAGCTGAATGCGGCGGACGAAGTATTTCTGACCGGCACGGCGGCGGAGATCACGCCCGTCGGCAAGATCAACAGCCAGGCCTATACGGTTGGTCCGGTTACAAAGCAGTTGCATAAAATGTATGAAGCGGCTGTGAACGCATAAAACCTGCCCTAGGTGAATGGCATGAGACTTTTTATGGCCATGATATCGGTTGTTGTGCTTGCTTCCTGCGGGCCAAAATACGTGACCGATTACGATCTTTATCCGGCTGCCACAACGCAGGGCAAACAGGCGGCATTGCAATGCGACGTCGTCAAGGAACGTTGCGAGAAACAGTGTTACCAGCGCGCTTTGCAGTGTGAAAAATTCAATGACTATGGCCCCTATGGCAGCATCGGCGGCGGCAGTGGCGGATTGGGCGGCGGTATCGGCGTTGGCTTCCCGCTGGGCGGCAATTACGGCGGGCGTTCGTGCAACACCACGGCCTTCTGCGAACAGTCCTGCCGCGAAGACCAGATCGAATGCTACAAGCAGAACGGCGGCAGCGTACAGGCGCGCGAGCCGCGCTGTGTCAGTGGCTGCAAGAGCGCGCCTTAAATCAGGCGGCCTGTCGCGCGGCTGAATGTAAATCCAGCTTTTCTTTCATTTCATCGGGTTTGAATGGCTTGCAGATATAGTCATCCATGCCTGCTTCAATGCAGCGTTCGCGGTCGCCGGCAAGCGCGTGCGCGGTCATGCCTATGATGGGCGTATGCGGGAGGTTCTCATTCTTTTCCCGCTGGCGGATGGATTGCGTGGCGTCGAGCCCGTTCATTTTGGGCATCTGAACATCCATCAGAACGGCGGCATATTTTTTATTTTCCAGCTTGCGCAAGGCTTCTTCGCCGTCTGAGGCGACATCATAGGTGTAACCAAACTCCTCCAGAAAAGTGCCCGCAACCAGCACATTGGGCTCGTAATCCTCAACCAGCAAAATATGAGCGTGCTGCATACCGGTATCAGGCGTCGCGGCAGGGGTATCGGTGCTTTCCAGGGAAAGGTCGTTGATATCGGCATCTTCCATGGCGAGCTCGACACGGAAAACAGAGCCCTGTCCCGGCGTGCTTTCAACTTCAATCGTGCCGCCCATCATTTCCGTCAGCGTCCTGGTAATGGCCAGGCCAAGGCCGCTGCCACCGTATTTGCGGTTGATCGAGCTGTCTGCCTGAACGAATTTTTCAAAGACCGTATCCAGCTTGTCGGCGGCAATGCCGATACCGGTGTCGCGGACCTCAAAAGTGACAAGATGCCTGCCGGGTTCCGCCGTGGCTTTGCTCATCACTGAAAAGGTGATGCTGCCCTGCGATGTGAATTTCACGGCATTGCTGCATAAATTTAGAAGAATCTGCCGCAGGCGCGTGGGGTCGCCCATGACCTGCATTTCAGGCGGAAAATTGATTTTAGTTATAAAACGGATGTTTTTCTGGCTGGCCTGAATGGAAAAGACATGCCCCATTTCATCCACCAACGCGCCCAGGGTAAACGGAATTTCTTCGAGTTCGATGCTGTGCGCTTCAATTTTTGAAATATCCAGCAGATCGTTAATCAGAGCCAGAAGCGTGTTCGCGCTGACCTGGAGGGTCTTGAGATAGTCCCGTTGCTTGTCTGAAAGCGGTTCGGTCCGGCCCAGAATGTTTGAAAGCCCGATGATCGCATTCATGGGAGTACGAATTTCGTGGCTCATATTGGCCAGAAATTCGGATTTCGCGAGGTTGGCGGTGTACGCGTTGTCGCGCTCAAAAATCAATTCTTCCGATTGTTTTTCGCGATCAAGAAGGTATTTACGCACCTCGTATTGCCGGGCGCGGTCCCGCAGGCATGCATGAATCGTGCTGATCAGTTCTGCTACCTGTACCGGGCGGCGTATCAAAGTAATATGCGGTATTTTGTTGGTCTTTTTGCGGGCTTCCAGCGAAGGCTCGCCGGCGCGAGTGAGAACAAGAAGCGGAAAATCCGACCATGCCTGCTGTTTTTCGATGGTGTCCTGGATCAGGTTGTCTTTATCAGCAAGAACGGATTCTTCAGTAATGATGGCCGCGCCGGCCCCTTTCGCTATTTCATCACATATATCCTGCACATTGGCGCATATATGATAGGGGATTTTCTCCCTTTCCATGAATTGTGCGGTAATGCTGGCGTCGCGTTGCGTCGGCGCGAGTATCAGGACACGAAGATCTTCTATGAATTGACTATTCAAATCCACTCCCGGTTGTCATCAAGCGATATTTTTTTGAACGGGTGTTCCGGTCAATATGCCGCGGAACTGCGATAGTGGCTCGCCAAGGGTAATTCCCTGAGGGCCAAGCTTGAATTCGCGAATGGTTTTTTCGTGCGCGCCGCTGCGTTTTTTCAGCACCGATACGGCCTGACGCACTTCGCCATCTGCTTCAAAATAACGGAACAATATGACAGAATCCGCCAGATAGCTGGTGTCGACCGGGGTATGCATGGCATGGCCGAGGAGGCCGTGCTGCGCCACCACCAGGAACGTCACCACCCCATGATGGCCCAGATAGGTGAGCAGTTCATGCATCTGGGAAATCAGAAAACGTTCCTCAGGCATTGCATTGAGATAGCCGTTCAGACTGTCGATCACCACGACTTTCGCGGTCGGCCTGCCGTTTTCACCGCCTGCCACCTGACGAACGCGGTGGGCGAATTCTCCGGGTGACATTTCGGTCGGGTCGATCGGCTGCAGGTGAACCAGGCCCTGTTCGACATATTTTTCCAATTCCATGCCGATGCCACGGGCCCTGTGGTAGATGGTATTGATGCTTTCATCGAACGTGAAAATCACCGCATGGTCGCCGTTTTTGGCGGCATTCAGGGCGTATTGCAATGCCAGTGTCGATTTTCCGATGCCGGCAGGGCCCAGCAACAGGACGCTGGTTCCGTCGTCGAAGCCGCCGTCAACCAGGGCATCCATCTGCGCCACGCCGCTCTTTAGAATATTTTTCTTATGCGGTCTTGCGTGTTCGGCTGGAATGATGCGCGGGAAGATGCAAAGGCCGCCCTTGAGAATGGTGAAGTCATGATAACCGCCGCGATATTTCTGACCACGAAATTTTTTAACTCTCAGGCGGCGGCGATCCGCGCCAAATTCCGGGGACAGCTGTTCCAGGTCCACTACGCCGTGGGCAATGCTTTCCAGCTGGAAACTTTCCGGCCCGGTGGTCGTCTTGTCATCAAGAAACCAGACCGTGCAGGAACGCGTCGTAAAGAAGTTTTTCAAGGCCAGGATCTGGCGGCGGAAACGCAGCGGGTTTTGCGCCAGCAATTTCAATTCCGAAAGAGAATCGAGAACGACACGGGAAGGTTTGACGCGCTCGACTTCCTTGAGGATCGCATCATTGGTCGACCCCAGCTCGACTTCTGAGGGTTGATACATCGTGTACTGATTATCCGTCTGCAGTTCGTCTTCGTAAGTCAGAAGCTCAAAAATCTCCACACCCTTTAAGGACCAGCCATGGGATGCGGCGACGGATTCCAACTCCATCTTGCTTTCAGACAAGGTGATATACAGCGATTTTTCGCCCTGCCGGACGCCTTCCATTAAAAACTGAAGCGCCAACGTCGTTTTTCCTGTGCCGGGACTGCCTTGAAGCAGATACACCCTGTCCGGCGCGAGACCGCCGCCTAATATATTGTCGAGGTTTTCATTGCCGGTTTTAACGGCCTGAATATTCGGGGCGATTTTAACTTGTGCTGTCATGCGTTCACGCTCAATTCACTGCTGTTTTTAGGGTCATGCTACTAATGATTGCGCACCGGAAGCGGTTCCGTGCCGGAAAATGACCATACAAAGGCAGCCGGAAAAGCGACCCAGCTGTCTATAAAACCATTCGCAGATGGAACTTTAATGAACTTGAGAATTCAGCCTACACGTTGAAACGGAAGAGCATGACGTCGCCGTCCTTGACGATGTAGTCTTTGCCTTCCTGGCGCATCCTGCCGGTTTCCTTGGCTTTTGCTTCGCCTTCGCAGGCGACGAAATCGGCAAATGAAATGACTTCGGCCTTGATGAAACCGCGCTCGAAGTCGGTGTGGATGACGCCGGCAGCTTCAGGCGCTTTCGCGCCCGTGCGCACGGTCCATGCGCGGGCTTCCTTGGGGCCTACTGTAAAATAAGTCTGCAGGCCCAGCATGGTGTGGCCGGCACGGATGATTTTGTTCAGGCCTGCTTCGTCCAGCCCGCTCGCGCTCAAAAATTCTTTTTTCTCCGCCTCGTCCGACATTTGTGCGATTTCAGATTCGATCTGCGCGCAGATGACAACCGCATGCGTGCCCTCAGCCTTGGCGCGGGCTTCGACCTTCTTCGTCCACTCGTTGCCGTTTGCGGCGTCGACTTCCTTGACGTTGCAGATATAGAGCTGCGGTTTGGAGGTGATGAGCTGCAGCAGTTTGACCAGCGGTTTTTGCGCATCGTCCAGCTTCACGGTGCGGGCGGGTTTACCGGCTTCGAGCGCGGCCTTGATCGGCGTGATCACGTCCATCATTTCGATGGCCTGCTTGTCGCCGCCCTTGGCTTTCTTGGCAAGGTTGTTGGCCTGTTTATCCAGGCTCTCCATATCGGCCAGCATCAATTCGGTTTCGATGACATCGGCATCGCGGATCGGATCGGTCGAGCCTTCGACGTGGATGATATCGGCGTCTTCGAAGCAGCGCACGACATGCAGAATGGCATCGGTCTCGCGGATATTGGCGAGGAACTGGTTGCCGAGGCCCTGGCCTGTCGCGGCGCCTTTTACCAAGCCTGCGATATCGACGAATTCCAGCTGCGAGGGCACGATTTTCTGCGAGCCGCCCAGTTCGGCCAGTTTATCGAGGCGTGTATCCGGCACGGCGACGCGGCCAACATTGGGCTCGATCGTGCAGAACGGGAAGTTCGCCGCCTGCGCGGCTGCGGTTGCCGTGAGCGCGTTGAACAATGTCGATTTGCCGACGTTGGGAAGACCAACGATGCCGCAATTGAAACCCATGATTAAGCTGCCTTTGTTTCGTCTTGAATTTTGTTCATGAAATCCGACTCCTTGCCATTCAGCAAAAAGTCGATGTGGCGGGAGATGCCGGCCACGATGAGGTCGGACAAATGACGTTCGTCGCTGGCGAAGTCGGATAATACGTAACCCGATACGCGCGCCTTGTCGCCGGGATGGCCGATGCCGATGCGCACGCGGCGATAGCCCTGATTGCCAAGATCGTTATCAATGCTTTTCAGGCCGTTATGGCCGGCGGGGCCGCCGCCCTGCTTGGTGCGCACTTTGCCGAGCGGGATATCCAGCTCGTCATGCAGCACGATGATGCGGTCGACGGGAATTTTATAAAACCTGGCGGCTTCTGCGACCGACTGGCCCGAACGGTTCATATAGGTCTGCGGCTTCATCAGCATGATTTTCTGGCCGTCGGGGCCCTGACGTTCGCAGATCTGCGCGGAGAATTTGTTTTTCCAGTCGGAAAATTCGTGATCGGCCTGCATGCGGTCCACCGCCATGAAGCCAATATTGTGGCGATTGTTTTCGTGTTCGCGGTCCGGATTGCCCAGGCCAACAATCAGCCATGAATACGTCGCGCCGCCCGATGGCGGTTTCTTTCCAAGGGCGGCGCGCAATCTGTTGAACATTTAAGAGCCTTAAATGCGGAAGATTACTTCTTCTCGTCTTTTTTATCGCCGGCTTTGGCAGCAGCGACTTCTTCGTCAGATTTGACGTCAGAAGGCACAGCGTCAGCGGTCGGCGCAGTCGTTTCGACTTCTTCTTCCTTACGCGGCGCGGCAAGCGTTGCGATGGTGAAGGCTTCTGCATCCTGCACGGCGGCTTTGACACCGTTCGGCAGTTTGACATCCGCAAGTTTGAACGAGTGACCCATCGGCTGACCAGCGATGTCGATCGTGATTTCGTCCGGAATGGCGTTCGCCTGGCACATCAACGGAATTTCGTGGTTGATGACGGTGAGCGTTGCGCCTTCTTTCAGGGCCGGGCATTCGTCATGACCGGTGAAGTGAACAGGCACTTCAACGCGGATGACGGTTTTCTCGGTCACGCGCAGGAAGTCGGCATGAAGGATGCGGTCGGTGACCGGGTCCAGCTGCAGGTCGCGGGCGATGACAAGGTGTTTCGTACCAGCAACGTCGAGATCGCACAGAGCCGTGAAGATATGGCCCTTGAGATGCTCAAGCGTGATCGGTTTAACATCCATGCTGATTGTCACCGGTATTTTGTTGTCACCGTAGATAACAGCAGGAATTTTATTTTCGCGGCGAACAGCGCGGGCGGTCCCCTTGCCTGACCCCTCGCGTTTGTCAGCCGTCAGTTGGATATGTGATTTAGCCATTTTGACGTTCCTTACAAACTACTTGGTTACCCGCGACCTCCAGGGGTGTCGCGGCATTGGTGGCGTTTTTAAGCGTTAAGTATCGGAAATGCAAGGAAATCATCCAAATAACTGGCCTTTTGGAATCAATCCGTTTACATTTTCATAAAAATAATACGTGATCCGGGGCCAAGCCCTTGGAAAACAAGACTTCAAAGGGTGTGTCATGGTCAGCAGCAGTCCCCATGTTCCTCCGATCGCCGTGAACGATCCGGATGTGATTTCGTACCAACAGGAAAGCAAGCGGCTTGCCCCGCAGGATGCCGCTTACGGCCGGTCGTCCATTTTAAAAGGCGTCGGCGTCGGGTTTACCATCGGCGCTGTCGGGCTGGCAACCATGGTCCTGACGGGGGTCAATCCGGCTTTGCTGGCTACGGTTGAATTTCTGGGCGCGGCCACCGCGGCCACGGTGGTGCTGTCCGCCAGCGTGATGGGCATTAAAAAAGCCTACCATTCCATCCGCATCAGCCGCATGCGCAAGAGACAGGCCAAGATCACCGAGCGTCTAGCCAAAAAAGTCGTCGATCATCATGATTTCATGGCCCTCACCCCGGACCAGATGAAATCCCATATCGATTACAATCACGGGCTGGGCCATGCCGCGAAAGTCGAGCGCATCAAAGGGCAAAACGGGCTGAAAACCTACAAGGCGGAAGTGCGGGACCAATTCAACGAGCAGGTTTACCGCATCGCTGAACAGACCGCTAAAACCATTGCACCGACGGATCGTTATCTCGTGGGTGACCTGCGCCGTTCCGTCAACGACGAATTGCTCAAGCGCCAGTCCACACTGGATTACTAAAAGATTATTTAAACAGATCCGAGATCGATTTCTCGTCCGCGATGCGCTGGATGGCTTCGCCGATCAGGGCCGCGACCGACACGCTTTCGATGCACTCGGCAATGCGCACGGATTCCGTCGCGGCAATCGTATCGGCGATCACCAGTTTCTTGATAGGCGACGCCGAAATGCGCGCAACCGCGCCGCCGGAGAGAACACCGTGCACGGTATAGGCGAAAATATCGTTGGCCCCTTCTTTTTTGAGCGCGACGGCGGCGTTGCACAGCGTGCCCGCGCTATCGACGATGTCGTCGACCAGAATGCAGTTCTTGCCAGCCACTTCACCGATAACATTCATGACTTCGGATACGCCGGCCTGCGGGCGGCGCTTGTCGATGATGGCCAGGTCGCAGCCCAGTTTCTTGGCGAAGGCGCGCGCGCGAACCACGCCGCCGACATCCGGCGAAACGATGACCAGATCGTCAGCCGTCTTCGCGCGTTTTTCCATGCTGGGAAGGAAGACGGGCGAGATGATGAGGTTATCGAGCGGGATATCGAAGAAGCCCTGAATCTGCCCGGCGTGCAGTTCCATGGTCAGAACGCGGTCGGCGCCGGCTTCGGTGATCAGGTTGGCGACGAGCTTGGCCGAGATCGGCGTGCGCGGGCCGGTTTTTCGGTCCTGGCGCGCGTAACCGAAATACGGCAGCACGGCGGTGATGCGGCGGGCGGAACCGCGGCGGCACGCATCGAGCGTGACCAGCAATTCCATCAGGTTGTCGTTGGCGGGATAGGACGTGGACTGAATGACGAAGACGTCTTCGCCACGAATATTTTCCTGAATTTCGACGAAGACTTCCATGTCGGAGAAGCGGCGGATCGATGCCTGCGCCAGAGACGCGCCCAGATATTTGGCGATGTCCTCGCCCAGCGGTCTGTTGGAATTGCAGCAGATCAATTTCATTAGCGCGCCCCGAATGTCAGAATTTGGGGCATCATAGCGGCCAAGGCCCGCAAATCAAGAATGTTTTAGGCGGATTACCGACATTTGCAGGCCGCGCCGCGTTTCTCCACTCATGGTGGTGCGGCGATGGCTGAAATACCCGGTTTCTGCGGGCAGCGTGTCTACGCCGACCCAGCTGATATTTTTAAGCCCTATCCGTTTCAGGCGATGGATGACGTATCCCGGCAGATCGAACATCAATTTCGCGGGCGTAGCGGCAGCGTGAAAATAATCCCCCGCCGCCTCGTCTTCGCGCAGGAAGGGTTCTTCGAACCCCTTGCTGACTTCATAACTGTCCGGGCCGATGCACGGGCCGATCACGGCAGTGATGTCTTCCGCCGTCACGCCGAAATCCCTCATGGCCAGCACGGTGCTTTCAAGCACGCCTGCGCGCGCGCCTTTGTGGCCGGCATGCGCGGCGCCAATCACGCCCCATGGCGCTTCGATACTGCTGGAATCGGCATGAAAGAGAACCGGGGCGCAATCAGCGGTCAGCACGCCAAGGCCGGTGTTCGGTTTATTGGTCACCATGGCGTCGCCGATGGTTGCGGTTCCCTGCCTGGACCCTTCGCCGATGGACCAGCATTGCGTGGTGTGATCCTGATTGAGCGCGAAAAGACGATCGGCAGGCAGGTTGAGCGCGCGCGCGATGCGGCGGCGGTTTTCGACGACGTTGCCTTCCGGGTCACCGTCATCATTTTTGTTGAAGCCTGCGTTGAGGCTTTCATACGGTCCTTCGCTCACGCCGCCTGCGCGGCCGAAAAAGCCGTGCAGCACTTGCATATCATTAAAAGCGTTGGAAATGACGAACGGCGGTTGGGCCGTCTGCAGTTTAGCGGATTGTGATCCCATCGGCGCGCCGGTTCAGTGGTAAGTGGACACCACCATCATCCTGAAAATACCGGTAAAGTCCATTGGGTTCTGTTGCGAAAGCCGGCTGCCAGCTGACCGATTTCATGATCGCTTTCATGGTTTCTTCCCAGCGGGTCCAGGCGTTGCTCAGGGTCTCGCAGCTCATGAGGATGTGATCGCCATGATACTGGGTTGCGATGACCAGCGCGGTCATCGGGTAACGGGCGCCTGCCCATTCCTTGGTGAAGCTGACATTGGCCATCACGGCCGCGCCGGCGCCAAGGCTTGCGCCATTGGTATAGCCGGTGACCTGCACGTTGCTGGTATCCGGGCGCATCACCATTTCGCGCTGGATCTGCGCGGGGCTGAAAACAAAGGCCGATACTTCCTGAATGGCGTAAGCCGGCGCATCCATGAAACGTCCGTCATGCGTGACGTAGAGACGGCAGGCTGCGTGATCCATGCCCTGCGGCGCCAGGATCGACAGACGCATGTCGTCATCGAGCTGGGCCTGGCGCATCCAGTTATCCGGATACGTGACCTTGATGTCGTAGGACGGATCTTTCCAGACGAAGACTTCCGCGTTCGCGAGCGGCGCGAAAGCGAGCAAAGCTGTCATCAATAAGAACAGTTTTTTCATGGTGTTATGGTTATATGGCCTTACCCTGCCAAGGGCAAGTTTTAACTTAAGCTTTTTGCCAGAAACCCATGATTTTATAGGCGTCTTTCATAACTGGGGATGCGAGCGCATCAGCCTTTTCCGCCCCGTCTTTGAGGATCTTGTCGATTTCCGTGGTATCGGCCAGCAGATCGTTGAGGCGTTTGGCGATCGGCGCCAGCGCATTGACGGCGACTTCGGCCAAGGCTTCCTTGAAGGGCGAAAATTGCCCGCCGCCGAAACGGTCCATCACGCTTTGCGCGGTGTCGCCGGAGAGCGCGGTGTAAATCGTAATCAGGTTCTGCACTTCGGCGCGGCCTTCCATCTCGCCCGGATTGGACGGGAACGGGTTCGGGTCGGATTTGGCTTTGCGGATTTTCTTGGCGATCGTGTCGGCATCGTCGGTCAGGTTGATGCGGCTGTTATCGGACGGATCCGATTTGCTCATCTTCTTGGTGCCGTCGGTGAGCGACATGACGCGCGTCGCCTCGCCCATCAGAACCGTTTCCGGTTCGGGGAAGAACTGCGTTTTATAACGGGCGTTGAACGTGCGCGCGACTTCGCGGGCCAGTTCAAGATGCTGTTTCTGGTCGTCGCCGACCGGCACATGCGTTGCCTTATAGGCCAGAATGTCGGCCGCCATCAGCACAGGATAGGCATAGAGGCCAAGCCCTGCTTTTTCCTTGTTGTCGCCGCCTTTGTCCTTGAACTGGGTCATGCGATCCAGTTTGCCCATCTGGGTCATGGTCGATAACAACCAGTTCAGTTCGGCATGCGCGGTAACGGCGCTTTGCGCGAAGATGATCGACTTTTTCGGATCGACGCCGGCGGCGATATAGGCGGCCGTGACTTCGCGGGTGGCGCGGGCGAGCTGGTCGGTTTCGTAGGGCATGGTGATGGCATGCAGGTCGACGACGCAGTAAATGCACTCGTTATCGTCGTTCTGCATTTTGACCCAGTTGCGCAGCGCGCCCAGATAATTGCCGAGTTGCAGACGGTTGGTGGGCTGCATGCCCGAGAAGATGCGTTTTTTCATTTTAAATTTCTGTCGGTTTGGAAGGTTTGCGGAAATATGACCTGATGTCGGACCAGGTCATGGCTTTGGTAGCGAAGATCACCGCCAGGTAGACGATGCCGCCACAGCCAACAAGGGCCGCCAGAGCAAGGACGCGCTCGATGCCGTCCGCCGTGAAATAGTCGCGTAAACCATCGCCTATTACATACACGACGACTGCCATGAGTAAAGAGGCCCAGATGACGCGCGGAAAGACGTAGCGGAAGCGCGCGTCGAATTCGATGGTCCGTCTGCGGGTCAGGATAATCCAGAGAATGGAAATCTGCACCCATCCGGCGAGGCCGGTGGCGAGCGCGATGCCGGCGACGCCCATGTTGAAATAGAAAATCATAGCCAGCGCGAAGACGATGTTAAAGACCACCGAGATACCGGCGACGATGACAGGCGTTTTTGTATCTTTTCTGGCATAGCACGCCGTGGACAGAACCTTGGCGGCGACGTAAGCGGGCAGGCCCAGCGCATACCAGGCCAGCACCTGCGCGGTGATGTGACCATCGCCGGTTGTAAACGCGCCCTGGCGGAACAGGCCCATGATGATGGGCTCGGCGGCGATGCCGAGCGCCAGCGCGGCCGGGAATGCGAGCAGGATGCAGGCTTCGAGACCGCGGTTGAAGAGGCGGCTGATTTCCACTTCATCTTCGGCGGCGACGGCGCGCGATAACATCGGCAGCAGCGCGGTGCCGATGGCGATGCCCACGGTGCCGAGCGGCAGCTGGTTGAGGCGGTCGGCGTAATAAAGGTGGCTGATGGCGCCCGTGGGCAGATACGAGGCGATGATGATGTCGGCGAAGAGATTGATCTGCACGACACCGGCGCCGATGATGCCGGGCACCATCAGTCTGAAAAGCTGGCGCACATGCGGCGTCAGTTTGGGCAGACGCGGCATGAGGATGATGTTGGCGCGCTCGGCGCAGATCCACACGAAGATCAATTGCACGACACCGGCCAAAGTCACGCCCCAGGCCAGCGCGTGGCCGGCGGTGGGGAAGAACATTTCAGCGCCGAGCAGGCAGACGACCATGGTGAGGTTGAAGAAAATGGGCGCGGCGGCAAAGGGCGCGAAGCGGTCATGCGCATTGAGCACGCCGCCGATCAGCGCGGTGACGGACATGAGCAGCAGATACGGGAAGGTGATGCGCGAAAACAGAACGGCGTAATCGTAGCGCGTCGTGCCCTCGCCGAAGCCCGGCGCCAGGATCCACATCACCACCGGCATGGCCAGAAGCGCCAGCATGGTGAAGGGCAGCAGGATGGAAATCATCACGCCCATCGCGTCGTCGGCGAATTTGCGGGCGGCGTCTTCGCCTTCTTTCTGGGTGACGTGGCTATATAAGGGGACGAAGGAGACGGTGAAGGCGCCCTCCGCCGTGACGCGGCGGAAGAAGTTGGGCAGTTTCAGGGCCACGAAAAACGCATCGGCAATCGGCCCGGCGCCCAGAATGCGGGCGGTCAGAAGGTCGCGCACGAAGCCGGCGACGCGGGAGGCCAGGGTCAAACCCGCCACCGTCACCATCGCTTTAATCAATCTCATGTGGAAACCTTTAAAATCACGGCTCGATTAGTTGCACTTTTGGTCTTAATGTCAATTTACGAGCATATCATGACGATTCAAAGCAACGCATCAACCGCTTATACTTACACCGAAAACCCGGAGAAAGACTGGTTTGGCGCCCGCCGTGTCGCGCCGGAACAGAAAACCGGGCTGGTTCTCGACGTCTTTCATTCGGTCGCGCGCAAATACGACCTGATGAACGACCTCATGTCCGGGGGCGTGCACCGCCTGTGGAAGGACCGCCTCATCCGCATGATCCGCCCGCGGGCCAACTGGAAATACCTCGATGTGGCCGGCGGTACGGGCGATATCGCCTTCCGCCTGCATGAAGCCACGTCGGGCAATGCGCCCATCACTGTGTGCGATATCAATGCGTCGATGCTCAAAGTCGGCGAAGCGCGCGCGCTGGACCGCGGCATTCTGCACAATCTCGACTGGGTCGAGGGCAATGCCGAGAAGCTGCCCTTCCCCGATAATTCGTTCGATGTCTACACCATCGCCTTTGGCCTGCGGAACGTGACGCGAATCGACGCGGCGCTGAAAGAGGCGGCCCGCGTGCTCAAACCGGGCGGGCGTTTTTTCTGCCTGGAATTTTCCCATGTCGACAACCCGGCCCTTTCCAAGGCGTATGCGCTGTATTCGGATAAAGTCATTCCGAAAATCGGCAAGGCGGTCGCCAAGGATGCCGACTCTTACAAGTATCTGGTTGAAAGCATTCGTAAATTTCCGCGCCGCAATGTGCTGGCCAAGCGCCTGAAACTGGCGGGTTTCCGCGCCGCGCGCGTGACCCCGCTCAGCTTTGGCATGGTCGCCGTGCACGAAGCCCGTAAGTGATTATTACGGAAATTTGAGATTTCCCCGAAAAAGGTCTATAGAAGATGAATCGTTTCACACAAAAAGGTCACGCCCAAAAGGACCGAACAATGACGACCCGTACCACCCTGATGATCGCCGCCGCCGTGCTGGCCCTGTCTGTTCCCGCTTTCGCGCAGGAGGATATGCAGCAAGCCGCCAAAGACGCCGCGATGAAAAACGCCACCGACAACCAGACCGCTTTCTCGCAAGGCATCAAGTCGATCAAGAACTGGTTTGGTTCCGACCAGCCGGAAGATATCGAACCCGCCACCGGCACGATGATGACCGACGGCGACGATATCGCCGTTCCGCCGCAACCGGGTGTCAACGCCATCGAGCCCGCCGCCGGTCTGGATGAAGACAATCTGCAGACGCCGCCGCGCTACATGGGCGAACAATCCGCCGTCGATCCGAACGCCATGCCGCGCGCCACGTCGTTTGATGACAATCCCTCCGTCGCCGCTTTCGGCGATGCGCAGGATGACATCAAAATGGTCACCAACGAACAAAGCGTTGCTGAGCTGGCCGCCATTCAGGCTGCTGCCGGTGAAGGCACCGCGCTTGATACCTCGAAGATCGATTGCGCCGCGATCCTGAAAGCCGCCGACGAAGCCAGGGAAGGCGACGTGCCGGATACGGCGATGATCGAGGCCTGCGAAACCGAAACCCCGGTCGATGCGACCATGCCGGCCGCGCAGCCGACCGAACCGGCCCAGCCCGGTTTTGAACCCTCCGCATCCCCGCTGCCGGCCACGCAACCCGCCGCGGGCGAACCGCCCATCGGCGGCGCCGTGATGCCGGGCGGCAAGCCGGAAGAACAACCGTCCCAGCCGGTCAACTAAGAGACAAGCCCGCGAAAGCGGGCTTTTTCTTTATTCTGGGGCCTCGCCGGCCCGCTCACTGACGCTCGCCCCGCCCGCGCGGGGCCGCAGTCGCGGCCCTTGGTCTTCTTACTTTTTTAGTTCTATATTCTTCCCATGCTCACAGGACGCCGGATATTGCTGATCATCAGCGGCGGTATTGCCGCTTATAAAGCGCTGGAACTCATCCGGCTGCTGAAACGCGCCGATGCTAGCGTGCGCTGCCTCCTCACCAAGGGCGGCGCAAACTTTGTCACGCCCCTTTCAGTGGCGGCGCTCTCAGAGGAAAAAGTCTACGACGATCTGTGGTCGCTCACCGACGAACAGGAAATGGGCCATATCCGCTTATCGCGCGAGGCTGACGTGATTGTCGTCGCCCCCGCATCGGCGGATCTCATGGCCAAGGTTGCGCAGGGCCGCGCCGATGATCTTGCCTCCACCGTTCTGCTCGCTTCCGACAAACCCATTCTCATGGCGCCGGCCATGAACCAGGAAATGTGGGGCAATGACGCCACGCAGGACAATGTGAAAACGTTGATCGCCCGCGATGTGCGGATGATCGGCCCGGCGGATGGCGATATGGCGTGCGGCGAAACCGGCACCGGCCGCATGTCTGAGGCAGCCGAGATTTTTGCCGCCATTGATGCGTTCTTCACCGCCAACAAACCGCTGGCCGGTAAAACCGCGCTTGTCACTTCCGGCCCCACGCATGAACCGATCGACCCGGTGCGTTTCATCGGCAACCGGTCCAGCGGCAAGCAGGGCCACGCCATCGCGCAGGCGCTGGCCGATGCGGGCGCTGCCGTCACGCTCATCTCCGGCCCCGTTGCCCTCGCCGATCCGCGCGGGGTGAAAACCATTCACGTCGAAACATCGGACCAGATGCATGAGGCCGTCACGCAGGCGCTGCCGGTGGATATCGCCGTGTGCGCAGCCGCCGTGGCGGACTGGAAACCGCAGGATTATCACGCCAATAAAATGAAAAAGCGTGAAAACAGAATAGCGCCCGGCCTGCAGCTCACTGAAACCGTCGACATCCTTAAAAGCCTCGGCGCATCGAAATCAAAACCGGCGCTTCTGGTCGGCTTCGCGGCAGAGACTGAGAACCAGCTCAACAACGCGCGCGAAAAAATGACCGCGAAAAACTGCGACATGCTGCTGGTCAACGATGTCTCCGGCGGCAAGGTTTTTGGCAGCGACACCACGCATCTTTACTGCCTCACGCACACCGCCACGCAGGATTGGGGCAGCATGGATAAAACCAGCGCCGCCGCCATGATTGTCGAGCAGATCACCAAACTCACCTCCAGCAACGTCACACAGATACGAAAGAAAGCCTCATGACACAATCCGCCACTGGCAAAACCCAGATCGCCATCACGAAACTCGCCAACGCCGCCGATCTGCCGCTGCCCGCTTACGCAACCGAGCAAAGCGCCGGTATGGATCTGCTGGCCGCGATCGACGCGCCCATGGTCATCGAGCCGATGAAACGCGCTTTGGTACCGACCGGCATCGCCATCGCCCTGCCCGCGGGCTTCGAAGCGCAGATCCGCCCCCGTTCCGGCCTCGCCGCCAAAAACGGCATCACCGTTTTGAACACACCGGGCACCATCGACGCCGATTACCGCGGCGAAATCAAAGCCATCCTCATCAACCTCTCCGATACCCCCTTCACCATCGACCGCGGCATGCGCATCGCGCAGATGGTCGTGGCGGCGCACAGTACGGTGCAATGGGATGAAGTCTCGAGCTTAGACGAAACATCGCGTGGGGCTGGTGGGTTTGGGTCTACGGGGACGAAGGCGGCTTAACCTATTTTTCTTGATCTTGGGCATTTTTAATGCCGGTTTTTAATTCTTCTATCAATTTTTGATCAGAAGATTGCTTCATGGCGAATTCAAGCTCTGAAATAATTTGCTGATTATTTTTATTTTGACGCAAAAAATACCTAAGCGAATCAAAGTTGGTTTTTAGGTAAGCCCCTATATCGGAACTAATCACAATACGAGTATACATACGGACAACTTTTAATAATCCATCCTTGATTCCAAGTATCTTTGTTCTTAGGTCGTCTAGATTGGGATAATTTAGACGCTCTAGGGAAAACCAAGAAGAACTAAAATTTGATCTCTTTATAAGCTCATCTGGTGTAGTTTGATCGATACGATCAAACACTCTTTTCTTTGCTTCGTTAAATATCACAGATCTCAAATATTTTTCTTCATCTTTCAATATCGTATGCTGCCCTACTGCTGGGATATGTCCATGAACCTGCCCGACGTAATCCAAAAATCTTGCCAAATGTGACAGGCTGTATTTATTTAGCTTTACGACCCTAAGAAATACATTTTCTTTTCTTTCATTTGGCAATGCATTTAATAAATTCAATGCCAAATAAAAGGCTGTGTCAGACGCCGCTAATCCAAAGAATTCTCGATTTTCGCTATTGAAAAAATCAGCCACATCTAAAAGTACTGAGATGGGTATAAATATCTCTTTTTTATCAAAAAGATTACTGCGCTTTCTAAGTCCTCTCAGAACTGATAACTCCTCGCCAGTGCCTTGATACTTCATAAGCTCATCAAAAAACTCATCATAATTTTTTGACTTCTCGATTAAATCTTCGTATTTAAATTCAGAAATTTCACCTTCTGGAACAGTTAACTGAAAATATTTTTTGAAGTGATCTTCAGAACATAAACGTCGCTTCACCGCCATTTCCTCTTCTTTTACGATCCCTATAAGAACAGGAAACAACACTTCAAGAAGAGGAATAGACCAGGATTGATCTGATGAAATTTTGTCTTTGAAATTTTGATATATTTTTGAATTTTCTTTTTCTGAGAACATACTTGGATTTAAGTATCGATCCCCTTTTTTGGATAAAAATCCATAAGCTTCCGATGCATAAATTTTGAGTACGTTCAGGACCAAGAGATCCATTAAATATACCTCTCGAGTGAGGCAACTAAAATCAAAAGATAGTTTATTTAAAATTCTTTTAGCGGTCCTAATATTTACAATATGATCCTTTAAACCAGCTGAATTTAATCGCGAATAGTAATCACGGTCCTCATCAAAAATTGCCACTCCATATTCTTTAGCAATTTCTGCTATTCCTTCGTCAACGAAAGATGACAGTTTTGCTTCATCAATTTTAGGAATATCAAATTCGTGCTGAACGATTTTATCGATGAAACTAACATCATAACCCTGAGCAGGAAGCGCTGCTTTTACCTTTTCATTATCGTACGATAAAAGATAAATAGTATTTGAAAAGTCTGCGATTATTTTAACCAATCTAAATATTTCATAAATTTCTTCATCATTTAGTCGGTCAATATCATCAATAACTATAAGAATTTTCTTTTTGAATTGTAAAAGTGATTTGCTAACTTTTTCTTTAAGCTCAACCACATCTTCGCTAGGCTGAAATGCTTGTTCTAATTCAGTTGCATATTCTGCGGCCTTAGAAATTCCATTTTTAGCAATAGTCCCTAATATTGGCACACCCAAAAATGATCCACCTATATTTAGAACTGGCTCTAGTGGTTTAACTACAGCAGAAATTTTCTTAATATTTTTGGCAGCATTTCTAACGGCCGGGGGAATGTTTGGTTCAGATTCTAGTTTTTCGCTAAGCAGGCCGCAAAACTGTTTTAAAATCTGATGGTCACCTGTGAAATACCAAGGGTTAAATTTTACGATTAAAAAATTATCGTCTTTAAGAATTTTTTCTCCGTCTGACAGTCCCTCACCTAAAACCATATTAATGAATGAAGTTTTGCCATCACCCCATTTTCCTTGAATACCTATAACAAATGATGCTGCGCGATCATAAGCTGCCACTGCTTCAGCTAATTTATTTGCGACAGACGATCTGTTTAAGATGTCTTCCGTAGGCTGCTCAATTGGGGCGTCGTCATAGCGCATGGCTTCATATCCTTGATAAAATAGAAAACCATATAATATTCATTGATAATCTAGGACTCTTGTCCTATACTTCTTCTAATGAAAACAAGAACATAGGAGAAGAGACAAAAAAGATTTCAAACAAACTGAGTAACTCGGATTTGCATTGTGAATCAATGCATTGGATGGCGTGACTCGGGGTTTGGGATTTTTTATAAATAAGCATGTCCAAAGCAGCGGAAAAACAGGAAGGCGTCACGCCCGAGCTCACGCCCATGATGGCGCAGTATATGGCCGTGAAAGAGGCCAATCCGGGCTGCCTGATTTTTTATCGCATGGGCGATTTTTATGAATTGTTTTTCGAGGATGCGGAAGTCGCGTCGCGCGTGCTCGATATCGCGCTGACCAAGCGCGGGAAATCGCAGGGCACCGATATCGCGATGTGCGGCGTGCCGGCGCATTCCCATGAAAGCTATCTCGCGCGGCTCATCCGCGCGGGGCATCGCGTGGCGATCTGCGACCAGGTGGAAACGCCGGAACAGGCGAAGGCGCGTGGCGGATACAAGGCGCTGGTTGCGCGCGACGTCATCCGCATCGTCACGCCGGGGACGTTGACGGAAGACACGCTTTTGGATTCCCGCGCCGCCAATTATATCGCCTGCGTGGCCGGGCATGCGCACAGCCTTGGATTATCGTGGCTCGATATGTCGACGGGTGCGTTCTTTACGCAGACCCTGCCCGCTGCCGGCTTATCCGCCGCGCTGGAACGGATCGGCGCGCGCGAGGTGCTCGTGCCGGAACGCCTGGCCTATGACAGCGATGTCGATGATGCGCTGGCCATGCTGGGCCGGTCTTTGACCGTGCAGCCCAATTCGCTGTTCGATGCCGATAATGCGCAAACGCGCCTGAAAACCCTGTTCGGCGTCGGCACGCTGGATGCGTTCGGCCATTTCACGGCGGCGGAAGTGGCTGCAGCGGGCACGCTGGTTGATTATATCGCCCGCACGCAGAAAGGCTCGATGCCGCGCCTTTCGGCCCCGCGCGGCATTGCCGGGGACGCCGTGGTCGAGATTGACGCCGCCACGCGCCGCAACCTGGAGTTAACACGCACCCTTATGGGCGAGCGCAGGGGCAGCCTGCTCGATTGCATCGACCGCACATTGACGGGCGCCGGTTCGCGCCTGCTGGCCGAGCGCTTGTCCGCCCCGTCGCGCGATGTGGGCGAGATCAATCACCGCCTTGCGCAGATCGAGGTGTTTGTCACGCGCGCGCCGGAACGCAAAACCATGCGCGATCTTTTGAAGAGCATGCCGGATATGGAACGGGCGATGAGCCGCCTCTCCGTCGGGCGCGGCAACCCGCGCGACCTGGCCATGATCCGCGATGGCATTGCGGCGTCAGCGCAGATCCGTACCCTGTTCATCGAACGCCTGCGCGACGATGCGGTGGCATCCATTTCTGAAGCCCTGTCCGCCGATGGCGGCATTCATGACCTGCACGATACTTTTATACGCGCGCTTGCGCCCGAATTGCCGGCGCTCAAAGCCGATGGCGGGTTTATCGCGCGCGGGTATCACCCGAAGCTGGATGAGCTCAAAGGCTTACGCGACGATTCAAAATCGCTGATGATGCGGCTGCAGGCGCAGTATGCGCAGGTGACGGGCATTTCGACCCTCAAGGTCACGCATAACAACGTGCTGGGCTATTTCATCGAGGTGCCGGCGCGGCATGCCGATGCGATGATGATCAAGGCGACCCCGGCGAATGATTCCAACCCGTTCGTGCACCGGCAGACTCTGGCCAACGTCGTGCGTTTTTCCACGCCGGAATTATCGGATCTTGAATCCAAGATCGTCTCGGCGGCCGACAAGGCTTTGGGGCTTGAGATGGAAATTTTTGAAGAATTGCGCGCCAAGGTAGAAGCGCAGTCCGCCACGCTGGTGCGCTTTGCGGCGGCGCTGGCGCAGCTCGATGCCGCGTGCGCGCTGGCGGATCTGGCGGCATCCAAAAACTGGTGCAGGCCGGTGGTGGATGACAGCCTGATGTTCAAAATTGAAAAAGGCCGCCATCCTGTTGTGGAGGACGCGCTGGTCGATACGCCGTTTGTGCCCAATACCTCCGATCTGTCGGATGCGCAGCGCCTGTGGCTGCTGACCGGGCCGAACATGGCCGGTAAATCCACCTTCCTGCGCCAGAATGCGATTATCGCGCTGCTGGCGCAGATGGGCTCGTTCGTGCCGGCGACTTCCGCGCATATCGGCGCGGTGGACCGGGTGTTTTCACGTGTTGGCGCGTCGGATGATCTGGCCCGCGGCCGGTCGACCTTCATGGTCGAGATGGTCGAGGCAGCGGCGATTTTGAATCAGGCGACAGAACGCTCGCTCGTTATTCTCGATGAAATCGGGCGCGGCACGGCGACGTTCGATGGCCTGTCCATCGCCTGGGCGTGTCTTGAATATCTGCACGATGTCTGCCGGTGCCGCGGGTTGTTCGCGACGCATTATCACGAGCTGACCAACCTGACCGAGCGGCTGGCGCATCTGTCGTGCCACGCGATGCGGGTGCGGGCGTGGAAGGGCGATATTATTTTCATGCACGAAGTGATCGACGGCGCCGCGGATGAAAGCTACGGCGTGCATGTCGCGAAGCTGGCCGGTTTGCCGGAAGCGGTCGTCAACCGCGCGCAGCAGATCCTGGATCAGCTGCATCAGTCGGAAACATCCGGGCAACTGGCGGCTTTGGTCGATAATTTACCGCTGTTTTCTTCCGTGGTTGAGAAAACAGCACCGGCGTTGCCGCCGGGCTTGAAAGAGTTTCTGGATTCCGTTGATCCGGACGCGCTCAGCCCCCGCGAGGCGCTGGATGCGCTGTATGCGCTGCGAAAAATCTATCCTAAAGGATAATCGTCTTTTTCCCGGCCATGCAGACGCGGTCCTGCACGTGCAGTGTGACGGCGCGGGTGAGGACGCGGCGTTCGATGTCGCGGCCTTTTGCGACCATCATCTCCGGCGTGTCGGCATGGGTGATGCGTTCGACATCCTGTTCGATGATCGGGCCTTCGTCGAGCTCGGCGGTGACGTAATGCGCGGTCGCGCCGATCAGTTTGACGCCGCGTTCGTGGGCCTGGTGATAGGGTTTCGCGCCTTTGAAGCCGGGCAGGAAAGAATGGTGGATGTTGATGAGCTTTCCCGGATAAGCCGCGCAAAAATCGTTGGAGAGGATCTGCATGTACCGCGCGAGCACGATGAGATCGGCTTTTGTTTCCCTGACCAGCGCATGCAGCGCGGCTTCGTCCTTATTGGCGATTTCGTGATACGGCACATCCATCAGGTCGCGGACTTCGAGGGCGGATCGTGGGTGATTGCCCGCTATGGCGACGATGCTGGCGGGCAGATCGCCGATGGACTGGCGGTAGAGAAGCTCGCCCAGGCAGTGCCCGGCTTTGGAAACGAGGATGAGAACGCGCGGATGGTCGTTTTCGGCGCGGAAGGTCCAGTCCATATCGAATTCATGCGCGATTTTGGCGAAGCCTTCGTCGAGGTCGGGATCGTTCGATGCGAGCACGGTGCGCAGGAAGAAGCGCTTGGTTTCGGGGTCTTCGAACTGGGCGCTGCTGAGGATGTTGGCGCCCTTCTCGAAGAAGTAGCCGGAGACAGCGGCGACAATGCCCGGGCGGTCGGGACAGGAAAGTTTGAGGATGTGGCGGTTGGTCGTCATCGCTTACACAGTATAGGCATAAACGCGGGTAAAGCCGATGTCCTTTGTCGCGGCCGGTTCCCACGCCAGAAACGGGAACGAGACCGAGATAATGGTAGCGCCCGGTTTCATGGTTTTGAATTGCGGTTCGAGGGCGACCAGATGCCAGGGCGAGAGATAGCAGAAAACGATATCAGCCTGGCTGAGATCGACGGCAAAGATGTCGCCCCGGCGGGTATTGGCGATGAAGGTCGAGGCCAGGTAGGGCAGAAGCGAGCGTTCGTAGCCCACGACCTGCGCATCCGGAAACGCTTTTTGCAGTTTACGGGTCATCCCGCCCCAGCCGGACCCCAGTTCGATGACCAGGCCGGGATGGGCCGGCATAAGCCCGATCGCGGCCTGGCGCATGCCGCGCGTGGTCGGCACGGGCATGATACGCAAGGCGTAACCCTGCCACACCAAAGTGCCGATAACCGCCAATCCGGTAATCAAAACAAGCAATTCCATAGACTTATTTGTAATTGCTCAAGGATTTTGATACAAGACGCGCGATGAAAACATTACCCAAAGCCATGAAATCAGCGCCCAAGGTCGGAGTCGTATCGCTCGGCTGCCCAAAGGCGCTGGTCGATTCCGAGCGCATTATCACGAAGCTGCGGTCGCAGGGGTACGAGCTTTCGGGGTCTTACGAAGGCGCGGACGTGGTTATCGTCAACACCTGCGGGTTTTTAGAGTCCGCGCAGAAAGAGTCGCTGGATACAATCGGCGAAGCGCTGGCGGCGAATGGCAAGGTCATCGTGACCGGCTGCATGGGCGCCGAGCCGGAAAAAATCCGCGCGATGCATCCCAAAGTGCATGCTGTTACCGGCCCGCACCAGTACGAAAGCGTCGTCAAAGCCGTGCATGAAATCGCCGAGCCGATGCATGAGCCCTTTATCGATCTGGTTCCTGCTGCCGGCCTGAAGCTGACGCCGCGTCATTATTCGTATCTGAAAATTTCCGAAGGGTGCAACAACCGCTGCACATTCTGCATTATTCCGAAACTGCGGGGCGATCTGGTATCGCGCAGTGCAGCGCATGTCATGTACGAAGCCGAAAACCTGGTAAAGGCTGGGGTCAAGGAATTGCTGGTTATTTCGCAGGATACGTCCGCGTATGGCCTCGATATCAAATACGAAGAAAGCCAGTTCAAGGGCAAGAAGATCAAGGCCAAATTCTTTGATCTGGCGGAAGCTCTCGGCAGTCTGGGCGTATGGGTGCGCATGCACTACGTTTACCCCTACCCGCATGTCGACGGCGTGATCCAGTTGATGGCGGATGGAAAGATCCTTCCGTATCTCGATATTCCGTTCCAGCATGCCAGCCCGAATGTTCTGAAGAACATGAAACGCCCGGCCATGCAGGCGAAGACTTTGGACCGCATCAAGGCGTGGCGCGAGATTTGCCCGACCCTGACCATCCGTTCGTCGTTCATCGTCGGTTTCCCCGGCGAGACGGAAGAGGATTTCCAGTTCCTGCTCGACTGGCTGAAGGAAGCGCAGCTCGACCGCGTTGGTTGCTTCAAGTATGAGCCGGTTGATGGCGCGACATCGGAAGATTTAGGTCTGCCGGACGTGCCGCAGGCCGTGAAAGACGATCGCTGGGAACGCCTGATGGCCGTTCAGCAGGAAATCTCCATGAAGCGTCTGCAGATGAAGATCGGTAAAACCATTCCGTGCATCATCGATGACGTGGACGGCGAAGGCGGCGCGAATGCCCGTTCGATGGGCGATGCACCGGAGATTGACGGCACAGTTTACCTGCGCGATGTCCCCAAGGACGTTAAACAGGGCGATATCCTGCCCGTTTTGATCGAAGACGCGGATGAATACGATATGTATGGGGTTATTGCGTAATATTTGACTTCCGGATCCATTCCGTGTCATACATTGCACGCATTTGGTTATTTGGGCTTCTGCCTTTCAATCCGCCAACGAACACCAATCGTTCCAAAGCGGGCACGTTTCAAGACCCTCGAAGGTCCTCTGTCACGTAAGCAATATCCCGCGAGCGGCGACTTTTCTTCCGATTTATTTCATCGAAGAGTTCCCGGTCCACCCGGCTGCAACTCCGCACCCTACGCGCAAGGCGTTGGGGCGTTAACGACTCTATTTAAGGATTACAAAATTATGAATATCGCTACGAACACCGCGCCTGCTGACATTACGCAGGACGTCACTGATACCGATACCAACACCAACACGTTCGAACAATTTGATCTGCCGCGCGCGCTGCATGCCACGCTGGCGCACATGAAATACACGAGCCCTACCCCCGTTCAGGCGCAGGCGATTCCCGCCGCGCTGAAAGGCAAGGATGTTCTGGGTTCGGCACAAACCGGCACCGGCAAAACCGGCGCATTCCTCATTCCGATCATCGCCAAAATGATGACCGATCCGCATGCTTCGGCATTGATCATGACGCCCACCCGCGAACTGGCAAGCCAGATCCTGGTCGTCGCCCGTCAATTGCTGCACAACAACAGCACCGTGAAAATGGCGCTGCTGATCGGCGGCGAATCCATGGGCCGTCAACGCGCGCAGATTGCCGCGCGTCCGCGCCTTGTCATCGGCACGCCGGGCCGTATCAACGATCACCTTCGCTCACGTTCCAATATTTTCGCGACGACCAGTATCCTGGTGCTGGACGAAGCGGACCGCATGCTGGATATGGGCTTCACGCCGCAGATCAACGAAGTGATCAAGCACATCACGACGCCGAACCGCCAGACGCTTATGTTCTCGGCAACGTTCCCGAAAGAGATCATTGCGTTCACCAAAACATATATGAAAGACCCGATCCGCGTCACGATCGAGCCGGAACGCACATCTGCTGCGAATATTATTCATGAAACGCGCGATGTGAACGAAAAGACACGTTACGACGATCTGACGGACGAACTGCATAACCGCAAAGGCTCGATCATCATTTTCGTGAAAACGAAGCATGGTTCTGACCGTATCGCCAAACGCCTGAAAGAAGACGGCCATCAGGTCGATGTCATTCATGGTGGCCTAACGCAATCGCGCCGCGACCGCGCCATTGCCGGTTTCCGCAACAAGAAAACCCGCATTATGGTGGCAACGGATGTTGCTGCCCGCGGTCTTGATGTTCCGCATATCGAGCACGTCATCAACTACGATCTGCCGCAAGTGGCAGAAGACTACGTTCACCGCATCGGCCGTACCGCGCGTAATGGCGCTGAAGGGCGTGCCTTAAGCTTCCTCATGCCGTCCGAACGCGGCAAATGGAATGCGATCCAGCGTTTGCTGAATCCGGGACAGAAACAGGAACGCGGCCCGCGTCACGAAGGCGGCCGTAGCCGCAGCAATGGCGGCGGTTTCAAAAAGCGTTCATTCGCACCGCGTGAAGACCGTGATTTTGAACAAAGCTCGCAACAGCCGCGCCAGGAAGGCAATTTCAAAGCTCGTGATAATGGCGGTTTCAAACCGCGTTCGAATGATGGCTTCAAGCCGCGTAATAACGATGGCTTCAAGGCCCGTGATAATGGCGGCTTCAAGCCGCGCGATAATGCCAACTTCAAACCGCGCAGCGAAGGCAACTTCCAAAAGCCGGTTCAGGTGGAAGACGGCAACGAGCCGAATTTCAACCGCGAAGGCATGCATGAGCGCAAAGCCTACAACCCGGGTCAGAAGCGTCCGTTTAATCGCGACAACCGCGGCGGCAATCGTCCGAACCAGGGCAATGCCCGCCCGGAAAATCGCGGCAACTGGGCACCGCGCACGGATGCGGCCGAGAAAAACTTCAACACCGATGGCGCTGGCGGCGAAGCCCGTTTTGAAGACCGTCCGGTGCGTGAGCACGACCGCAAGCCAGCGGGTTCGTTCCACAAGAAAAAGAAGTTTTTCGGTAAGGATAAAAAATTCGGGAAACGTCCGGCCGCATAGTTGGCGGATGGAAATTACCTCCTACATGGGATTGAGCAACACTCAAATCCCTACGGAGGTCTTCCATGCAAATTACCGGAAAAGCCGTTAGCAATAATTTCCAGATCGATGAAGGCGCTCGCTATTTCCATGGCAAGCGCCTTTCCCGTACATGGGTCATGGTCATCGACAGGAAAAAAGCGCATATCTTCAACAAGACCAATTCAGGTCTGGACCTGATTGCCGATGCCTTGCCTGATTACGACCGTGAGGCCGGCGTCGATACCGAACATTTCCCCCGCCAGATCAGCGCGTGGCTGGATGAAGCCCATAAGCGTGATGCGTTTGACCGGCTGGTGCTGGTTGCAGCGCCCAAAATGCTGGGCGATATCAGGAGTGTACTGTCTGCCAGTGTCGCAGCCACTCTGGACGGCCAGATGGACAAGGATCTGACCAACATGTCGATTCAAGACCTCAAGCGAAACCTGTCTAACATCGTGTATTTCAACGATTAATCCGCCTCTTGACCGCGGCAGCATAGTGCAGTGATATACGGGCGCTCAACCCTTATGGAGTGCGCCTTTATGGCTTTTTTGAACATCCTGCCGCGGCAAGACCATTTCCTGACAATGATTGAAGAGCTGGCAAGCTGTGTGTGCGCCTGCCCTCAATATTTGCGCGATTATCTGGCATCGAAGGATGCCGCGGTTCATGCCAAGGCGGGCCAGAGCATTCTTGACGCACGTCTGCGCAGCAAGGAAATCGCCTCCAAGATTACGGAAGAGCTGTGCCGTTCGTATGTCACGCCGTTCGATCGCGATGACATTCAGGATTTTGCCAACGCGCTGTATAAAATTCCCAAGATCATGGAAAAAGTCAAAGAGCGCATGGATCTTCACGGCCTCACCGGCGAAGGCAGCGATTTTCTACGCCAGATCGACGTAATTGTCGAAGAAGCCAGCGCGATGCAGGAAATTGTCAGCCACCTGACCCGCAAGCCGGATTCACGCAAAGTGCAAGACAAGGTTTCGGTGCTGTATGATCTTGAGCACAAGGGCGATGTGATTCTGGGGGAATTGCTGGGCACGCTGTTCCGCGAGCACAGTGATGCCAAATCGCTGATCCTGCGCAAGGACATTTACGACATGCTGGAAAAGGTCATCGACCGTTACCGCGATGCTGCCGGTGTTGCGCTGCAAATCGTGCTGAAGCACGGCTAAACGATGGATCCGGTTTTCACTACGCTGGTCGTCGTCATTGCTCTGACGCTGGTGTTCGATTTTATCAACGGCTTCCATGATGCTGCAAACGCCATTGCGACGGTTGTGTCGACGCGGGCGCTGTCTCCGGTTGTTGCGGTGGTTTATGGCGGCGTTCTGAACCTGATCGGCGCGTTTTTAAGTGTCAAGGTTGCGGCAACGATTGGATCCGGCCTGGTTGAAACCGATTACCTGACCATCCACACCGTTTTATTCACGGTTCTTGCTGCGATTATCTGGAATCTGATCACGTGGTGGAAGGGCCTGCCGACATCGTCGTCGCATGCGATCATCGGATCATTGCTGGGGGCGGCATTCTTCTCGTCGCAGGAAGCGCATGACAATATTCACTGGGGCAAGCTGACGGAAAAAGTGCTCATCCCGATGGTGGCGTCACCAATGCTGGGCATCTGCCTTGGTTTTCTGGTCATGACGGTCGTGATGTGGGTCGTATGGAAGATGTCGCCGCATACGGTGCGCCGCATTTTTGGCAAACTGCAGATCGTCTCAGCGGGTTTCATGGCGCTGAACCACGGCACCAATGACGCGCAGAAATCGATGGGTATTATCGCCTTGGCGCTTGTGATTGCTTATCCAGAACGTGAATTTTCGGTTCCGTTCTGGGTTATCCTGACCTGCGCGATTGCAATGGGTCTGGGCACGATGTGCGGGGGCTGGCGCATTATCCGCACCATGGGTTCGAAGATGATTCACCTGGACCCGGCGCAGGGCTTCGCGGCGGAGACGACGGCATCGGTCATCATCGCCGGCGCGTCGCATTTCGGGATCCCGGTTTCGACCACCCATGTGATTACAACATCGATCATGGGCGTGGGGGCGAACAAACGCCTGTCGGCCGTACGCTGGGGCGTTGTGGGCCGCATTGTCTGGGCGTGGGTTTTGACCATTCCCCTCACCTTCGGGTTGTCGGGCCTGCTTATGTCGCTGTACCGGCTGGCAACCCAGTAAAGATGGGCTATATCAGCGTTATGCGTATTCTCGTCCTTGCCCTGATGTTCTTAAGCACGAACGCTTTGGCGCAAACGCCGAAGATTGTGCGGTCGGAAAAAGCCGATTTCACCATACGCACCATTGCCGAAAATCTTGAGCATCCATGGTCGGTCGCATTTCTGCCTTTGGGCGGATATCTGGTAACCGAGCGCGAAGGCAAACTTTGGCACATCACTGATGACGGCACGAAAGAAGAGGTTGCAGGGCTGCCCAAAATTTATGCGGCGGGGCAAGCCGGGCTTTTCGACGTCATTACGGGCCCCGATTTCAAAGCAGAGAGCGGCTATATCTATTGGGCGTATGCCGCCGGCGATTCATCGGCGAACAATACGGAAGTCGCGCGCGGAAAATACGACACAAGAACCAACAAGCTTTCCGATATCAAGGTCATCTTCAAGGCAATGCCGAAGGTTGAGGGTGACAACCATTACGGCGGGCGGCTGGCATTTGCCAATGACGGATCGCTGTATATCACCCTGGGAGAACGGTTCGACTACCGGGATGAAGCGCAGAATTTGAAGAGCGACCTTGGCAAGGTTGTGCGCATCATGCCGGACGGCACCATGCCCTTATCGGGCAGCCCGTTCCTGCACAAGCTGGGCGCGGACAAGGAAATTTTCACCTATGGCCACCGCAATGCGCAGGGCATCGCCCTTAACCCATATAGCGGCAAGATGTGGATCCACGAACACGGGCCGCGCGGCGGCGATGAAATCAACGTGCTGGCATCGGGCAAGAATTATGGCTGGCCGCTGACGAGTTACGGCGTCAATTACACCGGCACCAAGGTCAGCGACGAACAAACGCGCGAGGGCGTGACCCCGCCGATTTTGCACTGGACCCCCTCCATCGCGCCATCGGGCATGACATTCTATACCGGCCGCGCTTTTCCGGGCTGGCGGGGCAATCTGTTTGTGGGGGCGCTGGCGGGCACGCATCTGCGCCGCGTGGTTCTGAATGGGGAAAAGGTGGACGGGCAGGAAGAGCTGCTGGGGGATTTAGGGGCGCGAATCCGTGACGTCCGGACCGGCCCGGATGGCGGGTTATACCTGCTTACCGATGATTCAGAAGGTAAATTGCTTAAATTGGAACCAATTCAAGCACCCACCGTTAGTGGGGAAACCCGTGAGGAGAAAACAAAATGAACACGAATATTTCGCGTAACTCGAATACCAAATTCATCATCGGCGGCCTGATTGTGCTGCTGCTGGCTGCTGCCGCTTATGGCTTCATGACGATGCCTGACCGCCGCACGCCGGGTGAAAAAGTTGGTGATGCTGTCGGCCAGCTGGGCAACGGCGTCGATGACGCAGCCCGCGAACTGGAAGACCGCACCCCGGCCGAGCGCCTGGGCGATGGAGTGCGCGATGCCACCGATGGCAGCCCGCAGTAATCTTTCAATTTAGAGACGAATAGGAAACGGCCGTACGCCGGTGCAGAATCTTTCTGCCGCGTGTACGGCCGTTCCGCTTAAATACATGAAGCCGCATTCCTTTGCGACCTTGATCATCGTGGGCGATGCGATGCCTTTCAGATAAAGCTTTTGCGGCCGGCTTTTCCAGGTATCGGCATATTTGCGCACCATCGCCATGGTTTCGAGCTCGGGCAGATTGGACGCTGCCGCATCAAAGCCGACGGCGTGCAGTTTGGTAATGGTTTTAAAATCTTCCTTGCTGTGAGGGCCGGTATCGAGCATCAGGGCTTTGGCGAGCGTGCCCAACGTTTCCAGATTAGACCTGGCCGACAGGCTCAAGCCACCCTGCGGCAAGGCTTTGATTTCCAGCATCAGGTTTTTGCGGATCTTTTCATCAACGCGACGCAGGAAGGCGATCATCAGATCCAGGGCGTTTTTGTTGCTGATCGTCGACACCCGCAAAGATACAAACCCAAGCGACTGAATGCCTTTGGTCGCGAGCGCCGTCATCTGGAAGCAGGTTGCGAACAGGCCGATCAGATCCTGACGCATGGGTTCGGCCTGGGTCTGCTGCGCCAGAGTCACCGGGTTTTTGACGACCGGGTAAGCGCCGACCAGAAGTTCACTCGGCGCCAGCCAGACAGGCTGATACGCAATCGCTTCCTTGGCGACGATGTCCATGATGTCCTTGGCAAAAGGTGTTGCCTGCGGGTTGTGCAGGATTGCCTGCATCGTTCGCGTCAACCAAAGATCCATAAGGCTGACAGGTGGATTGGGCGTCAGGCCGTGCTGCAGCAGGCGCGTCAGTTCGGGGCTGAGCTGCGGCGCCTGGCGGGTTTCCTTATCTCTGGGTTTGAACATCGCATCAAGGCTGGCTTCGGCGGTGTCTTTATTTTCGCGCAGTTTTTGAAAAATCTTCCCCATCTTTTCGGCAATGGAAGGCAATTTGGCTTTGGCGGCGCCTGATGGAATGCGTTCGAACCATACCTGCACGAACGTGGAATTTTTAACGACGCTATACGCGCCGCCGAATTCGGCAATCTGTTCGTCCAGCACCTTGCGCCAGACCTTGTCGGCCAGTTTTGGAAGGCGCGGCGTTTGCGCCAGCTCGACGGGGAAAGCCTTCTTCAGATCGAATTGCTGGATATTTTCCGGTGGCTCGTCCTTGAGTGTCTCGGCGAGCTGCTGGCCCGTTACTTCGTATCGGCCTGGGGAAACTTCGCAATCAGGGGTTGTAGACACGCGGGCAAAGTCCTTAAGATGATTAGGGATTGTATCACCCAAGACCCCGACAACGGGCTGCGACAAAATGCGCCACCTGCCACTGACCCTTCTTTTGCTTGCCCTTCTGGCCGGGTGCGCCCTGCCCGTGACGGATGTGCCGCCCGCTTCTTTCAGCAATATCAAGGCGGAAACCCGTAAGGAAACGGGCGATATTCTGGAGAAATATATTGCTGCACAGCGGCGATTGCTGACCGTGGCAGGGCCGATCTGGATGAAAAATTCGGCATTATGTCCACGCCGGGCGTATACGCCGGGCTTTACCGTGCATAGCGATTTTGACCTGCCAAACGGTTTGCGCGATGTCGCGTATGAGCGCGCGCTTCTGGAACATGATGCGAAGGTGCTGGCGGTTTTTCCCGGCAGCCAGGCATGGCATGACGGGGTGCGTCCCGGCGATCTGCTTCTGACCATGGATGGCAAGCGCTTGCGCAATGCCGCCGAGCTTCGCGCGCGCATGCGGCGGGTCAAATCGGAAAAAACGATCACGTTCGGTTTGCTGCGCGAGGGCAAGGCGTATGAAACGCCGATAACACTGGCGCCAATGTGTAATTACCCCATCACATATCTGGAGGGCGAGCGCGATATCAATGCCTTTGCCGACGGGCGGACCATTGCCGTCACGCAGGGGATGAGCGATTTCACCAATGACCGCGAACTTGGCGTCGTTATCGGGCATGAGCTGGCGCACAATATCATGCATCATTCCTCGAAAGAGCGCGTGAATGCGATTGGCGTGACGGTCGCGGGCGGCATTGTCGACGGACTGGCATGGATCGTGGGGCTTGATACCGATGCGCGGCAGGCGCTGTACAAGGCGTATACGCATATCTGGTCGACAGAATTCGAGAAAGAGGCTGATTACGTGGGTCTTTACCTGGTGGCGCGGGCGGGCGGCGATATGGCTGCGGTGGCGCCCTTCTGGCGCAAGATGGCGGCCGAAAACGGGCTGAGCACAGTGACGTTGCCGGCGCTGGTGGTGCGCACGCACCCGGACAGCCCGGAACGGTTTGTCATTCTGGAGAATACCAAGGCCGAGATTGAAGCCAAGATCCGCAAGGGCGAGCTCCTGATGCCGAACCTGAAATTCGGCTTCGCCTGGGGCGAGAAATACTGGTCATGGGACCAGACTTACGCCGCTGATGAAGAACCGGACGATACGGATTTGAATCATTAAAAGCGCCTGCTAAATAAATGGCATGACTAGAAAAGATCCTGTTCTGCCGGATGTTCTGGCGCCTGGCCTTGATATCGTGTTCTGCGGCACCGCGCCCGGGCATGTATCGGCGGCTGCGCGCGCATATTACGCGCATCCGCACAACAAATTCTGGCGCATTCTGCATGAAACAGGGCTGACGCCGGAAAAGATTGCACCGGCGGATTACCTGCGTCTTCTGAGTCTGCGCATTGGCCTGACGGATATATCCAAATTCGACAAGGGTCTGGATAAAGACCTGAAGCGCGCCAGCCTTGGCAAACGATCCATTGACGATCTGCGCGCGCGGATCGAACAGCACCAGCCAAAGGTACTGGCTTTTACCAGCATGACGGGGGCCGCGCGGTTTTTTGGCAAGCGGCGCGCCTGCGGATTGCAGCCGGAAAAGATCGGGCGCACAAAAATCTGGGTTTTGCCGTCAACATCAGGCCTTGCCTGCGGTTCATGGGATGACGCGCCATGGCACGAACTGGCGGCGGAAATTGGTCTCAAACGGAACCCATAATTTGTTTCAGGCGTTTAGTACAACGCCATGACCCATCCATCCGCCCTTTACAAGCCCGGCCATAACTGCCGCACGATTGAGACAGCACGCCATGCCTGCGTGCTGATCGATTATGCGACGTATTACGACGCGCTTTATTCATCGCTGCTGAAAGCAAAAAAATCCATTTTCGTGCTCGGCTGGGATATCGATTCGCGCATTGAACTGCGCCGCGGGGAGGATGTTGATTATTCGGGCGCGCCGGTCACGTTTTCGGATGTGGTGTGCAAGGTCGCGAAAGAGCGCCCGGATGTGCAGGTTTATCTGAACAAGTGGGACTACTCTTACTTTTTCATGAAACAGCGCGAACCGCTGTGGCAGCATAAATGGGAAAAATGCGGCCTGGAGAATATCCATCCCTGTCTTGACGGCGTTGTTCCCCTTGGCGCATGCCACCACCAGAAAATTGTCGTGATCGATGACGAACTCGCTTTCTGGGGCGGGATGGATGTGGCACAAGGGCGCTGGGACAAGCGCGAGCATCATCCGCGCAATCATCACCGCGCCGACCCCGGCGGATTGCCGAGCCCCGATACGCTGCATAAATTCGGCCCCTATCATGATATCCAGGCCGTGTTGTGCGGTCCGGCGGTCCGTGCTTTCGCGCAGCAGGTGCGCGAGCGCTGGAAGCTGGCCTCCGATATCGAGCCTGTGCCGTACCAGCCGCCGGCTGATATGGATGCCCTGCCCGCCAGCTGGCCGGATGATCACAAGCCCGGTTTTGACAACGCGGCTATTGCCGTTGCCCGGACCGTGCCGCCGATGAAGGGAGAGAAGCTGGTGGATGAGGTCAGGCACCTGCTGCTGGACGAAATAGCGCAGGCAAAAAACTTTATCTACATGGAAAACCAATATGTGGCGAACTTGGAGATTGCGCGGGCCTTGAACAAAGCTTTGCGCGCCAATCCGGATCTGCGCGTTCTGATCGTCAGCTGCGATCACCCGCAGGGAATCATGGAAGCCAAAGTCATGTGGGCCAACCGGGTGAGGTTTCGTGATGTGATCGAGGAAGGCGGGGCTGCTGACCGCGTCGCCATGGTTAACCCGATTTCGTCGGAAAACGGCCTTACCAAACCGGTTCATATTCATTCCAAGCTAACGATCATCGATGACAGGTACCTGCATATCGGATCGGCCAATATCTGCAACCGGTCGATGGGCCTGGATACGGAATGGGATGTATCGATCGCAGGCGATGAAGATGCCATCCGCAAACAGATCACCGCGACACGCAATGACCTGATCCGCGAGCATTGCGGACGGGAAATTGCTGATATTCAAAACATCATCACGTCGCAGAAAAGCGTGCAGACTTTTCTGGAAGATGTACCCACCAGCCGTCAGCATTTTCGTCGTCTGGAGGATGAGGAATATCGCGATCAGCGCTTCATCAAGCTGGCAACGTTTTTTGGCGACCCGAAAAAGCCTCTTATCCCGACGGATTGGACCATTCGTTTCCATCGCGGGCCGCAGCGCCGCGCGTTTTATCAGGGACTGGCGCGGTTTGGCATCCTGATTGCGGTTATTGCGGCCTTGGCAGCCATCTGGCGGTTTACGCCGCTGTCTGATTATACCAATACGCAAACAGCGGCGTCCCTCTTCGCGCGCATGGGTGATTCACCCAGCGCGATTGCGTGGGGTATCGGCCTTTACACGATAGGCGGGCTGATTTTCTTTCCCATCACCGTCATGACAGCGGCGGCAGTGGTTGCTTTCGGGCCCATCAAGGGCGTTATCGTTGGCTTTGCCGGGGCGCTGATGAGCGGCGTGCTGGGGTACGCGGTTGGCCGGGCCGTGCGCATGGAACGGCTGAAGAAATTCTTTGGCGACAGGTCCGAAAAAGTAATGAAAAAAATCAAAGGGTCGGGCGTGATTGGCGTGGCGCTGATCCGCAGCGTGCCGCTGGCGCCTTATCCGCTGATCAACATGGTGTTCGGCGCTTCGGGCATTTCGCTGGCGGCGTTTATTATCGGCACGTTCCTGGGCCTAGCGCCGGGCAAGGTGGCGCTGGCGCTTGCCGGTGACAGCCTGGTCAATGTCGTGAAAGATCCGAGTCCTGCCAATATCGGGTATGTGGCGATTGGCATTGCCGTGTGGATCGCGGTGATTGCGGGTTCGCACACGCTGGCCAAACGCTGGCAGGATAAAGCGGCATGAGCGCGGCTTTACGCATTCTCAGCTTCAACATTCACGGTGGGTATGACAGGCGCGGAAAACGCGATTTGCGCCGCGTGCGTGATTTAATGGAAGCGTATGATATCGATATCGGCGTTTTCCAGGAGATTGAAACGCGCCCGTCGCGCGGCGGCACGGTGGATGACATCCTGACCATAGCGGGACCGGAACGCCCGCACCATCTGCCGGCGCTGACCATCAAGGAAGGCGAAGGATGGTACGGCAACCTGATCGTCAGCCGGTATCCAATCGTCAGCGGCATCGTGCATGATCTTGAGACCAAACCCTCGTTCGAGCCGCGTAACGCGGTTGACGCCATTATTGATACCAACCTTGGCCCCATTCGTATTATCGGCACGCATCTGTCCTTAAGCCCGTGGGAGAGATGGTCGGAAGTGCGCAGGCTGACGGCCGTGGTGGACCGGGTTGACCAGGTTGAAACGCGGCCGCTGTTTCTGGTCGGCGATATCAATGAGTGGCGGATGCGTTCAAAGCTTCTGGACCACCTGGATTCGATGATGAAGGCCCTGCCGGTGGCCAAGACATTCCCATCCATCTGGCCGGTCTTCCGGCTGGACCGGGCATGGTATGATCACTGCGATTTCCCGGTCCGGGCCCAAACTTTGCAAACCCCGGAAATCCGCCGTTTATCAGACCATTTGCCGGTGCTGGTTACAGTTGGTGGTTGACGGGATGGGGGCTTTGTCTGTAGTCATTAGCCCGCGCTTTCATACCCCTGCGGAGGGGTGGCAGAGTGGTTGATCGCACCAGTCTCGAAAACTGGAGTACTCGCAAGGGTATCGGGAGTTCGAATCTCCCCTCCTCCGCCATTATTTTCACGCCGAGGAAACCTTGCAGCAGCCTGAAAAGCCCATGGGCTTTTCAGAGAATCCCCGCGATATTCTAATCAACGAGCTGTTTTACGTCGCTGATGGCCTTTTTAACCAGTTTGCGCGCGTTTGCGGCCAATGGAAGCCACAGAGCCGTTCGATGTATGCGGCGGATTGCCCGGCCCGCGAAGGCGATAACAATGGTCGCCAGTGCGATTCCCCCCGCCTACGGCAGCGGCGGCACCTGCCGCACTCATCCCATACCCAAGCAACAGAAGGTAAAGTGCATAAAAATCCGCCTACGGTGCCTACCAGACCTCGATGTGCGCATTCCATTTTTTTGCCGGTTCCGCAGCTGTTTCCAATGCGGCCATTTCGCTATCTCTTCCAATGAACGGCACCATGATGATTTTGGGGCTCATTGGGCCGGCCCTCCAAATACCATGTCAAAGAACGTAGGTTCATACATTGCCGTGGCTGTGTACCAGTAGTTCAATGTGCCCATGCCCAGCAGCAGCATGGCGATGCCATAGAACATCAGATACGGACGCATGCGCGCCTGCGTGAAGGTTTTAAGCCTGGCGGGCATCCAGCTGGGGAAAACCAGATAAAGGATACCTTTGGCCATCATCGCCAGGCCGATGATGCTGACAACCAGCGGCCAGCCTTCCCAGATTTGATGAAAGCCGATGATCATGCTCCCCAAAACGAGGTTCAGGGCGCCCAGAGGCAGGAAGACTTCATTACCCGCCTTATGCAGATCCTTGAACCAGGTCATCCAAGGCGTCGCGCAAAAGAAGAAAGACAGGCCCAGGACGCTGAGGCTTACGCCCATCATGAATTGAATGGATTGTTCCATCATTTTCTCCTATGCCACCAGACGGCTGGTTGCGCGTTCAACGACGTGAGCGATGTCACCCGCAGCTGCATTTTTTCTCAAAATGCCCCCAAAAGATAAAACACCAACAACATGACCCTGATGATTACGCACCAGCAGCCGGCTGACTTTATGCTCGCGCATTTTTTCGGCAGCGTCGCTAAGCGTGTCATTTTCATTACAAGCGAAGACTTCTTCAGTCATGTAATCAGCAACCCAGGCTTTTGCAGGGCTTTTACCTTTCGCAATCGCGCGGGTTACGATGTCGCGATCGGTGATAATGCCTCTGACCTTTTTTGCCGTGCCCACAGGAAGCATGCCGCAATTGATGGCATGCATCTTAATGGCCGCTTCCTGCAAACTTGCATCCGGTGCTAAGAATACCGGGTTATCCGTCATCAGATCTTTTACGTATGAAATGGTCATTGCAAGGATCCCCTCATAAAGTTGATGACAGCATCAAAACACCATCCATTTTAATCGTTTTGATTTTAGTCAATCAGAGGGTGTAATTTACAAAATTCCTGTTAATCCACCGTCCTCTTGACGAAAATCAAAAAGGGTCCGAGAGGGTATGTTGTGATGCGAGAGTCATTACGAAGAGGCTAATGCCTGACCTTGTTTTCGCGCGGAAACACTGATTTTACTCGATGGGCGGATCATCCAGTTTTATTGGCTAAATGCCAGAGCTGATCTGGTGGAGTGGACGAACGAAAAGCGTGTAAAGAAGTACGCAATGCACGGTACAACTCAAATGATCCGCAGAGATTGCGCCATAGATTTCAGCCTTTTTCTCTGCACCCTAAAGGGGGGTTTATGAAGCTCAGCGGTACATTGGCAGGAAAAGGTTTGCAAATTTTTAATGGTGAGATGCGATACCACTCTGGTCATGCGGTTACGCGTCTATGGGTGGTCGTGGCCAACCAGGAAAAGGCGTATATTTATCGGAAAATTATAGCCGATGGTGTTGAACTTATTGCTACAGCGCAGGCCACCGAAGATATCAAACCCTCGCGCATTCCCGATAGCGCCCACGGAAGCATGCGTGTTGTTCAACAGGGTGCCGCACGGCATTCACTGGATTTCCAGGATGAGAAACAGAAAAAGCAGGAACTCAAGTTTGTGCAAAGATTGGCCATCTGGCTGGATGAGGCGCAAAAAGAAGATGCTTTTGACCGGATTGCGCTCGTGGCCGCGCCCAAAACGCTGGGTGATTTAATGCCTCTTTTGAGTGAAGCTGTTCAAGCACGATTGTTGGCGCAGCTGGATAAGAATCTGGCCATTTTACCGGACTCTAAAATCCGTGAACATCTGGCTAAAATTATCTGGTTCTAGTGCCCAGCAGCCGCTTTCCTTTCAGCACAGCATTCGCGACAGTCCGGCTTATTGGCGCACGCGCCTTTTGCCTGGGCATAGGGACAATCACCGGATTCTGCAGAACAATCAGAACAGCAAAAATGCACAAGGCCATTGAAATCGGCAATGTGAATCTCGTCATTTTTAACAGTCACGCCAATCGTCTTCAATTGCCCCAAAGCGCGGGAGAATGTTTCAGCCTTCATGCCCAGCTTGGTCGCCGCCAAGGACTTATCATAAGGAAAGTTAACCACGCGGGACTCGCCCTGAGTTCCGATGGAAAGCTGCAGCATCAGACAGCCAACGCGCTGAGGTGCAGACATTTGAGCCAGATGTTCATTTTCAAGTTGAACGCGATTGAGATGCTGAGAAAGTGTTTGCATCATGCGCACAAGAATGGCCGGGTTATTTTTTGCACGTTCTTTCAAGGCACTTGCTGGAATAGCGATGATTTTGGTTTTCTCCGCAGCCTGGGCGCCGTAAGGGTAATCCGCGCCATCAAAAACAACCGCTTCGCCAAAGGTATCGGTACGCGTAAAAATTCCGAGAACGGATTCATGCCCTTCATGGGTATCGCGGTAAATCTTCACCCAGCCATTCATAACGATGTAAAAGAACGCTGCTTTATCGCCGCGCACGAAAATAACCTGCCCTTTGTCGAAGTCGCGTACCTGGCTCGCCTGACACAGAGCTGCAATGTCGCCTTGCGGCAAACCGGAAAAAAATGGCAGTGACTGCAAAAAATATGTGGCGTTTTTGTCGATCATGGCGGCCCAAAAACTTTTCTATCGCACTTTATAGATCAGGCAATGCAATGACCACTAGACAAAAATAGGTTTTTCATACGGGAGTGTCATAATAGATACAGACTTTTTCAAACGCTAAAATGCCATTGATATCAGCTCTTTGTAAACCACAGGCAATGTTACTTTGCTGCAGGAACTAACCCGATGTTTATCGAAGCCTCTACATGGCTGGCCTTTTCTGTCACCAGCCTGATCATCGAGCTGACGCCTGGGCCAAACATGGCTTATTTGGCTATCCTCACAACAGCTGAAGGCAAGCGTGCCGGTTTTTCGGCGGTGGCTGGTGTTGCGGCGGGATTGCTTCTTATAGGATTGGCGGCGTCTGCCGGCCTCGCCACGCTTATCTCTCAATCTGATGTTCTATATCAGGGTCTGCGCTGGGGTGGCGTTTTGTATCTGTTGTGGTTGGCCTGGGAAAGCTGGCAGGAAGAGCGGGAAACTTCCCCTAGCAGGACAGATGCCTTTCAAAGCAGGTATTTTTACCGGGGTTTGATTACAAACCTGCTGAATCCAAAAGCAATGCTGTTTTATGTGGCCATTCTTCCTGAATTTTTAGATATAAAAGAGAATCTCATAGAACAAGCCGTGATCCTGACGGTTATCTATGTCGGCATTGCCACGGTAATCCATATACTGGTTGTCATGGCCGCATATACAAGCCGCCGGTTCTTTGCCGGCCGGAATCCTTTTTATGTACGGCGTGCCTCATCACTATTGTTGGTTCTTGTGGCCATGTGGCTTGCCTTGAAGTAAAGGTCTGAGCTTAGCCTTTTATTTGTTGAACTGCGGCTTTCGGACAAAGGAAGCAGGCGCGCGCGCGTCTTCTTGCTCTTCTTTTTGCTGGCCCAGGATCTTGCCAACGAATGACCCACGGAAATCGTCGAGACTGTCATTCGCCTTGCCGGTAAAGCTGCGCAGTTCGCGGGTGATGGCGGGCACGTCTTTCAGCGCCGTTTCCAGCGCGGATTTCTGGCCCATGATGACGGGGTATTGTTCGCCGGCAATGCGGGGCGCCGGCTTGTCGTCCGGTCTTTCGGGCGCGGTGATGTTCAGGTTCACAACGCCGGTCAGATTCATGCGGGCGAGTTCGGCGTGGCTGGTTTCGCGCACGGGGACGCTTTTATCCATGCGAATATCCACGCGGACGTTGGAATCTCCTACCGGCGGCAGTCGCAGGTCTTCAACCTTGCCGACACGGATGCCGCGGTAGAGCACCTGCGCACCCTCTTCCAGCCCACTGACGGATTCGGGGAAAAGAATGGTGTAGCGCGCGTAGTCTTTGTCGTGGCTGCCCTGCGACCAGATGACAAAACCGACCAGTGCTGCGATGCAGACGCAGACAAAGAGACCGACAAGGGCGTAAGGGGCTTTATGTTCCATGTTTTCAGGCTGCCTTTAATTTGTTCATACGTTCACCGTGAAAGAAGGCGTGAACACCTTCGTTTTTCTGCGCGAGCATGTGCTTGAGATCGCCCGCGACAATTTTTTTATCAACGATCATGGCAATGCGGTCGCAGATTTTGACCAGTGTATTGAGATCATGCGTGATGATCAGGACGCTTAAATTCATTTTCTTGGCCAGGTCGAGGATGAGATTGTCGAATGCGTCAGCGGCAATTGGGTCAAGCGGACCGGTCGGTTCGTCCAGAAACAGGATTTCCGGATCCAGCGCCAGCGCACGGGCCAATGCCGCGCGGCGCGTCATGCCGCCTGAGAGTTCGGACGGGAATTTTGCGGCGGCATCATCTTCCAGCCCCACCAGACGGATGGTTTCGCGGGCCTTTTCTTCAATCTGCGCTTTTTTCAGTTCGCTGTATTCGCGCAGCGGAAAGGCGACGTTGTCGAGCACGCTCAAACCGGAAAAGAGCGCGCCGTCCTGAAACAGGACACCAATACGCTGGAAGAGTTTGCGGCGTTGGTCTTCAGCAAGATCGTATGGGTTTTCGCCCAGCAGGCGGACACTGCCCGATGTCGGTTTCTGCAGGCCCAGGATAGTGCGCAGCAAAACCGATTTGCCCGAGCCCGACCCACCGATGAGGCCCAGGATTTCACCTTTTGCCAATTGCAGGTCCAGCTTGTCATGCACGACTTTGGGGCCGAAACGGTTGGTGATGTTTTTTGCATCGATCACGGGCGCCATCGCATCTTTGTGATTCATAGGCCCGCCTTCGCAAAGAGAATTGAGAAGAGCGCATCGGCCATGATGACGGCGAAGATGGAAATGACGACAGCCTGCGTGGTCGCGAAGCCGACTTTTTCGGCGGATCCTTCGACCCGCATTCCCTGATGGGTGCAGATCAATGCGATGAGAAAGGCGAAAACCGGCGCCTTGATCATGCCGACCGCAAACATGTCGGGGGTGATGATGGTCTGCAGGCGCTGAATATATTGCGGCCAGGACATATCGAGCTGCCAGACCGCCATGACATAGGCGCCGGCCAGGCCAACGATGTCGGCGATAAAGGTGAGCAGCGGCAATGTGATAAGCAACGCCAGCAAGCGCGGCACGACCAGGATTTCGATAGGATCGATACCCATGCTGCGCAGGACATCTGTTTCGCCGCGCAGTTTCATGACCCCGGTTTCGGAGGCGAAAGCACTGCCTGAGCGGCCGGCCACCATGATGGATGTAATCAGCACGCCCATTTCACGCAGCAGCGAAATGACGGTGAGGTTTATCGTGAAGAGATCGGCGCCGTAGCGCTGCAGCTGGCTTGCGCCCTGGTAAAACAATACCATAGTGGTGCCCAGCGACAGCAACATGATGATTGGGATTGCTTTCCAGCCGGTATCATAGATATGCCTTACCAGCGAGGCCATGCGAAAACGGCGCGGCGAAAGCAGCACGCTGCCCAGACGCGCAAAAGCCTGACCGATGAACGCGAAGAGATCGACAACATACGCACCCGCGCCAAAAATGCCGCGCCCCAGTGTTTCAAAGGGCGCGATCAGGGCTGGCGTCGTTGGGGTGCCGGTCTGGGGCATGTGTAAAACCTCGCCCTCATCAACAGGAAGCGAGGCTATAAAGTTCCCTATCAAATAGGGGATATGCGTATCAAATCATTGATAATACGGCCATTATGCCGCGGCTTTCTGCTGCGAGATATCAAGCTTTTTCATTTGCAGCATGGCGTCGAACAGGCGTCTGGCGCGGGGTGACCTTCATACGGATTCACCCCTTTTTTATTAGGGAACCTTTACAAAGAGCATGCGTTGGTAGCCCCGAGACGAGACAATTTTCACCGGAGAACGATATGAAACGTTTGCTTTTGATCCCCGCATTGCTGGCTGTAACAACGCTTGGCGCTTGCACCAACATGAACACCACGCAGCAACGCACCTTGTCTGGCGGCGCCATAGGCGCCGGTACCGGCGCCGTTGTGGGCGCTATGACTGGCGGCTGCGTGTCGTGCGGCGCTGTTGTCGGCGGCGCGGTCGGCGCGGCTGGTGGGTACGTTTACGATCAGATGAACAAATAACGAGCTTTCTTTGGGGTAGAAAAAAGCCGGCTGTTTTAGGCGGCTTTTTTTCTGGCTTACTGATCAGCGCGCCTGCGCGACAAGTGTGCCGGGATTGATATAGTCGAAGAGTGTGCGCGACGATGTGCTCGTGACCTTGCCGCCGGCAAGCACAGGTTTTTCTAGCAGGGTACCGTTCTGGAAGATGAGATCGAGGCGATATTCGAAACCTTCTTCTTTGGTGCTGATACGAATTGGCGATACCAGGCCGTGTGATTTATCGACATCGCGATACACGAAATGATAGCCGGAAAGCCCTTGCAGGAAGCCACGCGTCTGTTCGCGCTCCTGCGCGGTATCGAGCATCTGCAGCGCGCTGCCGCCATACAATGCCGTCACGATTTCCGCGCGTGAAAGCATGGTCATTTCGCTCGGCGTGCGGCCCAGAATATTCAGGACCAAGGGTTCAGGCATGCCAGGCTGCAAGCTTGATACCTTGGTTTTAAAATCATCGGCTGTTTTATAAGAAGAGACGTTTGAGGATTCAGACCCACCAGGAACCGGCGCAACACCTGCACAGCCAGCCAGAGTAAAGGCCAGAAGGCATACGCTAAGACGCACAGATTTCCACATACTTAAAGTGTAGCAGAAAACACGAAGGTTTTCACGTTTTACCGCACCTCGACCAGCAGGGCTTCGTGATCGGAAAAGGGCTGATCGACGACTTTAAGCGTAATGCGCTCGCTTAAGCTTTTAGAACAGATACATAGGTCAAGCGCGAGCTTGCGGTTGTGGAAGGTGAAGGTGTGGCGGTCTTCCTTGCTTAGCAGCATAAATTCAGACTCTTTTAATAAAGGATCGAGTTCGGAAAAACCGTACATGATGTTGAAGTCGGCCAGCAGAATCGATTCGCCGGGGCAGGCTTCCATCAGGGCGCGGACGTCTTCGAGCTGCCGCACCCGGACGCGGCGGTCGAGCGAAAAATGGGCAAAAAAGACGTGGATGTTGCCATGGAGTTCGACGCGGTACATCAGTCGCTTGGTGCCGTGCTTGAAATAGAGGCGGTCAAATTTGAGTTCGCGCTTGGACATGAAGGCGTTAGACCGGCCTTTAGAGAGCGGCATGTACTGGCGCCAGTTCCCCTGCCCGTATTTGTTGGCGATATCGAAGAAATAGTAATCGTCGTCCATCAGGGTTTTGAGCTGGTTCAGATAGGCGGAATGCAGCGAGCCGGAATCGATTTCGACGAAGCAGCACAGATCAGGCTGTTCCAGATCGATGATGGCCTTGAGCTGACCCAAAACAAGCGTCTGGGTGGGGACACGGCAATAAAGATAGCGCCCGGCCCGGCTTAAATGCTGCCATAGGGTGCCGTCGATCCCTTTGGCGTAACCGATGTTGGAAAAGAGTATTTTCTGAACCATTATAAAATCTTCTTCATAATGCGGCCCAGATAGCCGAACACGCGGTGCCGCCATGACAGATTGTGCCAGTAATCGTGACCCGCTTCGATGCATTCTTTCATATCGTCATCGAAATGACCGCGCAGCGTGGCGATGATGGACGGATCACGGATCAGGATATTGGCTTCGCGGTTGTGCTTGAGCGACAGGTAGTCGAGGTTGCTCGAGCCGATCGTCGCCCAGGCGTCATCCACAATCGCGTATTTCGCATGCAGCATGGTTTTTTGATACAGGAAAATGCGAATGCCTTTGCGGTACATCCATGGAAAATACGAATGCGATACGCGGTCGGCAAGCGGGGAGTCGGTCGCCTCGCTCATCATGACGCGGACTTTCACGCCCCGTTTGGCGGCCAGACGAATGGCGCGGCGCAGGCCGAAGGGTGGCAGGAAATAGGGCGTGACCAGATCGACCGATGTTTTGGCTTCGCGGATGGCGCGAACCAGGCGCCGGTAAATCGGGTTGGGGCCCAGATGCGGGCGATGAACGATATATTCAAACGGCATGCGTTCATCGCGGTCGCGTTTGACGAAGCGCTTGAAACGCGCGCGCCATCTGATGCGTTCGAGATGAAATTTTTCTTCGATCATGCTCACGGCGGGGCCGGTGAAGCGGATCATGGTGTCGCGCCAGTCTGCCATCGCTGCTTCGATGCAGACCCCGCCGATCCAGCCAATGGTGGAATCGATCAGCAATGTTTTGGTGTGGTTGCGCGGAAACCAGCGGGCGGGCCTGAAAAGATCCTTGAGCAGAGGCGGATTGTAGAAACGCACCTGGCCGCCGGCTTCTTCGAGCTGCCTGATATAATCCGACCCATAAAGGGTGCGCGAGCCGACACGGTCCAACAGCAGCCGCACCTGCACACCGGCGCGCTGTTTTTCAAGGAACAGGTTCATGAACCCGACACCGACATCGTCGTTGTTGAGAATGTATTGTTCCATTTCCACGGATTTCTGGGCGGCGCTGATGTCAGCGCGCATGGCGTCCCAGGTAGCGCGGGGCGAAGTAAAGAATCGGATGTCCATAGACCTATCTTAACGCGGTCTATGGGTAAAAGTTCAGTGACAAAATTTCAGGCCGCCTGTTTTGCGTGGTTGTGCGCGGATTTGCGGGTCAGCATGGCGACAAGGGCGTGGGTGAAGGCCGGCAAGTCGGCCGGCATGCGGGCGGTGATAAACAGGCCATCCTGGACGCATTGCTGGTCGACAAATTCTGCGCCGGCATCTTCGATTTCCTTCTGGCAGTCCGGCCAGGCGGCGATGCGGCGGTTGCGGATCACGTCAGCGGCAGCCAGCAATTGACCGCCGTGACAGATGGCGGCGACCGGTTTGCCGTTTTTGGAGAAATCCTGCACCAACGAGATGGCGTCGGAATTTTTCTTCAAGGCTTCGGGCGCTTTGCCGCCGGGGATGAAGAGAAGATCGAAATCATCGGCCTTCATTTCCGGTATTTTCGCGGATTCTTTGAGGCCGAGGCCTTTTTTTCCTTCGAAGGCGCCACCATTGGGCGTAGCGACCTGCACGTCGAAGCCTTCTTCCAGGAAACGGTAATAGGGGTAGAACAGTTCAAGGTCTTCGGTTTTGTCGGCGGTCAGAATCAGCACCTTGGCAAAATGCTGGGTGTCGCGGCGCGGCGCCTGATAGATATCTTTGTCGGACATGGTGGCCTCCTTCTATGAAAGATGTAACACCATTAAAATAGGGCCCCGCAGGGCCCTTTCAACACGGTTTAAGACGCGCTTTCTGCGGCGGGCGGGCCAGCCTCTTCCGCGCCTTTCATCAGGGTCGGGCACATCAGATAGTATTTATGCAATGTATCCCGCGTAAAGGGCTTAGTGATGAAGGCACGCGCCCCACCACGCACGGAATCAACCACGTTGTCTTTATTGCTGTCGGCAGACAGCATGATCACGAAGGCTTCGGCATCGATCCCCTTGATATCGAGCAGAATATCTTTGCCGTTTTTGCCGGGAAGATGAATGTCCAGGAACGTGATATCAGGCTGATGCTTTTTATAGGCAGTCAGCACTTCGGATCCGTGGCCCACTTCAATGATATCAGCCACCGCGCCCAGCCATTTTTTGACCAGGAAACGTATGAATACGTTGTCGTCAGCGATCAGAACGACGTTGCGCTCGCGATTTTGCACGCGTATTGCCCCTTCATAAGGCCAGTTTCTATTTTTAATTATGACAACTATGTTCTAAATAAAACTAAATGTTGTGTTGCATTTTAAGCAATTTAGACCCTTTCCAAATAGGGCCTTATTCGCTGATGTGAAGGTTGGCCAGATCACGCGCGATGTCTTCAAAAACCTCGACCAGTTCATCCTGATCCAGAGCCTCGTAGTAATGCGAGGGGGATGTTGCACAATCCCGATAGGTTGTCTGCGTTGCTTCATTGAGCTGACCAAAAATGACGGTATAAATTTTGACCTTGTGAGAGTCGTTTTTCAAGGTCGTGCATAAGGATTTCAGGCGCGTGTCGACCGTGGCGTTACCGATGCTGTTTTTCGACCCGGCCCAGTAGCCTGTCATGTCGCCGCTGATTGCTGTTTCGCCATCCGTCATGAACAGAATGGCTTTCTGCCAGTGTTCGTTGCCCCAGTCCGAGCCTTCCCGGAAGGGCGGCTCAGGCGAGAGCAGGCGCGCGCCCCAGACCATACCGAGGGAGGGCACGGTTGCGCCTTCCGGGTACATCAGGTCGATGTGATCGTGCAGATCCTCGCGCTCAGATGTCAGCGGAAACACGGTGGCTTCGGGGCAATAGCGGTTCACATCCGAATACCAGCAGAAACAGTAGCTGGTATTGCAACGGTCGCGCGTGGACGAGGAAGCGGACGACGAGTTGCAGGAAGAGCAGCGGGATGTGGTGTAGCCAGAGCCCTGGTCTGAACATTTAGAGTTCTGCGCAATCACGCGGCCATACTGATAAATATCCCATGGCCCTGCGTGGGAATCGGTGAAGTCGTTCGGGCTCGGATCATTGCTGGTCGAAGCGGGATTCCATCCATGACCTTTCCAGTTAGCGCTGGAGGATGAACTGGACCGCCACAACTGGCCGCGGCTGTTGGCGACATGCACGGCGCCGGTGTTGTACGGATCGTTGGTCGTGGATTTATGCTCGACAACGCAGCCATTCCAGTTGGTGGTCGAATCCGGATTGGACGTATAGGAGACACCGGGCGGCTGCGTCACGAAGGGTATGCCGTCGTCATAGGTGACCCCGTTCGGGTACAGGCCCAGACCATAGCGACCGACATTGACGGTTGAACTGTAGGGCACGATGCCGATTTTGACGTCTTCTTCTTCCAGCGCGGCGTCGAAGATGATATCGACGAAATTATCCGCGGCTTCTTTCAGACTGTCGATTTCTTCGACCATCGATCCGGTGTTATCGAGAACCATCACGACTTCGAGACCACGGACCTGGCGTTGCACGGTTGCGTGCGCGGCGACTTCAATGTCGTCGATGCCCAACACCGCAACAAAGATAGTATCGTATTCTGCCGTGCCGCGAATGCGCACTTCGTTATCGACAACTTCAACAACCGGGGTAAAGGCTGCGCCCAAAACTTCGGGGGGATAATTGGCTTCGAAAAAGGCAAGGATTTTCGCCTCGATTTCATCTGGATCTGTTGACGACGCTGCGCCGGCGAGCGCGGCAGCATCCAGCGCCTGCGAGAGGCGCTGCTGCACCAGGTAGGCCTGGCTGAAGTCGAGGGCGACGCCGGCGGCGCCGACGACCACGGGCAGCATCAACGCAAAAAGGATTGCGATGCTGCCGCGTATGTTTCCAGCAAGTTTTTCGATCAGGCTCATGTGCGCCCCACGACCGCGCTTTTACGACCGCGCGCGTATGCGACTTCCTTCATTGAAATGTCGCCGGTAATAAATTCGCCAAAGAACGGGCGGTACAGATACCGCACATAGACAACCACCACGCCACTATTTTCCGCGGACAGCGCGTCGACGTCGTCAAGAACACCTACCTCGGCCGTCATGTTGCGCGTCTCGCGCCATTCGACGGATGATTCCGCGTCATCATCGAAACGGATGCTGACAATATCGACGCCGTAGGACGTGTCATTGATCGGCTGGAAGGCCAGTTTTCCAGCCTCGATCGCTTCGTTGATATCGGCCGTAGTCACGTTGCGATCACGAGTGATGAGATCGGCCACAACCATGGCTGCGCGAATGGTTTTCGTGTTGGCGAGAACAGCATTGCCAAGATCGAACGTGCCCATCAGCAGCGTCAGCAGCAGCGGAAAAACAAGCGCAGCCTCGACGGCGGCGAGACCGTCTTCACGCTTGAAAAGATCCTTGAGGGTGCGGCGCTTATTCATCTTCAAATTCGTATGGTTCGGTTTGCAGAACTATAGTCGACATAAACTGGATTATATTATCACCGCCTGACAACAACGGGCCGATAAAGGGCGTGAGCATCGTATAATTATAGGACACGCGGATCAGGACTCGGTCGTTGGAACCGCCGGGGTCGAAGCCCTGAGATTCCATGTTGCCGTCTTCATCGTAGACCGGATCCAGGTCGTCGGCATCAAGGAATGATTCAATCGGTATCGATTCAAAAACAATTTCATTACAGCGCACGATGGCTGTTGTGTATTGGCACAAGGCATTGCGAAATGCGATTTCAGGATCAGCGGCATCCTGTATCTGGCCGGTGCGCACCAGACGCGCGGCGGAATTGGTCGCGCCTTCCAGAAGACTTGCGCCGGCGAACATGATGGCGATCTCGATAATCCCCACAACCAGGAAGACATAAGGGATCGACAACAACGCGAATTCGATCGCGGTCGCCCCGTCCTGGTTCGTGCATAAAGATTTTTTCATTCGCCTTGGCCCACATGCGGAAGATCTGACGTCTTCTCGCATCATCTCATTATGCGCCGCCGTTTTTAACAGGTCTTTAAGGCCATTACGCATTCGCGAGACATTTTCCTAAAAAGCCATTTTGTTTTTTAACGGCGCTGGTACACTGATCGACGCAGGTTTTTACCTACTGCTTTTAACCTACCTTTAATGTGCTACCCCGTAGCATTAACATAACATCTGGAATCATTCCGGTTACCAGGTGAAACAACAAGTGGGCAACGAAGGAGTCTTCTAATGTTACAACTTCTGGCAAAAATTCAGGCTTTCCGTATGGACGAGCGTGGCGCGACCGCCATTGAATACGGTCTGATCGCCGCCGGCATCGCCGTCGGTATCTCGGTTGTCGTGTTCGCTTTCGGTGATGACCTCGCCGATCTGTTCAGCGATATGTCGACCTCGATCCAAGAGCGTCCGGCCTAATATCGCCTAACGTACCTAATCAGGAGGGCCCGCGCTTTGTGTTAAATCACGCGCGGGCCCTTTGATTTCATCCCATTTATTTTTGAGGTTTTCGATGTCCGGCATGCTGGTCACGGTTCTGCACTGCGCTGTTTTTGCGGCTGTTTTATTGGCTGCATACGAAGATGTGCGCTTCATGCGCATCCGCAACACCATCGCGCTTGCCGTGGCACTGTTATTTTTGCCCATGCTGGCCTTGTTGCCGCTGAACGAAGTGATTGCGCATCTCGTCGTTGGCGGCGTTATTTTCGCGATCTGCGTGGCGCTGTTTTTCGCAGGCCTGCTGGGTGGCGGCGATGCAAAACTGATCGGCGCAATTGCGCTGTGGCCATCTTTGCATGAACTCCCCGCTTTTTTGATGGTTATGACGTTTGCCGGCGGGGCGCTTGCCATTATCGCCCTGGTTCTGAAAAAGGGCACCCATTTAACGACACTGAAAACATCCAATCCTACCCTGTTCGGCCCGGAAAATGGCTGGCTTGCCTGTCTTGAGCGCGGCGAAACCGTGGTACCATACGGGGTGGCAATCGCCATCGCGTCGCTGGTCATTCTTTTTTAAACTTTTAAGCGCAGATTGAAGGTTATGAATCGTTCGACCCTTATCATCGTTGCTGCCGGTTTCTTCTTCGCGCTTCTTGCCGCGATGGCCGTGCAGATGATCAGCGGTAAAAAGGAAGCACCGGTTGCAGTCGCCAAAACCGTGGACGTTCTGGTTGCCGCCAAAGACCTGGCTGTCGGTGAAGAGCTGACAATGGGCGCGACGCAATGGTCAGCCTGGCCGGAAGGCACGACCTTCCCGGGCGCGATTGTCCGCACCGACAAGCAAACCGCCGATGAAGCCTTGAAAGGCCGCACTTTGCGCGCTGTTTCAAAAGGCGAGCCGATGATGAAATCGGCCATGATCGACAATACCAAATCGAATTTCGTGGCTGCATCTCTGACGCAGGGCAAGCGCGCGATTGCCGTCAACGTCTCGCCCAACACATCGGTTGCGGGTTTCGTGACGCCGGGCGATTACGTCGATGTCATTTTGACGTATGACGTGAAGCTGCCGGGTGATGAGAAAATCCGCAAAGCCGCGATGCCGGTTGTGACCAAACTGGCGGCTGAAACGATTTTGGAAAACATCCGCGTCCTGGCGACGGATCAGGGCACGGCCCAGTCGGCTGAAGCCAAAGTGGTCAAAACCGTCACGGTCGAAGTTGAACCGCGCCAGGCCGAGCAGTTGACCCTGGCTTCGAAGATGGGGACGCTGTCATTTGTGCTGCGATCCGTGGGTGACGATTCACCGTCGCACGCCGCCGGCGAAAACACCCCGATTACCACGGATATGCGCGTGTCTGGCGTCATGCGCGAGATCATGAAAGGCGAAAATAAGTCTGGTCGCTTGAGTCAAGTTGTGAGAGTCTATAACGGTACCCGCGTCGAGAACGTCGAGGTACGGCCTTACGTGCAATAAACCTTTCCAACTTTCGCCGGTTCCGGCCTTCGCTGATGACCTTTAAGTTATTGAAAAACATCGTTTTTACGGCTGTTGTGGTTTGCGCTGCCGCTTTCGGCACCGTTGGCATGCATGCCGATGCCCAGACCGCCCCCGTCAAAGCGAAATCCGACCAGAGCGTTACCCTTACGATCGGTAAGGCTGAAGTGGTGCCGATCGGATCGAATGTCGCCGATATTCTGGTTTCTGATCCTGACATTGTCGAAGTGGGCCCGGTAAAAGACAACCAGCTGTATCTGATCGGTTCGGCCATCGGCGATACGAATGTTCTGGCCTTCGATGAAGCCGGCAATGTGCTGCGCCAGATTTCAGTGCATGTGAAATCGGATACGTCGAAACTGGAATCCAATCTGAAAAAAGCGCTGCCGAAAGAAAATATCAGCGTTGAAGCAGTCGGCGACCAGATCATCCTGTCGGGCCAGGTTTCATCCGCCGACATGGCGCTGAAAGCTGCCGACATGGCATCGCGTTTTGTGAACGGCGAAGAAACCATCGTCAACAACCTGAGCGTCGCAGGCGGCCAACAGGTCATGATCCACGTCAAGGTCGTGGAAGTCGCACGCAACGTTCTGAACGAGCTGGGCCTGGAAACGGATATCGCCGGGCTTTCTTCAGGCAATTTTGCCGGCCAGGCATCGACTGGCGCCATCGGCGGCGGCGCGAACGCGCTGAACCCGGCATTTTCCGGCCCGCTGACCAACAACCCGGGCTTTGGTCTTGAGATCGAGCCATCCTTCGGCAACGGCGCGCTGATTTACGATACGGGCTCGACGGGTCCGATCTCTCTCATCCTGCATGCGCTTGAGCGCGACGGTCTGGTCAACACCCTGGCGCAGCCGAACCTGACCGCCATCTCGGGCGAGAATGCCCGCTTCCTGGCTGGCGGTGAATTCCCGATCCCGTCAGAGCGCGACAATAACGGCAACATCGTTTACGAATACCGCCCGTTTGGCATTTCACTCGCCTTCAAACCGATCGTGCTGAACAAAGACCGCATCAGCTTGCAGATTTCAACGGAAGTGTCGGAAGTCTCGACCGAGCTGACGCTGCAGTTGCCTGGCATCACAGTTCCCTCCTTTACCGTGCGCCGCGCTGAAACCACGGTAGAAATGGCGTCGGGCGGATCCCTGATGATTGCGGGCCTGATTGAATCCAAAGCGATCGAGCGCATGAACCGCCTCCCGGGCATTGGCGAAGTGCCGGTGCTGGGCGCTCTGTCGCGTTCGGAAAGCTTCACGCGCAACGAGTCCGAATTGCTGGTCATGATCAGCGCCTATCTGGTTGAACCGTTCGCCGAGAAGAACGCCAAGCGCGTGCCGGCCCCGGCCCGCGTCGAGCCGCTGAACCGCGCCCTGGCTGAATCGCTGGCGATCGCTTATGGCTCGTCCGTGAATAATTACGCTGAAAACCGCGCCTTCGGTTACATCCTGGAGTGATAGATATGACGAAGCTTTTACGCATTGCTCTTCTGATCACAGCCGCCTGCGGTGGCCTTGCCGCATGCAGCCCGGAGAAACCGTGGATGATGGAAAAATCGACGCTGGTTGAAAATCCGATCCGCCTGGTGGAAAGCCGTCACATCACCAAGATGCCGCTGTCGCAGATGGGCGAGAGCGATACGAAAGAAGCGGCGCGCGTATTTCGCAAGAACGGCGCCGGGCCGATGTACGTGGTTGTTGCCTATAAAGATCACGGCAAGCTGAAGGACAGCCAGGCCGTTGCCAAAATGGCGGAAATTACGAATGGCCTTCTGGCCCAGGGCGTGGCGCAGAGCGATATCATCGCCTCCACCGTGCCGCTGGAAACCGACACGCCAGTCGCGCTGATCGCGTTCGATACGCTGGAAGCCATGGGTCCGGAAGGGTGCGAACAAACGCCGGGTTATGACATTCATGCGGAAGAAGACAATCTCTTCGATTACAAGACCGGCTGCGGCGTGAAGACCGCCATGGCCAAGCAGATCGCCAATCCGAAGGACCTGGAGGGCGTTGCAGGGCTGGGTGGCGGGGCTGACGGCCAGCATGCGGCCGAGGTCATTGGCGGGCAATATCGCCCGGGCGCGGAACCGCGTGAATTTCTGCCTTCTTATGTCATTTCGGAACTCGCCAATTCCGGTAGTTAAATCAATAACTAAGATTTAATCTCCCCTTAAGGTTTTCGGGTTAAAAATGAAGGTGGAATAGACCACTTTCGTAATCCCAATACCTTCTCATGAGCATGGATAAAGACACCGCCAAAAAGACCGCTTTGACATCGATGTTGCCAATGGCGCATGTGCATGTCTTTTCGGCAGAGGAACATACGCAGGATGTGATCGCATCACTTTCCGGTGACTGGCGCTTTGGCCGCGTCACGCTCGAGAACAAGGGCGTGAGCATCGACGAAGCAATCACGCTGTATGAAACAACGCAATCGCCCAGCGTCGTCGTCATTCAGACAACCGATACCGGAAGCGCGTTCCAGGAAAAACTTGGCAAACTGGCCGGCAATTGCGCGGAAGGCACGTCCGCCCTCGTCATCGGCCCAGTCAACGACGTGCAGCTTTACCGCACACTGACATCGATCGGCGTATCCGATTATCTGGTTCATCCCGTGTCGCTCTACGATATGGCGGAAGCTATTTCCCGCACGCTGTTGACCATGCTGGGCGCAAGCAACAGCAAACTGATCGCCGTGGTAGGCGCCAAAGGCGGCGCAGGCACGACAAACGTGGCGCATATCGCGGCTGCGATTTCTGCAGAAATTCTTGGGCAAAAAACGGTGCTGATCGATGCGGCCGCCGGGCATTCGACGCTGTGGTCGCAATTCGGCCTGTCGCCGACGGGCACGCTGGTCGAAGCCGCCAAGGCTGCGATTGACCGCGACCACGACACGTTAAGCCGCATCCTGATGGCTGTGTCGGAAAACCTGACATTCATGAATACCGGCGCCGAGCCGCTGCTCGCCGATACGTCAAAACACAAGCTTTTCGAAATGCTGCTGGAACGGATGCTGGCGCAGTATCCGGTCGTCATTGCCGATCTGTCGTCGACATCGCCGTCGATCCAGTCGCATGTCCTGTCGCGTTCGAATGGCGTGCTGGTTGTTACGTCGCCCACGGTCAACGCGCTGTCCCTCACCCGCACCCTGATCAAGGAAGTGCTGGCGATGCGCGGCAATGATTCATCGGGTCTGAAACTGATCATCAATCGCCGCGGCGAAGCGCCGAGCTTTGAAGTGCCGGAAAAAGATATTACCGAGGCTGTAGGCCTGGACGTCGCATCGACCATCCAGTACGCGCCTAAACTGTTTTTACGTGCTGAAAGTGAAGGCAACCGTCCTGGCGATTCCGCTGAAGGCCAGAAACTGCTGAGCGGCCTGCAGAGCATGATCGCCGGCATGCTGGGTGTGGAAGATGCGCCACATCCCGAAGAACCGGCGTCGCGATCCCTCGTTGGCGGATTTTTGAAGAAAATGAAGTCGTAAGATGTTTGGAAAACGCACCCCGGGTGGGACAACCACCGCCGAGCCGGAAAAGAAGAAAGCTGAGCTTCCTTCGACCCCGACGACCGCCCCTGCAAAGGCGGAAGCTGCCGCCAAGCCGGCGGCGAAAAAGGCTGATGAAAAACTGCCCAGTATCGAGAGCGAGGCCGCAGCGCCAGCGCCTGAAAAATCAGCCCCGAAACTCAACCCGCGCCTGGAAGCCGCGCGCGAGCGTATCTGGCGCGACGTGCGTGAATCGCTTGATCTTAAAAACCTGGCATCGATGGAAGTCTCCAAGGCGCGGGAAGAAATTCAGACGGCTGTCGCCGAAATCGCGCGTTACCGCAACCTGGATCTGACAAAGCAGGAAATTCTGCAGGTTGCTGCCGAATGCGCTGACGATATGCTGGGCTTTGGCCCGCTTGAGCCCTTGCTGGCGCGTGACGACATCGCCGATATCATGATCAATGGCCCGGATGTCACCTATATCGAGGTAAAGGGCAAGATCGAGCGCGCGGATATCAATTTCCGCGACGGCCATCACCTTCTGACCATCTGCCAGCGTATCGTCGGGGCTATTGGCCGCCGGGTTGATGAATCCTCCCCCATCTGCGACGCCCGTCTGATGGACGGTTCCCGCGTCAACGTTATCATTCCGCCGCTGTCGGTCGACGGCGCGTCTATGACGATTCGTAAGTTTAAAAAGGACAAGCTCACATTAGACAAGCTGGTCGAATTCGGCGCGTGCACGCCGGCCTGCGCCAAACTGATCATGGCGATTGGCCGTTCGCGCCTCAATGTTCTGGTATCCGGTGGTACCGGTTCGGGCAAGACGACGATGCTGAACTGCCTGACCCGTTATATCGACAAGGGCGAGCGCATCATTACCTGCGAAGACGCCTGCGAACTGCAACTGCAACAGCCGCACGTGGTGCGGCTTGAGACGCGCCCCGCCAACCTGGAAGGCGTCGGTGAAGTCACCATGCGCGACCTGGTACGCAACTGCCTGCGTATGCGCCCTGAACGCATTATTGTTGGTGAAGTGCGCGGCCCTGAAGCATTTGATCTGCTGCAGGCCATGAATACCGGCCACGACGGATCCATGGGTACAGTTCACGCCAACAACCCGCGCGAAGCGATTTCGCGCATGGAAAACATGATCGCCATGGCGGGCCTGAATATCGGCCCCAAAGCCGTGCGCGAGCAGATCGCATCGGCCGTCAACGTAATTATCCAGGTGCAGCGCCTGCGCGATGGTTCGCGTAAAGTGACGCATGTGTCGGAAATCATGGGCATGGAAGGCGATGTTGTGACCATGCAGGATTTGTTCACACTGGACATTCAGGGCGAAGACGAATTCGGCCGCCTGATTTCAACGCAGAAACCCAATGGTCTGCGTCCGAAATACTATGACCGCTTCCGCCAGTTCAACATGCACAAGCTGGTCGATGAATCCATGGGCGAAGCCTTTCAAGTTTAAGGCAGGCTCATCATGATGCTTCCCATTCTCCTGATTATTTCGTTCCTGGGTCTCACGGGCGTTGGCATTGCATTTTTCATCAACCAGAAGGCGCAGGCAAAGAAACGCGAGAAGCGGCTGGCATTGATTGCCGGCATGGCTTCCAAGCCTACTGTCATAAAAGGCGACGATGGCAAGGAAACAATAGTAAAAGAAGCCGGACCAACAACAGCCACCGAAATCGCATCGAAACTGCGCGCGGCTGCTCGTGAACACAAGGCGATGACCGATACGACATCCCTGTCTTCCAAGATGATGCAGGCCGGTTTTGCGGCGTCGCCTGCGAAATTCTGGATCTGGTCCATCAGCTTCGGATCCGTCACGACAGGTTTGCTGTGGATGACATCGCTGCCCAAGTTCGTCATTTTACTGCTGGGCTTCACCGCGTTTTTCGGCGCGCCGCGATTTTTCATCAAGATGAAGGCCAACAGACGCCAGAAGGCTTTCCTGTCGGATTTCGCCGATGCGTTGGAAGCCATGATCCGCCTGCTCAAAGCCGGCATGCCCGTGGGCGAGGCGATTGCGATGGTCGGACGCGAATTTACGGGGCCGGTAGGTGATGAAATGGCACGGATTTATGATGCGCAAAAAGTCGGCGTGCCTATGCAGGATGCCGTTCGCAAAATGATTCCGCGCATGCCGTTGCCGGAAGTGCAGATGTTCGCGACATCGGTCGCGATCCAGATCCAGACGGGTTCGTCCCTGTCGGAAGTTTTGGGTAATTTATCAGGCGTTATCCGCGCGCGTTACCGGCTGAAGCGCAAAGTGCAGGCGCTATCGGCCGAAGCCAAGATTTCGGCGATGATTATCGGCGCCTTGCCGATCCTTGTCTCCCTCGCGCTGTGGGGCGTGAACCCGGAATATATCGGGCTTTTATTCTCGCATCCGACCGGCAAAATGTTGCTGTTCGGGGCGATTACATGGATGGGCATCGGCATCGTTGTGATGCGGCAGATGATCAATTTCAGGGTGTAACGCATGATCGGCATGGACATTAACAGCACCACCGTCATCACGATGATCAGCGCCGCGCTGGCGGGGCTGACCTTTGTGGGGATCGTCCTGCCGCTGGTCAAGCGCATGGAGAAGCGCGACCGGTACCAGGATATGATCGGGCGCAAACGCAAGGATCTGTTCGAGCATGCGAAGGTCGAGCGCGACAAGAAAATCACCCAGAAAGACGTCGATGCCAAAACATCCATTGAAACCATGTTCAAGGTGCGCAAGCTGGTCGGCTCGATGGCTGATGATCTGCGCGAGAAGCTGAACCAGGCTGGCTATCGTTCGCCCAATGCACCGATGACCTATTTTATCTCGCGCTTTGTTCTGCCGCTGGTGTTCATTCTGCTGGCGATGTTCTTCATGTCGCAGATCGAGAAAGAAATCGAGAGCAGCGTGAAGCTGCTGATTATCGGCGTGCTGGCGCTGTTTGGCTTCGCCCTGCCCGGCATCATGGTCAAAAACACCATTCTCAAGCGCCAGGAAGAGATTAACCTAAGCTTCCCCGATGCGCTGGACATGATGCTTGTCTGCGTGCAGGGCGGCATTTCCATCGAGGCTGCCATCAACCGCATTGCCGAGGAAGTCGCCGATCATTCGGCCATGCTGGCGGAAGAGCTGGGCATTCTGGGCGCTGAACTGGGGCTGCTCAATAACCGCCGCCAGGCTTTTACGGATTTTGCGAAGCGCGTGGGTTCGGGCGCGGCCAAATCGTTTGCGACCACCATGATCCAGGCCGAGCAATACGGCACCGGCATTTCGACGGCGCTGCGCGTGATGGCCGATGAATCGCGCGATATGCGCATGGCGGAGGCCGAGCGCAAAGCGGCAGCGCTGCCGCCGAAACTGACCGTGCCTATGATTTTGTTCTTCCTGCCGGCGCTGTTTATCGTGATTTTGGGTCCGGCCGGCATTCAGGCCAGCATGGCGTCAGCCGGCGGATAAACCTAAACGAGATCGTTACTGGCGAGCTGGATAGCTGGACGGTCGAGCTTGATGCCGCGGTATTCGACGATGGGTTCCATCTTGCCGCCTTTGGCTTTGGGCTGTTTATTCTTCACAGAGTCGGCGGGTTTTTCGATTTTGATGTGGTCGCCTGAATCGGGCGCATCGATGGGAACCTTTTCAACTTTGACTTCTTTGTCTTCCAGCGTGCCGAGCAGCGCGCGGTTGGTCTGATAGGTGCGGCTGGTCAGCGCTTCACCCGTTGCCATGGACATGATGAGTTTCGCATCGGAGATTTTGCCCTGCGCGGCCATGGACATGGCGAGGTTGTTCAGGATCGGTGTCTGGTCGCGGCCTTCGGGCCACAGGTCCAGCGCTTTTTGAAACTGCAATTGCGCGCCTGCGTGTTCTTCCAGGCCGGACATGGCCAGCGCCAGCGCGTGATGCGCATCAGGGGATTTGCCGTTTTTCTCGAGCGCTTTTTGCGCGAAGCTCATCGCCTCGTCGTATTCGCCAGCAGAAACCAGAACCATGGCAGCTTCGGTGAGCATTTTTGCGTCGGCGCGTTTGCCCAGAGCCGGCGTGCGGATGACGAGTTTGGCATCTTCAACGCGGCCCGCGCGGCGCAGATCTTTCGCGTAATTGACGATGTAGTCGGCGTTGTTCGGATCCTGTTTGTAAAGACGCTGCGTGAACATCAGCGATTGCTGCTGGTCGCCGCTGTTGGCGGCATCTTTTGCGGCGGACGCAATGGCGGTGGACAGGGAAGATTCCTTACCCGATTTGCCTGTGGTTGCCGCAGGGCAGCCCGTAAGCGCCAGCGACGATACGCAGGCGAGCAGCAGAACGGCATGGCGGGAGGAATACGGTTTCATTACTCGACTTCAACCGGGTTTTCGCCGACAGATTCAGGAACATCAATCGATTCCGGCGCCATCGGGGCGGCAACGCCAGCATCACCCGTCGCCTGCACGCTGGCGCCAGCGGCAGGAACATTGGTTTCGTAGCAACGGTCGGGACAGTAGAACATCGCAACCGGCTGACAGCCGGCGGCATCGGAATTCGCGCAGGCGCGGTTGATGCGGATGAAACCTGATTTGCCGCCACCCACCAGAACGTGGCGCGAGAAAATCGCTTTGCCGGTACGGTCGAGCGCCATGACGCGGGTTGCGCCCGGTTGCTGCGGCACCAGCATGATCAAACGCGGATTTTCCAGAATTGCAGTTGCGTGAGCCGGGTTGCCGACAATAAGGGACGCGGCATCTTCGTTTAACTGAATGACGGCGGGGCCATCAGGGCTCATACGGATGGGGGCGCCATCGTCCATCGCGGCGGCGGGCAGCGGGTCAAGCTTGCTGAACCCGCCATCTTGCTGCGCCAAAGATGGATACGCAATCAAAGCATTGATAATAATTGCAAAAATGAAGATCGAAAAACGCATGGGAAACACCCTTAAGGGCAAGGAATCTAAAGTTATCCACAGTATACGTGAATTGGATTCAAACCCCTAGCCCCTGGGTAAAAAAGGCCATGCGATCAGGCGCTTTTGAACCTGTCATCGCAAGGTGTGCGGGCGATGGTCGAGATCCACCCGGGCGGGTCACTGCACGGAAACGAATCCATTTCGACCTAGTCTTCCTTTTTGGCACTGGCTTTCAAGGGCTGAAGATTTTTCATCGCTTCCTCTTTTTACGGCGTCATCACGACTTTTATGCAGCCGTCTTTTTTCTCTTTGAAAAGTTTGTAGGCTTCGGGGCCGTCCGACAGTTTGAGGCGATGGGTGATGACATCTTCGGCGACGATTTTGCCGTCTTCGATCATCTTCAAAAGCGGACCCATGTATCTTTGGGTGTGCGTCTGACCGGTTTTCAGCGTGAGCCCCTTGTTCATGAAAGCGCCCAGCGGAATTTTATCCGGGAAGCCGACATAAACGCCCGGCATTGAAACAGAGCCGGCTTTACGGCAGCAGTAAATCGCCTGGCGCAATGCGTGCACGCGATCGGTGCCTACGCCCATCAGGTTTTTGACGCGGTCATAAACAGCATCCGGCGAACCCCAGCCATGCGCTTCACCGCCGACAGCATCGATGACGGAGTCAGGCCCGCGGCCTTTGGTCATTTCCATCAGGACTTCGTAGACATCCTGCTCGTCGAAATTGATGATCTCAGCCTTGTTGATGTCGCGCGCCATGGCCAGACGTTCCGGCACGCGGTCAATCGCGATGACGCGGCCGGCCCCTTGCGCCCAAGCGCTTTTGATCGTCATCTGCCCGACAGGACCGCAGCCCCAGATGGCGACGGTATCACCCGGTTGAATGTTGGCGTTTTCAGCGGCCATCCAACCCGTGGGAAGAATGTCGGAGAGGAAAAGAACCTGATCGTCGGTGAGCGAGTCCGGCACCTTGATCGGGCCGACATCGGCGTGCGGCACACGAACAAATTCCGCCTGCCCGCCTGCGTACCCGCCAGTCAGGTGCGAGTAACCAAACAAGCCCGCCGGCGCGTGGCCCATCATTTTCGCCGCCTTGTCGGCGTCGGGATTGGTGGTATCGCAACAGGAAAAGAGTTTCAGGTCGCAGAAGAAACATGAACCGCAGGAAATGTTGAACGGTACAACGACGCGGTCGCCTTTTTTGAGCTTGGTAACAGCTGACCCCGTTTCAACGACGATGCCCATGAATTCGTGACCGAGAATATCGCCGCGTTCCATTTCGAGCATGTACGAATCCAACAAATGCAGATCAGAGCCGCAGATGGCGGTTCGCGTCACCTGGATAATCGCGTCGGTCGGTTCCTGGATGACAGGATCGGGCACGTTATCGACTGTGATGTTGAAACGGCCGTGCCAGCAAAGCGCTTTCATTGGATCTCCATGAGAATGAGCGGGGTTGCGTTGCGAACGGATGCTTAGTGCCTGAAGTTCCTTACAGAATTGGATCAAAATTAAAGTGGGTTTGCACGGTTGCGGGTTTTACATTAAAAACGCGCGTTCATGGCCCAACAGCTTATCCGCGCCGTTCTCTATGCCGACTGGGGCAGTAACCTGGAATTTTCCGATCCGGAAAAATCGGCTATCGTCCGTGAGTTTCGAAAAACTTTTGGATCACGCATTCAATTCACGTATGCAAGCGTTGAAGAAATTCAGGACCAAAGCATTTTTAAGAAAAACCCGCATTTGTTTATTCTGCCCGGAATCAAGGGCGAGGTCAGCGCCTTTACAGCGCGCATCGGGGCTGCGGGGAACAAGAACATCAAGGATTTTGTTCTGCGTGGCGGCCTGTATTTTGGCGTATGCGCAGGCGCCTATTATGCCGGCAGCAGCATCCATTACCAGACGGCCTGGGGTGAAGCGCGCAGCCGGATCGCAGAGGAAATTCTGGATCTTGCGCCGGTGGATACAATGGGCCCTATTCCCGGCTATTGCGATCCTATACGGGGCGCATCCGGCAATAATGGAGACAGCGCCCCCGAAGGGCTGAGTTGCGTCGACCCTATCCCTGTTATCATCTGCGGCAACACCGTGCAGAAAAGACATATCAAAATGGCTTATGGTCTTGGCCCCACGTTCCGGATCGCTGCGTCCATTCAAAAAGACGTGGACGTTTTATTACGCTACGATACCGGCGAAAAGCCGCCTGCGATTATTCATGTTAAAAATATAGGTTTGGGCGCTGCTTTATTGTGTGGCGTGTTGCCGCAATACGGTCAGGAATCCACACCCAACAAGGACGCGGTTTCAAAACGCTTTTTCAACCTGCAAAGCGGTCTTTATGAATCGCGGACCGAGCGCAATTACGTATGGAACCACCTGCTGATGTCGCGCGTGTGGGCGCATGCCAAACACTATGACTTAAGACTGGCGGCCTGATGCGTATCGCGGTTTACCAGGATTACGTGCACAACAACGGCAGCCTGATGATGGCGCTGCAGGACCGCGGGATTGACGCGCGGTTTATCGATGCCGCGCAAATTATCGCCCAAGGCATCGATGCCGATGTTTTTATCATGCCGGGCGGGGCTGATTTATATTACTGCGAAAAACTGGATGGCGCGGGCAACACGCGCATCAGAGAATTCGTCAAAGACGGTGGCACGTATTTCGGCATCTGCGCTGGCGCCTATTATGCGTGCACCAGCCTGTACTGGGATAACGGCGCGATATCCGGTTTGCGCGAGCTGAATTTCATTGAGGCTCAGGCCATCGGGCCGGTAACAGAACTGATTGATGATCTGAATGCGTCGTGGCATGCGGCGCCGATGCTGGAATGGAATGGCCAGATTTTTCCGACGCTTTATATTGCGGGGCCGGCTTTCAAGCTGAAGGAAGGCGTAGAGGTGATTGCATCGTATGAGCGGTATGGACCTGCGGTTATTCGCAAAGAAATCGGCAAAGGCCAGGTGATTTTGAGCAGCCCGCATATCGAAATTAGCGGCCAGGCCTATGCGAATGGGCGTTATGAACACCGGGCCGCGCACAGGAATCATGAAGAGAAAATCGCGGATATTTTGCTGCCGCACTCCAAACAACATGTTGAATTCTTTGATTATATTCTAAAACTCTTTTCATAAGTATAGGGCGTGTGTTACACACTGCGGTCATGGTTTTGAAATACGAGACAATCCGCGAAACACGCCTGAACGCCCTTTATCCGGGCACATCGACCGCGCGTGAATTTCTGGAGACGTGTCATGGCGGCCACCTGCCGCAAGGCCTTGATTTCGTCCACGTCCCGGATTGTCAGTTGAACTACAAGAGCACATTCAGCGATCCTGCCTATTACATGATCTCTGCCGTCAAAGGCGTACAAAGCGGATGGATGTTCAGCCTGCCGATCTGGGCGATAACCGACTGGCGCAAGACGCTCTATTTTTTCGCGAGCATGGCCGTGGTCAGCGCGCTCAGCATTCAGGGCTACGTGAAAGGCGCATGGGATCCTGAAAACGTTTACATCAACGATGTCTGGGCAGCGGCCCGATATTTAAAAGAAGATCACGAAAATACCGCCAATACTATCGCGCATGAAGGCTGGCATTCGCTGCAGGCGCATGATGGTAAAATTTCGCTGAGCTCGGCTATGAATACCAACCGCCGCGGGATAACAACGTTTTTCCCCAAGAGCATGTCCAAATGGCTTAAATACCTGACTGACGAGGCTGAAGTCGGCGCGCGATTGTTCACGATTTTGTCAAACGCCTATGTGCAGCATGGTTACTACCCGCAGAATAAATACGAGCTGTGGGCATGCCTGATGTCGCAGGGCATGAAAGCGCCGGATGGCGTTTTGAAGATTCTGAATCACGATCGCGATACAACCGAATGCCGCGATGCGATGCGCCATTATCCTATGGTTCAGCACTATATTGATGAGTACGCCGACAAATACGCCGTCGACAATATGAACGATATCGAAAAAGGTATCGATTCCGACTACCAGCGCACCAAAATCTGGACGAAAGTTTATACCTGGGTTTATGGCGACATCATCGAAGTGATGGGTGACCGGTTGGGGCATGTGCGCATGGGCCACACGCACAATGTGCAGCTCCGCGAAATTTTCATGAAATGCGCTAAAGACCATGGCCGCAACGACCAAAAAGCGGAAGAGCGTCTGGGCGATAACAAAGCCTATAAATCCATGCAGGATCTGGCCGCGAAAATGCGGCCCGAGGACGCGGCGAGCCTGATGGCCATGATCGTTACGGGCCGTGCCTACCGTGAAGCTGCGCCCAAGCCCGTGCGCATCCGCGAAGGCAAGACGCGTTTATATGCCGTATTCGCGCTGGCCAATCACCCGCAACTGGCGCCTGAAGTGAGCGCCAATATTATCTGGCGCAATACCGGCCTTACGCCGACGCAATGGAAAGACAAGATGATCCACAACCCGGACAACAAGGCCCAGACCTTTGTGAAGCGCCAGGTTCGCCGCGTGCACAAGAAGCGCGTCGGGCCGTGGGGGGTCCGCCGGCAGGAAAGCCCGATCAGCTTTAACCTTTAATTGCCTGCATTTTTACGTTATACGCCTTGGCATGATCAAACCCGTCCATATTATCGGCGCCGGACTTGCCGGTTCTGAAGCCGCCTGGCAAATCGCGCAGGCTGGCGTGCCTGTCGTCGTGCATGAAATGCGCCCTGTCAAAATGACCGATGCGCACAAGACCGATGGCTGCGCCGAACTCGTGTGTTCCAATTCCTTCCGGTCGGATGATGCGCAGAACAACGCGGTCGGCCTGCTGCATGAAGAAATGCGCCGCTGCGATTCCATCATCATGAAATGCGGCGATGCGTCGGCGGTGCCGGCGGGTGGCGCGCTTGCGGTTGACCGCGATGCATTTTCGGACCTGGTGACCAAGACGCTGCACGAGCATCCGCTGATTTCATTTGAACGCGGCGAGATTGCCGGTTTGCCGCCGCAAGAATGGGACAGTGTCATTATTGCCACCGGCCCCCTCACCTCCATTCCTTTGGCCGAAGCCATTCGTGAACTGGGCGGCGAAGAGCAACTCGCGTTTTTCGATGCCATTGCCCCGATTATTCATACGGAATCCATCGACATGGAAAAAGCGTGGTTTCAATCACGCTACGACAAGGAAGGTCCAGCCGGCACCGGCAAGGACTACATCAACTGCGGCTTCGATGAAAAAGCGGATTATTACGCCTTTGTCGACGCGTTGCTGACGGCCGAAAAAACAGAATTCAAGGAATGGGAAACCAATACGCCGTATTTCGAAGGCTGCATGCCGGTTGAAGTGATGGCCTCGCGCGGTGTCGATACGTTGCGATTTGGGCCGATGAAGCCTGTGGGCCTGACCAATCCGAAAGCGAACCGCAGGCCGTGGGCTGTTGTTCAATTGCGCCAGGACAACGCGCTGGGCACGCTCTACAACATGGTCGGTTTCCAGACCAAGATGAAATACGCTGAACAAACGCGCGTGTTCCGCATGATCCCGGGGCTTGAGAATGCACAGTTCGCGCGGCTGGGGGGATTGCACCGGAATACATTCATCAATAGCCCCCGCCTGCTCAACAAAACACTGCAGATGAAGGCCAGCCCGCGTTTGCGGTTTGCCGGGCAGATTACGGGCTGCGAAGGATACGTGGAATCCGCCGCTGTCGGCCTCATGGCCGGGCGTTTTGCGGCGGCCGAGCGACTGGGTCGCGATGTCACGGCGCCGCCGGTTACGACGGCCTTTGGCGCGATTTTGAATCACATTACGGGCGGGGCGAATGCGGAAACTTTCCAGCCAATGAACGTCAATTTCGGCCTGTTTCCGGATATCGACCTTAAAAACGAAAAAGGCAAAAACGTCAAAGGCCCGGAACGCAAGCAGGCGATGTCGGCGCGAGCCCTTTCCGATCTTGATCTCTGGCTTAAATCAGCTGCATGACCGACGTCACGCCCCTTATCAAATCGAACCAGATGGTGATCCAGAGTTACGGACCCCAGGGTTTCAAGATCAGCGGCGTTGTTTATAACCATCCAGTGCTGGTATTGCCGGATCAGGTGTTTCACTGGGATGGCGAAACTTTCACCGATCTTTTGAAAATCAAGGACCAGATCGATGTCACGTTGCTGGGCACCGGCAAAACCGCGAAGCATCCCGCCAAAGACAAAAAACCCCAAGGCTTGCACCTTGAGGTTTCTGATACCGGCGCGGCATGCCGCGCTTACAATGCCCTGATGGCCGATGGCCGCCGCGTAGCGGCCGCGCTTAAGCTGCCACTTTAGTCGACTTATCGCCTTCGTACATCGCGGCGACGTGTTCCCAGTTGATGAGATTATCGACAAACGCTTCCAGGTATTTGGGGCGGGCGTTGCGGTAGTCGATGTAATAAGAGTGTTCCCATACATCGCAGCCGAGCACGGCAGTTTTACCCTTGGCCAGCGGACTTTCGCCGTTCGGGGTTTTGGCGACAGCGAGTTTGCCGTCGGATTCCTTCACCAGCCATACCCAGCCTGAACCAAACTGACCGACGCCACCGGCCGTGAAATCGGCTTTGAATTTATCGAAAGAGCCAAAGCTGTCGTTGATCGCTTTTTCGAGCGTGCCGGGCATTTTTTTGCCGCCGCCACTGGGTTTCATCCAGTTCCAGAAATGAATGTGATTCCAATGCTGACCGGCATTGTTGAACAGCGCCTGTTTTTGCGGGTCGCCAAACGACGCCTGGACGATTTCTTCGAGGGTCTTGCCTTCAAGGCCAGACCCGGCGAGCAGTTCGTTGCCTTTGTCGACATAGGCCTTGTGGTGCTTGTCGTGATGGTATTCCAGGGTTTCTTTGGACATATAGGGGCCCAGCGCGTCGTAAGCATAAGGCAGCTCGGGCAGTTTGAAGGTGGTCATCGATCTCACTCCTTGTTGTTTTACGTCATAGACATTAGTTTTTCGGAAGAAAACCGCAAGGCCTCTATGGATACCGATTTCGACTATTGCCGCACGCAGGCGGAAAAACACGACCGAGACCGTTATATCGCGTCATTGGCGGCGCCGGCATCGGCGCGTCCGGCCCTGTGGGCGATTCTTGCCTTCAATCATGAAATTGCCAAAACGCGGGAAACCGTGCGCGACGCGCATGCAGGGCATTTGCGCCTGGCCTGGTGGCGCGAGCGGCTGGACCAGTTTTATGCCGGCGGGGAAATGCCGGCGCATGAAGTGGCGCGCGCATTGGGGTCAGCCATTCAGCAATATAAGTTAAATAAAAATCATTTCGATGCCTTGCTGGATGCACGGGGCACCGACCTGGACGGCACGGTGCCGGCGTCGCTGGACGGGCTGGCTGATTACGCAACCGTGACCAATGCGCCGCTTCTGGCCTTATGCGGCCAGGTTTTCGGCAAACCGGGGGATGATCACCTGGCGGCGGCCTGGGGGCTGACCGGCATCATCCGCGCGTTGCCATTTTCCGCACGTGAAAACAGATGTTATCTGCCGCTGCCGATGATGCATGAAATCGGTTTGATGCCCGAGCAGTTTCACCACCTTAAAAGTTCGCCGGCATTGTCGGCGCAAATTGCGTTGATCGCGCAGCGCGCGCGCGAAAACCTGAATGGCGTTCGAAACGATGCGCCGTTTTTTCAACGCCTGAAGACGTTGAATGAAATTTACCTCAAGCGGATTGAAAAAGGCGGGCACGACCCGTTTTCGCCGCTGGTCTTCGGGCCTGTGCCGTTTTTGGGCTTACGCGTTCTGTTTTAAGACCAGCGATAGATGGTATCGGCGGTTTCTTCATCGGCGGCCGCGCGCAGTTCATTCATGTTGTCGCCGAAAACCTCATTCGCTTCCGGCGTGATGAACGAGCCGTGGCAGATATGGTCGATAAAGCCGATCAGTGTTTGCGGCGTGGGCGATAGCACGCGGGTTTCTTCGGCGATGAGCGCGGTCATGCGCTTGGCGAAATCGTAAGGCAGCGCAGCCGAGGTGCCGAGGTCGGCGTCTTCCAGCAGGGCTGCGTGATGCGCGAGATCGGCATCGGCGAAAAGGTTTTTCAATTCCTCCGGGCAATCGCCGGGATGGCCGCCGGCATAGGCCCTGCGCATCCATTCGGCGGGGCTGATAGCGTCGGACTCATGTTTGCTGACATCGGTCGACAGAACCATTGTCGTGATATTTTTCCAGCTTTGGGCGCTCAGGCCTGCGGCTTTTAAATACGGCGCCGCCATATCCAGCGCGCGGCGCTCGAGGCGCATCGGCGTATGGGTGTTGCCACGGCGATTGCCCATGCCATCATGCGCGAAGTCGTGAATGCAGGCGGCGATGAATAATTCCGACCGGTGCGCCTTGTTCAGTTCGTTTGACAGCAGCATGGCCAGGGTGACCACTTCGCGCGTGTGATGATGGTTGTGAAACGGCATGGGCGATGGCACGGCGGCCAGCACGGCGGCCATGCGGCACGGCAACGTGTCGTCTGGCATGACCTGGAGGATGGGTTCGAGGAGATTGCCTTCGATCTGGCGCCAGACAGCGAATTGTTCGGCCAAGGCGTCGCGGTCGCGCGGCAAAGCGAGCGGCGCAGGCACCGGTATTTCCGAAGCCGCCTGTGAAACAGCCAGAAGATAAGGCGTATCGGCCGGCAGGCTGGCCAGAACGGCCTGAAGCGGGTTGTCGTGCGGCTGGAGAACAGATTGCATCGGCCTAATTATCGCTTTGATTTGGGGCTTACGTCTATCCCCCAAAAGTCACGGGGACTCTGGCCTTTTTGGCCGAAACTGTGTTAGAAGAATGCCCATGCAAGCCAAGACAAATGCCAAACTCACCGAAGCCTGGACCCCCGATAGCTGGAGGGGCCGTGAAGCGCGGCAGATGCCGGTCTATCCCGATGCCGTTAAATTGCAGGCAGCCGAAGACCGGCTGGCAAAACTACCGCCGCTGGTATTCGCGGGGGAAGCGCGCAAACTGCAAAAAGAACTGGCGCGCGTTGCGGCCGGGGAAGCGTTTTTACTACAGGGCGGCGACTGCGCGGAATCTTTCGCGGAATTTTCGGCTAATAATATCCGTGACTCGCTTCGCGTCATTCTGCAGATGGCCGTGGTGCTGACCTTTGCCGGTTCCATGCCGGTGGTTAAAATTGGCCGCATCGCCGGGCAATTCGCCAAGCCGCGTTCCAAACCGGATGAAACGAAAGGCGGCGTCACGCTGCCGTCGTATCGCGGCGATATTATTAACGGCATCGACTTCACCGCCGAAGCGCGCGCGCATGACCCCAACCGCATGGTTGAGGCGTATCATCAGTCAGCCTCTACGCTGAACCTGGTACGCGCTTTCGTCAAAGGCGGTTATGCCGATCTGCATCAGGTGAACCGCTGGAATCTCGACTTCGTCAAGGACAGCCCCAGCGGCGCGCGGTATGCAGACCTGGCGCAGCGCATCACGGAATCGCTGGATTTCATGAAGGCCTGCGGCATTACGTCTGAAAATGTCGAGCCGTTGCGCGAGACTGATTTTTATACCAGCCACGAAGCGTTGCTGCTGCCCTATGAACAGGCTTTGACGCGCGTCGATTCCACGACAGGTGACTGGTATGACACGTCAGGCCATTTTTTATGGGTGGGCGCCCGCACCGGCCAGGTAGACGGCGCGCAGATCGAATTCGCGCGCGGCATCAAGAACCCGATCGGCGTAAAGGTCGGCCCGGATCTCGATTCCGACAGCCTGATGCGCATTATCGAGCGCATTAATCCGGACAATACACCGGGACGGCTGACGCTGATCGCCCGCATGGGCGCGGCTGATGCGCCGAAAAAGCTGCCGCCGGTTGTGCGGGCGGTGAAAAAATCGGGCGCCAGCGTTGTATGGTCGTGCGACCCAATGCACGGCAACACGGTCACAGCGGACGCCACCGACCTCAAGACCCGGCGCTTTGACGATATTCTGTCGGAAGTGCGCAGCTTCTTCGATACATGCCGGACGGAAGGGGTCCACCCCGGCGGCATCCATGTCGAGATGACGGGGCAGCAGGTGACCGAGTGCACCGGCGGTCAATACGACCTCAAGGATGCGGACCTCGCGACCTGTTACAACACCCACTGCGATCCCCGCTTGAATGCCAACCAGGCGCTGGAAATGGCCTTCCTGGTGGCCGAGAAGATTAAAACCGGCGGCTAAACGCCCCGGTTTGTTAATATTTTCATAATGTTGACCCAAAGGGCGTTTTTTGATAGAATAAGGCCTGAAAAAACGTCCGTGAAAATAGCGGCTTAGAGGTGTGGAATGGTTAGAAAAGCTTTCATGACGGTCGCCGGCATTGGCGCCAGCGCGGTCCTGCTGACCCTGCTGTATAATAACCTCAAGACCGAGACCAATCATAAACCGACAGATTTCGAAATCGTTTCAGACGACACCGTCACGCTAGAACCGAGCGCCGAAAAGCGCACCATGCTGAAATTTCTGAAAGAAAATTATTCCACAATCGGCCAACCCGTTGCGGGATCAGCCATTACCTTTGAAACCCAGTTCTATGCGCTGGCATCGGACCCTCGCCTCAAGCAGGGAGGTCTTGCGATCAATCTGCAAAAGGAACTCAAGGCGATCAACGACCGAATCCCAAACAAGGGGAATGGCGATATTTCACGCATCGCCCCGGAAGACCAGCGCGAAAAATTCGCTACCCAAATCTCGGACGCGATCCGCAATGCGTTCTTTACCCTTGAGCTTCAATCACAGTTCAAAAACGTCATTCTTGAGCCACAGCATCGGGATATCCTGCTGACGTACCGCAAATACAAGAGCACGGAAGAGACCTACTTCAATGACCAGACGCTTGGCCCACGTGATCTGAATCAATTGCCGCTGGCAGCCCCCATTATCGAGAAAAAGGTCAACCCAGGCGATCAGAAGACCTTGCCGCAGACGACACAAAAACGCGCGGCCGCTTTTGACAGCAACGATATCCAGCATGATCTGAACGTGACGTTCAGTAAGGCGCGCATGGATCAGTTGCTCATCATTTCGCGGGAAGTGGCCCGTTATTCGACCGACAGCAGAGCGGCGCAGCAAATTCTTTCCGAGACTGCCCGTGTCATCAAACTGGTCAGCGACGCCCGCGCTCATAGCCGAACGAACACTGCCAAAGCCAAAGAACCGGAAGCGGTCAAAGCGCTGAACGCAGTTGCCGCCCATGTCGTCCGCATAAGCCAGACGCCGGGGTATAATGACGTTGCCTCTGCAACTCCGCATATCCCCCAGACCATGGCGGATTTCAAAAATCGCGGCAAACTTTATCTGAATCAGGATGCCCCTTCTCGCGGCGCCTTGCCCAAAGTGACCAGACAGGCTGGCCGCCAGGGCCTTACGCTGTAAGGGTTGATCGATGAAAAAAATCACCGCTGCCGCTGTTACCGCTTTTGCCGCTGCTGCTTCCGCAGTCGTTGGGCATCACTATGCGACGTATAAGGCGCCTAACACAGAGAATATTCTGACGACGCCACCGCAGAAAGACGAGCGCATGCTCTTCCGCAACCGCGCGATTGATTTTGCCGACACGCTTGCCCCAAAGCTGCATCAACTCAGACCCTTTGCCGCGACTTTGCGCATCGATCGTGAGTACAACGACATGATGGCCAAACTGGACAAAGTTTATGTGCGTATTGAACATGACAGCCCGACCGGAAAATTGGCTGGTTTCGAAGACCGCAATCGCGCGATGATGTATGTTACAGATATTATGAACCCTATTGGTTTGTTTTTTGATGCAGCAACCATGAATAAAAGCGCTTATACCGATGCGATCAAGAAGCACGATCTGCAAGGATTTATGAGTGAAATCCAAGGCTTTTATAAAAATGTGAAATTTGCATACGACGCCAATCGCACCGATCCCTCAAGCGCAAAACCCAACGCGCACCCGGACATGACCAAGCCTCTGGAAGATTTCTTCTCGACAAAAAGCGCTGACGGAAAAGACAAAACCTCCACATTCGCGATTTTATCGCGTCTGGCGGAAACGCTGGATAATTCTGGTTCACCCAGCCATTTTTCCGATAGTCTGATCACGATCCGCACCATGATGGAACGCGATGCGACGAAGGCGGGCACCAACCTCAAGGCAGCGCCACATCTGGATCAGGCTTATGAAGTTCAAATACGACTCATTGGGCTCTATTCCGCTATGCGAAACGACCAGCGTTTCAACGGCGCCTTAGAAACCATCAAAACCCGGTATGGCGCAGCAGCTGTGGCAGAAATGGACAAGGGTGTTCGCGCATTAGCCACTAAATGCAACGAAGCGGCCACCTATATGACTAAAACGTACCAGGTCACGCGCGGCGCCTGCACCAACGGTTAAGCTTGGACTAGAGCTTTATTTCCTTCTATTATTACAGGCATGAAATTCCTTGCCGCCCAGATCAATCCTACCGTCGGCGCTGTCGCAGATAACGCGACGCTGGTGCGCGATCTGTGGGAACGGCATAAAGACGACGCAGATCTGATCGTTTATCCCGAGCTTGTATTAGCAGGCTACCCACCGGAAGACCTGGTTTTAAAACCCGCTTTCATGGACGACGTCGAAAAAGAGGTGAAGGCGATTTGCGCCCTTACCAAAAAGGGCGGCGCCGGTATTGCCTTAAGCACGCCATGGCGCATCGGCTCGGCGCTTTACAGCGCGATCTTGCTGATCGACACCGGCGAGATCACGCATGTGGTCGCCAAGCATCATCTGCCCAATTACAGCGTATTCGACGAGCTGCGCGTGTTCAAACCGGGACCACTGCCCGACCCTGTTGAGTTCCGCGGCGTGAAGCTGGGTCTGATGACCTGCGAAGACATGTGGTTTTCGGACGTGGCGGGCGAACTGAAAAGCCGCGGAGCGAGCGTATTGATTGTTCCGAACGGCAGCCCGTTCGAAGACGGCAAGACGCATATGCGCATTGAATTCGCACGCGAGCGGGTCACAGAAACCGGTTTGCCGCTGCTCTACGTCAACCAGGTGGGCGGGCAGGATGAACTGGTCTTCGACGGGTGTTCGTTTGCGATGAACAGTAACGGGGAGATCGCCTTCCGGATGAAGGCTTTCGTCAATGATTGCACGGCCGCCGAGCTTGATGTTGGAAACTGGAAAACCGGCAAGGATGAAACCTGGCCGGATAACCTGGCCAGCATTTACGAAGCGCTGAAACTTGGCCTGCATGATTACGTGGTGAAAAATAATTTCCCGGGCGTGGTGCTGGGCCTCTCCGGGGGAATTGATTCCGCCATTGTGGCCGTGATCGCGGCGGAAGCGCTTGGCGCGGATAAACTGAAATGCGTGATGATGCCCTCGCCTTACACGTCGCAAATGTCGTTGGACGACGCGGCGGAACTGGCACGCAATCTGAACTGCGCATACCAGTCGATTCCCATTCGTCCGGGCATGAACGCATTCGGTGAAATGATCGGCACGCCAGCGCAAAAAGGCACGACGCATGAAAATATCCAGTCGCGCCTGCGCGGCATGATTTTGATGACATTGTCGAACGCAACAGGGCAGATGGTTTTGTCGACGGGCAATAAATCGGAAATGGCTGTCGGTTACGCGACATTGTACGGCGACATGTGCGGCGGTTACGCCGTTTTGAAAGATCTTTACAAGACGCAGATTTTCGCCCTGGCGAAATGGATCAATGCCCGGGCCAAAAAGCCGCTGATCCCCACCCGGATCATCACCCGCCCGCCCTCAGCCGAACTCAGGCCCGACCAGACGGATCAGGATAGCCTGCCCCCTTACGAGGTGCTGGACGATATTCTGGAAGGGCTGATCGAGTACGAGCTGCGCCGGGTCGAACTGATCGAACGGGGGCATGACCCGGATGTGGTGCAAAAAGTGTGGCTGATGCTGGACCGGGCGGAATATAAGCGCCGGCAGGCCGCCCCGGGCGTCAAAATCACCGCCCGGGCCTTCGGCCGGGACCGCCGCTACCCTATTACCAACGGGTTCCACCCGGCTTTGGACGCGGGTCATTATAAAGCTTATAAAGAGCGGGCGCAGCTTGAGAAAACCGCGAAAACCCGCTAGATAAGCCTCCATGACTTCACCTCGTGTCCGTTTTGCCCCCTCGCCCACAGGCCGCATGCATGTGGGCAATGCCCGTACCGCCATCATCTGCTGGCTGTTCGTGCAGCGCCATAAAGGCTGGTTCCTGCTGCGTATCGACGATACCGATCTGGAACGCTCGAAAGACGAGCTGACCGAGCTGATCAAAATCGACCTGACATGGCTTGGCATCAAATGGGATGAAACCTTCCACCAGCGCGACCGTATGGCGCGCTATACGGAAGTGACCGAGAAACTGAAAGCCGATGGCCGCCTTTACGCATGTTACGAGACGCCGGAAGAGCTGGACCTGAAACGCAAAGTTCTGCTCAGCCAGAAAAAGGCGCCGGTCTATGACCGCGCTTCATTGAATTTATCAGCTGACCAAAAAGCCAAATACGAAGCCGAAGGACGCAAGCCGCACTGGCGCTTCAAACTCAACCACGCGCCGATCGTATGGAACGATCTGGTCCGCGGCGAAGTGAAATTCGACGGCAGCCTGATCACCGATCCTGTTCTGATCCGTGAAGACGGCACACCGCTGTATCACCTGGGGTCTGTGATCGACGATATCGATTACAAAATCACGCATGTCGTGCGGGGGGAAGATCACCTGTCCAACACGGCGTTTCATATCCAGATGTTCGAAGCGATTGACGGCAAGGTTCCGGAATTCGCGCATCTTTCGCTGATTTCAGATGCGGAGGGCGGCAAGCTCTCCAAGCGCCTGGGTTCGATGAGCATCGGCGATCTGCGCGACCAGACCGGCCTTGAACCGCAATCGATCATCTCGCTGATGGGCCGCATGGGCACGTCGGACCCGATCGAGGCGTTTGCCAATCCGATGGATCTGGCCGCTACGTTCGATTTCGACAAGTTCAGCCGCGGCACGCCGAAATTCGACCCGGAAGACCTGATCCGCCTGAATGCCAAAATCATTCACCAGATGGAGTACGCGCAGGTGAAAGACCGCCTGAAGGCGCTGGTCGGCGCCGATGTGGATGAAAACTTCTGGATGTCCGTGCGTCCGAACCTGGAAATCCTGGCAGACTTTAAAGACTGGTGGACTGTTGCCAAGGGGCCGGTTCATTCCGTCATTGCGGCAGAAGACAAAGACTTTATCGTGAAGGCTGCCACGCTGCTGCCAGACGGTGAATTTTCACGCGATACATGGAATGCATGGCTTACCGCCATCAAGGCCAATACCGACCGCAAGGGCAAAACGCTGTTCATGCCGCTGCGCAAGGCGCTGACGGGCATGGAACACGGGCCGGAACTGGATGGCTTGCTGCCGCTTATCGGGCGTGCGCGCGCGCTAGAGCGACTGGCTGCGTAAGAGCGGCATCGTCATTGGCGGCGCGTATCACTTCGCGGGCAATGCCGCGGCGGTCGCCGCGCAGAAGACCGCGGATATTCACACAGGCCAAAAGCAGATTGTAGATAATGAAGCCGTTCTGGCCGCTGAGCAGTGCGCAGGTGAAGCCACAAGCGCAGGTCAGAAGGCCGATTTTCATGCCCTGGCGCAGATTGCCCTGGGTCATCAGCACGGTCGTAATCAAACCGAAGAACAACACGCCCCAATCAAGGCCATAATAATCGCCTATGATATTGTGCAGCATATCCATGAAATGAAACGTCCCTGTCCAACTTCTTATCGTTACGGACACCTTACATTGGAAGGATTAGGGGAGTTTTAAAAATACATAAAATTTGATGTTTTTGTTGGCCTGCGGGCCAGTTCCTTGCCCATACAGGCGAAAAACCGCGCTTTAGCGGGTGGCGGCCAGCGCTGCTAGTTCCGCGGCGATGGCCCGGCCGCCGGAGAGGCGCTGCGCGGGCGTGTTGTAAAGCCTTGTATAAAAAAGCTTCTGGTCGGGGCGCAGGCGCACGGTGCCGGCTTTTTCAGCGATGAAGGTAATGATCGCTTCGGGTTTGGGCGGGGTATTGTTGCGGAAAGCGACGACCACGCCTTTCGGTCCGACCTCCAACGATTCCACGCCGGCCTTTTTGCACAGCGTTTTGACGGCGGTGAGCTGCAGCAGGTTTTCAACTTCGGGCGGCAGCGCGCCGAAACGATCGATCAGTTCGGCGGCGAAGGATTCAACTTCCTGTTCATCGCCCATGGTGGCAAGGCGCCGATAAAGACTCATACGGACGTTGAGATCCTGCACGTAGCTTTCAGGAATGAGAACGGAGACACCGACATTAATGGAGGGCGACCAGCCGAGATCGAGCGGCGGGCCTTCCTGCCCCACGCCGGCGCGCGCGGCTTCGACGGCTTCTTCCAGCATCTGCTGATAAAGCTCGACACCGACTTCGCGGATATGGCCGGATTGCTGTTCACCGAGCAGATTGCCTGAGCCGCGAATATCCATGTCGTGCGATGCGAGCTGAAAGCCGGATCCAAGGCTGTCGAGCATGCCGATCACTTCCAGCCTCTTAAGCGCAGTGGCAGCCAGCGGCACGGACGGGTTATAGGTAATGTAGGCAAAAGCGCGGAGTTTGGACCGGCCAACGCGGCCGCGGATCTGGTAAAGCTGCGCCAGGCCGAACTGGTCGGCGCGATGGACAATCAGCGTATTGGCTGTCGGCACATCCAGACCCGATTCAATAATATTGGTGGCCATCAGCACTTCGTACTGGCGGTCGTAAAAGGCGGTCATGCGCGCTTCAAGCTCGCCCGGCGGCAACTGGCCGTGGGCGGTGACGACCTTGACCTCAGGCACCAGTTTTTTGAGCGCCTCTTCCATTTCCTCGAGGTCCTTGATGCGCGGGACGACGAAGAAACTCTGACCGCCGCGATAATGCTCACGCAAAATCGCCTCGCGGATGACCAGCGGGTCGTAGGGCATCACGAAGGTGCGCACGGCCAGACGGTCGATAGGGGGCGTGGTGATCAGCGACATGTCGCGCACACCGCTGAGCGCCATCTGCAAGGTACGCGGAATTGGCGTGGCTGTCAGGGTCAGCACGTGCACATCGCGGCGCAAATCCTTGAGTTTTTCTTTTTGCTTCACACCGAAATGCTGTTCTTCATCGACGATGACGAGGCCCAGATTGTTGAACTGAATGCTTGATGCCAGCAAGGCGTGCGTGCCAATGACGATATTGACGGAACCATCAGCCAGGCCCTGCTTGGTGAGCTTGGAATCTTTGGCATTCACGAAGCGGGAAAGCTGGGCAATTTTGAGTGGGAAACCAGCAAAGCGTCGGGTGAAGTTTTCAGCGTGCTGGCGGGCGAGCAGCGTGGTCGGCACCACCACAGCCACCTGCGCCCCAGACATGGCCGTGACGAAGGCAGCGCGCAGGGCCACTTCGGTTTTGCCGAAGCCCACATCGCCGCAGACCAAGCGGTCCATAGGCCGACCCAGGGTAAGATCGCGCAGGGTTTCGGTGATGGACCGCGCCTGATCGTCAGTTTCATGATAAGGGAACCGCGCGGCGAATTCGGTATAGGGCGTGGCGGCGACATCGAACACATCCGCCTTCCTGGTGGCGCGGGCGGCGGCGATATCGAGCAGTTTACCGGCAATGGCCAGCAGGTCGCGTTTGACTTTGGCTTTACGCGACTGCCACCCGGCGCCGCCCAGCCTATCGAGTTGCACTGTGCCTTCATCGCTGCCGAAGCGGGAGAGCATTTCTATGTTTTCCACCGGCAGGAACAGGCGATCGCCGCCATCATAGGTCAGTTTCAGGCAATCATGCAGCGCGCCCAGCGCGGTGATGGTTTCCAGACCTTCGAAGCGGCCGATGCCGTGATCGACGTGGACAACCAGATCGCCGGGTGAAAGTGAAGATACCTCACGCAGGAAAGCATCCGCTTTGCGTTTTCCTTTGCCGGACCGGGCCAGACGATCGCCCAGAATGTCCTGCTCGGTGATCACGGCAAGAGTGTCGTTCAGAAAACCGTGTTCCAGCGGCAGGATGACGAATTCCGCCTTTACGCCCGCCTGGTCGAGCAGGGTTTTAAGACGTTCGAGCGACCCCTGGCTGTAGCAGGCGATCAGCGTCTTGCGGTTCAGCGCCTGAATATGGTCGGCGACGGCGGCGAACAGGTTCGCGCCTTGTTGCGAACGGATATCGAGAAAATCGCGTCCGCGCTTGGCGCCTTTGTCGTCTTCGCCCGGAAACGGTGAAAAGACGACGGCCGTATCGGGAATGAGCGCATTCCATTCATCATCGGCGAGGAAAATAGTATCGGGGGCAACCGGTTTGTAACCGCTCGCGTCCTTCATGGTTTTCAGCAAGGTCTGGCGGGCGGCATAAAGATCCTGCACCTGCGCCATACGCTCGGCGCGGGCTTCAACAGCCTGATGATCGAAAGAGATACAGGCTTGCGGTGTGTAATCGAACAATGTTTCAAGGCGGTCGTAAAACAGCGGCAACCAGTGTTCCATGCCGGCATAGCGGCGGCCTTCGGAAATTGCCTCGTAAAGAGGATCGTTCGTGACCACGCCGAACACGGTGCGGTAATTTTTGCGGAAGCGTTCGATAGAATCCCGGTCAAGCAGGACTTCAGCCACGGTGCTTAAATCCAGCGTTGTGATTTCGTCCAGCGAGCGCTGGCTCATGGCATCGAAAACACGCAGGGATTCAATTTCGTCACCGAAGAAATCGATACGGACCGGGTTTTCGGTGCCGGGCACGAATAAATCGACAATGCCCCCGCGCACGGCGAATTCGCCGCCTTCGCGCACGACGTCGGTGCGGGTGTAACCTTGCCCGGCCAGAATGCCGAGCAGTTTGTTCTGTTCCAGCGTGCCGCCTTTTTGGATGGCAAAGCCATGACCTTCAATAGCGCTGTGCGGAATGACCCGCTGGGTGATGGCGTTGACGGATGTCAGCACCACGGTGGGCCGGGTTATTTTCTGCGACAATGCTGAAAGCGTGGCAACACGCCGGCCGATGATATCGCCCTGCGGCGAGACGCGGTCATAGGGAAGCGAGTCCCATGCCGGGAAAGCCAGCACATCGATTTCAGGGGCGAAGAAATTCAGAAGTTCGGCAATGGTCGCGATGCGCGCTTCATCCAGCGCGATATGCATGGCAACGGCGCCATCCGCATGCGCGGCGGTTGCGCGATCGCGCAGGATGAATGCTTCCTGCCCTTCCGGTATGCCGAACAGCGTTTTCATGCGTGCGGGAGTCTGTGGTTCAAAAACAGGCGCATCACCTCTGATTCGTCCTGCGGTGCTGGCTGTCCCCGTTCGCATTTCCAGTCATATAGGTCGGGATCCTGGCAGGTCAGCAGGGCTTCGAACTGGTCGATCTGGTTTTCGTCAAAACCTGGCACATGGGCATCGGCAAAAGACCCCAAAAGCAGGTCCATCTCCCGCGTACCCCGGTGCCAGGCGCGGAAAATCAGCTTTTTGCGGCGATCAGATAAGTCCATGGCGGACTAAATAGCGGTTCTTTATACTTCCGGCAACATGCGTCCGTTAATTCTCGATGCCATTTTCCGGTCGATCCGGACCCTGAACGGGGTCGGGCCCAAGCATGCCAAGCTTTTCGACAAGCTTCTGGGCGGCGAGCGGATTATCGACCTGCTGTGGCACAAGCCGATCGACCTCGTGGACCGGCGGCACAGCCCGAAGCTGAAAGACGCCAAGCCGGGGCAGATCGTCACCACCACCGTGACCATCCAATCGTACCAGTTGCCCAAGCGCCGCGGCCTGCCTGCGCGGGTGGTGGCGGATGACGGCACCGCGACCATCGATCTCGTTTTCTTCAATGTCTATGGCGACTGGCTGCAGAAGGCCTACCCGCTCAATGCGCAGGTTGTCGTCAGCGGCAAGGTTGAGCCTTATAACAACCGGCTGCAGATGGTGCACCCGGATCATGCCGGCAAGCCGGAAGACATTGCATCGATTGCCAAGATCGAGCCGATTTATCCGATGACGGCGGGTTTGGGACCCAGACAGATTTCCAAAACCGTTGAAGAGGGTCTGAAGTTTTTACCCGATCTGCCGGAATGGATGGATGAACACCTGCAGAAAAAACACGGATGGGCATCCTGGAAAGAGGCGATGCGTGATCTGCATCATCCGCAATCCGGCGATGATCTCGAACCCACGACCAAAACGCGAGAACGCCTGGCATATGATGAATTGCTGGCCCGCAACCTGGCGATGCAGCTGGTGCGCATCCGGCATAAGAAAAAAAAGGGACGGTCTTTCCCGCATGACAGCGCCACGCGTACGCGGCTGCTGAAATCGCTACCGTGGGACCTGACCGGGGCGCAGCGGTTTGCAATTGCCGAAATTGACGGCGACATGCAGGCAGATATGCGCATGCTGCGGTTGCTGCAGGGCGATGTCGGTTCCGGCAAAACCGTCGTTGCCTTTGTGGCGCTGATGAATGCCGTGGCAGCCGGTGCGCAAGGGGCGCTGATGGCGCCTACGGAAATTCTGGCGCGGCAGCATGCGAAAAGCCTGGCACCGTTGGCAGCCGCGCTTGGCGTATCCATCGTTGCGCTGACGGGGCGCGATAAAGGCAAAACACGCGATATGATCTTGTCCAAAATCAAATCGGGCGGGGCACAGATCGTGATCGGCACGCATGCGCTGTTTTCCGAAGATGTGACGTTCAAGGATCTGGGCCTTGTCATCATCGATGAGCAACACCGCTTTGGCGTGCACCAACGGCTTGAACTGTCGGATAAAGGCACAGCGCCCGATGTACTGGTCATGACGGCGACGCCGATTCCGCGCACACTGACCCTTACCATCTACGGCGATATGGATGTCAGCCGCCTGCACGAAAAACCACCGGGCCGCAAACCCATCGACACGCGACTGATGGCGGGCGACCGCCTGGGCGAGATCGTGGCGGGGCTGAAACGCAAGATTGCCACAGGGGCCCGCGCTTACTGGGTGTGCCCGCTGGTGGCAGAATCGGAATTGCTGGACCTGACGGCGGCGGAAGAACGCTTCAAAGACCTGCAGAAGCATTTTGGCGATCGCGTCGCCCTGCTGCACGGGCAGATGAAGAACACAGAAAAAGACAAAGCTATGAAGGCATTCGTAGACGGCGATGTCGATGTGCTGGTGTCCACCACAGTCATTGAAGTCGGCGTCGACGTGCCGCAGGCATCGGTGATGGTGATTGAACACGCAGAACGGTTTGGCCTGGCGCAATTGCACCAGCTGCGCGGGCGTGTCGGCCGTGGTTCGGATGAATCCGTCTGCCTGCTGCTCTATACACCGCCGCTATCTGAAATGGGAAAACAGCGGCTTTCGACAATGCGCGATACGGAAGACGGTTTTTTAATTGCGGAAAAAGATCTGGAACTGCGCGGTGCAGGGGAAATTTTAGGTACGCGGCAAAGTGGCATGCCGGCGTTTCACCTGGTTGACCTGGAAGCGCATACCGACCTGATGGAAATTGCGCATGCGGAGGCCAAATTGCTGGCCGAGAAAGACCCCAGCCTGACCGGCCGCCGGGGCGAAACGCTCAAGGTGCTGCTGTACCTGTTTTCGCAGGATGCGGCTGTGCAGACTTTGCGTTCAGGATAATCGCTCTATTTCAAGGGGATGCCCGTCCGCCGTGTATCCCGCTATATCGCTGCAGGCGCGCTGCTGCTGGGGGCGCGGGCGCGCGTGACCGGCAACCAGGCCCTGCATCCGGTTACAGCCGTTTCCTACAGCCTTGCGGTACCGCAATGGCCCAGGGACTTTCATATCAGTTTTGCACTGCTGTCCGACATTCATATGGGGGTCGGCATGAATGCGCCGCGACTGGAAGAAATCGTGACGGCGGTCAATCTGCTGGGCTGCGATGTGATCGGTGTGCTGGGCGATATGATTGACGGCGCCTACAGCCACAGGCATTTCGAGCATGACTGGAGTCATGCGCTTTCTAAATTATCCGCACCTGTCGCCGTGGCGGGCGTGCCGGGCAACCACGATTACAAGGGCGATATCGCCAAAGTGCATGCGCTGTTTAAAAAGGCCAATATACCCCTGTTGCAAAACACGGCTTTGCAGCTGGAGAAAGACGGCCGCAGCTTCTGGCTGGCGGGCATCGATTCCCAATGGGGGGCGCCGGTGAAAATGGGCCATATCCGTAAAGGGCATCACGACATCGACAAAACACTGGCCGCCATTACCGATGATGCGCCAGCTGTTTTACTGATGCATGAGCCGGATATTTTTCCCCGCCTGCCGGAACGGTTTGCTGTCGCATTCGCGGGGCATACGCATGGCGGGCAGATCAACCTGCCCTATATCGGCCGGCCTCTCGTGCGCGCGTTCCCGGGCCGGTTTAAAAGCGACCAGGTCTACGGGCATTTCGTCAGCGAGGATGGCAGGCGGCAGATGATCATCACGTCCGGCGTCGGATGTTCGGGTTTACCGCTGCGCTGGGGTGTGCCGCCGGAAATTGTGAAGGTCGAATTACGGGGGGAGGCTTAAGGGAAATGGTGACCGCGGTGGGACTTGAACCCACGACCTACTGATTAAAAGTCAGTTGCTCTACCGATTGAGCTACACGGTCCCTTTTCGAGTGCCCTTGTTTAGCCGCTTTACTTAACCGCTTCAAGGATTTTTTCCTGAACCCCGGGGGTCACGAAAGGCGACACATCTCCGCCCAAACGGGCGATTTCCTTGAGGAATGAGGAGGACACGAATTGCCACTTGTCCGAGGCCATGAGGAAAACGGTCTCGATATCCGGGGCTAAACGGGCATTCATGCCGGTCATCTGGAATTCATACTCGAAATCGGACACGGCCCGTAACCCTCTGAAAATGACCCCGGCGCCCCTCTGGCGGGCAAATTCGACCAGCAGGCTTTCGAAGGTTTCGACGGTAATGGTGCCCTTTTTATCCTCAATTCCGGCGATATCGGCCTCGACCATGCCGAGGCGGTCGGCCAGCTTGAACATGGGCTTTTTGTTGGGATTGGAGGCCACAGCGATGATCAGGTGATCGCACAGACCGGCGCAGCGCTTGATAATATGAAGGTGCCCCTTGGTAATGGGGTCGAAGGTGCCAGGATAAATGCCGATGCGTTTTTGGCCAGTCATGACACTTTTAAACCATAACCCTTCAATTTTGGCCATAGTTTGAGTAAAACAGACCATGACCATGATTTCCCCCCTTATTCTGACCGAAGCCGGCTGGGCCGATTATCAGCTGATCGACAGTGGCGCCGGCCGCAAGCTTGAGCGGTACGGATCGATGCTGGTTGAGCGGCCCGAGCCACAGGCGCTGTGGGCACCTACCCTGCCCGCCGAGCGCTGGACCAAGGCGCAGGCGATTTTTAAAAACGCTTCCGAGCGTGAAGAGGATGAAGGCGGCGAGTGGGACTTCCAGATCAAAAATCCGCCCGAAACCTGGGCCATGACCGTTGAGAACGCGACCATGGTCGCGCGCTTCATGGCGTTTCGGCACATGGGCATTTTTCCCGAACAGCGCCCGCACTGGATGTGGGTGAAGGACCGCATTGCAGGCCGTCCTTTAAAAATTCTCAATCTGTTTGCTTATACCGGCGCCGCCAGCATGATTGCGGCAGCTTCCGGCGCGACCGTCACGCATGTCGATGCGTCGAAAAAAGCCATTCAATGGGCCAAGGATAACCAGGCGGCGTCGGGCCTGAATGACAAGCCGATCCGCTGGATCATCGAGGATGCGCGCAAATTCGTAGCCCGCGAAATCCGCCGCGGCAACAAATATGACGGCATTTTGCTTGACCCGCCGCGCTATGGCCGCGGCACGGATGGCGAGGTGTGGAAGTTCGAGACCGATACCGCGCCGCTGCTGAAAGATTGCGCGGCGCTGCTGAGCGACGACGCGTCGTTCATGATTTTGACGGCGTATGCGTTGCGTTTTTCATCCGTCGCGCTGGCGCAGATGATGGAAGACGTGGCGCCCAAACGCGGCAGCATCGACCACGGCGAATTGTGGCTGGGCGATGAAAGCGGAAACCGGCCGCTGCCGACATCGCTCTTTGCGCGGTGGTCGGCATGAACGAGCGTTTGCGGGAAATCAATGTACGGGTCGTGACGTCGACGGCCAATCCGGACGTCAAGGCGATCAAGGCGCTGGATATGCGCAAAGAACGTAAAGCGACCGGCCTCTTCATCGCAGAAGGCTTGCGCCATGTGATCGAAGGGATCGAGAATGGCTGGGTGCTGACGAAGCTCGTCTACCATTCCAAGATCGCCAACAAAGATGAAGTCATCCGCGCGCGCGAGGCGTGCCTTGCAAATGAAGGCGTATGTCTGGAAGTATCGGACCTGATCCTTGAAAAACTTTCGCACAAGGACAACCCGCAGCAGGTGATCGGTGTTTTCAAGCAGCGCCTGACCGCGCTGAAGGATATGAAAGCAAAGCGTGCGATTGTAGCGCTGGAACAGGTGCGCGATCCGGGCAATCTGGGCACGATTATTCGCACGGTTGATTCCATCGGGGCGGATGGCGTGATTTTGATCGATCAATGCTGCGATCCGTTTTCTTCAGAAGCGACACGCGCATCGATGGGCAGCCTGTTTGCCGTGCCGGTTGCGCAGACGACCAAGGCCGATTTCATGGCGTTTGCCGCGCAATGGCAAGGCAGCGTTGTCGGCACGCATCTGGCGGATAAAACCGTTGATTACCGCGAAGCCGCCTATAAGCAGCCGTTGCTGCTGGTGATGGGCAATGAACAGTCTGGCCTGTCGGATGATCTTGCCAGCGCCCTGCCCCAGCTTGTCAAACTGCCGATGAAGGGCCGCGCGGATTCACTCAATCTTGCGATTGCGACGGGCGTGATGCTTTACAAGGTCCTGGAAGGCTAAGGCGTTTTTCTAAACACGCAGGTCGTCAGCGGCAGCCATTGCTCTGTCGGGCCCATGCGTTGTACACCCTGTGTCGTCATGCTCTGATGCACAGGCACAGTGCCCATACTGTCAAACAGGCCCATAATTTCACCCGTCGCATGATGATACATGTTGTAGACGGGCGCGCGCATGCCGGTGGTCAGTGACGCGGCGCTCACGCGTTCTTCGCGTTTTACCAGCGGGTTTTCGCTGGGGTGGAAATTTACCGCGATGTGGCCGCCCGGTTTTGTCACGCGGACCATTTCACTGATGGCGTGCGCAGGATCGGCGATGTAGGTGAACAGACCGCTGGCGGTTACGAGGTCGGCGGTTTCATTCGGCAACTGCAATTTGTCTTTCGAAATATCGACATGGATGCCGCTCTTGGCGCGTTTCGTCTTGATTAAATGAATCACGTACTCGGCAACCCCATCAACGGCGATGACTTTTCCCGCTGCGTGCCAATCGAAAAGATTACAAAGCTGACCGGTGCCGCAGCCCACATCCACGATGGTGGCGCCGCGCATGGGCACTGTTGCCTCCAGCGCCTTTTCCATTTCTTTCGGGCCATTCCAGCGCAGGCCTTTGGCGACGAGTTCGTATTTCTCGATGCCAAGACGTTCGTGCAGCTGAATGCCGGTGATGATCTCGCTAACCATGAGCAGCATCATAATCGATCTTCAATATTATGGGAATTTTTTTCATTTAAATCTATGTTTTTCAATAGGTTGCCTGAAAAGTTTTTGACCGAGTTAGGTTGCAAAAGTGGCATCTGCGTAATGACTTTGATATATTCCCTGCCATGAGCACGAAAACCAGAATCGCCTTCGCCGCAGCCCTGACGGGGCTCGCTGCTTTACCGCAGAACGGCACGCGCGCCGACGCCATCATGAATTACAATCGCGACTACCGGTTAGAGACGTTGCGCAAATGTGCCCGGGACAGCATGAACTTCGCCTGGGAAAAACATTGTCATGCGACTTATCACGCGGACGTCGCCCGCGATGCCAAGGAAGCACTTGTACGCTGCCAAGGCAAAGACGCCGCACCCTCGGTTCAATGCCTGGCAGACTATGCCAATAATGCCACCGTGACCGAAGCGCCGCCGGTTGAGCGTCCGCCGTTGACCCGCGACCCGATCATTCATGATAGATTTATTTTTGGGCCTATCGTCATCTTCCAATAAAAAAACGGCGGGTTTCCCCGCCGTTTTCTTTGACTTTCGTGCTTTTACTGAACATCGCCTTGCGCGGACGGCATGTCGGCGACGATGTCGGCCGGCACATCATCGTTGTCGCCGTCTTCATCCTGCATCAGCCAGGCCACGGAAACGACGCGGGCGTCACCGTCGACGTTGAAGACGCGCACACCCTGGGTGGCGCGGGCGGTGAAGCGGATATCGGTCACGGCGGTGCGGATCATCTGGCCTTCATTGGTGACCAGCATGATCTGGTGATCGTTGCTGACCGGGAAGGTCGCGACCATTTTGCCGTTCTTGGGCGTCAGGTTCATGTTGGTGATGCCCTGACCGCCGCGGCCAGTGAGACGGTAATCGTAAGCCGAAGTGCGCTTGCCGTAGCCTTTGTCGGTGACGCAAAGGACGAATTGCTCGGCCGTCTGCATCGCCTTGAACTTGTCTTCGGAAATGGCCGCATCGGCGGTTTCGACTTCCGTGCCTTCGTCCGCGCCGCGCAGGGCGTTGGCGCGCTTGAGATAACCTGCGCGTTCTTCCGGCGTTGCTTCAACGCTTTTCAAGACCGACATGGAAATCACTTCATCCTTGCCGTTCAGCTTGATGCCGCGAACGCCGGTTGATGTGCGGCCGGAGAAGACGCGGATGTCTTCCACCGAGAAGCGGATCGCCTTGCCGTCGCGCGTGGCGAGGAGGATATCTTCATCGTGGCGGCAGATTTTCACTGAAACGAGTTTTTCGCCCTCTTCCAGCTTCATGGCGATGAGGCCGTTGGCGCGAATGTTCGAGAAGTCAGAGAGCTTGTTCCGACGCACGGTGCCGTGGCTGGTGGCGAACATCAGGTCCAGCTGTTCGACCAGTTCCGGATTTTCCGGCAGGCGCAGGTAAACGTTGACGTTTTCGCCCTGTTCGAGAGGCATCATGTTGACCAGAGCCTTGCCGCGCGCCTGGGCATTGCCGAGCGGCAATTGCCAGACTTTCATGCGGTGGACGATACCGCGGCTGGTGAAGAACAGGATCGGCGTGTGGGTGGAGGCCACGAACAGGTCGGTGACGAAATCGTCTTCTTTGGTCGTTGCGCCGATGCGGCCCTTGCCGCCGCGTTTCTGGGCGCGGTAGGTCGAGAGCGGCACGCGTTTGGCGTAACCGGCGTTGGAAACAGTCACGACCATGTCTTCGCGGGCGATGAGGTCTTCGATGTCGACTTCGTCGAAGTTTTCGATCAGCTCGGTGCGGCGGGGAACGCCGAATTGCGTTTTCACGTCGATCAGTTCGTTTTTCAGGATCGCCAGCATCTTGTCGCGCGAACCCAGAATTTCGAGATATTCCTTGATCTGGTCGGTGACGCCCTTGAGTTCGTCGCCGATCTTGTCGCGTTCCAGGCCTGTGAGGCGGTGGAGACGCAGGTCGAGGATGGCGCGGGCCTGCACCTCCGACATTTTGTAAGTGCCTTTTTCGGAGACGAAGTATTCCGGATCGTCGATGAGGGCGATGAGCGGAGCCACGTCTTTAGCGGGCCAGGCTTTTTCCATCAGCTCTTCGCGGGCGATCTGCGGGTCTTTGGCGTTGCGGATCAGGACGATGATTTCATCGATATTGGCGACGGCGACAGCCAGGCCAGCCAAAACATGCGCGCGCTCACGCGCCTTGCCCAGCTCGAAAATGGTGCGGCGGGTGATGACTTCTTCGCGGAATTTCACGAAGGCTTCGATGAACTGTTTCAGATTGAACGTCTGCGGGCGGCCGTGATTGAGGGCCAGCATGTTGCAGGGGAAGCTGGTTTGCAGCGGCGTGTGCTTATAGAGCTGGTTCAGGACCACCTCGCCCTGCGCGTCGCGCTTGAGTTCAATGACGACGCGAACACCGTCGCGGTCGGATTCATCACGCAGATCGGCGATGCCTTCGACGATTTTCTCGCGGACCAGTTCGCCGATGCGTTCCAAGAGCTTGGATTTGTTCACCTGATACGGGACTTCGTGAACGATGATGGCTTCACGGTCTTTGCGGATTTCCTCGATCGAGGTCTTGGCGCGCATCATCACCGAGCCGTTGCCGGTGGTGTAAGCGAGGCGGATGCCGTTGCGGCCCAGGATCTGGCCGCCGGTTGGGAAATCCGGGCCCAGGATGATCGTCATCAGTTCTTCGATGGCGATGTCGTTGTTATCGACATAGGCGATGCAGCCATCGACGACTTCGGAGAGATTATGCGGCGGAATGTTGGTCGCCATGCCGACAGCGATGCCGCCGGCGCCGTTGACCAGCAGGTTCGGAATGCGCGAGGGCAGAACGGCCGGTTCGGAAATGGATTCGTCGTAGTTGGGTTTAAAGTCGACGGTGTCCTTGTCGTAGTCTTCAAGAATGGCTTCGCCGGCTTTGGCAAGACGCGCCTCGGTATAGCGCATGGCGGCGGCCGGGTCGCCATCCATCGAGCCGAAGTTACCCTGGCCGTCGATGACGGGCAGCGACATCGAGAAATCCTGCGCCATGCGGACCATGGCGTCGTAAATCGCGCTGTCGCCGTGCGGGTGATATTTACCCATGACGTCACCGACGATACGGGCGGATTTTTTATAGGCCTTGGTGGAATCGTAGCCGCCGTCTTTCATGGCGTAGAGAATGCGGCGGTGAACCGGCTTCAAGCCGTCGCGCGCATCTGGCAGGGCGCGGGAGACGATCACGCTCATCGCGTAATCGAGATAGGATTTTTTCATCTCGTCTTCGAGCTGGACGATCGGGAAAATTTCGCCTGAAGGCGGTACTTGAGCGGCGTTGTCCTGGGTGGTCATTTATCTATCCAAAAAGCATTAGAAATTCAGTGACTTACCCTAACGGATTCACCATTTAAAACCAAGGAAATCGATGCGATTTTCCGTTCTTTTTAGACCTTGCAAGAGGTTGTTTTTAAAGGGTTTTTCGACCCCTTATCAGTTCGTTCGTCAAAATTTTAAAAAGACCCGTTGAAGGGGGGCGGATAAACGAAAAACGCGGGACAGAATCGTCCCCGCGTTTTCACCTGAAGTGTAACCCATGAGGGGGCGTTACTTCAAATTATGAGTGACACGATACGGCTTGCGGGCAAGCGCGTAGGCGAAACGCGCCTGCATGATGTCGTCATAAGAGGCGACTTCATCGCGCACCTTGGTGCGCATCTGCTCGGTGATCTGGGCCACGATGGATTCGGAGGTGCTGCCCTGCGGCGTGTTTTGAATGGTGAAATGCATGCCCGGGCGCACGCCAAGCCCGCGCGGCGTGACGATGACCCTGGCGTAGTAATCATGGATATCGGCATAGCCATCAAAAGGTTTTGTGAACTTGGCCCAGCGCACGTCGTAAAAGGAAAGGCCGTTCACGGTGATGCCGTCTTTGGCCATAGCGGCCACTTCCTCGATCAATTTCTGGTGAGGGACGTAGACTTCTGCGCCATCGCCACTGACGTCGAGGGTTCGGATGAGGCAATCCTGGCCATCGGCTTCGAGCGCCTTGAATTTGTCATGCGCCGCTTTGAGAGCACCCAAGATATTGTTGTTGCCGCCGAAGGGTTTTTTCAAGACCGCGACTTTATCAGCGAAGGCGCGGGTCGTATCTGCCTTATGAAGATGCGAATCCATCACTTCCTTCACATCGGTGGAGAACACGATCATGAACGTGCGCATGCCGGTGCGCATGTGGGAGATTTTACTGACCACATAGTCATCGCGCATCCCGGCGGTGATGCCATCCATCTGGCCCTTGTAACCGTGCGGCTCGGTGGACGAGCTGATATCGACCACAAAACCGAGGCACTGATCGTAGAGCGTGCCGGCGTGCGCCGCGCCAGTGAAGAGCAGCGAAAGGCCAAGCGTGGCGGTTGCTGCGGGATTTTTGAAAATAGAAAAGGTATGCGCCAAAGCGCCTGCCAGAGACATATGAAACTCCTGTTTTTTATTTTTTTCTTATATTTTTTAACGCTAAGCGCGAGTCTGCGCGCCCACCAGCCGCAGATTGTCGCAGGCGGGATTAAAAACCACCATTGCACAAAAAACATCCTGCCAAAACGAGCGCTGCCTTTATCGGCCTTTAAATATTTTTGCCGCCCAACCTAGCCTATCTTCCACATTCCTATCCAGTAAGCATTTGTTTTATATAATCTTTTAATCTTAATATGACAAATATACAGGCCCGTGATATATTCAGGCCGCTATGGTCCTGTCTTCGAACCAATCAGCCTTTCAAACAGCTGCCGGCGCTGCCGTTTCGTTCAGCGCACCGGCGCAAGCCCTTTACATCAAGTCGCTTGAAACCGTGGATACGCCCCGCTCATGGAAGCCGGCGGATCATCGCTACGAGAACACGGTGCGTGATCGCATGATGCCGCATCATCAGTGGCGCAGGCGCGTCCTGCAATCGGAAGACGGGGCATGGGGCATCGGGCTGAAACGATCGCGCCGCATGACCATTTCCGACCTCGTGATCAGCCGCATGGGCGCGCTTGCCGGCCTGCCCATCGCGCCCGTTTTTTTAAATTCCACGCTGCAGCAGGGCGAATACCGAGAAGTGGTCAGCGTTGTACCGTTCAACGGGCTTGTTCTGGGTGGGCACCTGCCTTTGAAAAACATGCCGGCATTTCACAGGCATTATTCGCGCATGCTGCCTTTTTTGCTGTGGGTGGGGCCGGATACGGACCGCCATTCGTTCAATCTGTGCATGAATACCTATAACAAGGCATCTTTTGCCGATTTCGATTTCGACAAAGGCACGCTGACCATGTTCATGGGCGCGCGGCCGAGCGGTGCCAAAACCATTACCGATATCGTCGAGAATAAATTCAGCCATCCGACGGATCTGCGCATCGACCGGGATGCGTTCAACGAAGGCCTGGCGCTTCTTGATAATATTTCGCCCGAGGGCGTGTGCGCGGTCCTCGACATGGTGGACGAGGCCGTCGGCTTTCGCGGACAGGAAAAACAAACCATGCTCAATTACCTGGGCCGGCAGAGCGATGAGCTTTACAAGGCGCTGGAAGACGGCGTTTTCGAGCCGTATATAACCGAAAATCTGGGCGCCACGCCGAAACTGCGTGTGCCCAAGACGCGCCGGTTCGATTTCAAATAATCAGATCGTGATCCCCAGACGCTGGGCGACCCCTGCGCCGTAGGCGGGGTCGGCGCTGGTGAAATGCGCAATCTGGCGGCGGGCGATCTCCTCGGGGATGGCGCTCATCGCTTCGGCGATATTGTTCATCAGGGCTTCGCGCTGCGGATCGGTCATCAGGCGGAAAAGATCGCCGGGCTGCCTGTAATCGTCATTGCCATCACGGTGATTGTAGCGGTCGGCATCGCCGGTGAGTTTCAGCGGGGGTTCGGCGAAAGCGGGATCCTGCGCGGGGCCGCCAAAAGAATTGGGCTCATAATAGGCATTGGTGGGCTTGGGGATGTCCATGCGCATGCTGCCATCCATGTGATAGTGCCTTACCGGGCAGCGCGGCGCATTCACGGGCAGCGCTTCATAATGCGTGCCGACGCGGTAACGGTGCGCATCGGCGTAAGCGAAGATGCGCGCCTGAAGCATTTTATCGGGCGAAAAAGAAATGCCGGGGATGATATTGGAAGGCGAAAAGGATGATTGCTCGACTTCCGCGAAATAATTGTCGGGATTGCGGTTGAGTTCGAGAATGCCGACTTCGATGAGCGGGTAATCGCCATGAGGCCAGACCTTGGTGAGATCGAAAGGGTTGTACCAGTGTTTGCCCATATCGGCTTCCGGCATGATCTGCACACACATGCGCCATTGAGGAAACTCTTTACGTTCAATGGCGCTGAACAGGTCCTCCTGCGCGCTTTCGCGGTTTTTGGCGATGACCTGCTCGGATTCACGATTGGTGATGTTCCTGATGCCCTGCATATTCTTGAAGTGGAATTTCACCCAGAAACGCTCGTTGGCTGCATTCAGGAACGAGTAGGTGTGCGAGCCGAAGCCGTGCATGAAGCGATAGCCGTCGGGAATGCCGCGATCAGAGAAGAGGATAGTCACCTGGTGCAATGATTCCGGCGACAGGGACCAGAAATCCCACATCGCGGTGGTGGACCGGAGATTGGTTTGCGGGTGGCGCTTTTGCGTGTGAATGAAGTCGGGAAATTTGAGCGGATCGCGCACGAAAAATACAGGCGTGTTGTTGCCGACCAGATCCCAGTTGCCCTGTTCGGTATAAAATTTCAACGAGAAGCCGCGCACGTCACGCTCGGCATCGGCCGCCCCGCGCTCGCCGGCGACGGTGGAGAAGCGCAGGAACAGATCGGTTTTCTTGCCAATGCCGGCAAAGGGCGCGGCTTTGGTGTATTTCGTGATGTCGTTGGTGATGGTGAGCGTGCCATAGGCTGCGGACCCTTTGGCATGAACCACGCGCTCGGGAATGCGTTCGCGGTTTTGATGAGCCAGTTTTTCAATGAGCTGATAATCCTGCAGAAGAACGGGCCCGCGCGGGCCGGCGGTGAGCGAATTCTGGTTATCGGCGATGGGGTTGCCGCCAGTGGTGGTCATGGTATTCGGGCCGGGCTTGAGCATGGTGTTTCATCCTGTCGAAGGTTGGAATAAAGCCAGACTAGACGCAGGGGTTTATAAGCTCTAATCATGTTTTTTTAGAAATGCGATAAGGATTTATTATGAAGGGCGTGACGTTACGGCAACTGCGATATTTCGATTCCCTGGCGCGGCTCAAGCATTTTGGCCAGGCGGCTCGGGAGTGCGCGGTGAGCCAGCCTGCCCTCTCCATGCAGATTGCCGAGATGGAGAAGCAAATGGGCGCGCAGCTGGTAGAGCGAAACCGGAGGAAGATAATTTTGACCCGGGAAGGACATGCTGCTGCGGCGGCCATCAGGGACGTGCTGAGTGCGCTGGATTCGCTGGAAGACGCTGTTCAACAGAAGCGCGGGATCTTGTGCGGACCGCTTACGATCGGGATCATCCCCTCGATTGCGCCTTATGTTCTCTCAAAGATTTTACCGGCGCTGCATAAAGAGTATCCGCAACTGGACCTGATCGTGCGGGAGACGCAGACCAACAAACTGCTGGAAGCACTGCGCGAAGGCGCGGTTGATGTGGCGCTGTTATCGCTGCCGGTCAGCAATGCGGGCTTCAGCAGCATGACCATTGGCGAGGACCCCTTTGTGCTGGCGTTCAGGGCAGGAAAAAACGACACGCGCAAGGCAGCCACGGTTTTGCAGGAAGAAAAACTACTGTTGCTGGAAGAAGGCCATTGCCTGCGCGACCAGGCGTTGAGCTTTTGCAGCCGCCGCGGCATGACCGGACCCGTGGATATAAGCGCGACCAGTCTTTCCACCATCATGCAAATGGTGGCCGAAGGGTATGGCGCGACCTTGCTGCCTTTGATGGCGGTCAATAAAGAAACACGTCATTTGCGGCAGATAAAGGTTTTGCATTTTGCGAAACCTGCGCCGTCACGCCGTATCGGGTTAATCTGGCGGCAAGGCTCGCCGGCGCTCAAGGATTTCGAGGCGCTGGGGGCTTTGATCTCAAAAGCGATCTGATCAGATTTCCAGGACGAGGCGCTGCGGATCCTCGAGGCATTCCTTGACCTTGACGAGGAAGGACACTGCTTCGCGGCCGTCGATGACGCGGTGATCGTAGGAGAGCGCGACATACATCATCGGGCGCGCCTCGATCGAGCCATCGGGCATGACCATCGGGCGCTGCATGGTTTTGTGCATGCCCAGAATGCCCGATTGCGGGGCATTGAGAATGGGCGTGGACATGAGCGAACCGAAGACGCCGCCATTGGTGATGGTGAAGGTGCCGCCCATCATATCGGCGGGGGCCAACTGACCATCGCGGGCTTTCTTGGCATAGCTGCCGATATCTTTTTCAATGTCGGCGAGTGATTTCTGGTCGGCATCGCGCACGACGGGAACAACGAGACCCTGCGGCGTGGAAACAGCGACGCCGATGTCGTAGTGGTTTTTATAGATGAGGTCTTCGCCATCGATTTCCGCGTTCACCGCCGGCCATTCTTTCAATGCCTGGATGGCCGCCTTGGTGAACAGGCCCATAAAGCCGAGCTTCACGCCGTGGCGCTTTTCGAATTTTTCCTTGTACTGTTCACGCATGGCCAGAATGGCGGTCATGTCGACTTCGTTGAATGTCGTCAACATCGCGGCGGTATTCTGGGCTTCCTTCAGGCGGCGGGCGATGGTCTGGCGCAGGCGGGACATTTTCACGCGTTCTTCACGGGCGCCGAGATTGCGCGGGGCGGCAGGGGCGGCCGGCGCAGGCGTTGCAGCGCGCGGCGCTTCCATATGGGCAATGACATCGCCCTTGGTGACGCGGCCATCTTTGCCGGTGCCTTCGACGGAGGTGAGGTTATTGTCGGCCATCATCTTGCGGGCGGCGGGGCCGGACTGAACATCGGCAGCAGCGGCAGGCGCCGCAGCGGGTGTTGCGGCTTTAGGGGCTTCCTCTTTTTTCTCTTCCTTTTTGGGCTCGGCTTTAGGCTCGGCGGCTTTGGCCGGCGCGGCGCCGGCGGTGACTTCGCCGATGACGGCGCCTGGTTTTACCGATGCGCCGGGCTGGGCGGTGATGGACGAGAGCGTGCCCGATGCGGGGGCGTTGACTTCGACCGTGACCTTGTCGGTTTCGAGTTCGACCAGAGGTTCGTCCTGCTTGATCGCATCGCCTTCTTTTTTCAGCCATTTGGCAATGGTGGCTTCTGAGACGGATTCACCTAAAGACGGGACGACGATATTTGGCATAGGAAACCTTGCTAAGACACGGATTTAAGCTAAGAAAATGGCATGCCAAGCCACAGGGGTCAAGACCTTGGAAACGGCTTATACGCTGGGTTTCGCGGCAGGGAGATTGGCCTGAATTTCAACCTGCACCCGGGGGTGGTTGGCGAAGGTTTCAACGATGAAGCGCGTGGCGGCGAATTTTCCCGCTTCCTTGTGAAATTCGCAGTAGAGATCGCCTTTCAGTTTCGGGGCATGACCGCATGGGCCGTAATCGGTATTGCGTTTGCAGCGCCGGTTGTCGCCCTGAAGATCGGCGCGAAGGGTGTTTTCAAAAATCTTGTTTAAACGATCATAGCCGTCCGCGGCTTCGTAGACATCCGGCGTGGGTGCGGGTGATGCGGGTGTCGCTGCCGCTTTTCTGTCGAGAAAGGTCGACCAGTTGCTGCCGCGTGTGGGAAGAATGCCTTTTGCCATGAGGATCTGGTAGCAAAGAAAGCCAGTCTAATGCAAATTTTTTAGTCTTCGCGGCGTTTCGTCTCGCCCAGGAAGCCGCCGGATTGCAGGTTCCAGAGGCGGGCGTAGAGGCCGCCTCTGGCGAGCAGGCCCTCATGCGTGCCGTCTTCGACGATTTTGCCCTGGTCCATCACGATCAGGCGATCGAGATGGGCGATGGTGGAGAGGCGGTGCGCGATGGCGAGCGTGGTGCGGCCATTCATCAGCGTTTTAAGCGATTCCTGAATCAGCTTTTCGGATTCAGAATCGAGGGACGAGGTTGCTTCGTCGAGCACGACAATAGGAGAGTTTTTCAGAAGTGCACGGGCGATGGCGATGCGCTGGCGCTGGCCGCCGGAGAGTTTCACGCCGCGTTCGCCGACGGTGGCTTCATAACCCTGCCCGCCCTGCGAGTCGCGCAACTGCAAAATGAAGTCATGCGCCTGCGCGGCCTTGGCGGCTTCGATGACCTGTTCGTCTGTGGCGGAAAGATCCCCGTAGCGGATGTTATCGCCCACGGTGCGGTGAAGCAGGTCGGCGGATTGCGGAATGAAAGCAATGGATGCGCGAACGGAATCCTGCGTGGCCTGCGCAATATCCTGCCCGTCGATCAGGATGCGGCCGCCCTGCACGTCATGCAGGCGCAGAAGCAATTGCATCATCGACGATTTTCCGGCACCGGAGGGACCGACAAGACCGATGCGCTGGCGCGCGGGAATTTCCAGCGTGAAGTTTTCAAACATGGGGCGGGACGGATAGGAAAACGTCACGTTTTCGAAGGTGACGGATGGCTCGCGCACAATGAGCACACTTGCCGCTGGTTTGTCGGTGACATCGTGGGCGTGGACGATGGCTTCCATGCCTTCCTGCACTTCACCCAAGCGTTCGAAGAAGGCAGTGTAGACTTCGGTGAGCCAGAAGGTTGCCTGGATCATGGACAGCGCCATGGGCAGGACCATGACGATCTGGTCGGTGGTGATGGTGCCGTTTTGCCAGCCCTGCACGGTTGCGACGACCAGCGCTATCATGAAGGTGGAATTCAGCACGTGCTGAACGCGGAACATGGTGGTGACTTTGATTTCGACAGCCGAGGCGGCGCCGGCATTGTCGTAGAGGGTTTCACGGAAATATCTGTCTTCGTGCTGGCGCCTTGCGAAAATCTTGACCAGGAAAATATTGGTGATGATGTCGACAAAGCGGCCGCGCATGATGGATCGTTTGCGCGATGTCTGTTCGGACATCAGGCGGATGCGCGGCACGAAATATTTGAGGTTGATGCTGTACAGCACGATGTAAATGGCCGTATAGCCGGCAAAATCAGGCCCGATCCAGATGAAGACCGCGAGCGTGGTCAGGAATGTGACGCCGGCGTAAATAAACGGACCGGTGATATCGCCAACGATCTGGCGCATGGCATAAGGCATTTCCAGTACTTTGCCAGCAAGACGGCCGGCAAAATCATCCTGAAAATAGCGGTAGGAATGTTCGTGCAGATAGAGCGCCAGCTGGCGGCGGATCATGGCGGCGTAATAGGGCAATGTTTTAGAATTGAGCCAGCCCTGCGTATTATAAAGCGCGGGTGACAGAATAAGGACCAGCACGACATAGAGCGCGAAAGGAAGCGCCAGCACGTCCCAGATGACGGATTTGTCGGTGCTATCCACAAAGGTGCCGACGATGCGCCCGAAGAAATACGGGGCAAGCGCCGAGAGGATGCCGGCAATGACGCCGAGAAGCGCCAACGTCACTATGCGCGATTTGATCTGGCGCATGAAAAACCACATGAAGGACCAGACCCTCCGGGGCAGTTTTTTCAAACCGTCCGACGGCAGGATATCGATGGATTTTTCAAATTCGAGGAATTTCATAGCGCATGAGGTATAGCATGCACGTATGGAAAAAAGCTGCGGTTATTTGCGGCGGTAGCGGGCGGCCGAGCGCAAGCGGTGCGGGCGATCATTCAGCAGCGCGCGCCATTTGGCCGAGTTGGTGCACAGGCGCGTGGTGAGGATCAGATTGTGGGCGGTGGTCAGCATCATGAGACCATAAAAGCAAACGACCACCGGCTTTCGCCAATGGTCGTTTTGTATCGGCGATGCAAAATTTGCATCGGCTTCAAATGGCTATTTTCCGGCGTTCAGCGCGGCATCCATCAAGGCGGCCTGTTCGAGCGCATGGCGTTTTGCCAGGCCGGTCGCCGGGGCGGCGGCTTCGGGACGGCCGATGTAACGCGGGCGGCCAGCCTTATGTTTGATGGCCGTCAGCGCGGCTTCGATGCGTCGGTCGAGGAAGGTCCAGTAACCCTGGTTCTGCGGTTCTTCCTGGCACCAGACGACTTCGGCATTGGGGAAGCGTTTGAGTTCTTCCGCCAGCGCATCGCCCGGGAACGGGTAAAGCTGTTCGAGACGCAGGATAGCGACATCTTTCACGCCCTTGGCTTCGCGCGCTTCGAAAAGGTCGTAATAGACCTTGCCGGTGCAGAGAACGACGCGCTTAATATCCTTGGGCTTGTTGATGGTGCCGGCGTTTTCGGCATCGTCCCACAGGATGCGGTGGAACATGCTTTCGCCCATGAAGTCGTCGATACGGCTGACAGCGCGTTTGTGACGCAGCAGGGATTTCGGGCTCATCACGATCAACGGTTTGCGGAAATTGCGTTTGAGCTGGCGGCGCAGGACGTGAAAATAATTCGCCGGGGTCGTGATGTTGACGACGGACCAGTTATCCTCGGCCGAATTCTGCAGGAAGCGTTCGGGACGCGCGGATGAGTGTTCAGGCCCCTGCCCTTCCATACCGTGCGGCAGCAGCATGACAAGACCGGACATGCGCAGCCACTTGGTTTCGGACGACGAGATATACTGGTCGATGATGACCTGCGCGCCGTTGACGAAGTCACCGAACTGGCCTTCCCAGCATACGAGCGCGTTCGGATCGGCCAGCGAGTAGCCGTAGTCGAACCCAAGCACAGCAGCTTCGGACAAGGGTGAATCGAAAATTTCGAAGAAGCCTTGTTTTTCCTGGATGTTGCGCAGCGGGTGATATTTTTTCTCGTTGGTCTGGTCGTAGAGAATGGCATGACGGTGGGAGAACGTACCGCGGCCGACATCCTGACCCGACACGCGAACGGTGTGGTTTTCAGCGAGCAGCGCGCCAAAAGCCAAAGCTTCGCCCGTGCCCCAGTCGAAACCTTCACCGGTATCGAACATTTTCTTTTTCGCTTCGAGCTGGCGGGCGATTTTCGGGTTGAGGTCGAAATCGGACGGGACGGCGGTGAGGCCGTTTTTCAGCGCCGCCATCATCTCTTTGCTGATGGCGGTTTTTGCGCGGCGGGGCGCACCGGTATTGTCGACCGATTGCTCGAGGCCCGACCAGACGCCTTCGAGCATGTCGGCGCGGTTGGGCTTGTAGGCTTTTGCCGCTTCAAAGTCTTTATCGAGGCGGGCGATGAAGTCGGCGACCATCTGGTCGGCTTCGCTTTCGGTGATTGCGCCTTCGGCCACGAGTTTTTTCGCGTATTGCATGCGCGTGGTTTCGAGTTCGGCGATTTTTTTGTACATCAGCGGCTGGGTAAAGGCCGGTTCGTCACTTTCGTTGTGGCCGTGACGGCGGTAGCAGATGATGTCGAGGACGACGTCTTTCTTGAAGGTCTGGCGGAATTCGATGGCCAGACGCGCGGCGCGGATGACCTGTTCGGGGTCGTCGCCGTTGACGTGGAAGATCGGGGCCGAGAGCATTTTCGCGACATCGGTGCAGTACGGGCCTGACCGCGAATAGGACGGCATGGTGGTGAAGCCGATCTGGTTGTTAACGACGACGTGCACGGTGCCGCCGACTTTGTAGCCGTGAAGTTCGGACATCATCAGCGTTTCAGCAACGAGACCCTGACCAGCGAACGCCGCGTCACCATGGATGAGCAGCGGGATGACCTGGCGGCGGTCGTTATCGCCCGATTTTTCCTGCTTGGCGCGGACGCGGCCGACAACCACCGGGTTGACGACTTCAAGGTGCGACGGATTGGGCGTGAGCGTGACGTGCACGGTGCCGCCGGAGAACTGGCGGTCGGCCGAAGCGCCCAGATGGTATTTCACGTCGCCGGAACCCAGAACATCGTCCGGCGTGGAGGGCGTGCCCTGGAATTCGGAAAACAATGCGACGAAGGGTTTCGCCAGCACGTTGGTGAGCATGTTGAGGCGGCCGCGATGCGCCATGCCGAAGACAACTTCGGTAACGCCGAGCTGCGAGCCGCGGTTCAGAATCTCCTCAATCGCGGCGATCATGGATTCGCCGCCTTCGAGGCCGAAGCGTTTCGTGCCGGTGAATTTCACCTGCAAGAATTTCTCGAGGCCTTCGGCGATTGTCAGATCGGAGAGGATTTTCTTTTTGTCGCGGGAATCAAACGCGATTTTGTATTCGTGTTTTTCGAGGCGGTCCTGGATCCAGAAGCGCTGGTCCGGATCGGCCACGAACATGTATTCGACGCCGAGCGTGCCGCAGTAGATTTCGAACAGGCGCTCGAGGATCTGGCGCAGGGTTGCTTCTTGGTAGCCGAGGTTACCGTCGAGGAAAATCGGGCGGTCGTAATCGGCGGCGGTGAAACCCCAATAACCCGGATCCAGTTCCTGATGCGAAGGGACTTCGCGCTGGTTGAGCGGGTCGAGCGTGGCGCGGAAGTGGCCGCGCATGCGGTAGGCGCGGATGAGCATCATGACGCGCAGCGTGTCGCGCGCGGCCTGCTGGCCCGACACCGAGGAAATATCGGGCGGCGAGACAATGGGCGAGCCCGTGGAGACGGATCGCGCCTGCGGCTGAATATGGGTGACATTGCCCTGCCCCGGCGTTACGGCGAAGGAACGGGCCTCGGACCGGTTTTCATCGGGCTGCCAGGAGGGCCCGTGCAGTTCTTTGAGGAGAGTGATTTCGTCGTCCGACAGATCGCGGAAGAAGGCGGCCCATGCGGGCTGAACCGTTTGCGGCGAGCGCATGTACTGCGCATAGAGATGCGCGATGTATTCGGCGTTCACGCCCGTGAGGAGGGATTTTGCGGATTCGGACATTTTTAAGCGTCTTTCTTTGGAAATTTGCTGCGGCAAAGACATATCATACCGGTACTTCAAGAAAAGAAAATTCGACTCTTTCTGGGGCCTCGCCGGCCCGCTCTCTGACGTTCGCCCCCGCCCGCGCGGGTTAGCCGCGCGGCTCGCCAGTCGGCTCGCTGAAAATTATATGTGTATAGCTTGACGAAGTTGACAAACAGGCCCAAACACGAGACCGCATGTTCGAAGACAACACCCCCCGGGATCCGACTGACGACCTTTCCTTAAGCCAGCTGTTTGACGCGGTTTTGCGCCGTCATGCGGGGGAAATGACCCCGGTCGGGACGCTGGTTACGGCGTTTCATGAACGCGGATTCGGGGTGTTGCTGATCCTGTTCTCACTGCCGTTATGCATACCGATTCCCAAACCGCCGCCCATCGACACGATTCTGGGCATTCCCCTTTTCTATTTGTGCCTGCAGATGATTTTGGGCAAAGACCGCCCGTCTCTACCGAAAAAGGTGCTGGAGAAGAAAATTCCGGTCGACATGATGATCAAGGCGTTCGACCGGGGCCGCAAATACCTGGAGTGGTTTGAAAAGCTGTTTCACCCGCGGCTGGTCAGCGTTTTATCCGATCACAACCTGTCGCGCATATGCGGATGCCTGGGCATGCTGCTGACCTGTTCGGTGCTGCTGCCGGTACCGATGAGCAACACGGTGCCGAGCATCTGCATGGTGGTGATGGCCACGGGCATCATCGCGCGCGACGGCGTGGCTGCGATTGCCGCCGGCATCATCGGCACGGCGTGGGTTGCGATGCTTACGGCTGTGGTGGTGTTCGGGGTGGAATTTCTGCGGGGTCTCTTTTAACCGGCAGCAGAAGATGATCCAGTTTTAAAGCCACGGCTTCATATGTCTGTTGATTGATACCGATAAACGGGTTGGTCAGGACAACCCGATCGAGCGGATAGCCTTCCATTTCATCCAAGGTGTTATCAATGGCGGCGGTATTTTCCAGCGAGAAGCCGTATTTCCTGGAGATTGCGGCCATACTCACGCCTTTGGGCACTTTGCTGTGATGAATAACAAGAGGAACATTTTCCAAAAGCATCTCCGGATTGAAGCGCACCCGGTTGATCATCTGAAGATATTCTTTCGAAGGATCGGGAAGCGGACGGCCATCGAGACGATGCAAACGGCCTGTCATCTGGGGGACCGGGTCAGACGTGCGCGCGTTAAAAATAAATTTAGCGCCCCGGCGGTGCAGGCGTTCCAGAATCTGGACAGACGGCAGCTTGCGATTCAGCGCCATGGTGGAAAACTCCATCATCAGACGGGGCACAGAAGGATGCGGCAGCATCGCGCCTTCGAAATCGACATAAATGATGGGTATGTTTGAAAGATCCATTGGTTCGTTTATAGTTTTTGTTCAGGGTCTTAATTCTTTCTAAGAGAAACATGTCAGGCTTCGCCACAAATTTCGTTTCAGCCAAATACGGCGCCGCGGGCCTTGCGGCCGCATCGGCGCTTGCGCTGGCCGGGGCCTATATCGCGCAATACGGGTTCGACCTGTTGCCGTGCCATCTCTGCCTGTGGCAGCGCGTGCCTTATGCGATTGCGATCATGGCCGGACTTGCGGCGTGGTTTTTCAACCCCCGGCCATGGCTGTGGCTGATGGCGCTGTTGTTCATCGGCGGCAGCGCGATTGCGTTTTTCCATGCAGGCGTTGAATACCGCTGGTGGGAAGGCACGAATGCGTGCAGTTACGATCTGGCGTCGTTGAGCACGGAAGAACTGCGCGAAGCGATCATGAAGCCCAAACCACGCTGTGATGCGGTTGCATGGTCGTTCCTGGGGATTTCGATGGCGGGGTATAATGTCGCGTATTCGGCCTTGCTGGCGTTTGTCGCGCAGCATTTCGCCAGAAAAGCTTAATCAACCAGCGTATGGATTGCCGCGCCGGCTTTGCCGGCTCGCAATGACGGGAAAACGAAACCCCCGGCAAGAGGGGGATCTCGCCGGGGGCAAAGGGATAGACCCTTATTCCGTTTTTGAACGCTTATTACAGCGACAATAAATTTTTTATGCGGCTTTTCTGCGGCGCGGCGCCTGTTTTGCCGGGTTCGCCACAACACGCGGCGCCAGCAATTCGGCGGGCACGGGCATGTCGAGCGGCGACGGGTTCTTCGCGTCTTCCATATAGGCAGTGTAGGCCTCATGGAAGTCGTGATTGACCATCACATACAGACGCAGCGCGTCGCGCAGATGGTCGCGCACAAACATCAATTCGTAGCCGAGGTATAATTTTTCGATGGGATCGTTCTCGGCTGCGATCGTATCTTTCAAAATGCGGTATTCGCGCACGGCAAAACGCGTTTTTTCGCGATGCCGGGCGAGAATCTCGCTCATTTGTTTGACTTCCAGGTACTGCCAACCACCTTCACGGGTAGCTTTCAGTCTGGTGACCAGGTCTGCAAAAATCGCTTCGCGCGTCATTGTTTCGTCCGCTATCGCCGTTTATCCGGTGCAAGTCGTTGATTCAACTTGCTTATTCACACACTCTTTAAGCAAACTTGGTAAAAAACAAAGTTATAATTAATATTTACATATCTTTTAAATGCTGCTACGGATGATGTCAAGTTTAAAAAAGGTTTTTCTTTTCTTGTCTTTTTCCAAATCTTTGATTATGGATAATGACGTACAAAAAAGCTTTTACTGCCGTTTTTAGGCGGCTATAGAGACGAAGAGCATGAGCATATCAACAGCACAAATTCGCGGCGCACGCGGCCTTCTGGACTGGTCACAGGCAGAGTTATCCCGCCGTACCGGCGTGTCCACCACATCGATCGGAAACATCGAGAGCGGCCATACGCAGGCGCGTGAAAGCACGCTGTCTGTCATCCGCACCGCATTCGAACGCGGCGGCATCGATTTCATCGGCACGGAAGGCGTCCGCCTCCAGACCGAATTCCTGCATACCTATACGGGTACTGCGGGTTTGAGCGATTTCATGGATCATTTGTATGAAACCGCGAAACAATTCGGCGGTGAGATCGTTCTCTTTAATGCCTACCCGGAAAACTGGATCAAGTTCCTGGGTGAAGAATGGCTCGCCATGCACTCGAAACGCATGGCGGATCTTGGCGACAAGATCAGCATGCGCATCACGTCGCGCGAAGGCGAAACCAAATTCATTTCGCGCGGTTTCGCCGAATACCGCTGGTTCCCGGAAGAGCTGTTCAGCAAGCGCTGCCTTTATGCGTATGCCGATTACATCGCCTTCGTGAATTTCGAGGACAGCGATGTTTCCGTGATGGTGCTGCATCAGAGCGATTTCGCCTATGCGTTCCGCGTGTTGTTCAACATCGCGTGGGATAAAGTGGCGCTGTCGCCGAAAAATGAAACCTTGCAGGTGCGGGGTGGCAAAAAATGATCGTGAGAAAGAAAAAAATCGCCCTGATCTGCGGCAGCGACATCGTCGCCCACCGCGAGATGGTGCATGCGGTCAAACACCTGGTCGATAACGATTTCGAACCGGTGCTGTTTTACCCGGAACACCTGCCGTCCAAAAACGAGGACGCCCAGCAGTCGGTTTTCCGCGATTACGCTTATGTGGAACGCCTGATTTTGCGCGATGTCGTTTTCCCGTACCTGGAAAACAATTCGTACGATATCAAGTCGCCTTTCCCGACTCCGAACCAGATCGCGGCGCGGTACGGCCTGGAAATGCCGGTTGCCGTAGCCGACATCAACAGCCCTGATTTTTACGAGATCCTGGCGGCGGACCCGAACCTGATCGGTTCGATTTCCCTGCGCTGCACGCAAAAATTCGGCGCGGCTGCCACGGCTGCGCTGAAATCAAACAACGGGTCCACGCCCCAAGGCAGGTTCCTGATCAACGCACATTCGGGCCTGCTGCCGGAATTCCGCGGCCTGTATTCCACGCCGCGCGCGATTTTCGAGTATATGCAGAACCCGGCAGACGCCGTGGGCGATTACGGCGCGACGATTCACCATATCGAGCCGTATATGCCGGTCAAAGGTGACAAGTCGACCCGTTATTCGGGCATCGATACCGGCAACATCATCGATCTGAAATCCCGCCCGGTCGATCCGACGAAGAGCGTGTATGCGCACAATATCGAATTGTCGAACATGGTGGGCGACGCCGTTAAAGGCATCGTCGGCCGCCTCGTCGGCCGCGAGTCACTGCGCGGCTATCCGCAGGATAATTCCCGCGGCCGGTACTTCTCGTACGGGACGCCGGATGAAGTCCAGGCCTGGGAAAAAGCGGGCCTGGTGATGTTCGAGCCGGAGGAAGTCGTGCATCTGCTGACGGAAACGTTCATCAGCGACAACCGCTATTCCCGCGCGTTCGAAAACATGACCCGCGAAGCGATTTACGCCAATATTCTGGGTGGCGCACTGAACGAACCCACGGTGCAGCCGGTACAACCGACAGCCGTGCCCCGCATGAACGGCAATGGCCATAGCAACGGCACGCCCGCCGATCGCCGTAGCCGCACCAGTTTCGGCAAGGCCATTGCCAACGACACGGCGCCCACCGTCCAGACCCCGGTTGATCCCGGCACACGCGGCGGGCCTAAAGTCGTCATTGGCAGCCCGAGATAAGCTCATTTTTCAGCAAAGGCCCCTTCAAGGGGCCTTTCTTGTATCTGGCCTGTTTTAAGCTATCTTATTGGGATGATTCAGACGCCCCATTTCGAGACCTATAAGAACAATTTCGATTATATCGCCGCCATTAAAGAGCGGATCGCACTCGCGCGGACGCGTGTTGCAGAGCTAAAAAAGTCCGGCAAAGCGGATTTTTCGCTCATTGTCGAGCTTGAGACCTGTGACGAGGAATTGTCGCAGGTGCTGGAGGTTTTCTACTCCCTGCTCGGCACGGACACCAATGACGCGATGCAGGCGCTGGCGCAGGAGATCGGACCGATCTCGGCCGCGTTTTCATCGGAGATTTCGCAGGATGAAGAGCTGTTCAACATGGTCGATCGCCTCTGGCAGAACCGTGAGTCCTTAAACAACCATGTGCAACTGGCCGTGCTGGAAAAACACTGGAAGGGTTTCGTGCGCAATGGCGCGATGCTGGATACTGCGGGCAAGGCGCGGCTGAAAGACATCGATTCCGAAATGTCGCAGCTGGGCCCACGTTTTTCCGACAATATGCGCAAAAGCGCCAAGGCGTTCGAAATGCTGATCACCGATAAGGCGGATCTGGCCGGGTTGCCGGACAGCGCCATGGACGCAGCGAAAGAAGAAGCGGCTGCCAAGGGCCATAAGGATGCGTGGCTGTTCACGCTGGATTACCCGTCTTACGTGCCGTTCATGACCTATGCGGATAACCGCGCGCTTCGCGAGAAGATGTGGCGGGCGTTTTCATCGCGCGCATTCGGTGATGAATTCGATAACCAGGAAACGGTCAAACGCATCGTGCAGTTGCGCCATGAGCGCGCCAATCTGCTTGGTTACACATCACACGCCGATTTCGTGCTGGAACGGCGCATGGCGGAGAGCCCTTCCCGCGTCATGGAATTTCTGATGCGCCAGAAAGATGTGGCGCAGCCGATCGCCAAACGCGAAGTTCAGGAACTGAAAGACTTTGCCGGTGTCGAGATGAAGCCGTGGGATGTCGGGTATTACAGCGAGAAGCTGAAGAAAGAGAAATACGATTTCGATTCCGAGTTGCTGCGCCCTTATTTTTCGGTCGATGCCGTTTTAAAGGGATGCTTCACGCATTGCGAAAAACTGTTCGGCCTGACCTTCCGCGAGACGAAGGGATATTCGGTTTATCACCCGGAAGTGCAGACGTTTGAAGTGGTGGACACCGCATCTGGCGATGCGCTTGGGCTGCTGTATGCCGATTTCTTCCCGCGCGACGGCAAGCAATCCGGCGCGTGGCAGGGCACGTTCCGCGAACGCCGCATTATGCGGGATGGCGAAACGGGTTTGCCGTTATCGGTCATCGTGTGCAACTTCACAAAGCCGACGGCCGACAAGCCGGCACTGCTGTCGTTCGACGAGGTCGAGACGCTGTTCCATGAAATGGGGCATGCGCTGCACACGCTGCTGACGACGATCGACTATCCGTCCGTTTCCGGCACATCCGTGTACTGGGATTTCGTCGAGCTGCCGAGCCAGATCATGGAAAACTGGCTGACGGAGAAAGAAACGCTGGACCTGTTCGCGCGTCATTACGAGACAGGCGAGACGATCCCGCAGAAATATATCGACGCGCTGAAAAAATCGCAGAATTTCATGAGCGGCTGGTTCGTGATGCGCCAACTGCAATTCTGCCTGCTGGATATGGCGTGGCATACGCATGGCGCCCCGGGCGAGATCAAGAGCGTGCTGGAATTCGAGCGCAGCATTCTGGACCAGCTGGCTTTGATGCCTTATGAGGCTGGTTGCGTGACCACCAGCTTCAGCCATTGCTTTGCCGGCGGGTATTCGGCCGGGTATTACAGTTATCAATGGGCGGAAGTGCTGGATGCCGATGCCTTCGCGCTGTTCAAGGAAAAGGGCCTGTACAACCCGGAAACGGGCCGGGCGTTCCGCGAGCATGTGCTGTCCAAGGGCGGTTCCGAGCCGCCGCTGGCCCTGTTCCGTGCCTTCCGCGGGCGGGATCCGGACCCGGATGCCTCTTTGCGCCGCAAAGGTCTGCTTGAGGCGGCGTAGTTTTTAAGCCATTCTTATACGCATGACACTGGCCACCGACCTTGATGGAACCTACAGCGTGACGTCCCTGACGTCATACCAGGGGCCGTTGCAAAAACAGAGCGACGGGATCACGACGATTGAAGGCGGCAAAACCTTCCGCGTCGACGAAGCAGGATGCGAATGGCGCAGTTCTTTCGAATGGATCAGCGATACGCAGGTCAAAATGACATCCGTCGCCGACCCCCAAAATGCGCGTAAGGATTTTCTGCTGGTTGGCGCGAATGGCCTTCCCACGGCCGAGCCGCAGACTTACGAGTCGACCCTGACCGTGAAGCGCATGGGCGAGAAGGTGCAACTGACGGGCACGATTTCGTACGGGGCGGAAACCATTTTCCTGACGATGCGCAAAATGCAAAGCTAAGGCTTTGTTTTATATGTTATTTTTTGCTTTTGTGTTTCTTTTACGACTTTTCCTTATAATCATGACCATGTCATGGACCATTCTTAAATCTGCCGATGCGGCGGGCATTACGCTGAGCGATGCGTTTTCCAGCGTTGGCCTGAACGCCTTTGGCGTAGCGGATTCGGAAACACCGGGCCTGATCACGCGCGATGTGCAGGGCTGCACCGGCATTGCGCTTCTGCCGCTGAAAGAAGACGGCAAGCCTGCGCTGATCCATGTCTTCGCCAAAGGCGATTTTCTGAACGAGGGTGAAGAAAAAATTATCCAGCATGCGCAAAAGGTCTGGGAAAAATTCATCGCCTCGGTTGAGCCCGGCACTTATGAAGCGGTGATTTTCGGCGGCACCAAGCATGACGACGACATGAACGGAAAAGTCTCACATCTGATTGGCGACACTTTGTTCGAATGCGCGAAGAAATCAGAACTGGTGAGCAAGCTGGATGACTGGCGATACCAGGGCGACAACCGGCCACTGACTGCCATCATCAATGCGCAGACGCGGCAGATCGCCATTGGCGACGAGATTTATTTCCATGATATGGATATCGACCCGCGCAAAGACGCCAAGAAGCAGCAGCATGTCTTTGGCCAGCACACGCTGAAGCTGCACGCTTAGTTTTGGGGCCTCGCCGGCCCGCTTACTCCGCTCGCCCCCGCTCGCGCGCAAGCGCGGGGCCGCAGTCGCGGCCCTTAGAACAGCTCTTGCACCATGCAGCGGGCCGAGCCGCCGCCGTAGGTTTCGATGGTGGGAATTTTTGGCGCGATGATTTTTGTATAGTATTTGTGAATGCGGCTGAGCTGGTCGGATGTCAGTGAACCGAAGGCGCGGTCCGACATCAGCAGCATGCGCTGATTTTCCGTGCCCAGCACCTCGATGGAGTTGCCGCAGAAGGTGCGCAATTGCGCGTTTTCGAATTCGACGACTTCGCGGTGAGCGGACAAGGATTTCAAAACGCGCTCGCGGTCATTTTCAGCAATCGCGCCGGTGCAGACACCCGCGATTTCCGTGCCGACCCAGATGACAAGATCGGTGTGGTAGACGGGTTTGCCGGCGTGGTCGACGGTGTCGAAGATTACCAGCTCATACCCCATGCGGTCGCACCATTGTTGGGCGAGATCCTGATCGGTGCGGGCGGAACGGCCGGAATAGGCAATGCCGTGCACGCGGTCGAGCACAAGTGAGCCTGTGCTTTCCAAAGCCTTGCCGGAATCTTCCTGAAAGGTCATATCCATTTTCATGCCGTAATAGCGTTTTAGCATGGTGATGAGACCCGGCATGCGTTCGGCGCGGCGATTGGGCGTGAGCATGGGATAGATGATCAGCCCGGCGTCTTCATGGGTGGAAAACCAATTGGGGAAAGCGACGTCAGGGCATTTTTTTGGGCCCTGCACCGTCGTGACGAAAACGCCCGCTTCGACCAGCTCGTCGCGGAAGGCGCGGAATTCAAGCAGATACCGCCGCGCCACTTCATCCGGATGTTCGCGCACATCGAGCTGGTAGTCATTCGTCGCAGCGGTTTCCGGGTTGAAGCCGGGCTGCGAGGGTTCGATCATCATGATGTGACGGGTAGACTGGCGGGCCATTGAAGTTACTTCTTACCTTTCTTCTTTGCTTTCTGCAAAGGCTGTGCCGTTTTGTTTGCCAGAAATTCCGCTTCCGATGCGGGCAATAATCCATAATCCGGCAGCGTTTTCGCCTGACGCGCGGCGACATCGGCGGTTTTGAAGCCTTCGATCATTTCGTTGAAGACTTTGTACCAGTTGATTTTGGCCTGGAGGTGGATGAAGACGGAACCCAGGCCCAGCGCCGCGCGGTCCATGAAAACGAATTCGCGCGGGATGATGACGCCCTGCCCTTTTTTACTGCCCAGCGCGCGCAATTCGTTATGCACGGCGGCGGCGGTTTCACGGCCATACATGCCGCCCTTGGCCTGGCCGATGACGCGCACTTTATCGTCCATGATCGGGCCATACAGGAAGCGGGCCCAGGTGTTGAGAATTTCGATGAGATCCTTGGAGAGGTTTTCGAAACCCCATGCCTCGTAGGCGTGAACGGCGCGCTCGGTGTCGTTTTCGAGCAGCGCTTTATACAAATCGATGACGCCGCCGACGAAAGCCGGGCGGAAAATACGCACGCAGCCGAAATCGAGCAGGTTGAGAGACAGATCATCGCGCACGGAATAATTGCCCAGATGCGGATCGCCATGAATGACGCCGTAATAATAAAGCGGCGTATACCAGGCGCGAAAGAGGTTCATGGCAATGGTGTTGCGGTCTTCCTGCGATGCGTCTTTGAATTCGAGAATTTTTTTACCATCGAGCCAGGTGGAGGTGAGCAGACGTTCGGTAGAAAGCTCAGGCAGAACCTGCGGGACGTGGACGTTTTTTTCGTTGGCCAGAATGTGACGATAGAGCGTGCAATATTTGGCTTCCAGGCCGTAATCGAGTTCTTCACGCAGACGGGCGGCGAGTTCTTCGTGCACCTGTTTGGTAGAAAACGCTGAGTCGGCGCGTTCGTAGAGCGAGAAAATCAGCCTGAGCTGCCCCAGGTCAGCTTCGATCGCGGAGGCCATGTCGGGGTATTGCAGCTTGCAGGCAACAATGCGGTTATCGAGCGTTGTCGCTTTATGCACCTGCCCCAGCGAGGCGGCGGCGGCGGCTTCGTGGCCGAAATTTTTGAACTTCTTTTCCCAGTCGGCGCCCAGTTCGGTTTTCATGCGGCGACGGACGAAGGGCCAGCCCATGGGCGGGGCGTTGGATTGCAGCTCGCTTAACGCGCGGGCGTATTCGGGCGGCAGCGCTTCGGGAATGGTGGAGAGAATCTGGCCAACCTTCATGATCGGGCCTTTGAGATTGCCCAGCGCCTCGAGCAGCTGGCGGGCATGGACGTCGCGGTTGATTTCTATCCCTAGAAACTTTTCACCGGCCAGGCGGGCCGCCAGACCGGCTAACCCCGTGGAAACCTTGGTATACCGCCCGATGCGGGAGGACAGGCGGCTATCGTCTTTCAGGTTCTTGGTCATGCCCTTTACATGGCCTTGTTTGGGCCTTTTTTCCAGTGCTAATTGTTCCTATTATATGGCTATGAAAGACACGATCATCGATATCGCTTTGAAAGATGCCCCGTTCGAGGGCTGGTCGATGGATAGTTTGCGCCTTGCCGCCGAGAAGGCCGGACAAAAACCGCAGATGGCCGATGCGCTGTTTTCAGACGTTGCCGGCGCCACGAAATATATTTCGGTCTTTTTCGATACGCGCATGATGCAGCAGCTTGAAAACATGGATGTTGAAAAAATGCGCGTGCGCGAGCGGATTGCCGCGGCTGTGCAGACACGGCTTGACCTGATGGCGCCGTATCGCGAGGGCTTAAAAATTGCGCTGGCGCATTATGCGCGGCCGCTGCGCAGTTTGCGCGCCGCGAAGCCGTTGTGGGAATCGGCGGATAAAATCTGGGTGTGGGCGGGCGATACGGCCAGCGATTACAACCGTTATACCAAGCGCGGATTGTTATCCGGCGTGATGGCGTCGACCCTGCTGTTCTGGCTGCAGGATAATTCGCCGGGCAACGCCGCGACGCGTCAATTTTTAGACCGGCGCATCAGCAATGTTTTGAGCGTTGGCAAAGTGATTGGCAATTTCAGAAAGAAGGCCGCATGAAGCGTTTTATTCTTATCGCCGCGTTGTTGGTGACCACGCCTGTTTATGCTGGCAGCAGCGAGTTGCTGGGCATGTACAAAGGATATGAGGCGGATTCACAATCCGCCTTAACACAACCGCATCGCAGCGTTACGGAACTTGGCAACTGGCTTTCCGACCGGGTAGCGGATTCTTTGCAGTTCACGCCCGGCAAGTCGGTGGCGAAACTCAATGCCATCAAGCCGGATTTCAGCGAACAGGGTTATGCCGCGTATGCGGCGTTTCTGAATGGCCTGGGCCTGACATTTTCACTGCAGAACCAATCGCTCAACCTGAGCACCATCGTCACGGCGATGCCGGTGCTGATCGGCCAGGGCGCATCGGCGGGGCGGTATGCGTGGATGTTTGAATTGCCGGTGGTCATCACCATCGGCGGCAGCACGCCGGTGACCAAGGAAGCCACTTTGCGCCTGCAGGTCGGGCGGTCGGCAGCGGCCACCAACGCGCATGGCGTTTTGATTGAAAACTGGACCGAATTCAAGGTCCCGCCTCCGGCAGGGGCAACCGAAGAGTCCAGTGGACAAATTCAAGCGCAGCCTTGAAAGCCTGCCTGCCCGCTTCGTAGGGTAAGCGCACCACAAAACATCTTTGGAGTTTTTTCGATGAGCAAGACGAATGTCACGCCGATTACCAATGCCACGGATATCGGCGGCGTAGCAGGCCAACGCCTTAAATCCTTGGTCGAACGCATTGAAAGACTTGAAGAAGAGAAGTCCTCCATCGGGTCGGACATCAAGGATGTTTACGGCGAAGCCAAGGGCACCGGGTTTGACACCAAGACCCTGCGCAAGCTGATCCGCCTGCGCAAGATGGATGAGGAAAAACGCCGCGAGGAAGACGAACTGCTTGAGCTGTACCGCGCCGCTATCGGGTTGTAATTACTCGATATTTTTTAAATTACTTAAAATTGTAGGTACTTTTAAGGGTTCGTTCAGGGACGTGCCTTATTATGCAAGCTAACAAGAGCTTTCATGATGAAGAAAACAACCCAGACCGCCCGTCAAAAAGAAATCAAAGGCCGCGCCCGCGTGAGCCTTGAAGGCAGCCTGTCGTCCGTTTCGGCGGCGCTGGATGCGATGCCGGACAACGTTGTGAAAATGCCAGGCAATTTGACCCAGGCGTTCCTGCTGGTCGACCCGGTTCTTTCCGGCATCAACCGCCAACTGATGGATGCGCGCGCCAATATCGCGGCGATTATTTCCGAATTCGGTTACGGCGATCCGATGGCCGAAGCCCTGATGTACCAGATGGCCGCGCTTGAGCGCGCCTATTGCGAACGTTTATACGCCCTGCGCAAAAAACGCGAAGACGGCGAAAAAGGAATTACGGCTGAAATTTCGACGGAAGAAAAAATGGCTAAAGAGGTCCGCTATAGCCATGAATATACTGCTCGTCAGAATCATGGGGCCATGTGGTCATTGGCTGCCCTCTTTCTGATGATGAACAGGCATTCGGCTTCGTCGAAGACTAACGGACCGGTACTGAACGCGGCCTGAAAAACGCGGCCTGGTATCGAATTTAGAAGGACTCGACGGGTGACTGATAAGCAGCGTTGGCTGCGCGTTCAGCCCCGTCGTTGTTTTTCTGGATCGCGTCCTGCCAGTCGGACGGATTGACCCCGGCAGCCTGCATCATCGTATTTTCCATTGAGGCCACATCGACATCGTCCATCGCAATGACGCGGATGGCACCCTGGTCGCGCACCTGTTCGCAGGCTTCGCGGATTTTAACGGCCGCCTCGTTCAATTCGGAAACGCGGTCGATGGCCACGCCTTCGGGCGCGGGGACAGCCGCGCTGATGACCAGCAGCATCGGGGCGTTTGCCTTGACGGCGCCTGCGGAAATAACGCGCACGTCGTTCCAGTCGGCGGGTGAGTCAACATGAAGGGCCACGATATTCATCGGGCCCTTTTTGATGGTGTTCGCGCAATCTTCGGCGGACATGGACAGCACGCGGTCGGCAAAAATCTTGCCGATATAGGTGCGCATAATATCGGTGACGCTTTGGCCAGCTGCCGACATCCAGCCATAGCTTTGCGTGTTGACGCAGGTAACGGTGGTTTCTGGCGTGATGAGATCAGAGCAGATGGACGCGATGATATTCTGGGCGGCGGGCACGGCGCGATAGGGAAGAACACCGCGGCCCATGATTTCGAGATGCGTTTCGCAGGCGACGATATCCATCCAGTGCGATGCGATATTGCGCGCAATTGCGGAATCAACCTGCGGCGCGCTTACGTCGCCGGTCTGATCAAGCTGTGTGTGGCGCGTTGCCGCGTTGGATGATTTCATTTTACGTCTACTTCCCCCTACTCGAATTCTTCAACAAGCCAAAGCTATCACGCGGTTTGGAAATTCTGCAAATTTTGCAATTATTATGTCATTACCCGCTGCACCGCTTTTTTCCAAGCGGCGTAGGAATCATGCGGTTTTTCTTTTGTTTCCGGTTCGAAGCGCGCATCACAGCGCCATAAATTCGCAAGTGTTTCCTGGTTTTTAAACACGCCCGCCTCCAGCCCCGCTAGGGCGGCAGCGCCCCAGGCGGTTGTTTCGGTATTGGCCGGGCGCTCGACGATGCAGCCTGTCTGGTCGGCGATCATCTGGCATACAAGATTGTTTCCGGCGAGACCGCCGTCGACCCGCAATGTATGCGGGGCGTGCCCGGCATCGCCTTCCATCGCGTCCACCAGATCGCGCGTCTGGAAGGCCTGCGCCTCCAGCGTGGCGCGGACGATATGCGCATTGGTCGTGCCGCGGGTGAGGCCAAATATGCCGCCGCGCGCATGCGGATCCCAATAGGGCGCACCAAGGCCGGTCAGCGCCGGCACGAAGACCACGCCATCGGAATCCGTAACAGAGGATGCGATTTTTTCGCTGCTGGAAGCAGAGTCGATGATTTTCAAATTATCGCGCAGGAATTGCACGGCGGCGCCGGCGACAAACATCGCACCTTCCATGGCGTAGGTTGTTTTACCTTTGAGGCGCCAGGCGATGGTGGTGAGCAAACGATGTTTCGAGACCGTGGCTTTGGCGCCGATATTCATCAGCGCGAAGCAGCCGGTGCCGTAGGTGGATTTGACCATGCCGGGCTCGAAGCAGGCCTGGCCGAACAAAGCTGCCTGCTGGTCGCCCAGAATGGCGCTGATTTTCAGCGGTTTGCCGAACGCTGTGGTTTCACCGAAATCACCGCCGGAATCGCGCACATCGGGCAGCATGTTGGCGGGCACGTCCATGCTTTTCAGCATGCCGCTATCCCAGCTTTGCGAATGAATGTTGAACAGCAAGGTGCGCGAAGCGTTGGTGGCATCGGTCGCGTGCACGGCGCCGTTGGTCAGACGCCAGAGAAGGAAGCTGTCGATCGTGCCGAAGGCGAGTTCGCCGTTCTGCGCGCGGACGCGGGCGCCGCCGACATTGTCGAGAATCCATTTTACTTTCGTGCCGGAAAAATAGGGGTCGCAGAGAAGACCTGTCGCCTTTTGCACGGCGTGCGGATCGAGCGTGGCGCAGATATCGGCGGTGCGGCGATCCTGCCAGACGATGGCGTTGTAAACGGGTTTGCCGGTTTTACGGTCCCACACCACGGTGGTTTCGCGCTGGTTGGTGATGCCGATGGCGGCAATGGTGTCGATGCCGGTTTTTGAAATGACCTCGGTACACACGGCCAGCGTGTCCGCCCAGATCATTTCGGGATCCTGCTCGACCCAGCCGTTTTCCGGCGTGAAGAGTTTCAGCTCGCGCTGCGCCAGCGCCACGACATTGCCCGATGCATCGAAGACGAGCGCGCGGGTGCTGGTCGTGCCCTGATCAATGGCAAGAATGTTCATGATTCCCCCAGATGGCGCTTTAACGCTGAAACCGTATCGGCACCGACATGCAGGCCCAGTTTGGACCGGCGCCAGAGAATATCCTCGGCAGTAACAGCCCATTCGACGCCGCGCAGATATTCGACCTCGGCCTCGAACAGGCCGCCGCCGAAATCACGGCCGAGTTGCGACGGCCCCGTTGCTGCGCCCAGAATGCGTGTGGCCCATGTGCCGTAAGCGCGGGCCATGCGCAAAAGCGTTTCGGCTTCCAGCCAGTGATACATCGCGGCCATATCTGCGACGAATTCGGGGAAGTCGCCTTCGATGAGATCGCCGCCGGGCAAAGTCGTCGTTGCGGTCCAGCTTTGGGCGCGGTTGCCCAGCACGCCTTCAATTTCCTCCATCGCGGCATCCGCCAAGGCGCGGGCCGTGGTGATTTTACCGCCGTAGATGGAGAGGATGGGCGAGTCGCCATGCATCTGGCGGTAGAAGTGATAATCGCGCGTCACGGCTGCGGGTTTTCCGCGGCCATCGTCGAAGAGCGGGCGCACGCCGCTGTAAGACCAGACGATCTGTTCTTTGCCGGTCTGCTTTTCAAAATAGCGGTTGGCGGCGTCGCATAAATACTGCGCTTCTTCTTCGGTGCAGACGGGTTGCTGATCGGCGGCGTGCTCGACATCGGTCGTGCCGATCAGGGTGAACCTGCCTTCATATGGAATGGCGAAGACGACGCGGCCGTCGGGTTGCTGCATCAGGTAGGACTGCTCGCCTTCATAAATGGCAGGCACCACAATATGCGAGCCGCGCACGAGACGGATTTTTGGTGTTGTCGGCGTGGAGAGGCCGGATGAATCCAGGATCTGCCGCACCCATGGGCCGCCGGCATTGACGACCATGCGGGCGCCGATGCGCTGATTGTGTTCGGTTTCAATTTCCCAGCCGCCGGAGGCGGGCGTGATATCGCGCACGCCGGTGCGGGTGAAGACCTGCGCGCCATTGCGCACGGCATCAACCGCCTGCAGAACGACCAGGCGCGCATCGTCGACCCAGCAATCGGAATAGGCGAATCCTTGCGTGTAGTTGCCGAAAAGCGGCTTGCCGAATTCATGAACCTTGAAATCGATCTTTTCGGAATCGGCCAGCACATCGCGGCGTGCGAGCTGATCGTAAAGGCCAAGCCCCAGACGGACCATCCAGGCAGGCCGCGTGTTTTCACCGACAGGCAGCACGAAGCGCATGGGGGAAACAATATGCGGCGCGGTTTTTAAAAACACTTCGCGTTCAGCGAGTGCTTTTTTGACCAGTTTGAGTTCGCCGTATTCCAGATAGCGAAGGCCGCCATGGATCAGCTTGGTTGACGACGACGAGGTGCCGGAAGCCAGATCGTTGCGTTCGAACAATGCTACGGAAAAGCCGCGACCGGCCGCATCGCGCGCGATCGCCGTGCCGTTGACGCCACCACCTATAATTGCGAGGTCAAATATCTTTAAACCTTTGACAGAAAATACGTCGGTATTCACACTGATTCCCGTGATTCCATTGTGGTTTGGCGAGGATGCCCAAGTTCCTCACGATTTTGCCCCTTTTGGCGGCCTTGTCTATAAGCGCGACATCTTTTGCCGCGAAGGCTGAGGATAAGCCGATTACGCGCTGCGCCCAGATGCGGTACGACCAGTCCGCGCCGGAAATGATCGGGTATGCGATGAAGCGCATCAAACTCAAAGAAATCGATATCGGCGACCAGGCTGTGATTGTGCAGCCCGCCATGGCGGGCTTGCGCGGACCGCGCCTGACCATGCTGGGGCGCGATGTGCGGCTGGCCGTCACCAAGGGGCAGGTATCGCCGCAGGAATTGTGGCACCGCGCGCACTGGAACGAAGAGCGCGTTTATACGACCTGCCAGACCTGGCCCAAAAGAACGTGGAAGCAGTCGATCAACTACGGCAAGCACTGGAAAGGCATTGTCGACAACATGGTGGGCTTCACCGATACCAGCCCGCGCGCGTTTTACCGTTCGCGCTTTGTGTATGAGGGCGTGCTGGTGCGGCCTTACGGCTTTACATTCGGCGGCGGAGTTTCCATTCCATTCGCCACCAATACGGAGAGCCTGGTTTTTCAGGAGGACCAACGCGAACCTGTGCGGCGCGATATTGCACGGTTCAGCAATGGCGGCGGGATCGAGCGCCTTTACGCATCGTGGCGCAGCACGCCGGTTACGAATTTTCACATCGCGCTCACCGCCGGATGGGTTGAGGAAATGTATGGCGGCATGGGCGCTGAGGCGGTGTGGCGGCCGTTTGAATCGCCCTTCTGGATCGGCGCGGATGCATGGAAGCTGTGGCGGCGCGATTCGCGCAAGCCTTTCAACATGCCGTGGCTGGATGAACAGACATTCACCGGCCATGTCCGCGCCGGGTATGACATACCCAATACGCGCGCCAGTGTTTCGATCGCGGCGGGGCAATACCTGGCTGAAGACAAAGGCGTGAGCCTGCACTACACGCAGGACCTGTTTGAGAGCCTGCGCATTGAAGCCGGCCTCACCTGGACCGACCGCGAAGAAGCGCACGGGTTTTTAAGCGACACGCATTTCGAGCCGACCGTGCGGGCGACGTGGACTCTGGGTGGCGACAAGCATTACGAAAGCCGTGTCAGCTTCCGCCAGGTGGGGCGTGACGGCGGGCAGATGGTTGACCGGCCTTTACCGATCGAGCGCATCACCGAAAAGTTCTCAGCCCGGGAAATGGCGCGGGCGTGGCCGGGCATGCTGGATTAAAATTTGCGCCCGAGCGTGGCAGTTTGCTACACCAGCGGCCATGGGCAAGATTGACCTTTTCGTGATGCAGCGCGCGTACACACCGGATGATGCGCAGCTACGCTTTGCCCAGGATTTTTCGCGCGCGACGGAACCCACCATGATGGAGGACCCCGGTATCGTAAGCGGTGTCTGGGAAAAACACGTCACCATTAAATACCGCGTCTGGGACAAGAACAGCCTGGTGCTGGCAGAGATTTTTGCAACGCCGGCCGGGCAGCGCCATGGCGGGAAAGGCCTGCGGTTTCTGTGCGGCCTAGCAGACAAGCATAAGCTATCCATCAAGCTGAATGCCCGCCCGATTGGTTACGAAGCGCAGTCGCGCCTGCGCGATGAATGTGAATTGCTGGGCTGGTACAAGCAGCATGGCTTCACCAGAACGGACAGCGGCACTTTGATGATCCGCATTCCGGCGTAAAAAAAGACAGCCACGTTTTTTTGCTTTTTGCGGTCAAAAAAAGGACCGCCACAGGGGCGGTCCAAGGAATTACGTGGGTCACACGAAGCCGAAGCTTCAAGTTGGCAAAATGGAGTGTTGTCCGTTTAGTCACCTTGCAGGGCGACACCCCATTCTTTTAATTTACATAAAAATTTAAGAGATTTCAAGCGGAATTTTTGGCAAATTACTTCGCAGGACCGAAAGATTTAATCAAGTCTTTGATATCTTTTGGTAATTTGCTCTCATATTTTTTCACTTTTCCTGTGCGCGGGTGCACAAATTCCAGGGCGACGGCGTGTAGCGCCTGTCTTGGGAAAGTGCGGATAAGGTCGGCTTTTTTGCCTTCGACTTCCCCCCTTCTCAGCGCGGCATCGATGGCGGTTTTCTGCATACCGTAGAGCGGGTCGCCGACCACGTTGCATTTTTTATAGGCCATGTGGACGCGGATCTGGTGCGTGCGTCCGGATTCCAGTTTGCATTCGACCAGCGAGGCGATGCCGAAATTTTCGATCACTTTGTAATTTGTTGCGGATTGGCGGCCATGGGCCTGCACGGACATGCGCAGACGGTCGCGCGGGTGACGCTCGAGGGCGGCGTCGATGCGGCCCCTGCTGGGCACAGGCACGCCCCAGACCAGCGCGTGATAAGTGCGCGACATCGTGCGGTCGGCGAGTTGGGCGGAGAGGCCTGCATGCGCGATGTCGTTTTTTGCGACGAGCATGAGGCCGGATGTATCTTTATCGAGACGATGCACGATGCCGGGACGCTTGACCCCGCCGATGCCGGAGAGTGACTCCGCGCAGTGATGCAGCAGCGCGTTGACCAAAGTGCCGTCGTTATGGCCGGCAGCCGGATGCACGACAAGCCCGGCGGGCTTATTCAGCACAATCAGATCATCGTCTTCGTAAACGATATCCAGCGGAATATCCTGTGCTTCGGGTTCGGCCGGTTCGGCGTCGGGCACAGTCAGGGTTACTTTCTGGCCGGTTTTGACTTTGTGCGAGGGGGTGCCGATGACGGTTTTATCGAGCGTTACTTCGCCGGCATCGATCAAGGCTTTGAGACGTGAACGGGAAATATCGGGCAGCAGCGTGCTGAGCGCGCGGTCGAGGCGCGCGCCATGGAGATCTTCGGTAATGACAATGATATTGCTCATGCCTGCAACGCTACGGCACGCAAGCCTTTGAGCGCGACAAAAGTATCATCGACGACAAAAATCGGGATTTCATCAACCAGCGCCGTATGGCGGCCCTTGGTGGTGAATTCGCCGCGCAGGCGCGATTCCATCAGATGCGGCATGCCGATGCGCGGCAGGATACCGCCAACCAGATAGACGCCGCCAGTTGTCATGTTGGTTAAAGCGAGGTTGCCGGCGACGCGGCCCAAAAAACCCAGCATCAGGGTCAAGGCTTCCTTGCAGGCCGGGCATTCGTCCGTTTTAGCGCGGGCGGTGATGTCTTCCGGCGACAGATCGGGCAGATCGCGTTTGTCGACGCCGCGAATAGCATCGTAAATATTCACCAGACCTTTGCCGGAACAGACACGTTCGGCGGAGATGTGCGTGTATTTATGTTCGAGCAGCCATTCCTTGAGATCGAACTCACGCTGCGAGAGCATGGGCATGGTGACATGGCCGCCTTCGCCCGATGCGATGACGTAGCGTTTTGAAGAGTGGTCAAAAATAAGCGAGGCGACGCCTAGCCCCGTGCCGGGACCGAGCACGCCGATATTGCCATCGGGTTTCGCAATGCCGCCACCAATGCGGTGAAGATGTTTCGATTCCACAGCCATGACGCCCAGAGCCATGGCGTGAAAATCGTTAATGAGTGTGAGTTTATCGAGGCCCATCGATTTTCTGGTTTTCTCAATGGAAAAGGCCCAGTCGAAATTGGTCATTTCAAACCTATCTTTTCCGGTAACGGGGCCCGCCATGGCAAAGACAGCATGAGATACGGCAGAGCCCTGCCCGGCCAGATAGGCGGATGCAGCCTCCACGACGCCGGGGTAATCGGCGACTTTCAAAACCTGTTCACCGCTGATGCCGGTCTGGCTGGCAATGGCGAAGCGGGCGTGCGTGCCGCCAATATCGGCGACCAGTGTGAGTGTCATACCTATGACCTAGCGTTAAACGGCCTTGTGGACAATACGGTCGTTCTGGTTGAAGTTATGGGCCCTTAAGCGGAGATTTCAAGAATGGCGAAAATTCTACTGGCTGAAGATGACAGCTCAATGCGCGGTTTTCTGACCGCTGCCCTGGCTAAAGCCGGGCATGAGGTCGAGGCGCGGGATGACGGGCTGGATGCGCTGAAGGCGCTTGAAACCTTTAAAGACGGGGATTTCGACCTGTTGCTGGCGGATATCGTGATGCCGGGCATGGACGGGATTGAGCTGGCCCAGAAAGCCACGGAAATGCACCCTTCCATCAAAGTCATGTTTATCACCGGTTTTGCGGCCGTGGCCATGGGGGCCCGCAACCCTACGCAGGCCCATGCACGGGTGCTGTCCAAGCCTTTTCACCTCAAAGACCTGGTCGACCAGGTCAATCAACTCCTTGCCGCTTAAGCACTTGCCAAAACCGGGGCAACCCGGTATTTAATCCCCCACTTGCAAATGGACCGGGCACATAGCTCAGCGGGAGAGCATCACATTGACATTGTGGGGGTCGCAGGTTCAATCCCTGCTGTGCCCACCATTCGCAAGCATACTGCCGTGAGTACCTGAATATGAATTTCGATTTGATCGTTATTTTCGGCCTATTGGCGACGTGCGCCATCGCAGTCTATTCCCTCTATCGTACCTCGCAGGGTTCTATTGAATATATGCCAAGCCTGGGCTGGGCTTTTCTTATGGCATTTCCATTCATTATAGAATTTCCATTGTTTTATCCAGAAACGCGGGGGCTTCATGCCTATGCTGTGATGGGTTTTCTTGCTTTGATGTTTGCGACGGATTACACGGCCGATCATAAAATCAGCAATAAGCAAACCCGCGACGACACCCAATGCAGCTTGCGTCTGGCGTATATGCTGGCGGCGGCTTATTTTGCGCTCACGGTATTCCACTACGTTACCGTTAATTCGATTCCGCTTTTCGATATGCTGGCCAGCGATAAGTCCAAATCCACCATTTTGGACGGGCGGATCGATTTTTCTCGCAATTATGAGGGCATCCCAGGTCTGAAATATCTTTTCAACCTATCGACGGCGGTTCTTGGCCTGCCAGCCGTTCTGTTGCTGTGGAGAAATAAAAAATATGTTCCTGCCATTTTGATGCTGGGTTGGGTGCTTGTGTACTGCGCTGCCAGCACAGCCAAAGGGCCTTTGATTCTAGTGATTATGATGAGCGCGCTAGGGCTGATTTACATGTCGCCACTACGCGCACGTATTGCGGTCGCACGTGTTTTTTTGATTTTGAGCTTTATTACCGTTGCCGCGATCGGGGGTATCACTTTGAACCCGACACATCATAAAACCGTTTTCACTATTTTCAGCAACGTTAGCGCCAAATACAGCCAACCGGAAATACTACGCGAGGATCGTACCAAATTACTCGGTGATTATGTGCGCCCACGACTGGACTTGCCGGTGGATGGTTGTATGAGCGTTGTTTGCCGTCAAGCGAACTATCTGGCATATCGTATTTTTTTGACGCCGATTGAGGTCAGCGCCCGATGGTATGAATACTTCACAGCATACCCGCTGAAAGAAATTCACCTGAAGCGCTATGTGCATGATACGCGGCTGGACCGTGAAATGCATCCAGCACAGGCGGTCGGCATCTGGGCCTTTGCGGAAACTTTCCCTGAAATCTATTCCAATCAGGTTTACGCCTATCCATCAATGGATGCTGATGCGTTCGGACGTTTTGGCGTTCTGGGATTAATGGCACTAATGTTCGTGTATACCCTCATTCGCATCTCTGCAGCGTGGCTGCGGGACATTCATGCTTATACACATGGGGTTTATTACGCTATCACAATTGCACTATTAGCCTATACACCATCGAATGCAGGGATGCAGGCCATACTGGTGGCGCACGGGCTTGCGACAACCCTGATTGTTCTGTTCGGAATTCGGTATTTAAAAGAGCGCAGCATCTTTGCGCTGCTCAAACATCCTTAAACTTTCCGCATCACCATTATGTAAGCGTCGTATGACCAATATTTGCGCAGGAAAAGACCGTATTGCACCGCGTTCAGCGCCGAGCAAATTTTACGTATTCTCAGACTTGTGGTGCTGTTGAGATAAATCAGCGGCGGGCGGCGCAGCCGCAGAGCCAGAACTTCCGGGCTGCGCGGCAGTCCATCCCACATCGGGGAGAGATCGGCATCGCTTTCATCCCAGCGATGGGGAAAAATATTCAGGACTGCCACCGGCGGATAGGGGCGCACGTTTTCCGGGTGAATCCAGAAATGTTTCTGGCCGCAGAGAACGACCAGCGTCACCTTGCCGCCTTTTTTGCAGACACGGAACAGCTCGCGGACATACTGCACCGCCTGGCCGGGATTGAACACCTGCAGCACATGCGACGAATGAACGCCGTCAAACGTTTCATTTTGGTACGGCAATGACAACGCATCGCCGAGCCCTGCATTCAGGCCACGGGATTTGCAGAAAGCCACGTTGTCAGGATTGATGTCGACGCCTTCGACTTGGATGCCGGCGGCGCGGTCGCGGACCATGTCCATGAAGCGGCCCCCGCCACAGGCGACATCGAGAATTTTCGGGCAATCGCGCATATGGTCGATTGCGAACACATGCTCTTCGCCACGGCGGTCGTAGAAACGGTTCAGCAACAGACGGCCGGCACGCAGCAGGAAAGACCCCTGCGCGGTATTGCTTTTCAATACACCGGCTGTGTTTTCAGCGCCCATACCCGACCTCAAACCTTTTTTAAGAATATGCTTTTGTATACCCAGAACGCCCCGCAATGACAAGCGATGAACCGCGGCAATTAACTCTTAGAAAAGACTTGCTTTTGGGCCCCTGCCCGCCAAAATCCAACCTATGCTTGCCATTGTCGATTACGGTGCCGGAAATATCGGTTCGGTCATGAATATGTTGAAGCGGCTGTCCATTCCGGCCATCCGCGCGACAAGCCCCGACCAGCTTACATCCGCGAGCGGCATTATTCTGCCGGGTGTCGGCGCGTTCGATTACTGCATGAGCCGGTTCAATGCCTCTGGCCTGCGCGAGACTGCGGATGCGATTGTCGCCCAGGGCAGCAAGCCGCTGCTGGGCATCTGCGTGGGATTGCAGATGATGTTCCGGGGCAGCGAGGAAGGTCAGGAAAAAGGTTTGTCATGGATTGACGGCGATGTCGTGCGGTTCGACCCATCCAAAATGGATCAGGCGTTGAAAATTCCGCATATGGGGTGGAGTTTTGTCGATGCGCAGCCGCGCTTCACGCCGCTGGCCGGTATTGAAAAACCGCGTTTCTATTTCGTGCATTCCTATCATGCCGTTTGCGACGACAAGGCGGATGAAGCCGCAACGGCGCATTACGGTTATGATTTCACCTGCGGGATAGCGCGGGGCCAATTATACGGCGCGCAGTTTCACCCCGAGAAGAGCCATAAATACGGCATGGCCACTTTACGCAATTTCGCAAAAATGGCGGGTGCATGACCACTGCGCGCGTGATACCGATTTTGCTGCTGAAAGGTCGCGGCCTGTACAAGACCGAAAAATTCGATAAAGCCAAATATCTGGGCGACCCCATCAATATCCTGCGCATTTTCAATGACAAGGAAGTCGACGAGATCGCCCTGCTGGATATCGCTGCAACAACAGAAGGCAGAGGCCCTGATTTCGAGCAGATCGCGGATATCGTTTCAGAAAGCTTCATGCCCCTGGCTTACGGCGGCGGCGTCTCGACACTGGATCAGGCCATGCGGCTGTTCGCGCTGGGTGTCGAGAAGGTTGTTCTGAACACGCATGCGATCGACAACCCTGACCTGATCACGCAAATCTCAAATCAGGCAGGCGCGCAGGCGGTGGTGGTGGCTATCGACGCCAAAAAACCGCTGATCGGCGGCTGGCAGGTTTATGCGCAGGGCGGAAGCCGCAAGACGAATCTCAGCCCCCCCGAATGGGCAAAAACAGCCGTGGCCAAGGGTGCCGGCGAGATCATGATCACGGCCATCGGCCAGGAAGGGACGATGAAAGGTTATGATCTTGATCTGATTCAAGCTGTCACGGCGGCCGTGAATGTGCCGGTCATCGCCCATGGCGGGGCTGGTTCAATTACACATTTAAAACAGGCGCTTGGCGCCGGCGCCAGCGCCGTGGCGGCGGGCAGCCTGTTTGTTTACCAAGGGCCACACCGCGCGGTGCTGATCAGTTATCCCTCCCCGTCAGAACTGGCGGATTTGCAGGGGACCTCTGCCGGATATCCCTTGTAAGCGCCTATTTTTAAGGGTATCTCCTTACCTCCATGGAAACGATATTGCTGACTGGCGGTGCTGGATATATTGGCTCGCACGTCATTCTTGACCTGTTGGAAGCCGATAAAAAAGTTGTCGTTATCGATAACTTAAGCACCGGCCGCGCGTATCTCATTCCGCAGGGTGTCGATTTTTATCGCGGCGATTTTGCCGATACGCATATTCTGGACAAGATTTTTTCCGATCATGCCATCGACAGCGTGATGCATTTTGCAGGGCTGATCGATGCGAACGAGTCGATCAAGAAACCGGTTGAATACCGCTTTGAAAACACCGAGAAAACGAAAATTTTCCTGGAATACTGCGAAGCCAAGGGCGTGCAGAAATTTCTGTTTTCATCCAGCGCCGCCGTTTACGGCAATCCGCTCAACCCCAATGTCACCGAGGACACGCTGTGCGCGCCGCTTACGCCTTACGGGTCGTCCAAACTGATGGCCGAGAGCGTTATTCTGGACCTGGCCAACACCTCCAAAATGCGCTGCGGAATTTTGCGATATTTCAACGTGGTGGGCGCCGATCCGCAGGGCCGCGCCGGGCAGCCGAACGACCTGGCGAGCAACCTGTTTTCAACTTTATGCCGCGTCGTGCTGGGCCAGCAGCGGCAATTCATCGTTTACGGCACGGATTACGATACGCCGGATGGCAGCTGCATCCGTGATTTCATTCATGTCGCGGATCTGGCGCGCGCGCATCATTTGCTGCTGAAGCAATTGAAAAAAGAACAAGGACCGCTCGTGCTGAACTGCGGTTATGGGCATGGGCATTCCATTCTTGAAGTCGTGCGGGCCTGCGAAAAGGTGATCGGTAAACCTGTGCCGCATGTCATTGGCCCGCGCCGCGAAGGCGATATCGAACAAAGCGTCGCCAATGTCGACAAGCTGAATGCAACAATCCCGTGGCAGCCGCGTTTCGACAATCTGGAAGACATGATCACGTCGGCCTTGAAATGGGAACGCCGCAAAAGCGAGCTTCAGTCGTCGCTGACGAGCATCGCCTCGTAAACTTTTTTCAGCGCTGCGGCGCTGACCTGTACATCCATCGCCAGCGCTTCGGACCGCAAGTCTTCTTTCACCCGGCTGTCCAGCACCTCAACAACAGCGCGGCCCAATTCCAACGGGTTATCATCAGCCACCCTGCAGGATTGCGTGCGCCGGGCCACTTCGCCCAGATCGCTGATATCCGTGGAAACGAACGGCACGTTGCAAGCCAGAGCTTCTTTAATGCAATTGGGCCAGCCTTCGTGCGTAGACGTGCATAAAATCAAATCGCTGGCATTCACGTAGACAGGCATCAGATCGTGGTCGACATTCTCAGGCGCCAGCATTTTGACATCCGGATATTTCACGCGCACCACATTCAGGGAATCAAGAGCCAGCTTTTTACGCTTGATCGGACTGGTCTGTGACAGGGAGATGTATAAAATCTGCGGCATATCTGCCGGCAGGCCGAGCTGCGCGCGCGCTGCGGCGCGATCCATCGGCTGGAATTTCCGGGTGTCGATACCATCGGGAATAACGGTAGCATTGCGCCGATTAAGGATACGTTTCATATCATTCGACATGACGATGATGTGGTCATACATCGGCAAAGAAATCCGGGTCAGAAGGCGTGAAATCAAGAGGCGCGCCCTGAAAAAAATCGAGCCAACAGAGACTGGGTAAAGATCAGACCCACGAAGCGAAATCAGTTTCCGACCAGGCAGAAAAGCCGTCAAAAAACCACAAAGTGAGCCGTATTGCGCATGTGAGATGTCACAAGTTTTTGCCGAAGCTCTTAATTCGCGCAGTGTTTTGACAATGGTAGCAAGGTCGTTACGGATGCCACCGATGTAATAAGGCACAACTTCCACACCCATGTCTTTCAGCGGCTTTACAAACGGATCCATAAACACAGATGCGTTTTTGATATCGGGCGAGAATGTGTGGGGCCAAAGAACGCGCATCAGGCAGCGACCTCATGGTTTGGCCGATACCTGGCCCAGAGCCAGACCAGCAGCTGCATGCCGCCCAGGGCGATGGAGACAGGAATGATGTACATGAGCGCCTGCTTGATGCTGCCGGCCATCAACCCGCGGAAGAAGAGAATTAATAAATAATAGCCGGCGATGCGATAGAAAATATCCAGATGCATCGGCGTTTTGTAGCCCGCGAACGCATGCATGAACCCGCGCCATATCAGGCCCCAGAGGATGCCGAAAACCAAAAATTCGAGCGGCGAGAGCCAAAATCCAAAATTCGCAACCCCTTCGACCACGGGACTGTAGCCCAGCCCCATGCCGGGTTTCCAATTCGGGATCATACGCTGCGCAAATGTTTCGGAGGGATCCGCCGGACGATCAGGCCAAAGCGCGCGCGGCACAAAAATGGCGAAGCTTTTAATAATGTCGAGCCCGTAAGATACGGATTTATTTTCTGTCAGGGTCGTGGCTGCAACAATCATGGGTCCGGAAGAATCGAGCACGGTGAAGCTAATTTGCAGATCTTTCCAGTGCGCGAAAACCTCCGCAGGATTGCCGCCGTCCTGCTGCACAATATTGTAAACCGGCTTGAGGACGAACAGCATTATCAAAACACCCAGCAGCGCGCCGGCAATGGCGAGTTTATTGTTTCGTATCCAGTAAAAATAGAGATACCCCATGCCGATGACGGCAATCACGCCCTGGCTTTTTTCGTGAAACAAATAACTGAGCCAGATATTAGCAGCGAAAAGCAGGCCTGCACCCAGAATTGGCAGAAGCCTGTTGCGCGTCGCCAGCATGACCGCCAGCACGGCGTTGAGCAGCGCGATCAGCTGCAGCGCCAAATTGGGCACGGGCCGGTCATACTGTGTTGCGTATGAGGCCTCGTAGGACTGTGATGCATTGATCACATAGTCATGGAAAAATAACGCTATAAAAAGGATGAGAGACGCCCAGAACAGCCACAAAGCGGTTTCGAATATGCGCACACCGTCACCGGTATCAGGGACTGCGCGATCTGCCGAAAGACTTTTAAAGCCCGAGAACTTCAGGCCAAGCGCAAAAGCAAGAATGCCCGCCAAGCCAGCAGAGAACACACTGACATAAAAATCAGGGCCGACGGGGACGGTGAAATAGACCCCGCGCATCGGCAGGCTTTCTTGGCCGAGAAGAAAATGTTCCATGGGGATGGAGAGGAAATACACAAACGCGCCTAATGAAAAAACGAAGGTCGTGGAAAACAACCCCTCGTCGCGATAGCGCAGACGAACGGCGAAGACGCTTGCAAGAACGGCAAGCACGATCATCGAGACAAAAACGCTCATATCCGAAACCATTGAAATTGCAGAAAACCTTACACTCCAGCGGATTGGTCGTCAAACGCCCCACCCCCCTTTTAAAAAAGCCCGCTATCACGCATAAAGATATGATGAGCTTACCCCTTTCCCGCCCTTCCTACCGCGCCGATATCGATGGGCTGCGCGCTCTGGCTGTTATAGGGGTTATAATTTACCACGCGTTTCCATCGCTGTTACCTGGCGGATTTATCGGCGTTGATGTCTTTTTTGTTATTTCCGGTTTTCTAATCTCCACGCTCTTGTTCGAAGGCATGGATCGCGGCGGTTTTTCCATCATCGATTTTTATGAACGGCGAATCCGGCGCATTTTCCCTGCGCTGATCATGGTCATGACCGTTTCACTGGCCTTCGGCTGGTTTTCTTTGCTAGACGACGAATTTAAGCGTTTGGGTAAGCACGTTTTTGCAGGCGCTGCATTTTTATCGAATTTTGCATTATGGAAAGAGTCGGGATATTTTGACGTCGAAAGCCTGACCAAACCGATGATGCATTTATGGTCGCTAGGCGTAGAAGAACAGTTTTACGTAGTGTGGCCCCTATTCTTGCTTGCGGCGCAGCGATTCAAAACAAACTTCCTGAGCATTACAGCGATTCTGGTCACGATATCATTAATGTTGAATCTCGCACTTGTTTGGCAGTATCAAAGCGCTGCGTTTTATATGCCCTTCACGCGCTTTTGGGAACTTATGGCAGGCGGCATGCTGGCATATCTTACTACGTACAGACGCGATCTATTTCACTCATATCCAAAACAGCTTTTAAGTATCGCCGGGATTCTTTTAATCGCGGTCCCCATGGCGATCCCTATCAACGAATTGCATTTTCCTGGGTTCTGGGCAATTTTGCCTGTTGCAGGCGCAACTTGTCTTATTGCCTCAGGCCGCGAAGGCATCGTTAATCATTATGTGCTGTCCAGCCGCGCTGCAGTATGGATAGGTTTGATCAGTTATCCGCTGTATCTGTGGCATTGGCCTTTGTTATCGTTCCTGCGCATTGTGGAATCCGGCACTGCACCACCTCTTTACCGAGGATGCGCGATTCTCCTGGCATTTTTCTTAGCGTATGGGACTTATATGCTGATTGAGAAGCCGATCCGCCAAGGAAAGTTACGAAACGCAGTACCAATCCTGTTAGCCCTCATGATTGCCATAGGCCTCATGGGGTTACATATACGAAACAGCGACGGATTCCCAAAGCGTGCAATGCCCGTACCCCATGAGCAGCTAGCCTCTTTCGTGTGGGACCAAAGCCGTAATAAAAATTCCACCTGTACGGAAGCCTTTGCATTAAAGGATCCCTTGCTCGCGTATTGTTTGAGCACTGATATCGCCCAGGTGCCTACTGTTGCAGTAATCGGAGACAGCCACAGCAACCATACTTATTGGGCCCTAGATAAATATTATCACGGCAGCAACGATGTTATCGTCAATCTTGGCGGGCCTGGCGGTTGCCTGCCCATTTATGGCGGTGGAAAAATTACAGGAATCTGTGAATCTCTTATGGATGAAGTTCTAGACCTAGTTTTGCGCAATAATAGCATACGGGCCGTTTATCTTTCATCGCGCGCAGCCTACATATCAAATACCGACTTGTTCGAAGAGCTGTTGTCACAAACGTTGCAGCGTTTTTCTGCAGCCGGCAAAGAAGTCGTAATCGTACTGGATGTGCCGGAAATGGCTTTCGATCCTAAAATCTGTATGGACACGCGCCGGTTTAAAATTTCCACTCCAGATCCTCTGGGCATCTGTAAAATAGAGCGCCAAAAGATCGATGAAGATCAGAAAAAATATCGCGACGCCGTGTTGGCAGCCGCAAAGCCATATAAAAATATCCGGTTGCTGGATCTTCCAGACCTGATGTGCGATGCTGATTATTGCTGGGGAAAGAAAAACGGAAAAATTCTATATCGCGACAGCAACCATCTATCCGTCTGGGGTGTCAAGTATCTTAGTAAAAAAATCCAACTAATTCCGCCGCAGCAGTTGCCCTAGGAAGAACCCCATATCTTTGCGCAAAAAGAGCCATGCCAGCAGGCCGTAGCTTGAAAAGACGGCAGCGATGTTCATGACTCTTTGCCAGTATTCCTCACCCTCCAACGCCATAGGTACGAAGACGGCCAGTGCCGCCGTAACACAGCTCAGCTCGATGCCGATCAGCAGCAGGCGCTTCAGATTGAAGCCACAGATATGGAAGGCAATGGCCAGCCATATGCCCGCATAGACCAGCATCGCTGCAGACCAGGCGATAATCATCACATCGGGATTGCGGGTCAGGGAATGCGCGAGCAGGAAGGCAATCAGCGCGCCTGCGTTGAGGGCAGCCCCCAGAATAAGATGCAGTTTCTGACGGTCGAGGATATCGAAGATTTTCTCAAACCACATGGTCAGCGCCATACCGAACAACGCCATAGTCAGATAGGCCGCATATTCTCCCGCCTGCCCCCACTGGTCGCCGAAAACGTAGATGAAAACTGACGGACCAAAGGCGATGATGAAAACCAGCGCTGGCAGATAAATCCAACCCAAAATGCGCACGATAGCCATTAACTGACCTTCAAGCTCATAAATGGCCGCTTTTGATTTCGAAAGGCTTGGCATGATTGCCTGGGCCAGAGCGCTGCCGATCAGCAGCATAGGTGCGTAAAGCGCGCGATAAGCGAGGTTAAAAGACCCAACGACAGGCAATGAATAAAGAATGCCCAAGATAACCACGACGGCTTGGTTGGCGAAGCTGACGATCAAGGCACGCGGGATGCTGAGCATGGGAAAGCCACGCTCGCGTCTGGCAAGAGAACGCATGTCGCGCAGAAGGGTTTTGACGTACCCTCCCAGTTGCGCTGCCAGCGGCCGCCATAAAAAAGCGGTGCACCATGCAGCCGTCACAAGATAAGCGATCACCGTGCCAAGGATGAGACCATTGCCCGCCTTTGTGGTGTCGCGCAGCAAAAATTGAAATATAAGCGTGAAAAAGGGGATACTGATACGGGTTGCCATCAGCCACGGGTATTTCTGCGTCCGGATGCCCCATGCCATGCCCGTGTTAAACAAGCCGTAGCAGATAATGTAAGGCAGGAAATAAAGACTGAAGCTTGCCATTTGGTCCGGTACCCAGCCAAAGCCGCCTGCAATCAACAGCTCGAGCACGATCACGAACATGAGGGCCATTACGACCGATACGCCGATGCCCAGAAGAGCAAGCCGCGCGGCATCGCGGTCATCATCGACGATGATGAGAGCGAGATCGTAGTGAAGCCCGCCCAGGAACTGGACGCCAAAACCGATTCCCAGAAACAAAGCCCAGAGACCGACCGAACCGGGATCATAGATGCGGGCGAGAAACAGCAAACCAGCCAGATTGATGACTTGGCTGATGACATTGCCCATCATTAGGTAAAACGTGCCCACCATCACCTTGCGGTGGTCAAAAGCGCTGATTTCGGGCGATTTCTGGGGCAAAGTCTTGTCTTTCCAAGCGGTATGTGCTGTTTAACAGGCTGTCCCAGAGTTCACAATACAGAAGTGCCAATGCTTATGAACGCGCCCCCGCAGATCTGCAATTTTTGCATCATGGATACGACGGATCCGGATATCCGGTTTCATGGCGACCAGGGATGCAACCACTGCATCCATGCGCGCGACCGTCTGGCGCATGACCGCTTCCCCGGCGCGGATGGGGAACGCCGCCTGCAGGCGATTGTCGAGCACATCAAGAAGGAAGGCGCCGGCAAACGGTATGACTGCATTGTCGGATTGTCAGGCGGCGTAGACAGCTCGTATGTGATTTATCGCGCGATCCAGCTTGGCCTTCGCCCGCTGGCCGTGCATGTCGATAATAGCTGGAATTCGGAACTGGCGGTCAACAACATCCAGCAGATCATCCGCACGCTGGGCGTTGACCTTGTTACCATTGTCATCGACTGGGAAGAAGTGCGGGAATTACAGCGCGCGTGTTTTGCTGCACCGATTGTCGATATCGAGATTATTTCCGACCATGCGATTTTTGCGGGCGTTTACAGGACAGCCGCCGAACACGGCATCAAGTTCATCTTATCGGGCACGAATGTGGCGACGGAATCGATTTTGCCGGATGCCTGGGCTTACGATAAGCGCGACAAAAAGCATGTTATGGGCGTTTACAGGAAGTATGGATCGGGCAAGAAGCTGGTGACCTACCCGTCGCTCGGCCCCTTGAAGTTTTTGTATTACACGCTGATCAAAGGCATCAAGTTTGTGCCTATTCTGAACTACGGCGATTACAACAAGGCGCAGACGATCGACACGCTGAAAGAAAAATTCGGCTGGCGCCCTTATCCCAACAAGCATGGCGAGTCGACGTTCACCCGGTTTTTCCAGGATTATTACCTGCCGGCCAAATTCGGCTTCGATAAGCGCAAAGCGCATTTATCGAGCATCATCTGTTCAAACGGCATTACGCGGGAAGCGGCGCTAGCCGAAATGAACAAGCCCTTGTTCCGCCCGGACGACCTGGCGGTTGAGAAGGATTTCGTTCTGAAAAAGCTGGGCTATAATGATGCTCAGTGGCAGGCGATCATGGACAAGCCGGCCATCGCCCATAGCGATTTACCAAATAATGCATGGATGTTTGATCACAAGAAGAACCCCGTGACACGCGCCTTGCGCAAATTCGCCAAATTCGAAAGCGAGGACATCTGATGCGCATCTGGGTTTTCAATCATTACGCCTCGACCCCGGACCAGCCGACCACGGGGGCATATTTCCTGCTGAAAGCTTTGGCCGACCGCGGCGTTAAGGTCACGGTATTCGCATCGGGTTTCAATTATTATCGCCGCAAGGAAATCCGCCTCGAGGGCAATTTCTTCACGCGCGCGGAACATGATGGCAATCTGACCTTCCAGTGGATCCGCACCACGCCGACATCGGGCCGGGCGCTGTCGCGCATGGTCAACATGCTGTCTTACACATTCGTGGCGCTTTGCGTGGCGCTGTTCAAAAAAGATAAACCGGACATTGTGATCGGCGTGTGCCCGCACCCGTTCGCGGGATTTGCCGCATGGCTGACATCGGCCATCAAACGAGCGCGCTTCATGTATGAAATCCGCGATATCTGGCCGGAATCCCTGACAGAGGGCAAAATCATTTCGCCAACCGGATTTATCGCCAAAGCGCTTTGGGCGCTGCAGAACTTTTTGTACCGCAAAGCCGAACGCATACTAAGCGTGCTGCCGGCGCTTGATACCTATATGAGGGAAGTGGGCATCGATACGAACAAGTTCGTGTGGATTCCCAACGGGGTTTTGATCAACCCGGCGGAACTGCCGGTGCCCAAGGCTGATAACGCGCAGGATTTCGTTGCGCTTTATATCGGCGGGCATTCGAAATATCACGCGCTGGACGATTTACTGGATGCGGCGCTTATTTTGCAAAATGGCGGCCACAGCGATATCCGCATTGTGCTGATCGGCGATGGATCGGAGAAACCGCGGCTGATCGAGCGCGCGCAAAGCATGGGCCTGAAAAACGTCGAGTTCCGCGATGCGGTGCCGCGCACGCAAATTCCGAGCGTGGTCGGCGAAGCATCGTGCTTTGTCATCACGTCGCGGTCGATGCCGATCCACCGATACGGCATTTCACCCAACAAATTGTGCGATGCGATGCTGGCGGGCAAACCGATCATCATGGCCCTGCCCGCGGCCAATGATCTGGTGACGCAGACCGGCGCCGGTTTTTCCATCGCCCCGCAGCAACCTGTATTGCTGGCTGAATCCATTCTGAAGATGAAGGCGCTATCGCCGGAAGAGCGCCTGGAAATGGGCCGTAAAGGCCAGCAATATGCGCTGCAAAATTTCGATGCGGGCAACCTCGCTGAACGTTTTTTACAATCCGTTCAATCAGCCGCGTGATGTGACGATATCATCCGCGCCCGGTGGCGGCGTGGGAACCAGCGGTTCCTTGCGGGACGCGACGCGGATCAGATCGGCATCAGCCCCCATGTTTTCCAGCAGCCAGACGACGCCTTTCAGCGCCTTGTCGCGCGAGACAATGGCAACAGCCGTAAGGGCGATCAGCATCATATCGACGTAAAACGAGCGGTTTTCGATATAATACAGGCCAAGACGGCTTTTCCACGGGCGAACGAGCTGGTTGTAGGCGATGTTCGGGTCGCCGTGGCTGGCCATGATGTCACCAAGGTCGGAGAACACAATCGATGAAAAATCGGTGATACCGGGGCGCACATCGAGAAGACGCATTTCCACCGGGGTGTAGAGCGCCACTTCGCGGTCGATCTGCGGGCGCGGGCCTACGAAACTCATATCGCCCATCACAATATTCCAGAGCTGGGTCAGCTCATCCAGCTTATAGCGGCGCATTGTCGCGCCGATTTTGGTGATGCGGTTATCGTTGGCAGAGGTGGTATCCATCTTGTTTTTATCGGCACCGACCACCATGGACCGCATTTTATGCATGCGGAATGGCCTGTTTCCCCTGCCTGCCCGGTATGGGGAATAGAGCGGCCAGTGACCATCGCGGGCGATGAGCAGCAGGCAAATGATGATGACCGGGGAAAAGATGATCAGCGCCGCTGTGGCGGCGATACAATCAAACAGGCGTTTCATGCGGCGGCGTCCTGTTGCAGAAAGGGTCCGGAAGCGACATTGAGCGCGCGCACGGCATCGGCAGGCAATTGCCAGCCGAAAGCGGCGGCGTTGTCGCGCAGATGCTGCGGTGTTTTTATGCCCGCCAGGGTGATGCCGCCCATGGCATCGAGGATCCAGCGCAAGGCAACCTGGCTCATGGGTTTTTCAAGCTTCTCCGATACTTCGCGCAAGGCGGCGAGCAAAGGTTCATAACGGTCCCAAAGGCGGTCGGCGAAAAGCGACGTGTCGCGGGCGCGGATATCGCCCTGCGAAAATTTATGACCGCGGGCGTATTTGCCGCTGAGCAGACCCTGCGCAAGCGAGCCCCATGACAGGAACGTGAGGCCAAGATCTTTTTGCATGTAGCGGATGGATTTTTCATGCTGGCGATTGACGAGGCTGTATTCGAAGGAAAACGTCGACAAACCGGCGGGCAGATCGCCGCGCTTCCAGCCCATCAGCGCGGCGTTGCAGATGCCGTAGGATTTGATGAGTTTTTTATCGCGCAGATCTTCGAGCGTGTCGAAGACGGTACGGATATTGGTTTTTTCATCCGGCCAGTGCAGCTGGTACAGCTCAATGCAGTCGCGGTTCAGGCGCTTGCGGCTTAATTCAACGGCTTCGCGGATATAGCTGTCCGAATTATCGTAGAAACGCTTACCTTCAACGAAGCGCACGCCAAACTTGGTGGCCACGATCGCGTCTTTGCCTTTCGGATGGCTATTGAGAATATTGCCGAGCGCCGTTTCGGAATGGCCGAGGCCATACACGTCGGCCGTGTCGAAGAAATTCACCCCAGTATCCAGCGCATCGCGCACCGCAGTCTCCAATGCCTGCGCGTCCAGGTCCTGCCAGCCATGACCGCCCAGCTGCCAGCAGCCAAAACCCAGGCGCGATGCCTGCGATCCGTCGGTGCCCAGACCAATCATTTCAGGAAACATCAGACCCCCTTGTGCGCACGACACGCGCGGGTGCGCCCACAGAGACGGTATTGGCGGGCAGTTCGCCTTTCACCACGGCATTGGCGCCGATGACGCAGCCATTGTTGATGACGGCGCCGGGCAGCACGCAGACGCCGCGCGCGATCCAGACATTGTTGCCAATGGTAATCGGCCGCGATTCCATCTTCTGATTTTTGATGGGCGTGCGCATATCGCTGAAGCCATGGCCTGCATCGCGGATGGAGACATACTCGCCGATGAGCACATCGTCGCCGATTGTGACGGATGTATTGCCGCCGATGAACACACCGATATTGATGCTGGCGCGGTGGCCGATCTCGAGCGTCATGCCGGGTGGAATATCGAAGATGCCGTTCGGGCCGATATACACATCGTCCCCGATGGTGATGCCGGGGTGCATGGCGTAGCGGAAACGGACGCCCCCCTCAACGCGCAAACGGGCCCCGACCTTTGCGCCGGAAAGGCGCAAAAGAGCGGTAAACAGCCATCCGCGGGCGAAATAAAGCAGCTTTTGAATATTGTGCATTTTCAGTATTTTGCTTAAAGTCCAAGCGTATTTTAAGAAGGGCATCATAGACATGACCGCCAAAGCCGCCAAGCCGCAAAAGGCGACCGCACCCGCCACCGATTTTTATGTTCCGTACGAGTCCCGCCTCACGGAACTGGGGGACCTGGCCAAGCCGGACCAATTCCGCGCGGCCATCAATATCGGAACAATGCCGACGGACGCACTGGTCGGCAAATTGCGCGACATGATGCTGATCCGGATCGCCGAAGAAGAAATCGCAGAAATGGCGAAGAACGGCGAAGCAAAATGCCCGACGCACCTGGCGATCGGCCAGGAAGCGGCGTCGGTGGGCATTGCCGCGCATCTGCGCCCGGGCGACCGCGCATTTGGCTGCCACCGATCACACAGCCATTATCTGGCGATGGGGGGTTCAGTCGACGGGCTGCTGGCCGAGATCATGGGCAAAGCCACCGGCTGTTCCGGAGGCTTTGGCGGGTCGATGCATATTTTTGCCAAAGAGGTCGGTTTCCACGGATCGGTGCCGATTGTCGGCGGGACGATCCCGCTGGCGGTTGGCGCGGCGCTGGCTGCGAAAATGGACGGCGTGAAGCCGGAAGGCGGCTATGACGTGGGTGTTGCCTATTTCGGCGACGGGGCGTGCGAAGAAGGCGTGTTTCATGAATCACTGAACATGGCCTCGACCTTCAAACTGCCGATGGTGTTTGTGGTCGAGAACAACCTGTTTTCATCGCATCTGGATATTCACCTGCGCCAGCCCTCGGACCGCATTGCGCGTTTTGCCGAAGCGGCGAAGATGAATAATGTCACTGTCGACGGCAACGATGTGGTTGCGATGATGGAAAAAGCCGGCCCTTTGATTGAAGCGGCGCGCAACGGCGAAGGCCCGTGTTTAATCGAAGCGATCACCTATCGCTGGCGCGGTCATGTGGGCCCGAATGAAGACATTGATGTCGGCGTGCGCCGCTCGATGGTTGAAGTGGAACAATGGAAAGGCCGCGACCCGGTCGAACGCCTGCTGCAGGCCCTGGAAACCCGCGGCTATACGCGCGGGCAATTCCAGTCGATGTGCGGTGAAATCAAGGATCAGCTGGCCAAAGCGCGCACGGCCGCCAAGGCAGCGCCCTGGCCCAGCAATGAATCTCTTACGGACATCGTTTACGCCAAGCCGAACAAGCCCGCACCCAAACAGGTATCGGGCCCAACCAGCAGGCTGAATTACGGCACCGCCATCCGGGCTGCGCATGAATACCTGCTGGAAAACCACCAGGATGTTTTTGTGATCGGCCAGGGCGTGTGGAGTCCCTGGTATGTCGGCAATTCGATGACCGATCTGGACAAGCAATTCGGCCGTGGGCGCGTGATCGATTCCCCGGTTTCGGAAGCGGCCTGCACGGGCGCCGCCACCGGCGCCTCGCTTTGCGGTTACCGCCCGATTGTCATTCACCCGCGCATCGATTTCATGATTTTAGCCTGCGATGCCATCGTCAACCAGGCGGCCAAATGGGCGCATATGCTGGGCGGCAAGGAACGGCCCAATGTTACCATCCGCGGCATTGTGAACCGCGGCGGTGAACAGGGCGCACAGCACAGCCAGGCCCTGCATTCGTGGTTCGCGCATGTGCCGGGTTTGCGCGTGGTCATGCCGGCGACGGTGGCGGATGCGCGGGACCTGTTCATTGCTTCGGTGTTAAGCGACGACCCGGTTCTGTTTATCGACGACCGCTGGTGCTATGCGCAGGAAGACGACTTGCCACCTGCGGTGGATGTCGATCTTGCATCGATCAAACCGGCCGTGCGCCGCGAAGGCAAAGACGTGACCCTGGTCGCCGCATCGTATTCGGTGCTTCTGGCGCTGGAAGCTGCCAAGAAACTGGCAGCGCAGGGCATTGAAGCGGAGGTCATTGATTTGCGCGTGGTGAACCCCATTGACCATGACGCATCGGTCAAATCGGTTCAGAAAACCGGACGGCTTGTCGCCATTGATGGCGGGTGGAGTAATTGCGGCCTCGCGGGCGAGATTATCGCCGGCGTGTCGGAACGCGTTGCGCCCGGTGTTTTCAAAGCGATGCCGCAGCGTGTGACCATTGTTGATGCGCCAGCACCGACCAGCAAGCCGCTTGAGGATATTTACTATCCATCCGTCGATCAGATTGTCGCGCGTGTCTCAGCGCTCTGCAGATGATCAGGACTTCCGAATTTAAATGGCTGCTGGTCGCGCTTGGCGCTATTGCGGTTCTGACTCCGGCCATAACGTGCGTTGCGCCGCGCGTGATGGGCACTTTTTTCATAGCGTTCGGGCTGCTGGGCATGATCGCGGATTGCGCATCCAAGAAACGCTGGCCTGATTTTGACTGGAAACTGACGCTGTTTACCTGCGCATTGCTTGGGTGGGGGGCGGTCAGCATTTTCTGGTCCATCGCGCCCGAGGATACGACGGGCAAGCTGGGGCAGCTTGGCGCCATCTTCATCACGCTGGCATTCCTGAAAGAGCGCATCGACCATTTCACCGAGAACGACCTGCAATTTCTGGGCAAAATGCTGCTGATCGGCGCAGGCGCGGGTGCGATCGTTTATTATTTCGAGTGGTTTTCCGGTTTCTTTCTTTACGATTATTTCCATCCAGATAATGGCGACGTCATCGACAACAAGCAGAACAAGGCGATTGTGATGCTGGGATTCTGGGCGGCGGTTGCTTTTCCTTTCGTTGCCAGCCTTAAAAACAAGGCATTATATGCGGTATATGCCGTGCTGATCGCTGCGATCGCATGGGCCACATTCCAATCCCCCAGCAGCAGCGCCATACGTATTCTGCAGATCCTGCCCTTTTTTATCGTGGTGGTGACATTTGTGCCGTGGCGCCGCGCGGTTGTCAGCGCGATGGTCATCGGGGCGATGATTTTGTCATTCGCGATGCTGCCCGCATCGCGGGCGGTGGCGATCCATACGGACTGGTATAGCAGCCCGAGCCTGCCATCATCGATCAAGGCGCGGCTGGAAATGTGGGACCAGGCTTCGCGCCGCATTCTCGAACGCCCGGTTCTGGGCTGGGGGCTTGATTCATCACCGCATCTGCCGAACCGCGGTGAATTGCTGGTTTCCGAAGATGATAACGATCCTTGGGCGCCCCCCCGCCCCATCGCCCATCTGCATCCTCATAATGCGCCTTTGCAGATCTGGTTCGAACTGGGGCTGCCGGGCATGGCGTTGATCGCAGCGATGCTGGGCATTACCGGATACGGCATTTTACGCGCACGCAGGCGCGTGGCTTACGTGTTTGGCGTCACGATGTTCGCGTATATGTTCCTGATGACCCTGTCGATCTGGGGCATCTGGCAGACATGGTTTATCGCCATGCTGTGCTTTACAGGGTTAATGGCGAATGCAGGCGTCAGGCGCCTTGAGGATCAGGCGTAAGGCCTGCACCACCGCGCGGCACCGATGATTTGGGGGTCGCTTTCGCGGCCTCGCCATCGTCTTCGTCCTTGCGAATGATGGTCTCGCCACGCAACAGGGCCTTGATCTCATCACCGGATAGCATCTCGTATTCCAGCAGGGCTTTAGCGACCTTGTGCAGTTCGTCGATGTTGTCGGTGAGGAGTTTTTTAGCCTTGTCGTAGCCGGCCTGAACCAGCGCCTTGATTTCGGCATCGATCAGGTTGGCGGTGTTTTCCGACATGTTTTTCGATTGCGTGACGGAGTGACCCAGGAAAACTTCTTCCTGATTGGCGCCGTAGTGGATCATGCCGAGCTTGTCGGACATGCCCCATTCGGTGACCATGCGGCGTGCCATATCGGTCGCCATGCGGATATCGCCGGAGGCGCCGGTGGTGACTTTATCGTCGCCGAAGATGATTTCCTCGGCCACACGGCCGCCCATGGCGACAGCCAGGTCAGCGTGCAGCTTATCGCGCTTGAGGGAGAGGCGATCGCCTTCCGGCAGGCGCATGACCATGCCCAGCGCACGGCCGCGCGGGACAATGGTGGCCTTGTGGATCGGGTCGGACTGCGGCTCATGAAGCGCGACGACAGCGTGGCCGGCCTCGTGATACGCGGTCAGTTTCTTTTCTTCTTCCGACATGACCATGGACCGGCGTTCAGCGCCCATCATGACCTTGTCTTTAGCGTCTTCGAATTCTTCCTGGCCGACGACACGCTTGTTACGGCGGGCGGCGAGCAAGGCTGCTTCGTTGACGAGGTTCGCCAGATCGGCGCCGGAAAAGCCGGGCGTGCCGCGCGCGATGACGGTCAGGTCAACGTTACGGGCCAGCGGCACGTTGCGGACGTGAACTTTCAAAATTTTCTCACGGCCCTTCACATCCGGGTTGGGGATCACGACCTGGCGGTCGAAACGACCCGGGCGCAGCAGAGCAGGATCAAGCACATCGGGGCGGTTGGTGGCGGCGATGATGATGACGCCGTCGGTGCCTTCGAAACCATCCATCTCGACCAGTAGCTGGTTGAGGGTTTGTTCGCGTTCGTCGTTGCCGCCGCCGAGACCGGCGCCACGGTGACGGCCGACTGCGTCGATCTCGTCGATGAAGATGATGCAGGGGGCGTTTTTCTTGCCCTGTTCGAACATGTCGCGGACGCGGCTAGCGCCTACGCCGACGAACATTTCAACGAAATCGGAACCTGAGATAGAAAAGAACGGTACGCCGGCTTCGCCTGCAACCGCGCGGGCGACCAGCGTTTTACCGGTGCCCGGGGGGCCGACCAGCAAGGCGCCGCGCGGAATTTTACCGCCGAGGCGCTGGAATTTTTTGGGATCTTTCAGGAATTCGACGACTTCGGCGAGTTCTTCCTTGGCTTCTTCAATGCCGGCGACGTCTTCAAAGGTGACGCGCTTGGTTTCCTCGTTGAGCATCTTGGCGCGGGATTTTCCGAAGCCCATTACGCCGCCACCGTTGCGGCCCTGCATCTGACGCATGAAGAAGACCCATACCCCGATGAGCAGCAGCATGGGGAACCAGGAGAGCAATACGGAGAGCGGTGAAATCTGATCGGGGTCGGGGCGCTGCGCCGAGATTTTCACATTCGTGCCCTGCAGACGTTCGACGACGTTTTCATTCTCCGGCAGCATGGTGGTGAAGACCGCGCCGTTCGCAAGCTTGCCCTGCAGGTCCTGACCCTTGACCACGACTTCGGTGATGTCGCCGGAACGCGCCTGGCCGATGAAGTCAGAGTATGGCAGTTGCGTTGCGCCATTGGCGCCGTCGCCGAGGCCCGCATTCTTGTTCTGAACGAAGCTTGAATAGACAAAACCCAGAAGCAGGATGATGCCCAGCCACGCCAGAATATTGCGTCCGAAAGGATTGTTCACGAGTGATACCCCGATGTAAGTGCGTAAGATTTAATTATAAACCATTAGCCTGAAGAGGCAAGGATTTCCCTACATTTTGGCGGGATTCCGCCATTACGGACAAGGTCGCCTTTTTAGGGTTCACGCGCACGACGCAACCGCCCAGGGTCATAGCGTTGGGTGAGGATGCATCGAGCAACGCCGTGCACAAATTCTCGACCCGGTCATAACGCGCCCCGTAGTCGGATTCGGGGCCCAGAGAATCGATGCAGGTGCGCAGGACGCGCACGGCCAGCTCGAATGGCTCGGCCCGCAGATGGTTTAAATCGAGCGTCCATGCGTCATCGTTTTTTTCGATCAGCGCTTTTTGCAGCAGACGGTCCGATAAAACGCGCAGCGCATCGGATGCGCGTTCCATGCGCCGCGCGGTGGTGGCGATACGCCTGGCGTCCAGCCCTTCGTTATGCAAGGCGGCCCGCAAGCGGTTGCGCGTGTATTTGGGGCTGTCATTCGTTGGATCTTCCACCCAGGGAATATCGTGATCGCGGCACCAGGCGACCAGATCGTCGTGGCCCGCGGTGGCGAGCAATGGCCGCCACAGGGTCAACGCATCGTCGTAAGGCTGCATCGCGCGCATGGAGGCGAGACCATCGACGCCCGAGCCGCGCGTCAGGCGCATGAAAAATGTTTCAACTTGATCGTCGCGGTGATGAGCGATCGCCAGATGCGTGATGCCGTGATCGCGGCAGTATTGCGACATCAGCGCGTAACGCGCGTCGCGGGCGGATTGCTGAATGCCGTGATCAGGCTTGGCGCCGTGCCATTTGAGGATGGAATGCGTGATATTGGGCAAGCCGGCAAGCCAGCCCGAGACCTGCAAAGCCTCGGAAGCGCTTTCGGGACGCAAGCCATGGTCGACCGTCAACGCATGCACATCCGCATGCACAGAGGCAAGCATATGGGCGAGCGCCATGGAATCAGCGCCGCCGGAGACAGCGACCGCAAGGCGCGGAAAATTTTCAGGCAGTGTAATTAAACTTTGCATCCAAGGCGGATTCCCTCTTCGGAACCACGGCGCAGAACAGATTGCGGGCCGGAGGGGAAGCGTTTGTTCAGCTCACCCAGCGTGAGGCACGCATCGTCCTTTTTGTTCATCTTCTCGAGCGTGAGCGCGAGTTTGAGCAATGCATCCGGCGCTTTTTGACCCTGCGGGTGTTCCTGGAATGCCTTGGCAAAGGTTTTGGCAGCCAGCGAATATTGCGTCTGCGCGAAATAGGTTTCGCCCAGCCAGTATTGCGCGTTCGCAGCGAGCGGGTGGGTCGGATAGGTTTTCAGAAATTCAGTGAAGGCGCGTTGCGCATCGGAATAATTCGTCTGCTGCAGATAGGCGAAAGCCTGGTCGTAGGCCTGCGCCGCGCTTTGCGCGCCGCCGGAGGGCACGCCGCGGCCGGAGGTGACCGAACCATCCGGATTGGTGGTTGTTGTTTCGTTGATCTGACCCAGTTGCGGGGTGGCGGCGGGTTTGAATGCGCCGTTCGCGTCATCCAGCGTGCCGCTGATCTGACCCGATGCATCACCACCGCTAGCGGGCGAGGCATTTTGCATGGTTTCGTTTTGTAGTGTGCCATTTTGCATGGGCGTCGGCGTGGGCGGCGTTGCCGAAGACGACGATGCGCCGACAGCGGGGCCGGTGTAGGCGCCGCTTTCATTGTAGTTGCCCTGCGGCTGCGCAGTTTCGGCGCCCGTGATGGTGCCGGACATTTTCGCTTCCAGCGCCTGAATGCGCATTTCGGAATCGGCTTTGTATTTATCAAAGCTTTGCTGCAGCTGTCGGATCTGGAAGTCGCGCTGCTCAAGCTGGTTGGTCATTTCGCGGATCTGCGCTTCCATCGCGGCCGCCTTGGTCATGTCGCCGGGAATGGCGGTAGGCGCGGACGGATAGGATGTGGTGCCGGTGGCAGGAATGCCGGGCGCTTCGTACTGCAGACCCTGTGCAGAAGCGTTGCCAGAAAGCATGAACCCTGCCGCGAACGGCAGGGTTGCATACATCAGAAAGGTCAGACCTTTCCGCATCGATTAGTTCACGCGGGTAACGGAACGGCGGTTCTGAGCCCAGGATTGCGCATCCGAGCCCGTCACTTCCGGACGTTCTTTACCGAAGGAAATCGTCTGCACGCGGGAGGACGAAACACCCAGGCTGACGAGGTAATCGCGCACAGCGTTGGCGCGGCGGTCGCCGAGCGCCAGGTTGTATTCGCGGGTACCGCGTTCGTCAGCATGGCCTTCGACCGTGATGCTGGTGTTCGGGTACTGGTTCAGCCATTGCGCCTGCAGCTGCAGTTGCTGCAATGCTTCCGGAGTCAGGTCGTAGCGGTCGTAACCGAAGTAAACGCGGTCGCCGACGTTGACGGTGAGATCTTCCTGCGAGCCGGCGATAACGTTGCCCTGAACGCCGCCCATCATCGAGCCGTCGCCCAGCATGCCTTCGCCCTGGCCCTGAACGGTGCCCTGGCCTTCGACGACGCTGTCAGCGTAAGGCTGTTCTTCCTTGCCAGTCGAGCAGGAAGCCAGCGCGAGCGTGGACAGAGCCAGCACAGTGAGGAATTTGAAACGGAAATCGGTACGCATCGCGCTTTCTCCAGTTAAATAAGTGTTCGTTTTAGATGCCAACAACATGGATCATGCACCCGAGCCAATCAAGGGGCATTGGTAATTTATCCATGAATAGGTTGGGGATAGAATGTGAAGAAGTTGTGGCGCGTTTAAGTTAATTCAGAGATGCGCGAATTTGCTGAATCAGGATCGTCGCATCCTGTTTGTCTTTGGGGTTGGAAACCTTGGAAATATACCGTTCCAGGGCTTCGATCGCGGCGACGGGGCGTTCCAGACGGGACAATAAAACACCGGCATCAAGATCGAGGCGGTGCTCATCGGGCGCCACACGTTTCATAAGATCGATCGTGGCGAGCGCGGCCTGGTAATCTTCCGATTCGACCTGGCGCAATTTTATGTTGTTCTGCAGCCGGACCAGCGTGTCGCGATTCGTGGCCGGTTCATAATATGTGGCGGATAATTCCGCCTTGGGTCCCATCGTGGTTTTCAGGATTTCGCGAAGGTCGGGCGCATCGAGGATGATGCAGCCCTGGAACGGGTCGATGATCTGTCGTTTGCCCCCTTCTTCCATGCGGATAACAAAATGGGCGGGAAAATTGACTCCCATGACCGGCCAGCCTAGATCGCGGCCGATGGTGACGCAGAGAATCGATAATGCAATGGGCAGACCGAGGCGCCGGTCGATGACGCGGATCATGTCAGCGTTCTGGAGATCGTTGTAGCGGAAGTCATCGCCGATATAGCCATGGCGGCGGGTGAAGCTTTCGGCCAGCGCGTGGATTTTCGCGGCCAGATCGTCAGGCGCTTTTTGAATGTATTCCGCATGTATAGCCTTAGTATCTTCAGCTAACTTAATGCGATGATTGCGATATTTGTCGAGGACGATGCCAGGATGATTTTGCGCGGAGAGCGCCAGCGCGGCTTCGAACAGGTCGATCTGTTCATCCGGCAGCTGGCCCGCCTGGTCAAGGTAATCGAGGGCCTCATCAATGGTGAGGAAGCCCGCCTGCATCAGAAGCCCTGGTCAACAATGGGCGCGGGACGGCCCGGTGTTCCGCCCATTGCGCCCTGCGGCGGCGGGTTCGGAATGGCGGTGCCATAGGGGTAAGCGGGCTGAACCGGCGTGACAGGCGCATTGTGGCTGGTGCCCAGCGGCACGGAATCGACCGCGCCCGGCTGGACCGGTGCGCCGCTTTGGATACCCTGGGCGGGCATCTGCGGCGGGATGACCTGATTCATCGGCGTGCCGGAGAGCTTCACGTAGGACACCACCTGTTTGACGTAAGGCACTGATCTTGCGTGAGTCATGACCTTGTTCAGTTCCGTCTGATTCTGAGCGATCCCCATGAGGTAGACCACCGACTGAACCGTATCAATGGTGTAGTTCACACCCTGAATATCCTTGTCGAAGAGGATCGCGGCGCGCAGGCGGCCCGAGATCCAGTTATCGCGGGCCCAGCCCTTGATGCCTTCGGATTTGTCGACCTTGATTTCGTTGATGACCTGACGCACGCCGTCAGCCTGCCAGGCGAGACGCACGGCTTCGACGCGGTGTTCGGGTTTCTGCACCACGCCGGTGATGAGGACACGACCCTGATCGACGGTCAGGTTCAGCTTGTTGAACATATCGAAGGAATGCTTGAGCCAGAGGTCGTTGATCTTGGCGGAGATGCGCGCATCTTCAAGGCTGGCCTTGATGCCGCCTTCGCGGGCGGCGGCGGTGCCAGCGGCTGTGCCGACGGCGAGACCTGCGCCGACCGGGGTGCAGGCATTCAGCGCCAGGACGGAGACGACAGCAAGAAGGAGAAGATGTTTCGACATTGAGATACCTCTAGAACGCATTTGGAATATGCCGAATCCGAGCGTAAGGGGCGAGAGCCACGACGTCAAAGCGCAAAGTCCATTTATCCGCAAAATGGGGTTGGGATTTGAGCCACCACTCAGCCGCGCGGCGGACGCGGGCCACATTGTCAGGGCTGATGCAGGCGCTTGAGTCATCCAGCGTGGCGCGGCGCTTGACCTCGATAAACGCGATGGTGTGGCCGCGGCGGGCGATCAGGTCAATTTCACCGACCGGGGTTTTGAAGCGGCGGTTCACAATGCGCCAACCGCGCAGGCGCAGGAACCATGCGGCGAAAGTTTCGGCCAAAAGGCCGGTCTGATAGGTCTTAACGGAACCCATCAGTTTTTTCGGCCACTGAGGGCCAATGCCAGATCGTAGACGGTTTTTTTTGGCGCACCGGTTGCAGCGGCAACATGGGCAGCGGCATCCTTGAGTGACATCGATGTCAACGCCTGTTCAAGAAAGGCCCTGATATCATCTTCGGTGGCGGCTTTTTCTGTGCTGCCGCCGATGACCAGAACCATTTCGCCCTTCAGCGTGCCGAGCAGCGATGGATCGCCCGCGAAAGCGGCCAATGTGCCGTGGCGGACCTCTTCATGAAGCTTGGTCAGTTCGCGCACAAGCGCGACGGGGCGGTCGCCCAGAGCCTGATAAGCGTCCCTGATCGATTCCGCGATGCGGTTTGGCGATTCATAAAACACCATTGTGACGGGCACGGTTTTCAGGTGCGTGAGCAGTTCAATGCGGCCCGATGATTTATGGGGCAGAAAACCGGAAAATAAAAAACGGTCGCAAGGCAGGCCCGAGACCTGCAGCGCGGGCAACACGGCCGAGGCCCCGGGCAGCGGAGTGACATCGAAGCCCGCTTTCATCACGGCATGAACCAGCTTGTAGCCCGGGTCGGAGACCAGCGGAGTGCCGGCATCGGAGACCAGCGCCAGCGACTGGCCGGATTCGAGAAGATTGATGATTTTCTGGCGGTCGCCCTCGTCGCTATGGTCGTTGTAGACGATGAGTTTTTTCTTGAAGCCGAGCAGCTGCATCAGCTTGCCGGTCTGCCTTGAATCCTCGCAAACGACCGCGTCGCAGCCCTCGAACACGTCGAGGGCGCGCAGGGTTACGTCCCGCAAATTGCCGATTGGCGTCGGCACCAGATAAAGGCCGGGTTGCGTGGCAAGCTTTTCCGTGGAATCAATCAGGTCGCTCATGCGTTCTATATAAAAGGAATTTCGATGTTTCGCGCCCTGATTTTTAATTTTCTGGCGATTTTGTTACTGGCGGCCTGCGCGCCCCAGACCGCCCGCGAACCTGTCATCGGCACCGCGGATGGCACAAGCTTGAGCCAGACCAGCCAACCGGCCGGCACGCCGATGGACGGCGCGGTGGGGACAGGCACGGTCAAAGAGGCGGTAAAAGTGGCGATCCTGGTGCCGCAATCGGGCCAGAGCGCCGCGATTGGCGAAGCATTATTGCAGGCGGCGCAGCTGGCGGTGTTTGATCTGAACGAGCCGGAGTTCGTGCTGATCCCGAAAGATACGATGGGTACCGCGCAGGGCGCTGCGGCAGCGGTGGGTGAAGCCGCGCGCGAGGGCGTTAAGCTGATTTTGGGCCCCCTTTTCGCGCAGGAAGTTGAAGCTGCGAAAACTGCGGCCCGCAGTTACGGCCTGACCGTCATTGGATTTTCGACCGACTGGCGCGTGGCGGGCGATAATGCCTATTCGATGGGTGTTCTGCCGTTCGGCCAGGCGGAACGCATTGCGGATTTCGCCGCACGCCAGGGCCTGAAGCGCATTGCCGTGGTGGCGCCCAAAGACATGTATGGCGACGCGGTTTTGAGCGTGTTTCAGCAACGCGCCGCGACATACGGGATTTCGCTGGTGAAAACAGTGCGCATTGCGGCGGATGGCAGCGATGCCATGGCTGCCGTATCGCAATTGTCAGCGGCAAAAGGAACCTTCGATGCGCTGTTCATGCCGGTCGGCGGACAGACGATCCAGATGATGGCGGCGACGCTGAAAGGATACGGGTTGGGGTCCAACCAGATCCGTTATCTGGGCACCGGGCTTTGGGACGAGCCTTCCCTACTGGCCGACCCGAACATGGCGGGCGCGATTTATGCGGCACCTTCCCCGCAGATCCGCGCCGGATTCGAACGCAATTATCAGCGCATTTACGGGACCATGCCGCCGCGACTGGCGAGCATCGGGTATGACTCGGCTGCGCTGGCAATCGTGCTGGCAAAAAACGCTGCGGCTACCGGACAGCGCGTGACGTTTGACCGCGCCGCCCTCACCAACCCGAATGGGTTTTCGGGTGTGGACGGCATTTTCCGTTTCGGCCAAAACGGGCTGGCGGAACGGGGCATGGCGATTTTGCAGATTGGCGGCGGCCGCGCGAATGTGGTGGAAGCGGCGCCGGGAAGCTTTTTAACTCGATAAAGGATCAAACGCAGGCCAATCCTAATCCCGTAACTATCCTAAGGGCCATGACAACCCAAGATGCTTTTACTCAGATGCTGATGCTTCAGGACGAAGTTGGTTCTGTCGTTCGATCTCATATCCATATTGAAGGCATGTTGAATGAGCTGGTTGAACTACGCCTGATCGATCCAGCGCCTATTAAAAAGGCAAACTTCAATTACGAGCAGACATGCATCCTAGTCATTGCATTAGGGCTGGATCCGCTCTTTTTGCCACCTTTGAAAGCTTTAGGGAATATTCGCAACGCTTTTGCGCATGATTTAAAAACTCGCATGTCCGCTGGGATGATGAATGATTTTTACAAAAGCTTTTCCCCAGACGACAAAGCATTAATGAATAATATCTATAGAAACCTTCAGGCCAAAGGCGGCCTTAGCAACAAAATTTCTCTTTCCAAATGTGAACCACGGGACCGGTTTTCGATCTATGCATTGACGCTAAGAGCTGCCTTGGCAGCGGCTATCAAGGAAGCGAAAGAATGGAACGAGGGTTACAAAATCAAGCCAATCAATAAGCGAGTAGCCTCTACTTAGCGGCGCTCTCCCAATTACTCTACCGGATAGCTGCGGCCTTGGTATGCCCGGGTGCTGCGGTTCTTGTTGATGATGTTCAGGTTGTTCATGCGGCCGCGGCGTTCCCATGACTGGACTTCGGGGCTGTTGCGATAGCAGACATCGTAATCATAGGTGCCACGCGCATTGCCTTTGGACAGGCAGCGGACCTGCGCGGTATTGAGGTTTGTACCCGACATTGTCGTCGATTCCACGGGCTCGCCGGTCGAGCAGGCGGACAGCAACAGAAGGCATAATACCGAGAGGGCGATTCGCATCGGGGCATTGTAATGTTGACGCCGATAATTGAAATCCCTTAAACGTCCAAGCATGTGGATCGTCGCCGCCCTCTATCAATTCGCCGCAGTGCCCGATGCGAAAGCACTGGCGGAAGCGCTGCGCGCGGCTTGCGAACACAATAATATCTGCGGCACGCTGATTGTCGCGCATGAAGGGATCAATGGCACGATCGCCGCGCCGGATCAGGCAGCGATGGATCAGATCCTTACCCTGATTAAGAAAAATTTCGACAATCTTGAATTAAAAATGTCCAGTTCATCGGCCAAACCGTTCGGGCGCATGAAGGTTAAGGTGAAACCGGAAATCGTGACCATGCGCACGCCGGAAATCGATCCGACCAAGATGGCGGGCCAGTATGTGAACGCGCAGGAATGGAACGATCTGATCGCTGATCCGGATGTTTTGATTATCGACACACGCAATTCTTTCGAATTCGAAAAGGGCACGTTCGAGGGCGCGGTCGACCCCGGCACGGTGATGTTCAATGAATTTCCGGGTTTCGTCGAAAAAGCGCTGGACCCCGCCAAACACAAGAAAATCGCCATGTTCTGCACTGGCGGGATCCGATGTGAAAAAGCGTCGAGCTATATGGTCGCGAAGGGTTTTGAGAACGTCTACCACCTGAAGGGCGGTATTTTGAAATATCTGGAAGATATTCCGCCCGCGCAGAGCAAATGGAAGGGCGCGTGCTTTGTTTTCGATGAGCGTAAAGCCCTGGATCACGGATTAAAAGAAAGGGCGCTATAAAAGCGCCCTTCTTTACTTGCCCTAAACTGTTGCAAATTACTCAGCCGGTTTGGCTTCTTCTTTTGCGTCTTTCTTGGCATCCCATTCAGCTTTTTTCTCTTTGAATTTCTCGCGCATCGTTTCGCGGTGCGCTTTCATTTCGTCTTTGCTGATTTTGCCGTCGGTGTCTTTATCCATGTCGGTGAAACGTTTTTCATGGACAGCCATGAATTCGGTCTTGCTGAGGAAACCATCACCATCGGTGTCGGCATTCATCATTTTATCATGGCGGCCGCCATGGGCATCAGCCGAAGGCGGGGTATCCGTCGCCATGGCCGGGGCAGCAAAAGCGCCCAGCAGAAGCGCGGAGAGAAGAAGTTTGCGGATCGTCATTACAATCTCACTTTCGTAAGGGTTTTACCGTTATTCGGCATGGTCTTAGGATGACCCCGGATTGCGTCCGCGGTATGGCGGGCCCAAGGCTTTTTAACTACCACAAGAAAAGTCTGGAAAACAGCCCTCAAAAGGCTTAGATAAAGGCGGAAAATCACAGGATTTAGCCCTCCATGGCCAACTCAGGCGCCCAAAGCAAAGTAACGCCCCTGCATGCGAATGCCAGCGCGGCCGCGGATACCCTTCAACAGAAAATTGCGGCCCGCACTGCCGTCGTGTCGGTGATCGGCCTTGGCTATGTCGGGCTGCCGCTGATGCTGGGGTTCGCGGGGGCCGGTTTCCCGGTTCTGGGGCTCGACCTTGACCAGGACAAGCTCAAGAATATCCGCGCCAAGAAAACATATATCAAGCACATCACCGACGAGATGGTGGAAAATGCTTTGGCGAAAAGCAAAAAGGTGGAGGTGGACGCGGACCTCGCCGCCGTGGCGCGCGCTGATGTCATCATCATCTGCCTGCCGACGCCGCTGACGAAGCACCGCGATCCGGATCTTTCATATATCGAGCGCACGGCCGAGGCGATCGCCCCGCATATCAAACGCGGGCAGCTGGTCATTCTGGAATCCACCACATGGCCGGGGACAACGCGTGAAGTGATGATCCCGATTCTTGAGACGTCGGGCCTGAAATCGGCGCAGGATTTCTTCACGGCCTTCAGCCCCGAGCGCGAAGATCCGGGCAACCCGGATTTCAACACGCATACCATCCCCAAAGTGGTTGGCGGCGATGGCGCGCATGCCACGCAACTGGCGGATGCGCTTTATTCCAGCTTCATCGACAAAACGGTTGTCGTTTCATCGCCCGATACGGCAGAGGCCGTTAAGCTGACTGAAAACATTTTCCGGTCGATCAACATTGCGCTCGTGAACGAGCTCAAGGTTATCTACGACGCGATGGGCATCGATGTGTGGGAAGTGATCGACGCGGCGGCAACCAAACCGTTCGGTTTCATGCCGTTTTATCCGGGGCCGGGCCTGGGCGGGCACTGCATTCCCATCGATCCGTTCTACCTGACGTGGAAAGCGCGCGAGTTCGAGCTGAATACCAAGTTCATCGAGCTGGCGGGCGAGATCATCGCCAATATGCCGCGCTATGTCGTCGGCAAGCTGGCGGAAGGTTTAAGCACGCGCTTCCAGAAATCGCTGGCAGGTTCCAAAATTCTGCTGATCGGCATGGCGTACAAGAAGAACGTCGACGACATGCGCGAAACGCCGGCGCTCAAGATCATCGAGCTTCTGGAAAAACGCGGCGCGGTCACGGAATATCACGATACGTGGATCCCGCAGATCCCCGCGACGCGCGAACACCCGGAATATACAGGGCGCGCATCGGTCAATATCGATGCCAAATCCCTGGCCGCTTATGACGCCATTGTCATTGTCACCGACCACAGCAACGTGGATTACGATTTCATCAGCAAGCATGCCAAGCTTGTGGTCGACACGCGCAACGCGATGTCGGCGTGCGACCCTGCCAACGTCATCAAGGCGTAAGACATGAAACATCTTGCCGTTATCGGGTGCGGTGGCTGGGGCCAGAATCTGGTGCGAACCACGCATGAGCTGGGCTTTCTGGCCGCGATCTGCGATACGGACCCTGCCCGCGCCAAAACATTCGCCGATACATTCGGCGTGCCCGCCCTTTCGTATGACGAAATTTTAGACAACAAGGACATCACCGGCGTCATTCTGCCGGTTCCGGCGCCGCTGCACGCCAAAATGGCATTGCAGGCAATTGCGGCCGGCAAGCATGTCTTCGTCGAAAAGCCGATTGCGATGAAAGTCCCGGACGCGCAGGAGATGGTTGATGCCGCGAAAAAAGCCGACCGCATCCTCATGGTCGGGCATGTGTTGCAATATCACGCCGCCTTCGTGGCGCTGACCAAGCTGGTGGCGGACGGGGCCTTGGGCGAACTTCGGCATATCCGTTCCAACCGCCTGAATTTCGGCAAGGTGCGCACGGAAGAAAATGTGTTCTGGTCGTTCGCCCCGCATGATGTTTCGATGATGCTGGCGCTGGCGGGACGCGAGCCGGTGGACGTCAAGGCGCATTACGCCGCTGATTTGCCGCAGAGCACGCTGGCTGCTTCGGCATCGGCCTATTTGGATTTCGGCCAGGGTTTGAAGGGCGAGATCCATACGTCGTGGCTGAACCCGTTCAAGGAGCAGAAGCTCACGGTTGTAGGCACCAAAGGCATGGCAGTGTTCGATGATACGCTGGCATCCGACAAGAAACTGACCTTCTATCCCAACAGCGTCGATTTCAAAGACGGGCAGCCGGTGATGAACAAGGCGGAAGCGCAGCATATCGGCATTCCAAACTGCCAGCCGCTGACCTGCGAAATCGCGCATTTCGCGGAATGCATCGTGCAAAACCGCAGCCCGCGCACGGATGGCCTTGAGGGGCTTCGCGTGTTAAAAGTCATGCAGGCCTGCGACAAGGCGGCGGGGATTTGATGAGCAACATATTCGTGCATGAAAGCGCCTATATCGACCAGGATGTCGCCATCGGCGACGGAACGAAGATCTGGCATTTCGCGCATGTGCTGCCCAACACGCAGATCGGAAACGGTTGCGTCGTCGGCCAGAATGCGATGATCGGCCCCGATGTGCGCGTGGGCAACGGGTGCAAAATCCAGAACAACGTGGCGCTTTATAAGGGCGTGATTTTAGAAGACGACGTTTTTTGCGGCCCGTCATGCGTTTTCACGAATGTTTTAAACCCGCGCGCCCATGTGCAGCGCAAGGAAGAATTCAAACAGACACTCGTCCAGCGCGGCGCCACGATCGGCGCGAATGCGACCATTGTCTGCGGCAACACGCTGGGCGCTTACTGCATGATCGGCGCGGGCGCGGTGGTCACACATGATGTGCCGGCCCATGCGCTCATGGTCGGCGTCCCTGCCCGCCGGGTTGGCTGGGTATCGGCCGAGGGGGAAATTCTGGGTGAAGACCTTGTTTGCCCACGTACCGGCACACGCTATATCGAGGCGGATGGCCGCCTGACCGAATTACCATCCAAAGCAAAAGGGTTCGCATAATGTCTGATGTTTTGCCGATTGAGTTTGTCGACCTGAAAAAACAGCGCGCGCGCATTGGCGAAAAAATCGACGCGGCCATCAATAAAGTGCTGACGCATGGGCAGTTCATCCTCGGTCCTGAAGTCAAACAACTTGAAGATCAACTGAAAGCCTTTTGCGGCGCGAAGCACGCTATTGCGTGCTCAAACGGCACGGATGCGATTGGGCTTGGCTTAAGGGCGCTGAATGTCGGGCCGGGGGATGCGGTTATCTGCCCGTCCTTTACCTTCGCGGCGACTGCTGAAGTTATCGCGTGGATGGGCGCGACGCCGATTTTTGTGGATGTGCTGGAAGACACGTTCAACATGGACCCCGCCAGCCTGCGCGAAGCGGTCAAAACCGCCAAGAAGAAGGACCTGAAGCCCGCTGGCGTGATTACGGTCGATTTGTTTGGCCTGCCGGCTGATTATGATGCGATTGAAAAAGTTTGCGATGAATTTGAGATGTGGCTGATCGCGGATTCCGCGCAAGGTTTTGGCGGCGTTTACAAGGGCCGCATGACGGGCAGCATCGGCCGGCTGGCCACCACCAGCTTTTTCCCGGCCAAGCCGCTGGGCTGCTATGGCGACGGCGGCGCGATTTTTACCAACGACGATGAATTGGCTGCCTTGCTGCAGAGCCTTCGTTTCCACGGCAAGGGTTCGGACAAGTATGACAATGTGCGCATCGGCATGAATGCGCGTCTGGATACACTGCAGGCGGGTATCCTGATCGAGAAGCTGGCAATTTATAAAGACGAGATTGAAAAGCGCAACGCGGTTGCGCGCGCCTATACGGACGCGCTGTCCAACGTCGCGAAAACGCCGAGCGTGCCGTTGGACTGCACATCGATCTGGGCGCAGTACACCCTCGTCCTGCCGGACGGCACGGACCGCAACGCGCTTGCTGCCGTCATGAAGGAAAAAGGCGTGCCGACGGCTGTTTACTATCCCAAGGGCCTGCATCAGCAGACTGCCTATAAGCATTACCCTGTGGTTGAAACCGGCCTGCCGGTTACGGAACGCCTGTCGGGCCAGGTCATTTCCCTGCCGATGCATCCGTATCTGACGCAGGAACAGATCGCCTATATCTGTGATACGTTCCGCAATGCTCTTCAAAACCCGGCGAAAGCCGCTGCTTAATTTTTTAACTTTATAAGGATCACCAATGACCGAACTGTTCCTCGATAAGCCAGTCTGGATGTGGGCCGTGTTCATGACGATCGTCGTCGTGCTGCTGGTTCTTGACCTGGGCGTTCTGAACAAGGGCGACAAGGAGATCACGGCCAAGCGCGCCATGATCATCTATACCTTTTATATCGCCATGGCGGTGGCGTTCGGCGGGTGGATCTGGTGGGAACTGGGGGCTGAAAAGGCGATGCTGTATTACACGGGTTATGTGATCGAGCAGTCGCTTTCGATGGATAACCTTTTTGTCATGGCGCTGATCTTCGGTTATTTCGCCATTCCGCGCGCGTATCAGCACCGGGTTTTATTCTGGGGAATCTTAGGTGTTATCGTTTTACGCGGCATCATGATTGCCGCCGGCGCTGCGCTGGTGGCCGAATTCCACTGGGTGCTGTACCTGTTCTCGGCTTTCCTGATCTTCAGCGGCATCAAGATGATCACGTCGGACAGCCATAACCTGGATATCGAGCATAATCCGATTTTGAAGTTCCTGCGCAAGCATGTGCGGGTATCGGACCGGCTGCACGGCCATGACTTTACGGTCAAGGTGCCGGCGGCGGATGGCTCGGGCCGCATGGTTACGGCGATCACGCCGCTGATGGTGGCGCTGATTCTGATCGAATGCGCGGATGTCATCTTCGCGGTCGACTCGGTCCCGGCAATCTTCGCGCTGACCACCGATACCTACATCATCTACACGTCCAACATCTTCGCTATTCTGGGCCTGCGGACGCTTTATTTCGCCCTGTCGGCGATGATGGCGCGTTTCGAGTACCTGAAATACGCGCTGGCGGCCGTGCTGGTCTTCGTGGGGTCAAAAATCTTCCTGAACGACTTCGTGTTCGGGGGCGAAAAATTCCCGCCGGCGATTTCGCTTAGCGTCACATTCGGCCTACTGGGCGCCGGGGTTGCCTATTCACTATGGAAGACACGCAAGGTCTAAGCATTAATCTGGCTGCGGTCGCCGCCAATTACGCTTTGCTGAAAAGCAGGGCTGGCGGCGCGGTGGTCGGCGCATCGATCAAGGCCAATGCCTATGGCCTTGGCATGCGCGAAGTGGCCAGCGCCCTGGCCGGTGCGGGGTGCGTTCATTTTTTTGTCGCGACCATTCAGGAAGCCGCCAATTTACGCAAATACGCGACGGGTGAGATTTACGTCCTGAACGGCATTCATGCAGGGCCCGCGCATGGGCTGAAAAATGTCGTGCCGGTGCTGAATTCGCTGGAAGACATTGCGCAGTGGACGGGGCCCTGCGCGCTGCATTTCGATACGGGCATGAACCGTCTGGGCATTGCGGAAGATGAAGCGGCGCAAATCATCAGAGACCCCAAGATGCTTGAGCATCTGGAGATCAAGCTGGCGATGAGCCATTACACGTCGTCTGAAGACATCAACGCGCAGAGCAACAAGATACAGGCGTCGAAATTCGCGGCGCTCAAAAAGCGCATGGCGATCGAGACGCGCTGGTCGCTTGCCAACTCATCTGGCATTTTTCACATGCCGGATGATCTCTACGACATGGTGCGCCCGGGTTATGCGCTTTATGGCGGCAATCCGACCCCGGAAAAAGAAAACCCGATGCAAAACGTGGTGACGCTGAGCGTGCCGGTTCTGCAGGTGCGATCGGTCAAAAAAGGCGAGAGCATCGGTTATAACGGCACCCACACTTTCGATGCCGATGCGGAGACAGCGACCATCAATATCGGCTATGCCGACGGGTTCATGCGCGCCTTCGGGCATGGGCAGGTCTATTTCGACGGTCAGGCCTGCCCAGTTCTGGGCCGGGTATCAATGGATCTGGTCACGATCGGCATCGGGCATCTGGGCCGCAGACCCAAGCCGGGCAGCCTGATCGAGGTTTTGGGCCCCAACCAGTCCATCGACCAGCTGGCGGCCAGCGGCGGCACGATTGGTTATGAAGTTCTGACAAGCCTTGGCGGACGGTATCAACGTCATTATATAAGTGCGTCATGACCAAGCAGATCCCCGTTACCGTCCTGACCGGCTATCTCGGCGCCGGCAAAACCACCCTTTTGAACCGCATTCTTTCCGAACCGCACGGCAAGAAATTCGCGGTCATCATCAATGAATTCGGATCGGTCGGAGTCGACAACGACCTGGTCGTGGGCGTGGATGAAGAAATTTTCGAAATGAACAACGGATGCATCTGCTGCACGGTGCGCGGCGATCTGATCCGCATTATCGCCGGGCTGATGCGCCGTGGCCTTGATAAATTCGATGGCATCATCGTTGAAACGACCGGCCTGGCTGACCCCGCGCCAGTTGCGCAGACATTTTTCATGGATGACGAGGTGCGCAAGGCGACAAGGCTGGACGCCGTCATCACAGTGGTCGATGCCAAGCATATTTCCGAACGCCTGAAAGATTCCACCGAAGCGGAAGACCAGATCGCATTCGCAGACATCATCATCCTGAACAAGCTGGACCTGGTGTCGGACAAGGAACTGGCGCAGGTGGAGAGCATGATCCGCGCCATCAACCCGTATGCGCAGGTGCACAAGACCAAGAACAGCCAGATTGAACTGGATAAAATCCTGGATCGCGGCGCGTTTGACCTGACGCGCATTTTGGCGATCGAACCGGAATTCATGGACGGCAAGCACAGCCATAACCATGACAGCAATGTGAAGAGCATCGCGCTCACGGCGGACCGCGCGGTTATTCTGGGGCGGTTCGAAGAATGGATCGGCGGCGTGCTGGCGGAACAGGGTCCGCAAATTCTGCGGTCCAAGGGTGTTCTGAACATCCGCAACAGCCCGCGGCGCTTCGTGTTTCAGGCCGTGCATATGATTGCGGATTCCGCGCCCGGCAACGCCTGGAAAGATGGCGAGAAAAAAACCAGCAAGCTGGTTTTCATCGGCCGCGACCTGGACAAGGCCGCCCTGACCAAAGGTTTCGAGGATTGTCTTGAATCAGCAGCCTAGCCCGCTCAAGGCGCTGGCCTTCAAGTTCGACTCGCCGGTCAATTCCCTGTGTTTTTCGCAAGACGGTGAAACACTGGCGCTTGGCCTTGGCAATGGCGGCGTGCATATCGCGACGGGGGATGACCGTAAAACCCATGTCGTGCACACAGGCGCGGTACCGGTTATCAAGCCATATGAGGGCGGATTCATCACGCTGTCGGATGACGGCACGGCGAAAACGATCGCACCGGACGGCACTATAAAAGATTTCGCGGATTTCAAAGGCGTATGGACGGAACGCATGGATGTTCATGTCAATGGCAGCGTGGCCATTGCCGTCGGCAAAAACGTGCATTTGTGGACCAATCGCGATGCGGACCCCAAAATCATCGGCCCGCATGACGGGTCGGTCACCGATGTGCATTTCGCGCCGGATGGCATGGGCATGGCGGCCGCGCATCGCGACGGCGTGACGTTGTGGGCATGGCCGCATTACGAGCCGCAACCGATGAAGCTGGGCTGGAAAGGCGCGCATTTGAGCGTGACTATTTCCGCCGATAAACGATGGATTGTCACCGGCATGCAGGAAGGCGCGCTGCATTTGTGGAACGTGGCGCTCAAGCGCGATTACCAGATGCGCGGATACTGGGCCAAGCCGACATCGCTTGCGTGGAGTCGCGATAAAAAATGGCTGGCAACCAGCGGTTCGGAAACCGTGATCATCTGGCCGTTCGATAAAGGCGGGCCAGATGGACGCGACCCGCTGCAGCTGGGTTGGTCGAATGCGACCTTCGTGACGCAGGTGGCGCCCCATCCCGATGAGAATGTCATCGCGGCTGGATTTGAAGACGGGGCGGTTATTCTGGTTGATCTGGAAAATAAGAAAGCCTTCAACGCGGCGGCCCCTTCGGGCAGCCCGATCACCGCGCTTCAGTTCTCGCCTGATGGCCGGACCCTGGCCGCGGGTAGCGCCAATGGCGGCGCGGTGCGGTTCTCTTTCGATTAATACGATTCATAATCCTTGGGCAAATTGTCGCAGCCCGGGAAAGACTCATACATACAGGCGTGTTTCGTAAATTCGTGAATCGTTTCAATGCATTGAATCAATGCGGTTGGCGTTAATCTGTATTAAAATGGCGTGACTGAATAACCTTTTCTTACACCTATAGAGGGGTCAGAACCACCCATGATGCCGCGCGTTATCGAACGACTGATCCACAAGATCGAAGACGACGTTCAAAAATTCTCAAAAACCAACGAAACCATCGCCAGCCAGACCAATATGCTGGCGTTGAACGCAACGATCGAGGCCGCCCGGTCCGGCGAAGCGGGCCGCGGGTTCATTGTGGTTGCGAACGAGGTCAAGTCGCTGGCCAAACAGGCCAAAGAGAATTCCGACAAATTTAAATCCTTGATTATCAACCGCATCCAGTACGGCATTAACGTGACGGAAAAGATGGTGCAGCAGGTTGAAGGCGGCCGTCTGACCGATATGGCGCAGACCCTTGTCCAGATCATCGTGCGCAATCTTTACGAGCGCACGGCCGATTGCCGCTGGTGGGCCACCGATGACGCGCTGTGGAAGACCCTGGAAGACCCCACGGATGACAATCGCATGCATGCGACAAAGCGCCTAGGTGTCATTAACAAATTCTACGGCGTATACATGAACCTGATCCTGGCCGACAAGGAAGGCAACGTTCTGGCGATTTCACGCCCTGACCTGTTTCCCTCCGCAATGACGGCCAACGTTAAACGTGAGAAGTGGTTTTATGAGGCCATGAATACGCAGAGCGGTTCCGATTATATCGTCGACGACATTCACAACTCGCCGATTCACAATAACAACGCGACAGCCGTATATTCGGCCGCCGTGCGCCGCGGCGGTGATATGCAGGGCGAAGCTTTGGGCGTTCTTGGCGTATTTTTCGACTGGGGCCCGCAATCCAAAGTCATCTGCACCAACGAACCGACGCTGACCGACGAAGAAAAGACGCGCACGCGCGTCATGCTGCTGGATGGCAAGATGCGCATTATCCAGTCTTCCAACGGCGAAGGCATCTACACGCAGTACGAACTTGACACCGGCGGGCAGCAGCATGGTTCTTACTATGACAGCACGGGCAATATCGTCGCCTTCGCGCGCACCATCGGATATGAAGAATATGACGGCCTTGGCTGGTACGGGGTCGTCGTGCAAAGACCTGTCAGCCGCGAGGAAATTGAAAAAAAACTCGCGATTGACGGTATTTAACAGTGAAAGTGCGAAAAGCTGTGAGGGCATTTCGCACTTTTTGTTTTTGACTTTTAGTACTGACAAATAAAGGGAGAACGAAACTATGCTTAAAAAATTGAACCTTAAACTGCTGGGAGTCGCGGCTGGTCTGTCGTGTCTGGCCCCGGTGGCCGCCATGGCGCAGGATGCTGTGCCCGCGCTCGATAAAGGCGATACGGCCTGGATGCTGGTATCGTCCCTGCTTGTTCTGATGATGACCTTACCGGGTCTGGCGCTGTTCTACGGTGGCCTGGTCCGCAAGGACAACGTGCTTGCCACGCTCATGCAAACGCTGGCGGTTGCCTGCATCGTTTCGCTGGTATGGCCAATCATCGGTTATTCTTTGGTCTTCACCGACGGCACCGGCTGGGCCGGCGGCCTGTCGAAAGTGTTCATGAAGGGCGTCACAGTCGATTCCCTGACCGGCACGATTCCTGAAACCGTGTTCATGCTGTTCCAGATGAAATTCGCGATCATCACCTGCGCGATTATTCTGGGTTCGGTTGCGGACCGCATCAAATTCTCGGCCGTTCTGGTGTTTTCGGTGCTGTGGACCATCCTGGTTTACTGCCCGATCGCGCACTGGGTCTGGGGTCCGGGCGGTTTCCTGGGCGGCGTCGGCATTCCTGACTACGCGGGCTTCATGGGCTATGGCGCGGCGCTCGATTTCGCCGGCGGCACGGTCGTTCACATCAGTTCCGGTGTTGCCGGTCTGGTCGCGGCGCTTGTGCTGGGCAAATCGGTCCAGGTCAACCAGGCGTCTTCGAACAACCTGATCCTGTCCGTCCTTGGCGCATCCTTGCTGTGGATCGGCTGGTTCGGTTTCAACGCGGGTTCGACCCTGTCGGCCAACGCGTTGTCGGGTTCGGCTTTCCTGGTCACCAACACCGCTGCAGCCACGGCCGGTATCGCCTGGGTTCTGCTGGAGTGGATGGTCAAAGGCAAACCGTCGGTTGTCGGCGCCCTGTCCGGTTTCGTTGCCGGTCTGGTTGCCATCACCCCCGGCGCCGGCTTCGTCGATTTCGGCGCTTCCATCGTATTTGGTATCGCTGCGTCCATCTTCTGCTTCTTCGCGGTTGCGTTCCTGAAGGAGAAACTGGGCTATGACGACAGCCTCGACGCATTCGGCCTGCACGGCATCGGCGGCATCGTCGGCGCCTTGCTGACCGGCGTCTATGCTACCACCACGGTCAACGCCTACCCCGGTCTGCTGGAAGGCAACTCCAACCAGCTGATCGCGCAGGTTCTGGCGGTCGGCGTTACGGTTGCCTATTCGGCCGTTGGCACCTTCGTGATTTTGACGGTGCTGAAATACACGATCGGCATCCGCGTCGACGAACACACCGAGCGTTCGGGCCTCGATATCGCCCTGCATGGTGAAAAAGTTCACGTGTACAACTAAGCACGAAAAACGATCGATTGGAGGGGGCCTTACGGCCCCCTCTTTTTTATGGGTGTGATGATTTTCTAGAAGGTCTTGCTGAAGGCGGCGACGAGTTCGACGTGGTGGGACCACGTGAACTGGTCGATGACACGGACCGATTCAAGACGGTAGCCGCCATCGACCAGCGTGCGGGCGTCGCGCGCGAAGGTGGCCGGGTTGCAGGAGACCCCAACCAGAAGCGGGCATTTGCTGGAGGCCAGGGTTTTCACCTGGTCGGCGGCCCCTGCCCGCGGCGGGTCGAAAACAATGGCGTCGTATTTGTTGGCATCGTCCCGGCGCAGGGGTGATTTGAAAAGGTCACGGCGCTGCGCGCGCAGGGGCAGCGTGCCCTTCGCATTGTTCAGCGCATCGATCGCATCATCGACGCCTTCGAAGGCATCGACGGATCCGCGTTCCAGCATAGGGCCGGTAAAGGTGCCGCAGCCGGAGAACAGGTCGGCGAATTTACCGGATGCGGGCAGCAATTCCATCACGGCATTCACAAGGGCGGTTTCGCCTTCCTTGGTCGGTTGTAAAAACGCCATCGGCGGCAGGGTGACGCGCATTTTGCCAAATTGCGTGGTCAGCGGGGCGCGCGTGTTGAGAATGCGGAATTCATCGCGGTCGCGGGCGCGCCATGAAATGCGCTGCACGTTCGTATTGCGGAAGATGGCGGCGCAGGCTTCGCGCACATTGCCATCAGGCTTGCCGGTCTTACCCACCAACCCCGTGATGGCCAGATCGATGCCGCTGCCGACTTTCTGGACGAAAATGTCAGCGGGTTTGTTTTCCTGCAGCACCGGTACCAGAAGCGTGACCAGCTTGGCGCGAAGCTGGAGGATGGCCGGGTCGGCAATGAGGCATTCGGTGATATCGGCGACCTGATGGGTGCGGCGCTTGAAATAACCCAGGGTGATGGCATTGTTTTTCTTGAATGCGGCGAAGGTCGCGCGGCGGCGGTTACCGCCGCTTAAAAAGACGGGTGTTTTCCATTCGCGGGGTTTGAGCCCCTTTTTGGCCAGCGCGTCGCGGACGATTTCAATTTTCCAGTCGCGGTAGAAATTTTGCGAGGCGTGCTGCAGGGTGCAGCCGCCGCAGACATCGTAATGCGGGCATGGCGCGGGAACACGGTGTTCGGAATGCTTGACGATCTCGACCAGGTCGCCGCGGATGATGCCGTCGTCGCCCCGGCGGATTTTGGCCTGCACGGAATCGCCCGGTAAAGCGCGGTCCACATAGATGCGCCCGCGGTCGGATGCATGCAATCCGTCGCCCTTGGGACCCAGTTCGTGAATAAGCAAATCGCCAGCCATGGCGCATATAAAGGCGCAAGTTCCCCAAAAAAGCAAATAAACCCCGGAACCATAGGAAATGCGCGGCGTTGGGGTTAGCGACACAGACAATAAAGGAGGCTGCAATGGCACATAATCTTCAAGGTAAACGCATCGCATTTCTAGCTACGGACGGTTTTGAGGAATCGGAACTGACCCAGCCCTGGGATGCTATCAAGAACGCTGGCGCCAGCGTGGAACTGCTTTCCATCAAGGAAGGCAATATCCAGGGCATGAAGCACGATGAAAAAGGCAAAACCTGCAAGGTCGACAAACTGGTGGGCAATGTGAGCGCGGATGACTATGACGGGCTGGTTCTGCCAGGCGGTCTTGCCAACCCGGATGCTTTGCGCATGGATAAAAATGCGGTTGCCTTCGTGAAAAAGTTCTTCGATCAGAAAAAGCCCGTTGCTGCCATATGCCATGGGCCGTGGACGCTTGTTGAAGCGGGTGTTCTGAAGGGCCGCACCATCACGTCATGGCCATCTCTTAAAACCGACATTATCAATGCCGGCGGCCAATGGGTGGATGAAGAAGTTCATACCGACCAGGGTCTGGTGACCAGCCGCAAACCTGATGATCTGCCTGCTTTCTGCGCAAAGGCGATTGAAGAATTTGCCGAGGGCATTCACAACCGCGCCGGTAAAAAAGCCGCTTAAAAGGAGGCCAGAATGAAGCCGTTCAAAGCTGAAACACCCATGGAAGATGTGCCGCGCACCGCGGCAGAATATCGGCGGCAAAAAGGCCCGGTTCCGCCGGCGGCCATTTTCCTGGCGCTGGGGCTGGCGCTTGCGGTGGGGCTGTTCTTCGGCCTGCCGGCGATTCAGTCGATGATCGACCAGTTCTAGGTAATGCGCCTGGCACTCTGAAATGCGTACATGCCCAGAATCAGTACCGTGACGCCGGTGATGGCCACGATCAGCACATCAAAATTCTGGTTGGGATCAAACCGGCAATTCGCATAAGGCACGATGACGCTGGCCAGCATGCCCGTATAGTGCATGCCACAAATCGCCAAGGCTAGGATCAGGGCGGCTGCGATCTTAAGAGGTAATTTGAACGTTCCGTGGTAACGCGCGAGGTAAAAAATAATGGCCAGCGCTGCCCCGGAAGCGTTGATGGCGATGGCGATCGAAAGCGCGAACAGCAAAGGCCGATAATACAGCGCCGCGTCCATGCGCATGGCCGTCATGCCCAGATAATGCATCGAAAAAATGGCGAAACCGAGCAGCACAGCGCCGCCCATTAACGGCAGGAGATTAAAGCTGGACTGTCGCGTCATCCACAGCGCTGCCCAGGCTGATACGACCGCAATGACCATGGACATGAAAGTCAGCAGAGGATCATAGGTGTGAACCATATCTGTACGGAAGGCGAGCATACCGATGAAATGCATGGACCAGATGCCGGCACCCAGCGCGAAGGCGCCCCGCAGATGCAAAGAATTTTTTTGAGAGGGGTGGGCGCGGTAAATATCCGTGGCCAGCGACAGCCCCGTATAGGACCCCAGAAACGCGATGATATACGACAGCAATACCAGCCCCGGCGCATAGGCCCCGGTTATAGCGTTATCTGGTATACCACCTGTTATGAACAGACTTTCCATGACGTACACGCATATACGTGAATGATTTACGGATTATCCCAACATTCTCCCTTACGTGCAAGTATATGCAAACTGTGGAAAAGCTATTCCTGAAGGGAACATTTTTCGCTTTGGGACAGAGCGAACTTTAGTGGGCATGAAGACGTTGTAAGCCATATGAAACCCTACATGATCTGTCACATGATATGCGGTGTTGACGGCCGCACCCAGACCAAGCACTGGCCCGGCGTGGGCGGGCGCATCTTCGAAGATACTGTTGCCAAAATCGACAACCAGGGCTGGATTGTCGGCCGGGTGACGATGGCAGAATTCTGCAATCCTGCCCCGCGCCGCAAGCGCAAAGCGTGTTTTGATATTCCAAAAAAAGATTACGTGGCGCCGCACAAGCAAAAAACATTTGCGATCGGGCTTGATCCTTCCGGGAAGCTGCACTGGAAGGTAGGAAACGTCGATACCGAGCATGTGATCATGGTGGTGACCGAGAAGGTCAGCACGGATTATCTGGATCACTTACGCAGCGCGGGCGTATCTTACATTTTTGGCGGCAAAAGCAGCATCAACCTGGATCGGGTGGCGCAGAAGCTTTACAGCCTGTTCGGCATCAAGCGTGTCACCATTCAGGGCGGCGGATCTAATAATGGGTCGTGGCTGAATGCCGGGTTGATCGATGAACTCAGCCTGGTCATCATGCCGTTTGCCGATGGCAAACCGGGCGCGCAGAGTGTCTTCGATATTGAAGTGCCTGAACAGGCGCGCAAGGCGCATACGCTGAAGCTGCTGTCGATGAAGCGGTATAAGAAAAATTACGTATGGCTGCGGTATAAAGTTCTGAACTAGGAGACACGACAATGCGCGTGATGGTGCTTGTAAAAGCCACGGAAGACAGTGAAAAGGGCATCGATCTTTCAGCGCCTGATTTTCAGCAGATGATGAAAGACATGGATGCGTTCAATAAAGAGCTGATGGATGCCGGCATCCTGAAGGCCTTCGATGGCGCGGGTCTGAAACCCACATCCGCCGGCAAGCGTATTGCTTTTCACGGGAAGGATCGCCGCATCATTGATGGACCGTTTGCCAATCCCAACGAGCTGGTCGCCGGTTTCTGGATCTGGACGGTCAAGGATATGGATGAAGCGGTTGCGTGGGTGAAGCGTTGCCCCAACCCGATGCGCGGCCCGAGCGAAATTGAAATCCGCCCGTTTTACGAGATGGATGATTTCAGCTAGTCGCGCAGCATTTCCAGCGCCGCGTTTCGGTCGCCGGTTTTGAGGCGCAGAAATAAGGTGCGGGCGTGCTTGATATCTTTTTCGGCGCCGGATTCAGCGGCGGCTTTGAGCGCCAGAACGGTCGGGTCGGTCGGCTTTAATATGAATGACAATGCGCCAGCCAGTTTGCCCATCGCTTCGCGGTCGATTTTGGTTTCCATGAACGCCTGCCGGTTGTTTATAAGCCTGAAATTGCCTATAGAGTGAAATTGACACTTATAAGCACACCCTATTGTATAAAGGTTTATTTTCAGGATCCCAAGACCCATGACGCTTGAATATTTCATCAGTCCCATTGAAATCAATTTTATCTACGATCTGCTTCTGTCGATGGCCCTGGGCTTTGCGATCGGTGCGGAACGTGAATCACGCGGCAAAGATGCCGGGATCAGCACGCACACGCTTGTGATCGTCGGCGCCATGCTTTTTACCTTTATGTCGGCCACCGTGGACCCGGCCTCAAAATCCCGCATTGCCGCGCAAATCGTTACAGGCATCGGTTTTTTAGGCGCGGGCCTTATCCTGAAAGAAGGAAGATCGGTCAGAAACCTGACGACAGCAGCGAGCATCTGGGCAGCCGGCGCTATCGGCATGGCGATCGGGTTCGGTTATTCGGCTATCGCGATTATTGCAACCCTGGCCGTCGTTTTCATTCCCCGCTTTCCCCATTTCGGCAAGCGCAAGAAAAAGACCGCGGATGATAAATCGGAATAGGCTTGCTTTGGCCGGCTCATTCACTTGAGCCACCACCATCAAACTTAAAAAGGGTCCCGGAAGGGACCCTTTTTAAACTGGTTGCGGGAGTAGGATTTGAACCTACGACCTTCAGGTTATGAGCCTGACGAGCTACCGGGCTGCTCCATCCCGCGCCAAAAGACGCATTTGCCGTTTCAAGCGGCGTGAGGGGTTAGTTAAAGGACCCACCCCCCAATTGCAAGACTTATCAAAAGCAAAGGCCCGCACACGTCGGCGGGCCTTTGTTTTAATTGGTCTGTCTCAACTTTTTTGAATTCTTATCTTCAGAATACACCGAAATTCTAAAAATACATATAAAATTTTATGAAAAATAGTTATTCGTTGATTTATTTAGGTTTTTTAGCTCTTTCGATGCCTTCCATGACCATCTCCCCGGCCTTTTTGGCGTCGCCCCAGCCCAGAACCTTGGACCATTTGCCTGGTTCCAGGTCTTTATAATGGGCAAAAAAGTGCGAAATCTGGTCGCGCAGGATCTGGGGGATATCGGCCAGGTCGGCCACGTTGTCGTGGTAAGGATAGAGCTTGGCGATCGGCACCGCGATGATCTTCTCATCCATACCTGCGTTATCCTCCATCAGAAGCACGCCTACGGGGCGTGAGCGCATGATGGCGCCCGGCATGACCGGCACCTGCCCCAGCACCAGCACGTCCACCGGATCGCCGTCACCAGAGAGCGTATGCGGTATAAAGCCGTAATTGCCCGGATACCACATGGCGGTGTGCAGGAAGCGGTCGACGAACATCAGACCGGATTCTTTATCCATTTCGTATTTCACGGGGTCGCCGCCCATCGGGTTTTCGATGATGACGTTGACGTCGGAGGGCGGGTTTACGCCCGGTTTAATCGTACTCAGCGGCATTTTGGCGGCCATATCGTTACAGGGTTCATCGTTACAGGGATCCCACGCGCATGGTTTTAACGCCTCGGGGCCCCGGGTTTCAAGTCTTATCCAAGCTGAATGAAGTCATGATCGCGCCGTTCATACCGGGTGATGGAATCCGGTATGTGCGCATACTGCCCGAGGAATTGTTCGAGGGCGGCGGCGCGTTCGGCAATCTGTTCGAGCGGGAAGAAACGCGCGCGTTCCGCACAGGCGGCCATCGCCGTTTCAAGCGGGCAGCTAATGACATGCAGATGGATGGCGTAGCCGCGATTTTTAAAGCCCTGCAGCATCTCCCAGTTTTCGTCGCGGACCATGCCCATGTCTTTCACAATCGGCAGGCCACGATCGGCGGCTTCCTGGCTCATGGCATAGGCAAGCTCACGCGCGGGCATTTCCCATTTGTCGAAGGCCTTTTGCGGGCCCCAGTTGACGTAGTCGGCACGATAACGGGGCAGCGCCTCCATTACCCGGTCAGGGTTTAGAATAAAGGCCCCCTTGGGGAAGCGGCCGTCGCCCATAGCGCGGACCGCGAAAGTGGTCTTGCCGGCGCCGGGGATGCCCGCCATGGCGTGGACGGTTTTAGGGCCAGGGATGGCGGAATCGAGCATCAGCCGGCGAATTTCCGCCATTTCCTGCGGGGTGATGGGTCCGTTTTCCATGGGTTCGACCATAGCCCAAGACAGCGGATTTTACAAAAAGTTGACATGGCGTATCGTGTTAGCATAGTAATACAAACGACGGGCCGAATGGCTGTCAAAAAAAACAATTCAATAGAAGAGTGTGTGCTTACCATGTCCCCCGCTTCCGCCGCCCTGCTGCGCAGTGAACCTGCCGCTGAACAACAAATGATCGATGTCACATCGCTGCAAGACCTGCGCGACGCTTTGCCGGCGCGTGAGAATATCTTCCAGATCATGTTCCCGACGGAAGGCCGCACACTGGGACTGCCCACAGATGCTGCCGGCAATAAGCGCAACGACCGTGATGCGTGGAAGATGATGGGTTTTGAAATCGACCAGATGCTGACGGACCGCTTTTACCGCCTGCGCGACACGCGCGGGGTTTTGAGCGGCAGCGCGATGCAGATCTGGGTCAATGAACGCAAACCCATGGATATTGTTTCGCGCCTTGCCATGGCGAACCCGGAGACCGGCTGGTCGCTTGGCAATCTCGGCATTGCCGGCAGCGATACGATTGACGAATTTGAACAACAACGCAAAGCCGGCAAGCTGGATGGCCAGTTCGCGCGTATTCCGCTGGAACGCGTGATGAATACGCAGCTGAGCCGCGGCGCGGTGTGCCTGCTGGTGCCGGATAAATTCAACATTCAATCCCTGCAGGAATTGCAGGATGTGGACGTTACCGCCAAGTATTTTCAGACCGCAAAAAAATTCCAGAAAGATCTTGAGCGCAATCAGCGCATTTCGATCCGCTTTGTGCGTGAAGCCAAGGGTGGCACGGAAGATGACGTGCTGCTGTTCGGTTACCGCCAGACCGGCAACAAATACGCCTTTGGCGATATCGACTTCGTGCAGTCCGGCAAATCAGCCGTTGAACGCAAATTGCGCGTTGCCTTCATGGACAGTGCGAAATGGGATGCGATCAAAAACAATGAGCTGCGTTTTGACGAGTTATCTGAAGCAGAGATGCGCGAAGAAAAAGGCGTGCTGTTTACGAGCACCGGTTACCTCGTCCGCCCGCAGCAGCAATTCACGCAGGCGCAGGAAATTGTCAGCTCTGAAATCACCCGCCGCTTCAAAGAGCTGGTTGAGGGTGTGCGCCGCACGCCGACCATGATCCGGGCGAAGGAAAAGCGCCAAGGGCCTGAAGCCTTCCGCGCCGGGCAGGCACAGGCCTATATCGTCCAAGGCTACGGCCCTCATAACCGATAATCCGTAAACGGATTGAACCTTTTTCCAAGTACGGACGTTTGTCAGGAAATGCAAACCTGACGAGGCCCTTTATGTCTACAGTATTACTGGTTGTCCTGATTATCCTGCTGGTTGGCGCCCTGCCGACCTGGCCGCACAGCAAGGGCTGGGGTTACTACCCGTCCGGTGGCCTGGGCCTTGTGCTCGTGATCCTGCTGATTTTACTGCTGTTAGGCTATCTCTAAGCGTTGACGCAACGCTGACCGCGCGTGCGTGGCCACGAACTGCGCGTAGACTGGCAAGACGCCGTTGCGCCAGCCTGTGCCGCTAAAGATGCCGTAATGGCCGGCGCCGGCCTGCATGTAGTAGTTTTTCTGCACCGGTTTTAAAGCGGTGCAGAGATCAGCGACGGCACGGGTCTGGCCGAGGGCAGTGATATCGTCCCTTTCGCCCTCGACCATCAGCAACGCGGTGCGGCGAATTTTCGACGGATCGACAAGGTGCAGCTTTCCTTGCGCGTCGGTGTGAACGAAGCGCCCTTGGGCGAGATCGTTTTTCACGAAGATGCGATCGATGGTCTGCAGGTAAAATTCTGCGCTCAAGGCCAGCACGGCATTATATTCATCATAGAATTTTTTATGGGATTCCATCGCAGCTTTGTCGCCGCGCATCGCCGCATTATAAAAATCGATATGGGCCTGCACATGCTTGTCGCGGTTCATGGCGACGAAGCTGAACAATTGCAGCTCGCCTGAATAAATGCGCCGTCCTGCGCCGGGCTGCCAGAAGGGCACGGTGGTCAAAACGTTGCGTTCGAACCAGGGGGTGCCGTTATCGGTGGCCAGCTTGTTGACGACGGTAGGGCTGACGCCCGTATCCATGGGCGAGCCCATGAAGGTCATGGTTTTGGGTTGTTTTGGGTCATTCTGCGCGGCCATGAGCGCGATGGCGGCCAGCACAGGCGGGCCCGGCTGGCAGACGGCCATGACGTTCACGTCGCCCGGCACGGCGCGCATGAATTCCTGCGCGTAGAGGATGTAATCATCGAGGTCGAACTTCCCGGCCGCGAGCGGCACCTGGCGCGCGCATTTCCAATCGGTCAGATAGACATCGTGCCCGGTTTCGAGCAGGCCTGTGACCGTCTTTTTCAGCAGCGTCGCGTAATGGCCGGACATGGGCGCGAAGAGCAGCACGGGCGGGCGGGCGACATTCTCCGCGCCAGCCGGCACGAAGCGCACCAGGTCGGCAAAAGGTTTGGAGAGAATTGTCTCCATGCGCGCATCGAGATCGAATCCCTGTTTTGAAAAGCTGCGGGTGAGACGTTCGGTGAGCGCGGCTGTGGCGACGAGGGACGAAATGCCGGGCATGGCGCGGGCGAGGTCGTTATCAAGCGTGGCCTGCGTGAGCTGCGCAGCCATGTTGAAGGGCATCTTGGCGAGATCATACATCGTTTGCGCCGCATGAAAGGCGGCAAAGGAAACCTGGTGCATATCCAGCGTGTTGGCGGCCATGAAACCCCGTTCTTGTGTCGGCCCATTCGAATCGCGGGCGACTTCCTAGAGGCTATTGAGGGAATCGGCTGGGCGTCTATGAAGATGCGTTGTGCGGTGCGGGGTGGTCATAACAAAAACCCCGGCGTTTAAGGCCGGGGTTTTTACTGAATACCAAAAGCTTAGTTCAGCGCGCTAATAACGGCTGCGTGTTTTTTAACGTAGGCATCCGTGCGCGCTTTCGGGGTCGCACCTTTGGCGCGATCAATAAAAGCCAGTTCGGTGAGGACGAATTCCTTTGAGTGCTGTTTGAAAGCCTCATTCAGACCGGCTTTTGCCGCATCCAATTTTGCCTTCTCTTCTTTCGGATCGTCATAACGTATTTCGGTCGCGGCGATCGCTTTGTGCAGTGAGGACAGACTTGCCATGTTGGTACCCTTCGTTTGTGTAAACCCAGCTTCATTGTAAAAGAGCGGGATTAAGGAGGGGTAAAGGCTGCAATCTTCAGATAATGAATCCTAATTAGCTGATTCATAAGACTCTTTTTAGCTTGGATCCGACCTGATACCCTGTAGAAAGGAGATTCGTTCATGGATAAAAATTACAAAATAACCGGTTCGTATCAGCCAACCCTTAAACGATTTGCCGATTTAGACGGGCCAGATTTTTATCCCACCCCTTCCTGGGCTACTTATGCATTAATTGATAACGAACCGTTTAAAGGGGATATATGGGAGTGCGCCTGCGGCGATGGATCAATGGCCGAGATACTAAAAAAAACAGACAATAAGATTATTAGCTCAGACCTTTTTGACCGTGGATATGGTGAGTCTGGTATTGATTTCCTGAACTCAACAAAAAAGGTAGCTAACATTGTTACCAATCCGCCCTTTCACAGTGCGGAAAGTTTTGTAGAAAAAGGCTTAGAATTAGCAAAAGGTAAATTTGCATTACTATTGCGATTGGCTTTTTTAGAAAGTGCCAATCGCGCAAACAGCATTTTTCTAAAAAATCCGCCGGCCCGTGTGTGGGTTTTTAGCGAGCGGATTACTTTTTATCCTAAGGACGCTGAGCAAAAAGGTTCTGGCACTACCGCATATGCTTGGTTTGTCTGGGATAAAAACCACTTCGGCCCTACTGAGCTAAAGTGGTTTAAACCCGGCTACAAATCTACTCATCGTTCGAAGGAGACGCGCTGATAAACGCGCGACCAGCATCTGTAATCTGCAGCCCCTCCCGTTCGGGAAGGTAGACCGCATAACCTTGACCAATTATGCTTGTCGCAGTGTCGCGATGGGAAACCATGTTTCTTACTTTTTGTGAGAAGTAAGTGTCCTCGCGATTAGCTAGAATTTCAGCATCCTGACCATCCGGCTTAAAAACGTCTTCCAATTTCTGAATAAGTTTTTGGGTCGATGCAAAACCGCTCGGCTCACGAGCGAGAATTTGCAAAGTCGGGATCGCTAAATCTTTCTCACGGATACGTCCGTTCATTTTCAAATCTCCATAAACATAAGGGGGTGATTCCCTAAGCCTAGCTTGCGAGACAGCTGGAGTCCAGCACTCGCGGGGACCGAGTGCTAAGCAACTGATTACAAAACAAAAAACCCGCCTGGGAGGGCGGGGTTTTGAATTTGATACATGATGAATGGGTCTAGAAGTAACGTCGCTTTGTTTGAGCTCTGAAGAACCGGCAATGACCTACTCTCCCAAGCCTTAAGACTTAGTACCATTGGCGCAATAAGGTTTCTCCATCGAGTTCGGAATGGGATCGTGAGTTTCACTTATGCGAAAATCACCGGCTCGTCAGAACTCAAACAAAGAAGAGAAGATGAATGGGCAATGTGTGTCTATGCGGTGATCGTGTTCCGCAAATTTACCACACATCAGTTTTATTCGATCTTTCATTTATTCATATATCTGCTGCTTGAAACACGATGTGTAATACAAGGGCAAACAAAGAGTTTGACCCTGCACGCCACTCAAATAATTCAAGCCAATCGGACAATTAGTACTGGTTAGCTTCACGCCTTGCAGCGCTTCCACACCCAGCCTATCAACGTCGTAGTCTTCGACGGTCCTAATAGGGATTACTAGTTTTGAAGGAGGCTTCCCGCTTAGATGCTTTCAGCGGTTATCCCGTCCGAACATAGCTACCCGGCGTTACTCCTGGCGGAATAACCGGTACACCAGAGGTTCGTTCACTCCGGTCCTCTCGTACTAGGAGCAACTCTTCTCAATAATCCTACACCCATGGCAGATAGGGACCAAACTGTCTCACGACGTTCTGAACCCAACTCACGTACCGCTTTAAATGGCGAACAGCCATACCCTTGGGAGCTTCTCCACCCCCAGGATGCGATGAGTCGACATCGAGGTGCCAAACAGCGCCGTCGCTGTGGACGCTTGGGCGCTATCAGCCTGTTATCCCTAGAGTACCTTTTATCCGTTGAGCGATGGCCCTTCCATACAGAACCACCGGATCACTATGACCGACTTTCGTCTCTGCTCGACTTGTCAGTCTCGCAGTCAGGCAAGCTTATGCCATTGCACTCGATGGACGATTTCCGACCGTCCTGAGCTTACCATCGCGCGCCTCCGTTACTCTTTGGGAGGCGACCGCCCCAGTCAAACTACCCGCCACGCAATGTCCCTGACCAGGATAACTGGCCTAGGTTAGACATCAGGAAACGCAAGGGTGGTATTTCACTTGTTGGCTCCACACCAGCTAGCGCTGGGCTTCAAAGCCTTCCACCTATGCTACACATGCATTTCCTAATGCCATTGCGAAGTTATAGTAAAGGTTCATAGGGTCTTTCCGTCTAACCACGGGAACTCCGCATCTTCACGGAGAATTCAATTTCGCTGAGTGAATGTTGGAGACAGCGGGGAAGTCGTTACGCCATTCGTGCAGGTCGGAACTTACCCGACAAGGAATTTCGCTACCTTAGGACCGTTATAGTTACGGCCGCCGTTTACTGGGGCTTCAATTCAGAGCTTTCACTCCTCCTTTTAACCTTCCAGCACCGGGCAGGCGTCAGACCCTATACTTCGACTTACTCGTCTTAGCAGAGCCCTGTGTTTTTGATAAACAGTCGCCACCCCCTGGCTTGTGCCCCCCCTACGAAGTTGCCTTTATAGGGGGCTTGCTTATCCCGAAGTTACGCAAGCAATTTGCCGAGTTCCTTCAACATCCTTCTCTCAAGCGCCTTGGTATACTCTACCTGACCACCTGTGTCGGTTTCGGGTACGGACTATAATGATGGAGTTATTTCCTGGAAGTGCATTGCTAGCCCAGACAATCCAATAAGTCTGAACCCACTTTGCCCTTCGTCACTTCCATCAGGTACCGGAATATTAACCGGTTTGCCATCGATTACGCCTTTCGGCCTCATCTTAGGATCCGACTCACCCTGCGCGGATTAGCCTTGCGCAGGAACCCTTGGTCTTTCGGCGACAGTGTTTCTCACACTGTTTTTCGCTACTCATGTCAGAATTCTCGCTTGTGATATCTCCAGGCAACCTCGCAGTTACCCTTCACAGACTTACACAATGCTCCGCTACCACTCCAGAGAACCGAAATTCTCTGAAATCCTAAGCTTCGGTGCGTGACTTTAGCCCCGTTACATCTTCGGCGCAAAAACTCTTATTTAGACCAGTGAGCTATTACGCTTTCTTTAAAAGATGGCTGCTTCTAAGCCAACTTCCTGGTTGTTTTGGAGTCTTCACTTCCTTTCCCACTTAGTCACGACTTGGGGACCTTAGCTGTAGGTCTGGACTCTTTTCCTCTCGGCGACGGACCTTATCACCCGCCGCCTGTCTGCCTTGCTAGAACTTTTGGGTATTCGGAGTTTGGTTAGATTTGGTAGACCTCGCGGTCCCCTAGTCGATCCAGTGCTCTACCCCCCAAAGTTAATTACAAAACGCTCTACCTAAATAGATTTCGCGGAGAACCAGCTATTACCCGGTTTGATTGGCCTTTCACCCCTAACCACAACTCATCCCACAATTTTTCAACATTGATGGGTTCGGCCCTCCAGTGGGTGTTACCCCACCTTCAGCCTGGTCATGGCTAGATCACCGGGTTTCGGGTCTAATTCGTGCAACTATGTCGCCCTATTCGGACTCGCTTTCGCTGCGCCTACATCTTTCGACTTAAGCTTGCTGCACAAACTAACTCTCTGACCCATTATACAAGAGGTACACTATCACGGGACAAGCCCGCTCTAATTGCTCGTATGCATCCAGTTTCAGGTCTGTTTCACTCCCCTAATAGGGGTTCTTTTCACCTTTCCCTCACGGTACTGGTTCGCTATCGGTCGATAAGGAGTACTTAGGCTTGGAGGATGGTCCCCCCATGTTCAGACAGGATTGCACGTGTCCCGCCTTACTCGAAGATTGATCTGATTTTTACGTGTACGGGGCTATCACCCTGTTTCGCGCGCATTTCCAAACGCTTCCACTTATTACAGATCAACCATTGGCCTGGTCCGTGTTCGCTCGCCACTACTAACGGAGTCTCGGTTGATGTCCTTTCCTCCGGGTACTGAGATGTTTCAGTTCCCCGGGTTTGCTTAAAACCCCTATGTATTCAGAGTTTTATACCTTGTATATCATCTATTACCGGAAACCGGTGCCGGATCGGCGCCCCTTGTGCGGGTACCGGTCACGGACAATAGATGAAAAGGTGGGTTTCCCCATTCGGAAATCGTCGGGTCAAAGCCTATTCGCAGCTCGCCGACGCTTATCGCAGCGTATCACGTCCTTCATCGCCTCTTATCGCCAAGGCATCCACCAGATGCACTTGTCATACTTGAGATTATTCGAATAACGCACAGAGCCAAGCCCTCTTGTAAAAGCCTTGGATATTGCGTCATCGTGTTTACTTAAACTACAGCAGAAATTGAATAAATGAGATGCTAGAGATCACGTAAATTAACCTGTTGTTGCGGGCTGATAACCTCACAACAACCGGAACTACCGTAATTTCCATGTTGTATTAATTCATCTTCACTTACTTCTAAACCTATTCACGATGTATCAAAAACCGTCTGACCGAAGCCAGAAACAAATTGCCATTTAAAACCGGCGACTTGGTTCTGATTTCATCAGCAGTGGATTAAAGCTTTTTCTTACCGAAAAGATGGTGGAGACGAAGAGGATCGAACTCTCGACCTCCTGAATGCAAATCAGGCGCTCTCCCAGCTGAGCTACGTCCCCATTTAGATCAGAAAGAGTGGTGGGCCTGGTAAGATTTGAACTTACGACCCCACCGTTATCAACGGTGTGCTCTGACCAACTGAGCTACAAGCCCGCTTTAATCCGAATATCAAAGAGATGCGAAGACAGCGGTTATCGACCATTCGTGAGAATGGACGCTCCCCGACTTTTCCTTAGAAAGGAGGTGATCCAGCCGCTCCTTCCGAAACGGCTACCTTGTTACGACTTAGCACCAGTCATTGACCCTGCCGTGGTTAGCTCCCTCCTTGCGGTTAGGACACTACCTTCAGGCAGAACCAACTCCCATTGCTTGACGGGCGGTGTGTACAAGACCCGGGAACGTATTCACCGTGGCATGCTGATCCACGATTACTAGCGATTCCGGCTTCGTGCTCTCGAGTTGCAGAGAACAGTCCGAATTGAGATGGTTTTTGGAGATTAGCTCCGGCTCGCGCCATTGCTGCCCACTGTCACCACCATTGTAGCACGTGTGTAGCCCAGGCCGTAAGGGCCATGATGACTTGACGTCGTCCCCACCTTCCTCCGGCTTATCACCGGCAGTTTCGCCTGAGTGCCCAACTGAATGCTGGCAACAGGAGATAAGGGTTGCGCTCGTTGCGGGACTTAACCCAACATCTCACGACACGAGCTGACGACAGCCATGCAGCACCTGTGTCCAGTGCCCCGAAGGGAAAGTAGCGTCTCTGCTACCGGTCACTGGCATGTCAAGGCCTGGTAAGGTTCTTCGCGTTGCTTCGAATTAAACCACATGCTCCACCGCTTGTGCGGGTCCCCGTCAATTTCTTTGAGTTTTAATCTTGCGACCGTACTCCCCAGGCGGTGTGCTTATTGCGTTAGCTGCGCCACTGAAAAGCAAGCTTCCCAGCAGCTAGCACACATCGTTTACGGCGTGGACTACCAGGGTATCTAATCCTGTTTGATCCCCACGCTTTCGTGCTTGAGCGTCAGTACTCGTCTAGTTGGCCGCTTACGCCACTGGTGTTCCTCCCAATATCTACGAATTTCACCTCTACACTGGGAATTCCGCCAACCTCTCCGAGACTCAAGCCCTGCAGTTTCGAAAGCAATTCCAGGGTTAAGCCCTGGGATTTCACTCCCGACTTGCAAAGCCGCCTGCGCACCCTTTACGCCCAGTAATTCCGAACAACGCTCGCTCCCTCCGTATTACCGCGGCTGCTGGCACGGAGTTAGCCGGAGCTTTTTCTGTAGCTACCGTCATTATCGTCACTACTAAAAGAACTTTACAACCCTAAGGCCTTCTTCATTCACGCGGCATGGCTGGATCAGGCTTTCGCCCATTGTCCAATATTCCTTACTGCTGCCTCCCGTAGGAGTCTGGACCGTGTCTCAGTTCCAGTGTGGCTGATCATCCTCTAAGACCAGCTAAGGATCGAAGCCTTGGTGAGCCATTACCTCACCAACTAGCTAATCCTACGCGGGCTGATCCCTGGGCGATAAATCTTTGATCCGAAGATATTATACGGTATTAGCACCAGTTTCCCGATGTTGTTCCGTACCCAAGGGCACATTCCCACGCGTTACTCACCCGTGCGCCACTAACCCGAAGGTTCGTTCGACTTGCATGTATTAGGCCTGCCGCCAGCGTTCGTTCTGAGCCAGAATCAAACTCTCAAGTTGAAAATCTGATCTGACCATATCACTGACGTTTGTTCTTTCCGGGTAGGAAAGAAAAACTCATTTGATCGGTCTGATTAATAAAAATTGACTGACCTGCATGTATTATATTTTGCGTTACTTGAATGCGAAATACGTCAACAGCTGATCAGTCGTCGTTGCGTCGTGAAGACGATCTAATCACAAACGCCAAATAAATGGCGAACATGACTAAACACGATGACCGCTGCCTGCGTATCTCTTTGATATTTTAAACCACGATGTTCAAAAACCGCGCCCGAAGCCGACCATCCTTTTCGGGATGGTCTCCCGGGCAAAAACTCCAAACCTTAATTGGATAACCGCGTTTGTAGTTAAAAACTACTCGGCGGTCAAGACCGACTTGGCTGGTCACTCAATGGCAGAATACTTGGCCTTGCGGGCCGGTGTTCGCCGTTGGTGTCCGGTCTTATAAGGGAGAGTTCCTCCCCATGTCAAACATCTTTTTAAGTTATTTTTAATCTTTTCGCGATTTATGCGAAAAGCCTGCAGTTTACGATGTTTTTTGATGATCCACGCTCTGGGATGGCTTGCGGACCAATCGTCAAGAATGAGTGATATAGGTTAACAAAATCTTAAAAAAAGGGTCCGAAATACCCCTTACCCACCCCGATTCCCCTTTTGCGGGGGTTAAAGCAGGCCGGCAATGCGTAAATCGGCGGCCATTTCCTCAGGCGGGGCCTCGTCATCGCCGTCGCCGACGTAAAAACCAAGATCGGCCGGGGCGCGGGCGGGTTCGAGATAACGCCAGCCTTGAAACGGCTTATGCGCGAGCGGCATAACCCGCATTAATTTCGCTTCCAAAACGATTTCGGTCCAGCCATCTGCGCGCTTTTTCTCACGAATGTCGAGAATGCGGCGGCGGCAGAGAATCATGCTGCGCATGATGTTGAAAACAGAACCACCCTCCAGCAAATCCGCCATGCGCTTGGGTGTATTACGGGTATAAATCGAGGAAACATACCCCAAGTCTTTTTCCTTGCGTTTCTCTTTCTGGATGTAGTCCTGCAGGTCACTTAATTCCGTAATTCCTGCAGCCATTCGCAAAAGGTGGATAGTCATAAAGACCTGCTTTTCAGTGTATGTAATTCCCCCTATGTTTGCATTCAGTGACGGGGGGAGTTCACGGCCATTTTCAAGTATTTGGCGATGTTCTTAGGTATGTATGTGGCCGCGATGGCATGCGCGGTCAAGGATGTTCGCGCCCAAGCGTATGGCGACGCATCGGACCCTGCCCCCGCTTATTACCAAGAAGCCACACCGGAATCACGCCATGCCTACGATCAGGACGACGAACCGGACCTTATGAGCATCGACGATCTGGAAGCGTTGCTGCCTGATCATCTGCGCCAGCCATTACCGATGAAAGAGCGCGAGCGCGACCACGATCTGCAGCCCATCACATCTATAAAAACAAAACGCAGCGAACCGCCCTCGGCAATTGAAAGTTTTTATCGCGATGCGGCACAGGACGAGAGTCTCACGCAATACGGATATGATTTTCTTGGCGCGGGCACCATGGATGCGATGGCGCCGGCCGCTGGCGCGGTTGCGGATGATTATATTCTAGGCGCGGGCGACCGCGTGAATGTCGCATTTTTAGGCGAGCGCAAAGACAGGCGCAGTTATGTCGTCGACCGCAACGGCTCGCTTGCCATCGACCAATTGCCCCCGCTTGCGGCGATGGGAAAAACGCTGGGCGCCGTGCGCGCCGATATCAATGCGATGCTGAAGGCGCAAGCGTATTACGGTGAAGTGTATCTGAGCCTGGAAAATGTGCGGCAGGTCGGCGTACTGGTGGCAGGCCATGTTGTCAGCCCCGGACGGCGCTTCATGACGCCGATGCAAAGCGTTGTCGAAGCGCTGGAAAAAAGCGGCGGCATCAAAAAAGACGGCAGTCTGCGGCAGATTCGCCTGGTGCGGGGCGGCAAAACCATTCCGGTCGACCTGTACGCGATGATGCATGCGCAGGATGGCGGCACCTTCCCGACCTTGCAGGATGGCGACCGCATCATCGTGCCGCCGCTGGGGCCGACGATCGCGATTACCGACGATGTGCGCCAGCCGGGTATTTATGAATTGCCTGCCGGCGAGAGCATGAGCGTGCTCAGCAGTCTGCAGCTGGCGGGCGGACCATTATCCCGCGGGCAAAACCGCGTAACACTGCAAAGCCCGCAAACGGACGGCAAGCGCACAGCGATACAGGTGAACGCGACATCGGCGGCGATGATTGCGGATGGCGCGATTTTAAGCGTCAACCGCACGGAAGACCGTAGCGCGGCATCGTTCACGCTGAGCGGCGAAACACGCAAAGGCGGGACGTATCCGTTGGCGCCGGGGATGCAATTGTCCCGTATTTTGCGGGATCCGCAGGCATTTGGCGATGATGTATATCCGCTGCTGGGTGTGATCAGCCGCAGGCGCGATGCCGATCTGGTGCGCGATCTGGTGGCGTTTTCACCGCAGGATGTTTTTGCGGGCCGCGCCAATGCAACTTTGCAGGACGGCGACCAGATCAGATTATTCGCGCGCGACGATATCGAAGCGATCATGCGCGGCGACAAGGTGGACGCCGTGCCGGTTTTGATTTCGACCTTTGTCAGCGAGCATGCGGTCAGCCTGAAGGGCGCGGTGCGCCTGCCCGGCAGCTGGCCGGTTGCAGGACCGACGCCAATTGCCAAATTGCTGGATGTGGCGGGCGGACATTTAAGCGATGCCGATATGAGCCGCGCGGAAATCAGCCGCAACGATGTGGGCTTTATTGACGTATCGGCCGGCGCCGTGAGCCGCCGCGATGTGATTGACCTGACAGCACCGGGCGCGGACGAGATTACCGTCACCTTCGGCGATGCGGTGCGCGTGCCGGACCGGTTTGAAGCCGTGACGCGCCAGACGGTCGCGGTGTATGGCGAAGTGCGCAACCCAGGCAATTACGACCTGATGCGCGGAGATACTTTGCTCTCGCTGATCGACCGCGCCGGCGGCATTACCGATCAGGCGTACCCGCTGGGCACGGTGTTTTCACGCGCGGCTGAGCGCAAGCGCGAAAAAGAAAAATTCGGCGCTGCCGCGCGCGACCTGGAACGCGCCATCGCGATGGCTGCGCAGAATGATGACGGCAAAGTGGATATGAGCCAGATGGCGCTGGCCAAAGACCTGGTGGAAGAGCTTAAAACCATCGAACCCGTGGGACGCATCACCGTTGAAAGCGACCCCGGCATTTTACGCCGCGACCCGGCGGTGGATATTCTGCTGGAATCGGGCGACCGGATTTATATTCCCAAACGCCCTTTAAATGTGCGGGTTACGGGCGAAGTTTTGTCGCCCGCGGCGCTGCAATTCAAAGCCGATAAAAATACGAGCGATTACATTTCGGAGGCGGGCGGGCTGACACTGCACGCCGACAAGGGCCGAACGTTTGTTCTGCATCCCGATGGGTCGGCGCAGCCGGTATCGGGGACCAGCTGGACCAAGATCAAACCGCTGATGATCACGCCGGGCAGCACCATCGTGGTGCCGCGCGATCCAAAGCCGTTCGATTTCATAGAAAGCGCCAAGGACATCACGCAGATTTTATCGAATCTGGCGATCACCGGCATTTATGCGGATGAGCTGATCAGCAGAAACGATGATTAGCGTCATCACCATCACGAAAAACAATCCAGAGGGGTTTGCCCGTACGAAAGCCTCGGTGGAAGGACAGAGCTATCCGGCGTTTGAATGGATTGTGATTGACGGCGCGCACGAGCCCGATGCCGGTATTTACGATGCCATGAACAAGGGCCTGGACCGGGCCTGCCACCATCACGTGATGTTCATGAATGCAGGTGATATTTTTGCCGGGCCGGAAGTATTGAAATCCGTGGCACAGCATCTGGATTTTGATTTTATTTACGGCGATGCGATTGAAGACGGCAAGCTGAAACGCGCGCGCCACACGATCACGCGCGGTATGCCGACGCATCATCAGGCGATGATTTACAAGAAAAGCCATGTCCGCTTCGATACGGCGTACCAGATTGCCGCGGATTATAAATTCACGGCGTATTACATGCAGCGCGGCAGCCAAAAATACCTGCCGTTGCCGATTTGTGTATTCGAACAGGGCGGCATTTCCCAGCAAAAAACAGCGCTGGGGCGGCATGAGCAGACGCAGATCAGGCGCGAGCTGAATATTCATGCGCCGCTGGCTATGCCGATGCAGGTGGCAGCGCAGACGATAAAAACTCATGCGCCTGCACTGTACTGGTTTTTGCGCGGGGGTTAAGGCAGGCGCTGCATCACTTTTTTCGCATAGCCGGCGCGGGCCATGGCGTAGCCGAAGCCTGCGATCCCGTCGAGGAAGCCCAGTCTTATGATGTAGCTGTAGAGAAAAACCAACTGGGGACGCAGGAAGGACGCGCGGGTCAGGGCTTTTACTTCCTGCCGCCAGGCAACCGGATCCGCCGGGAAAGCATCGCGGCGGATCATGCCAGCTTCCCAATCCGCATAACGATCATGCTTGCGGTCCCACTCGCCCCTGCCCTTGTGATTGTGATGAATGACGGGATGATTGAGTTCGCCGATGGTGACGTCTTCCCTGACCGGCACAGGCTGGTAATGGCCTTCTATTTCACCCATCGGGAGGTCGAGATCGTTCACGGGCGGAAAGGCAAAGGCGTCGCGGCGGAAGAGCGCCAGCTTGTTGTTGGTCATGCCAAAACGCAGGCGTTTATTCATCCAGACATAGCGGCCCCTGATGAAATAGCCGTCGGCGCGGGGGCCGCGGGCGAAGAGAAGACGCATTTCGCGCAGCAATTGCGGGCTTGCGACTTCATCGGCGTCGATAAAGAAAACCCATTCTCCCAGGCCGTAAATATTTTCAAGGCACCATTGGCGTTTTTTCGGGTATTTGCCGTTCCAGCTATAGGGCAGAAATTCCGCGCCGAAGGATTTGGCAGACGCCATCGTGTCATCGGTTGAACCCGAATCGACGACGATGACCCGCTGAAACAGCGGCATCAGCGGCAGCAGGCAATGGGCGATGTTATCGCCCTCGTTTTTTGTGACAACAATGGCGGTTACGGGGATCATTTACGGATAAGCCCGATCCCCAAACCTGTCAGGAAGCCGAGCAATGCGAAGACGGGCAGAAATATGAAAGCATTCGGGAAAACCGCGCGGTCGGACAAGACAGGCGGGTCGATAGCTTCGGCTGCGAAATCATGGTCGATGCCGACCATCATGCGGGTGCGTTCCTGATCCTTGAGCAGATCGACCAGCGCGTCGCGGTGATCGGGGCTGTTCACGACCGCCATCTGCGCGCGCAGGTACTGAATGCGCTGATCGGTGCGGATACGGGCATCGGCGCGAATGGTTTCATCCGAGAGGCGATGCAGGGCACGCAGCAGATCGGTCGCGAGGTCCTGGTCTTTCATGCGCAGGGTGATGCGGCGCATCTGCGTGGCGCCGAGCGGACGCACGCGGACATGGCATTCGAGCCAGCGGGCCAAAGCGGCGGCGTTCACATCGCACTGGTCGCAGAGGTTTTTGAGCCTGCCTTTAAAGGCTTCGTCTTTTTGCAAGGCGCCCGCGACACGCGGGCTGGTCATGAGCGTTTCGTAGACGGAAAAATCAGCGGCCGTGACAGAGCCGACACGCTGCAACAGATATTGAATGGTCGGAGATTCCGATGCGGGAAGAAAAGCGGAGAGATCGGCCCCTGCGCCGCGGCCCGCGGGGCCCACGGTCATGCGCGCTTCCCATTTTTCGGGAAGGACAACAACCAGAAGAATCGCAACCAGAAGACCGATGCCCAGACCGATGATGCCGGCGCGGCGCACGGACCACAGCGTGGTCCAGGGTCTATTTTGAAGATCGTTTAGGGTGTTTCCCATCGTGGAGTTTTTTTACCACGTTGGACCACAGGGCAAAAGCATCGGACGGCAAACGCCCGGAAAGCGCGGCTTTGGCGCCTTCCTGCCCGGCGAACCAGACTTCCGATTCGGTGCGGAACAGGGCAATGGCGGTGGCCAGACCCCTGCCGTCATCCGGCCTGACCACGCGGCCGGCGTTATGGCGTGAAACCAGGCGGGCAATATCACATTCGGCGGGACCTGCAAAAATGACGGGTCGGTGCGCGCCCAGCGCGGAATAAAATTTAGACGGCATGAGAAGGCCCATGGCTTCGTCTTTCATCGTGACCAGGTGCACATCGCCACTTTCCATCAACGCGCTTAAAGACGCACGGGGTTGCGGCGGCATGAGGCGGATATTGTCGAGGCCCTGCGATGCGCGGGCTGCGGCCAGCGCTTCAAACCCCGGGCCGGTGCCAGCGAAGACCAGTTCTATATCCGGCTGCGCGCGCTGGAGAATTTTCGCGGCCTGAATAATGACATCGGTCGGATGGGCGCGGCCCAGCGTGCCGGCATAGAGGATGCGGAATTTCTGGCCCGTGGGGTCGGTGTACAGCCTGCGTTCCTGCAATTTTTTCTTGTGCGGCAATGTTGCTTCCGGCGGCGGGGCGGCGGCCTTGGCGAATGGATTGACGAGTTCCTGATCGGGCCAGTTTTCAATGACGGCGGTTTTGCGCTGGTCGACGCCGATGCGGATGAGATGACGCTGCATGCAGCGGGAAATGGCGACGATGCAGTCAATCTGCCCGAGCGCCTTATAGCCGACCGTGTAAGCGCGTTTTAAAACACCATCGGGAATATCGAATTTCAGGGCGGAGAATAAATCGGGATAAAGATCCTGGCACCAATGGGCATGCGCCGAGCGTTTGATTTTGGCAGCGCGCTGGCCCGCCACGTAGAGCAGTGGCGGATCGGACATGGTGATCAGCACGTCGTGGCGCGGCATGCGCAGCATGGCGCGGTACAGGCGCCACAAGGTTTTAGCGTAGCCCCAGAAGCCGGTTTTGCCGTGGTCCCTGATGCGCACGATGGTGATGTTGCCGCGGCTTGCGGCGGTGGACCGGCCGGTGGATGTGGCCAGAATCGTGACCTTGTGGCCCGCCTTCACGAAGTGGCGCGCCAGATCGTGCATCATGCGCCCCGTCGATCCACGCAAAGGCGGATAGACGCGGTTGACGATGAGAATGGACGGGCGGTCTTTTGTCATGTCGGGCGGATATGCTTACCAATCTTATAAAGAAGCCAAGGGGTTTATCACTTCGTCCGGGGCGATGTCCAATCGAGCCGGACAAGCCCCAGCAGCAACAGTCCAAAACAGAGTGATTTATAACTTCCGTACAAAAATAAAGCGGGCAAAAGGGGCAAAATCAGGGCCGAGGCCAAGACCATGTCGCGGCGCAGGCGCTGCATTGCAGCCATGATCAATGCGCCGATGGCTATTGCGCCTGCAATCAGACCCAGCCAGCCGGTTTTCCACAGCAACGACGTCATGAGGCTGTGCGAAAAGCGCACCCACTGGTCGCCGACAGAGGGCGATTTCACCAGCGAACCCCAGCCGGTGCCGAAAATTGCGGTCAAGGGATTCTGATTGAGCGCGTCGAGCAATGCTGCGAGTTCGAGGCCACGCGCATTCCAGCCTACCTGCAGTGTTTTATCAGCGAGCGCGCCCCAGGTCAGCAGCGGCAGAGGCCACAATGCGCTCATGATGAGTGTGCAGACGAGGACGATAACGCCCGCGCGTGGCGGATTTTTAATGAGCGCGTGAATAAAGAGTGCGAGCCAGACGCATGCGAGCAGACCCAGGGTCGCACGCTGCATCATACCGATCATGGCGGCGAGCGGAATGAACGAGAGCATGACCAGCGCAAGCGCGACATGGGGGCGCTTTTCAGAGAAGCAACCGCGCAGCAGCAAAAATGCCGCCGTAAAAGCAACGAGCGGTGAATTGGCGAGGTAGAGGAAATTGTGGTCGAGCGCGTTCAGCCCGAGCCCGCCTAAATTTTGCCAGGCGTTGAGCAGATACCGCAGCGAGAAGATCATGCCAATGCCCAGAAGAATGGCCAGAAGGATGTTCTGAGCGCGTTTGTCACCGGCCGGGAAAAGACACGCAAGAAGCAAAGGAAACGCCAGCGCACCGAAGGCAACGAGATCGCGGACAATATCCCCTGCCGCATGACCGGAGAGCGCAGCGATGGCGAGCGGCACTGTGATGCCATAAGCCAGCAGCGCAGCCAGCGGCCATACCCAGCGGTCGCGCGGCATTTTAAAGCCGCTCAGTGCGACCGGCAAAAGGGTGAGGATAGAAAATTCGATCCATCCCGGCGTGTCGGGCGTCGGGCTGCTGAAAGCAGCGTACAGAAAGGCAGCGAGAGCGAGCGCCGCCAGCCTCACAGCAGGCCTTCGGATAAAAGTTTCAGCGATACAATGACCATGAAGCAGACGAAGATGATTTTCACGGTGCGCACCGGCAGCGTGTGCGTGAGCTTCGCGCCAACAGGGGCCATGGGCATGGAAGCCAGCGCCAGACAGGCAGCGGCCTTGAGATGCACCGAGCCGACCACCCAGGGCGCGGTGACATAGCCTTCCGGCGCCAGCATCAGGTACATGACGCAGGCAGGTGCGGCGATGGCAATGCCAAGCGCGGATGCGGTGCCGATAGCGCGTTTTAACGGGCGGCCCATCCAGCGCATGATCGGCACGCTCAGCGTGGCGCCGCCAATACCCGCCATAGCGGCGATAACACCGATGAGCGCGCCCAGCGGCAACATGGCGGCAGGATGTTCGGGAATTTTCTTATGATCGCCTTCATGCGGGGTCCATAGCAGCAGGCCAGCCATGCTCAGCAGTGCGAAGCCGAAGAAGATGCGCAAAGACTCCGTATCCATGTTGCTGACGGTCAGGGTGCCGATGATGACGCCGATGACAGAGCCCGGCACCCAGCGGCGCCATAAAGACCAGTCAACGCCGCCGCGTTTGTGATGCGCGCGCGCCGACATGATGCCGGTGGGAATGATGACCGCCATGGAAGTGGCGATGGCGATGTGCATGGCGCCGTCGGTCACGCCCTGGTGGGTCAGAATCCAGTAAAGGCCGGGCACCATGATGAGGCCCCCGCCCACGCCGAGAAGGCCCGCAGACAAACCCGCCGCCGCGCCGAGCGCGAGATAAGCGAGCAGAAGAAGAATGAAATCCATTTGAAAAAAGCCCCTCCGGTAACGAGGAACCAGACTAATCTATTACCAGCCCTCAGGGAACGGTGACGGGATCAGCGATTTGGGCGCCGTTAATTGCTGACGCGCGCTTTGCGCCTGTTTCAGGCCGGCGTTATAGGCGGAGGCCGATGTTTTTGCACCAGATGGCGCGGTGACCGGGCGCGGTTTTTGCGTGTTCGGATCTTCCATCATGCCGGGCGGCATGCCATCCATGCGCGAGATATAAGCGCCGGGGCGGAGGTTGATGGGTGCGCCGCCACGAACCGTGATACCGCCCACAGGCGCGGCCGGCGTTGCAGCGCCTGCACCCGAAGGATCCACCGTGCCGCCCATGGCGTTGAGATCCTGTTCAGTAAAATACTGGGCCTGAACAGGCGCGGCGGCCAGGGCCGAGAGCAAAAGTGCGGTTAAAAACAGCGTTTTGGTCATGGTCCGATTATATCAAAAGATTGAGGCAAAATCGCGATTTTTCATGTGGGGGAAATCTTAACCAAGCTTTAATCTGTTTTTCATAAAGTAAGTGGCAGTAACAACGTAAAAGCCTGAAAAAAACGGGTCCATATATAGGGTGTCACATGAATATCAGTGCTGAAGATTTCCTGAAGAAAGCCGGCCTCGATGAGCCGCTGGCGCCGGGGCAGATTAAATTCAAGCAGCATATCGGGGAGAAAGCCGCAAACACCTATACGGTCGTTTACGACTGGAAAACCGATCCGAATAAAATCCGCGTCGAGGTGCGCGCAGGTCTTACGGGGCAGATGCCGATGCGCACCGACCTGGGTAAATTCGCCGTGTGGCTGCAGGCAGAGAATTTTCTGGAACTCGATATGAGCGGCAAAAAGCCGACGAAGCACTAAGGGGTCATCATGACAGTCACACCGAAAGACTCTTTCAATAAAGAATCATACGAGACCCGCGTCGGCACCATTATCGGCAAGCTGATGGGCAAATACATCCACGATGCGGATTTTGCCACGAACGCGATGAAAGCGCTGGCCGGGGGCGATTACCAGGCTTTCCTGAAAATGGTGCCGGAAGCGGTGCGCGTGCGGGTTGCGAAAATTCTTCCGCAAAATGGCAAGCCGTTCGCACTGGATGCGCGCGAGCTGGCAGAGCGCGAAGAATCGAACAAGAAAATCGCGAAGACCGCGCAGGATGTTTACAACAGCGCGTCGAAGGGCAAGAAGCCGGAGGCCAAGGCCGCCGCGCCGGAGGTACGACCGCCCAAGCCAAAGAGCGCGCACGGATTACATGCTTAAGAAAAAAACCCCGCCGGAATGGCGGGGTTTTTTTATTTGTTGATCATCTCGCTTAAGACCTGCGCGACCGTATCGGCAGCCCAGTCGAGTTCGCCCTTCTCGATAATCAGAGGCGGGGCGAAGCGCACGACAGTGCCGTGCGTATCCTTGGAGAGCAGGCCTTTTTCCAGCAGGCGGTCGCAAACCTGTCGGGCGCTTGCGTAGGCTGGATCGATTTCCAGGCCAATGAGCAGGCCTTTGCCGCGCACGTCCTTGACCATGGGCGACTGGATGGCGGACAGGCGGCGCATCATGTGGTCGCCCAGTTCAGCGGACCGATCGGCCAGATTGTCTTCGATCAGAATTTTCAAAGCTTCGATGCCGATGGCAGCCGCCAGGGGGTTGCCGCCAAAGGTCGAGCCGTGAGAGCCGGGATCGAGCACCGCCATTACATCTTCGCGCGCCAGGAAGGCGGAGACGGGATAAATGCCGCCGCCCAAAGCCTTGCCGAGCATCAGGCCGTCGGGTTTATCGATTTCATACTGGTAGCAGAAATTCTTGCCGGTGCGGCCCATGCCGGTCTGGATTTCGTCGAGGATGAACAGGACGTTGTTGCGTTTGCAGATTTCCTGCGCACCCTTGAGGAAGTTGAGCGGCGGCATGAGAATGCCCCCTTCCCCTTGAATCGGTTCGGTGATGAAGGCGCAAGTATCGGGCGTGATGGCTGCTTCCAGCGCATTGAGATCGCCAAAGGGAATGATATCAAATCCTGGCGTCAGCGGGCCGAAGCCGCGCTGGTAATCCTTATCCGATGAAAAGCTGATGATGGTCGTGGTGCGGCCATGGAAGTTGCCGGCAGAAACAATGATGCGCTGATTGCCATCGGCGATTTTTTTGACATCGTGGCCCCAGCGGCGGGCGGCCTTGACGCCTGTTTCGACAGCTTCGGCGCCGGAGTTCATGGGCTGCATGCGATCCATGCCGGTGAATTCGCAGAGCAATTGTCCGAATTCACCCAGACGGTCGGTGTGGAAGGCGCGTGCGGGAATATCGAGCAGTTCCATCTGATCCATCAGCGCCTTTTTAATGCGCTGGTTCAGATGGCCGAAAGACACGGCGCTGTAGGCAGAGAGAAAATCGAGATATTTTTTGCCCTCTGTATCCCATAGCCACACGCCTTCACCACGGTTGAGCACGATGGAAAGCGGTTTGTAAATCTGGGCGAGGTATTTGCGTTCGCGATCGATGTATTCGGAAGTGCTTTTCGGTGTTTCGGTCATCGATTTGCCTCCTTCATCGTATAGGTATAATTATAGCATAGATTTCAACCCTTTACGAACGCAGCGCAGCATGACCGTCACCCCCTTCCGCCGCCCGGAAAACCGCGACCCTAAAGGCGGCCCGAGCCCGAAACACCCGCCGATGTTCAACATCCCGCCGGTCACGATGTATGCGCTGGGGCTGATTGTCGCCGTGTACGTCATCTTCATGGTGATGCCGGAACCGATGCAGAACCGCTGGGGATATGACCTCGCGTTCGTCGCAGCGCGTTACACGACGCCGGGCGGGATGAATGAATGGGCAATCATTTCACCGATCACGCATCTGTTTTTGCATGGCGGGTGGCTGCATCTGGCGATGAACGGAATGATGTTTCTTGCATTCGCATCGGCGGCGGAACGCATGCTGGGCGCTAAGAAGGGCATCCTGCTGTTCTTTTTATGCGGCCTTGCCGGCGCGGCCACACAATTTGCGCTGAACCCGGTATCGCCTATCCCGATGATCGGCGCGTCGGGCGCGCTGTCGGGCTTATTCGCCGCCGTCATTTTGCGTTTACAGGAAGCGGGGCAGATGCCGGCCGGCAAACTCGGCATCTGGGGCATCGCGGCTTTCTGGATCGGCCTGTCGTTCTTCACCGCCTGGATCGGCGGGGCGATCGGCATCGGCGATGTGGCATGGGCCGCGCATGCCGGCGGTTTTCTTGCCGGCATCGGCCTCATGAAAATGAACTATTTTAAATATTAGTTCGAAACGCTTTTTTCAGACGATAATTTTTCTTTCAGCTGTTCGATCAGCTCAGCGTCTTTGACTGCATCCGCATAATCGAGCGCGCGGCGCCATTGATAGCGGGCTTCCAGCGTGCGGCCTGATTTCGCGTAGACATCGCCGAGGTGGTCGTTGAGGACCGGGTCATACGGTTTGAGCGAGACAGCGCGTTCCAGCAGATCAAGCGCCTGCACCATGTCGCCTTCCTTGAAGAAGACCCAGCCGAGCGAGTCCGTGATGTAGGGATCGGACGGCGTGCGGTTGAGGGCGCGGATGATCATGTCCTTGGCTTCGGCCAGGTGCATGTTTTTATCGGCCCAGCTATAGCCCAGGAAGTTGAGAACGTGCGGATTATCGGGGCGGTATTCCAGTGCTGTCTTGAGATCAGCTTCGGCTTTGGGCCATTCGCCCAGTTCGTCGTAAGCCATGGCACGCACGAAATAGACAGACCATAAATCATCGTCGGCCTTGCCGCCGGACAAGCTCACTGCCTGGTCGTACGCGGCGACTGCCTGTTTGTAGTCCTTGTTCTGGCGGTTGATTTCGCCCAGCGCGTAGGCCACGCGCGGGTTGGGCGATTTGGCCATTAGGTTTTCGAGAATCTTGATGGCGGCCTGCGGGTTGTCCTGCGCGGCGCGCAGTTCGGAGAGACGGATCTGCGCTTCCACGTAATCGATATCGGTGGGTTGCACGGATTCAAAAACCTTAACCGCGTCGTCATCGCGCTTTTGTTCCTGGAAGATGGTGCCGACCAGCAATGACAGGCCCGGCACGTCGGAACGGATCATGCGGCCGAGTTGCGCGAAAATAAGACCGGAATCGCCCGCCTGGTCGGAGACCATCATCTGCGCCAGATCCATGAAAGCCAGACCAACACCCGCGGAGACACCCTGCAGATGGAAGGACCATTGCGGTTTCAGCACCGGAGATTGGCCCTGATTGAGCGCATCGAGCATCGCCTTGGCATCGATATCCATCGGATTGAGACGCAGGGCTTCGGTCAATGCGGCGCGGGCCTGATCGGCGCGGCCCTGACGAATGTTGTAGGCAGCCACCATGAGCGTGCCGGTCGGCGTGAGCGGAATGCGGGCCAATGCATCGAAGACACGATTGGCGACATCTTTCTGACCTGCCCATTCCGCAGCCAGACCGCGATGCAGGGCCTGCAGCAGGGAAAGGCCATCGACGCCTGAGTCGAGCGGTTGCTTGAGGCCCGCTTTCACCCAGCTGGAAAGAACAGGCTGCACGAAGGCGATGAGCGCAGGCGAATGCAGCGCATTCAACATTTTCTGCGCTTCCTGCAGATTGCCGGCGCGGACAGCCTGCGCCAGCAGCACCAGCGAAGCCAGATCACGGCCATCGCCTGCGGGCGTGGCTTCCAGGCTTTGCGCAGCGGTTTTAGGTTCGGTCTTCTGCGCTTCTTCCAGTTTCACCGCATAGGATGCGGCGCGGTCAAACTGACCGGCGGAGAGCGCCAGCAGCATCATGCGCAGCATGGTCGTCGTGTCGGTGGCGGTCGGATCGGTGAGTTTATCGAGATAGTAATTGGCCTGCGCCCAGTCGCGCTGGCTTTGCGCGAAATTCGCGGCCAGCACGGTGCCGGTGACCGTGTCGTTCGGGGTCCAGTTCGGATCCTCGCGTTTGGCGACGGGCGCGGTCTGCTGGATTTCGATGTGTTCCCGAATGTTGCGGTCGGCAATCGCGTAAATGAGGAACGCAACGGCGGCGATAACTGCATAAGTAGAAAAACGGCGGGTTTTCATTTGAGACTTCCGGGACATTTACATTGCACCATAGTTGGGACCGCCACCGCCCTGCGGGACAGTCCAGTCGATGTTTTGCGACGGGTCTTTGATGTCGCAGGTTTTGCAGTGGACGCAGTTTTGCGCGTTGATCTGGAATTTCTGGCCATCCGGCGCATCGATCACTTCATAAACAGCGGCCGGGCAATAACGCTGCGCCGGCTCGGCGAAGACGGGCAAATTCACCGCGATCGGAATAGCGGGATTGCGCAGCTTCAGATGGCAGGGCTGATCTTCTTCGTGGTTGGTGTTGGAAACGAACACGGATGAAAGACGATCAAAAGTGATGACGCCATCGGGTTTCGGGTAATCGATGGGTTTATAGTTTTTGGCTTCGCCGGTGGCGCTGTGGTCGGCGTGGTTTTTGAAAGTGAAGGGCAAAAGCCAGCCGCCGATGGTCTGGAAGGCGGCGTTGAGAAGCCCGAAGACCATGCCGTAATTGAAGCCGGGGCGGATGTTGCGGACCTTGTAGAGTTCTTTATAGAGCCAGCTGTCGCGGAAGAGCTGTTCGACATCTGCATTATTGTGGATGGCCTCCGCGGCGAGCATGCCGGATTTCATGGCGGCGTGATTGCCCTTGATTTTGGGAACGTTCAAAAAGCCTGCCGTGTCGCCGATGAGCATGCCACCCGGGAAAGTCAGCTTCGGCATGGATTGCAGGCCGCCTTCGCTGAGCGCGCGCGCGCCATACGACAAGCGCTTGCCCCCATCGAGATAGGGTTTGATGGCCGGGTGCAGTTTGAAACGCTGCATCTCGCTGAAGGGCGAGAGATACGGGTTTTTATAGTCGAGCCCGACGACGAAGCCGATGGAGATTTTGTTATCAGCCAAGTGATACATCCACGAGCCGCCATAGGTTTGCGTATCGAGTGGCCAGCCCAGCGTATGCACGCACAGGCCGGTTTTGTGCATCTCCGGTTTGATTTCCCAGATTTCCTTCACGCCCAGCCCGTAAGTCTGCGGCGATTTGCCGGCGCGCAGATCGTATTTCTTGATGACGGTCTTGGTCAGCGAGCCGTGGCAGCCTTCGGCCAAAAGCGTCGTTTTCGCGTGCAATTCCATGCCCGCCTGGAATTGCGACGTGGGCTGGCCATGGCGATCGACGCCCATGTCGCCGGTGGCGACGCCGATGACCTTGTCGTCGACGTAAAGCATTTCTGCGACGGCGAAGCCGGGATAGATTTCTACGCCCAGACCTTCCGCCTGTTGCGCGAGCCAGCGGCCGAATTCACCAAGGGAGATAATGTAATTGCCCTTGTTGTGCATCTGCGGCGGGGTGGGCAGCTGAATGGCGGCGGATTTTGTGAGGAAGATGAATTTATCTTCCGTCGGCTGGATGGCGAGCGGCGCGGCGCGGTCTTTCCAGTCGGGAAACAATTCATCCAGCGCGCGGGGTTCGAAGACGGCACCGGAGAGCAGATGCGCGCCCACCTCCGACCCTTTTTCAAGAACGCAGACGGTGCGATCGGGGTCGAGCTGTTTCAGACGGATCGCAGCGGACAGGCCAGCAGGGCCGGCGCCGACGATGACGACGTCATATTCCATTACTGCGCGGTCGGGACGGATAGGATCGGGCATTGGCTTTCATATGTTCGTTCTGTTACGACTATAAACATTCAGACACGGCGAGCAAAAGGCTATGGGACACAAGCTCACAGACGCGTTGCAATGGCATATCGATAACGGCATCGATGTGGTTATCGGCGATGCGCCCGTCAACCGCCTGATCCCGCCCGTGCCGCCAAAAATGGCGGAAAACCGCGCTGCTGCGCCGGAACAAGGCAACAAACCGGCCACCACAGCCCCGCTTTTATCACCCGCCCCCGTGCCGGTGCCCGCCGGATTTGCCGCCAACCGGAACAAGGCTATTGATGCCGCCCGGGCGTGCACCACCCTTGAAGAATTGCGCGAAGCGATTCGCGCCTATGACGGGCTGGATGTGAAACGCACGGCGACCAATCTGGTTTTTGCGGATGGCAATCCGCAAGCCCGGGTCATGGTGATCGGCGAAGCGCCCGGTGCGGATGAGGACCGGCAGGGTTTGCCGTTTGTCGGCGTGTCGGGACAATTGCTCGACAAGATGTTCGACTGCATCGGTTTGAACCGCGCGAACCCCGATCCGAAACATGCCTTATATATAAGCAACATTCTGAACTGGCGGCCGCCCGGCAACCGCACGCCGACGGAAAATGAAATTGCGCTGGCGATGCCTTTCATCGAACGGCATATCGCGATTGTGAAACCGGCATTCCTGATTCTGGCCGGCGCAGTGGCGGCGCAGGCTCTTTTGAACAGCACGCTGTCAATCAGCAAGCTGCGCGGAAAAGCTTATGATTACAAATTCGTAACTCCGGATATTCAAGCGGGACTCGAAGCCCCAACCCAGCCGACCAAAGTTATCCCCACCTATCACCCGTCCTTCCTGCTGCGGACCCCCGTGCAGAAACGCAAGGCCTGGCAAGACCTTCTGCTGATTGCCGAACAGCTGAAATAGGTAAAAATTCGCCCCAAGACTCGACTTCTGCGCCCTATCGGTCTATTCCGCTTGGTGATGAGAATGTCGTCTTTTCGATATTTCTGGCTGGCGCTTGCGCTTGCCGTTGCTATTGCGCCGGGACCTGTCCTGGCCAAAACGGCAACGGGCAGCAAGACCACCAAAGAAACGGATGGCCCGGCCTTTGCGCCTGATCCGGCCGCGCCTGAACGGCTGGCTAAACTGCGCCTCTCCAAAAAAGATATCGATACCTATAAAAAGATTTTCGCCGCGCAGCGCAAAGGCAACCGCAAGGAAGCTGATGCCCTGACCAAAAAACTGAGCGACCGGTCCCTGCTGGAATGGGGGCAGATGCGCAACACAGCCACCAATATGTGGCTGCCGCAGGATGTGGGCGCTTCGGCCCGCATTTACCGCTCACCCGTCAAGCGCACCCCTATCGATGACAACGCGGCGGAAAACGTGGGCATTACCGTCGCGCTGATGCTGAAAACGGATGAGACGGACCGGGCGCTGATTTTCGTCAAGCGCGCGGCTGAAAAAGGCACCATCGACCGGGTTGAAACCGCCAAGCTGTATGCACAGATCGCGGCGGCGCGGCTTTATAACAACGACCCGAAGCATGCGCTGTCCTTGGCGCATCTTGCGCTGCAGATCGGCGGCATCCGCACGCCCGAAGCGGCATGGACGGCCGGCATTTCGAGCTGGATGCTGGCGGATTACAAACGGGCGGGTTCGTATTTCGCATGGCCGGTGCGCAGCCCTTATGCCGATGCGTGGCTGCGCTCGGCCTCGTCATACTGGACTGCCCGGTCGCTGATGCGGACCGGGCATTACCGCGAGGTCAGCGCGTGGCTGGTTGAAGCCGCGCAGCATCCACGGTCGTTTTATGGTTTGATTGCAACGCGGGCACTGGGTGCGAAATTCGATTTCAACTGGAATGTCGCGCCCTTCAGCGAACGGCATCATACGATTCTGGCCCAATATCCGGGTGCGGTGCGGGCCATGAAACTTGCGCAGACCGGTGAAATGGACAAAGCGCGCATTGAACTGGCGCTGCTGGATGAAGACGCCGCCAAAGAATGGCGGGGGGCTTTAACGTCGCTTGCCGCCGTCGCGCTGGCACCGGATGCGGCCATCCAGGTCGCAGGCCTGCTGCAGCACCCGAGCGTGGGGTCGATGGACACCGCGCTTTACCCCCTCGCCCCGTGGCAGCCGAAGGATGGTTACCGGCTGGACCCGGCGCTGATCAATGCTTTCATCCGCCAGGAATCGAAATTCAAGCCGGGGGCGCAGAACAAGCTGAGCGGCGCTACGGGTTTGCTGCAGCTGATGCCGCGCACGGCGCTATCCATCGACCGCAGCGCTAAGAAAGATAAGCTGAAATCACCGGAAATGAGCATTTCGCTGGGCCAGAAATATCTGGAAGAGCTTTTGAGCATGACGGATGGCAATCTCTTCGAAGCGGCCATCGCCTATAACGCGGGACCGGGCAATCTGTCGTCCTGGAAGCAGCGTTTTGCCGGTGTCAGCGACCCGTTGCTGTTCATCGAGCTCATCCCCTATTCCGAAACCCGCGCCTATGTCGAGCGCGTGATGGCCAATTACTGGATTTACAGCCTGCGCATGGGGGTTGGCGTGGCCAGCCTCGATGCCGTGGCCGGCGGCCAGCCTGCCCGCTATGCTAAGGCTGTTTTACCGGGAAAACCGGCCGTTACCGAAATCGCAGCTAGACGATAGCCGCTAAATTTGGCACTAATAAACCCCTGCAATCAAAGCGTTAGGGTTTATTTTCATGGCATCGGTCAAGGACATCCGTTCCGAATTTTTGAATTACTTTATCGGCAAGGGGCACACGCATGTCGCGTCGTCGCCGCTGGTGCCGCAGAACGACCCGACGCTGATGTTCGCCAATTCGGGCATGGTGCAGTTCAAGAATGTTTTTACAGGACAGGAAAAACGCCCCTACACGCGCGCGACCACCGCGCAGAAATCAGTCCGCGCCGGCGGCAAGCATAACGACCTCGACAATGTTGGCTATACCGCGCGCCATCACACGTTCTTCGAGATGCTGGGCAATTTTTCGTTCGGCGATTATTTCAAGGACGATGCGATTGCGTTTGCGTGGGAACTGGTCACCAAAAACTACGGGATGAACAAGGACAAGCTGCTTGTCACGGTCCATTCATCCGACGAAGACGCGGCCGCGATCTGGCGCAAGGTTGCGGGACTGCCCGATAACCGCATCATCCGCATCAATACCAACGACAATTTCTGGATGATGGGCGATACGGGTCCGTGCGGCCCGTGTTCGGAAATCTTTTTCGACCAGGGCGAAACGCTGCAGGGCGGCCCGCCGGGATCGCCTGATCAGGACGGCGACCGTTTCCTGGAATTCTGGAACCTCGTCTTCATGCAGTATGAACAGGAACCGGATGGCAAAGGCGGGCATATCCGCAAGCCCCTGCCTAAGCCTTCCATCGATACGGGCATGGGCCTCGAGCGCATGTCGGCGCTGATGCAGGGCAAATTCACGAACTACGACATCGATTTGCTGCGCAGCCTGATTGAACATGTGGCGCAGATTACAGGTGTAAACCCGGATGGTCCGCAGGCGGCAAGCCACCGCGTGATTGCCGACCATTTGCGGTGCAGCGCGTTTTTGCTGGCGGATGGCGTGATGCCGTCCAATGAAGGGCGCGGTTACGTGCTTCGCCGCATCATGCGCCGCGGCATGCGCCATGCGCATATTCTGGGCGCCAAGGAACCGCTGATGTACAAGCTGGTGCCGACGCTTGTTTCCACGATGGGCGAGGCTTATCCGGAATTGATTGCGGCGCAGTCACTGATTACCGAAACATTGAAGCTGGAAGAGACGCGATTCAAAACGACACTGGACCGCGGTTTGAAATTGCTGGACGACGAAACAACGACTTTGAAAAAAGGCGGCGTGTTTTCGGGCGAGACCGCATTCAAACTGTACGACACGTACGGTTTCCCGGTTGATCTGACGGCGGATGCTTTGAAAGCCAAAGATATTACCGTTGATATGGCCGGTTTTGAATCCGCCATGGAAAAACAAAAAGCTGAAGCGCGCAAACACTGGGCGGGCTCGGGCGATGCAGGCGACGACAAAGTGTGGTTTGGCATTCTCGACGAATGCGGGCCGACGGAATTTCTGGGTTATGCGCAGGATCATGCCGAGGGCAAGGTTCTGGCGATGATCAAAGAGGGCGCGCGCGTGAAATCCGCCAAAAAGGGCGACAAGGTGTGGGTTGTGACCAACCAGACGCCGTTCTACGCCGAATCCGGCGGCCAGGTCGGCGATATCGGCACGGTGTCGGGCGATACGTTCAAAGGCGTGGTCTCGGATACGCAAAAACATCTGGGCAAGGTGTGGGCGCATAACGTCAATGTGATTGACGGCACGCTGAATGAAGGCGATGCAATTGACCTGCTGATCGATGTGAAACGCCGCAATGATATTCGTGGCGCGCACTCCGCCACGCACCTGCTGCATGAAGCGTTGCGCCGCCGGCTTGGCACGCATGTCGCCCAGAAAGGCAGCTTGCAACAGGAAGGCCGCACGCGGTTTGATATTTCGCAACCGCTGCCGCTGACGGCCGAAGACATCGCCATCGTCGAAGCCGAAGTGAACGAGCGCATTGCGCAGAACACCCCGATCACGACGCGCGTCATGCCGCTGGATGAAGCGCGCGAAACGGGTGCGATGGCGCTGTTTGGCGAGAAATACGATTCCGAAGTGCGCGTTGTCATGATGGGCGGCGTCGATGAAGGGGCAAACAAGGAATATTCGGTTGAGCTTTGCGGCGGCACGCATGCGCGCCGCACGGGTGATATCGGCGCGTTTCACATTATTGCGGAGAGCGCCGTCTCTGCCGGCGTGCGCCGGGTGGAGGCGATGACCGGCCATCAGGCGATTGCTTACCTGGCGGGCCGTGACGCGTTGTTGCAGCGGACCGCGGAAGCGCTGAAGACATCGACCGACGATGTGCTCAAGCGCGTCGAGGCGTTGCTGGATGACAAGAAGCGCCTGGAGAAAGAAGTCTCCGATCTGCGCCGCAAGCTGGCGGCGGGCGGTTCGGGTGGGGGCGATGCCGCATCCGACATCAAGGACATCAAGGGCGTGAAATTCACGAGCCGCGTGCTGGAAGGCCTGCCGGCAGGCGACCTGAAACCGCTGGCTGATGACATCAAGGCCAAGATGGGATCGGGCGTGGTTGCGCTGGTGGCTGTCAATGACGGCAAGGCATCGCTGGTTGTTTCCGTGACAGACGACCTGACCAAGAAATTCTCAGCCGTTGATCTGGTGAAGGTCGGCGCGGAAGCCCTTGGCGGCAAAGGCGGCGGCGGACGGCCCGACATGGCCCAAGCCGGCGGCCCGAATGGTGGTGATGCCGCGAAGGCTGTTGCGGCTATTGAAGGCAAGCTGGCGGCTTAAATGGAACTCCCGCCCGGTGTTGGTCCGCACGAAGGTCGTGAACTGGAACTGATGCTGACGAGGGATAAAAAGCTCGCATTGTTTGGCGATATCGTTTGGAAAGACGGGACGATTGCTGAAACGATTATCCCGGAACGCGCTTGCCCCCTACGTCAAAAGCGGCCGCATTGCGCGTTTTAGTATTGAAGTCCCTCACACTCTTACAATCAGTAATGATCGTATCTTGCGACGCGTTGCCTTCACTCTTCGAGGAGAAGAGTGGCGTGCCGGTGCCGCATTCTGGTTGCGAAATTTCCATGATGATGAAGCAGATATTATAATGGGTCGGCTGCTGGGTTATTCCGAAGTGGAGATCCAAGCCTTTCTCGAGCACTGCAGAAGAAGAAAAATGAACCTTTCCGCTGCTTAGTCGTTAGATAGGAAACCCATAGTGAAGGAGTTTCCCGTGGCTGATTTCGTGCATCCTGTGAATGTATTGGAAGTGCTTGAAGACGTTGAGTTTCCTGCCACCGTGCCGGAACTGGTTGCCTTTGCTGAAGACAATGACGCGTCGGAAGAGGTGCTGGATATCATCCAGGCCATGGAAGAGCGTGAATATGAAAGCATTCAGGACGTGAACCGCCACCTCAACCAGATCGCGGTGGAGGAAGGCGAAGAGAATCTCTATGGCTCGGCTGCCGAGAGCGGCATTGATGCCGTTCGTAAAGAGCCGGAAGCGGCCGATGACGTCAATATCGCCAGCACCGGGCATCAATTGAAAAACTGGGCCGCATCGGGCCGCGGAGATATCGCATGATTGCCCGCCCGCCAGAAGAAAAGCATGACACGCCGCTACCCGGTGCTGTGATGCCGCTGGCGGAAGAGCAGAAACTGGTGCCGAAAGGCATTCGTGCCCAGAACGATAACTGGTCGCTTCGCTATCAGAAGAAAAAATCCGCGCATTACAGCGATGACGACGATCATAACCAAACCATCCCTGTTTAACCTTAATCCAAGGAGTCTGTCATGGGCCGCACTGCATCACCGCTGAATATCATGGAATCGCTGGAAGGCCTGCAATACCCGGCCGATGCTTCCCAGGTTCTGGCCTGCGCGAAAGATCATAAAGCTTCGCCTGAAATTCTGGATCTGCTGCGTGATCTGCCGCAGGACCGCCAGTTCGACAATATGAGCGAACTGAACAACGTTCTGGGCAAGGTTGAAGAAATGCCTGACAAGGCAATGACGTATCAGACGACATCCGGCAGCCAGGAACTGGAAGACGAGGCCCGCTTAACGGGTGGCAGCCATCATTAAAGAAAAAGCCCCTTTTTGAGGGGCTTTTTTATTACACAGGCCGCTGTTAAGCAGCTTCGTCTGTCTTATTCAGCTTGGGCTTGGGCAGATCCAACTTGATATGCAGGTCTTTGAGCTGGTGGGCGTCGACTTCCGAGGGCGCGTTCATCATCGGGTCTTCGAAGGCGCCGTTCATGACGAAGGGGTAGACTTCGCGCAGGTTCGGCTCGTTGGCGAAGAGCATGACGATACGGTCGACGCCGAATGCGCAGCCACCGTGCGGCGGGGCGCCGTAGCCGAAGGCGGTGAGCATGCCGCCGAATTTCTTCTCAAGCACATCGCGCTCATAGCCGGCAATCGCGAAGACACGTTCCATGATTTCGGGTTTGTGGTTACGGATGGCGCCCGAGCAGAGTTCGTGGCCGTTGCAGACGCAATCGTATTGATAAGCCATGATTTCGAGCGGATCTTTTTCTTCCAGCGCTTTCATGCCGCCCTGGGGCATGGAGAACGGGTTGTGGGAGAATTCGATCTTGCCGGTTTTCTCGTCGCGTTCGTATTGCGGGAAATCGACGATCCAGCAGAATTTGTAGACGCCCTTCTCGCGGATGCCCATGTCGTCGCAGATTTTATCGCGGGCTTTGCCGGCGAATTTGGCGGCGGCGGCTTCTTTGTCGCAAACGAAGAAGATGGCATCGCCGTTCTGCAGACCGGCGATTTGCTTAAGCTCTTCGGTCGCGGCAGGGGGCACGAATTTGGCGATCGGGCCTTTGCCCTCGCCGCCCTCGATGAGGATGTAACCCAGACCCTTGGCGCCTTCGCCCTGCGCCCAGCCATTCAACTTGTCGAAGAACGAGCGCGGCTGGTCGCCGACTTTGGGGGCGCGGATGGCGCGGACGACGCCGCCCTGGTCGATGATGCCCTTGAAGGCTTTGAATTCAACATCGGGGCGCGCGAAGACGGCGGTGACGTCGCAGATTTCCAGCGGGTTGCGCAGGTCGGGTTTATCCGAGCCGTATTTGAGAATGGCGTCGTTGTACCTGATGTGCGGCCAGCCGCCCTTTTCGTTTAGTTTCGTGGGGCGCCAGTCGGTCACCGTGTGCTTCACGCCGTGGGCGTCGTTGAATTCCTCGAACAGGCCGCCGATGACGGGTTCCATGGTGGCGAAGACGTCTTCCTGCGTCACGAAGCTCATCTCAACGTCGAGCTGGTAGAATTCGGCCAGGCGGTCGGCGCGGCCGTCTTCATCGCGGAAGCACGGGGCGATCTGGAAGTAGCGGTCGAAGCCGGACATCATCAGCAACTGCTTGAATTGCTGCGGGGCCTGCGGCAGGGCGTAGAATTTGCCGGGGTGCACGCGGGACGGCACGAGAAAGTCGCGCGCGCCTTCCGGGCTCGATGCCGTCAAAATCGGTGTCTGGAATTCGCTGAAGCCCTGTTCGGTCATGCGCTTGCGCATGGAGGTGACCACAGCCGCGCGCAGCTTGATTTTTTTCTGCATCTTTTCGCGGCGCAGGTCGAGGTAGCGGTATTTCAAACGCACGTCTTCGCCGGCGTCTTCGTCGGAGGCGACCTGCAGTGGCAGAACTTTCGCGGCGCCCTGCAGTTCGGCTGTGTCGATCACAACTTCGATATGGCCAGTGGGGAGGCGATCGTTCTTAGTGGCGTCGTTACGGGCGACGACCTTGCCATTGACCGTGATGGTCGATTCAACGCGCCAGTGCGAAATTTCTTCGAATTGTTTATGGCCTCCGGGCAGAACGCATTGCGTCAGGCCGTAAGTGTCGCGCAGGTCGATGAACAAAAGGCCGCCGTGATCGCGGACCGAGTGGATCCAACCCGAGAGGCGGACGGTTTCACCAACATTGGCGGGGCGCAGGGCTGCGCAGGTATGTGAGCGGTAGGCGTGCACGGCTTAATCCTTCATTTGCAACGATAATTCCTGCCAAGGTTCTAGCAAATGCGCGCTTTGCAGCCAAACTATTTGGCTTTTATTGACATATTGTCATAACTCTGATTAAACGCTCGTCAGGGAGTCGCCAAAATGGTTGAAGTCATTAACAACGGTGTGATCGTTAAAGTTGTCGCCGAAGATATGGATGGCGCGCTCGTTACGCTGGGCGTGCGCAGCGCTCGGTTGCGCAATGAACCGAGCGGCGCCAATGTGCAGATGCTGCGTCCCCAAATGCCGGGTTTGCGTGTTGACCCTCTCATCAGTGATGTCGAGGCTTTGGGTGTGTGCATGTTGCGGCAGCCGTGGTTCGAGAACGTGACCGGCACGACAAGCGACCGCGCAAAGACATTGTTTCGCGGGATCAGCCCCACGGCTGTGAATCCGCGCATGGTCATGAAGTGCTACCGTTTTGCTGATGACGTAACGGCGATCAGGGCCGCATTCGACAAAGCCGGTTGCCAGATGCCTAAGGTGGTTGTGCGACCGATGTTGCGCCGTGTTCTGCATGCGCTGCTGCTGACCTGATAGGTTATGCGTTTGCGTGTCAGGAGACATGTTCAAACGCGCCTTACTTTCGTCAAAACGAATCAGGATACTCGCATACAAATATCAGGCTGGTCAGAAGAGATCGGTTATTGCCATAACAATATAATACCGGACGGAGAATAGAGTGACGATTACCATCAAGCGCGCAGAGGATCTGACGCAGATTTACGCAACAACAACGGCTGGACGCGAAGTCCTCCTGGCCTCTAAACGGGGTAAAACCCCGACCCACTGCCCCCATAATTTATATGACCGCGGCAACGGCGAGACCGAAACATCAACTTTCGTCATTGGAATCAGCAAACAGCGTTCCTACAAGCTGGCCCATAGCCCCCAGGAACTCTGCAGCGCCTTTGAAGAAGCCGGAATGAAGGTTCCTGGCGTCAAACACGCAGGCATTGCCGGACGGGTGCTGCGCAAGGTCAACCGGGCCTTTCTGGCTGTCGAAAACCTGATGGATGGCGGAAAACGTTCCGCACGGCCGTCATAATCAGTTGAAACGGCACCGATAATCCGGTTTAAAGGCCAGATGACCAAACCGTCCTTCCTGGCCCTTGATACCGAATTCCTGCGCGAGCGCACGTATTACCCGCAGCTTTGCCTGGTGCAGATCGCAGCGCCCACGGGCGACGCCATCATGCTCGACCCGCTGGCGGGCGATGACATGACGGATCTGGAAGAGGCGCTGTTCGATCCCGATGTCGTGAAAGTGTTTCATGCCGGGCGGCAGGACCTGGAAATTTTCGTGAAATTATATGGCCGCGTGCCTGCGCCGATTTTCGATACGCAGGTTGCCGCAATGGCGCTGGGTTACGGCGAGAGCGTTTCCTACGCGGCGCTGGTCGCCGATGTGTGCCGCCATTCGATCGACAAATCACAGCAGTTCACCGACTGGTCGATCCGCCCCCTCACCGCGGAACAACTGGCTTATGCGGCAGACGATGTTTTGTACCTGCGGCAGGTGTATGAAAATTTTGTCGGGCGGCTGGAGAAAATGGGCCGCCGCGCGTGGATCGATGAAGAGATGGCGAATCTGTCGGATCCGGCGATTTACACGCCTGATCCCGATAAAGTCTGGGAACGCATTAAAATCAGGTCCGACAAGCCGCCGGTTTTGTCGGTGCTCAAAGGCCTGGCCGCGTGGCGCGAGCGTGAAGCGCAGCGCCGCAATATTCCGAAGGGCCGTATTTTCAAAGATGAAACGATTGCCGAAATCGCGCTGACGCAACCGCGCACGGCGCAGGCCTTGGCGCGGGTGCGCGGCTTCCCGGCTGATCTGGCTGAGAAAAATCTGGGCCAGAGCATTTTAAAAATCGTTGATGAATCTTTGGCCGTGCCTAAAGAGGAGATGCCCAAGGTTGAACGCAGCCGGCCCTTCCCTCCCGAGCTGCAGCCGGTGCTGGAGATGCTCAAGATGCTGCTGCGCATTCAGGCGTCGGAAAACAGCGTCAGCGCGCGGCTGGTTGCGGATTCAGATGATCTGCAGGCACTTGCCCTTCATGGCGAAAATGCGCAGGTGGCTTGCATGGGAGGATGGCGGCGGGAGATTTTCGGCGATCCGGCGCTGGAACTCATGTCCGGAAAACTGGCTTTGTCCGTCAAAGATAAAAAGATCCTCAAGACGCGCTAAAGCTTAACCAGGCGTGTTGGCGAGACGCGGCTTTGGACCGTTCAAAAGAATTCCCATCGCTTCGCGCGTGCCATTTTCAAAAATGTTCCGATGCTGCTTTTCAAGCAGGGCCTGAAAATTATCGCTCATATACAATTTGAAATCGAAAATATCCTCTATCAGGCCGCCTTTGGAATGGTTGCCGACGCTGATACGCGTGTAGATGGCACGCTGATGCGGCTCTTCCACTTCCAGCGGTTTCAGGCGGTGCGTGTAGCCCATCATGCACCGGAACCACACTGCTATCATGAAGGCGCAGTATTGCGGTGAACGTCCCTCTTTTAGCAAGTTCACGCTGACAGGCGAAAACACGTCGCGCATCACATCAGAGCCGTTGAGGGTCAACCGGGCGATTTTTTCAGGGCCTTCCCGCAATGCTTTGATCGCGCGATCGATGATCGTTGCCGGATCACCCTGCAACTGCATGCCGGGGATCAGATCATTATAGACAAGGCGGCGAATGAAGCGGTCGCATAGCGGATCCCGCAAAGCCAGATCGGTATATTCGTATTCCATCATCAACGCGGGATAAGCCAGCGCGGCGCTGGCGGCGCGATTGATATGGTCTTGCGTGAAAACGGACATCTCGTCTTTATGGCGCAAAGACGCCGGCGATGTCCAATTCAGGCCGCTGCTTTGAGTTCGGCCAGCTTGGCTTCGACTTCGGCCATGGTCGGCAGCGCGGTTTGCGCACCTTTTTTGGTGCAGGCTAGCGACCCTGCGACGGAAGCGTAACGCATCGCTTCAGGCAAAGGCATATCGTCATCGATGCAGGCGGCGAGAATGCCGCAGAACGCGTCGCCGGCGCCCAGCGTGTCGACAGCCTTGATTTTCAGCGCGGGCACTTTGTGCATGGTGGCGCCATCAAAGCCGACAGCGCCAGCCTCGCCCAAGGTGATAATGGGTGTTACGCCATAGGCTTTGTTGAACGCTCTGGCCATGTCTTCATAATTGTCGCCAGCAATGTTCAGATGTTTGGCCAAAAACGCGGCTTCATGTTCGTTCATGACCAGAATGTTGATATTGGCGATCATTTCCGGCGTGAGCGCCTTGGGCGGGGCCAGGTTAAGGATAACGGATTTGCAGCCGCGGGATTTGGCGCGCGCGATGAGCGTTGCGGTTTCCTGCAGTTTCAGTTCGGCCTGCAGCAGCAGAACAGTTTCTTTGGTCAGCAGGTCGTCGGAGATTTCGGATTGCACGGCGTAAGCGTTGGCGCCCTGCGAAACGACGACACGGTGTTTGCCGGTTGCGTCATCGACAAAGATGGTGGCGACGGAGGTCGGATGATCCTTGAAAATCTGGATGCCGGAGGTGTTGATTTTATTGTCCTGCAGATTTTCGATGAGGGACCGGCCATGCGCGCCGTCACCCAGCGCGCCGAAAAAGCGCACCGATGCGCCGGCACGGGCCGCAGCGACAGCCTGATTCTGGCCTTTGCCTCCGGGGGCTTCGGAATGGGCGGCGATATGCACCGCCTGGTCCATTTCAGGCAGGTCTTTTACATGGAAAAACAGATCAACGACGTTCGAGCCGAAGACGATGATCATCCGACACGCAGAGGCATTGCCGCAACGCTTTGGTTCGCAGTCGCGATGGCCGGCATCGGATTGTTGGCCGGGCGCATGGCGCCGGTCGCGTTCAGGAAGTTGATCATATCTTTAACCAGATGACCTTCTTCATGCACGTGGTAGGTGGCACCTTCGTGCGGCGGCTGGTTCGCGTAATGAACGCCGATAATACCGCCAGCGCCAGCGCGCTGTGCCGCGCGAACGCCCTTGATGGTGTCTTCAACAACCAGAACGCGGTGCGCCGGCACACCCAGTTTATTGAACGAGTAAGTATAGGAATCCGGCGCATCCTTCGGACGCAGACCATGTTCGCGCAGGTCTTCGGCTGCGAGGGCGAATTGCAGCATGGGGCGGATGCGGATGGCCTGGAGATTGGCTTCAACCATGGCGCGTTCGGAAGCGGAGTTTGCCGCCAGCGGTTTACCGGCGCGCTTGAATTCGCGGGCGAGCTGGACAATGCCGGGACGGGTCATTTCAAATTTTTCACGGCGCGAGCTATTGCGCACGGTATCGCAGTAGGTGCTGATCCAGGCTGCGATGAATTCTTTTTCGGTGATTTTTTCTTTGAAGCCCGGAATTTCGGCGCACAGCTTGTGATAAATGCCGTCCTGACCGGAACCGAGATTTTTTTGCCACCACGGCCAATTAATAAGATGACCGTGACCGTTCATGACAGTCTGAACGGTTTTGAGGTGCATGGGCTCGTTACGGGCGGAGGAACCATCAACGTCCAGTACCAGGGCGTCGTACTTCGTCAGCAAATATTCGAATACGGAATCCATTAAAGCCATCACTCCAGTGGGTTGTCATTCTTATAGGGCAAAACCGGATTGTTTTGCAATATGAAAATAGCAACCGCACTGAGCCTTTTTAATAGCAAAACCGTCTGCAAAAGAAACCCAGATTCTATGCTGCATGGCCACAAAATGGCGAAAATCCGCGATTATTTGCTTGGGGACAATTCTTAAGGATTTCGGGAACTCAACCAAACGTGCAACCAATTTCCCGTGCCGAAGCCCTGCCGGCCGATCAATGGCCTCCATCCTTCTGCTTTTAAAAAGCTGAACTTATTTTGTTGGAAAAATCAGGCGCGTTGGCTATCACCAAGGTTCCCCGGGCGTATGCCCAAACCATTGGTAAACGGAGTAACACTTTATGAACCTTGAACCCTATCGCGGCTTTAAAATCGAAGCCAACACAGACGGTGAAATCTGCGCACGCATCAAATTTGTCGAGGCGGCTGAAATGATGGACCCGAAAAATTTCGGACCTTTCCATGCTACGGAATCGCGGCTTGAAACGTTGATTGCGGAACGCAGCGCCAAAAATCTCGGCACGCCGTTTCTGAGCCACGCTTTAAGCAGCGTGCGCATGGCAAAACAAAGAGCGTGCGTCGTCAATTAAAGCGCGCGCGGTTTGAAAGCGACGTTGCCTGAGAGGGTTTCGCCGCTTTTCAAAACGATCGTGCCGGTTTCGGCAACACCGCGTTCCATCAGGTTGAAACCGTCGGTGATGTTGGTAACCGGTTCAGCGCAGAAAAAGTCCTGATTGGCAGGCACGAAGATAACAAAGTTTTTGAAAATGGCGTCGGCAGTCATGTCCAGCGCCATTTTTTTATCCGGCCATGCGATTTCGGCTTTTTGATTCCAGTCCTGGAAGCAGTGATCGATATAGGCTGAACCGTCGTCACCCGCTGCAGCAGGCGCGAGGTTTTCACCGGACAGCGCCACGCCAGCGCCGAAATTCCATTTCGGCGACAGTTTTTCCAGCGCGACGGGCAGCATGTTTTCGCTGCGCCATACACGCTGCAACGATGCTTTCAGAGTTGTTTTGTCATTGCGCGGAAAATAAGGGTGATGGCCCGTGCCATATGGCAAGGCGCGGCCCGCCTTGTTGGTGATGGCGATATCAACACTGAGGCCCTGATCGGTCAATGTGAAAACCTGCTTTGCGCTGTAGCTGTAGGGTTCGCCCTTTACGTCCAGCGCAAGCTCGAGGCTATGCGGCGTTTTGGCCGCAATGCGCCAGGGCAGCTGGAAACCGTCGCCGTGGTTGGGGTGATCGCCTGATCTGAAAGGCGTTTTGACTTCGAGTTCTTCGCCTTCGAATTTCATGCGGCCATGGCCGATGCGGTTGGAAAACGGCGTGAGGGGGAAGCTGCCCATGTAAAGCGGCTCGGCGGGCGCGGCTGAATCGTAAGCGCGCATCAAATCAACCCGGCCCTGCGCTGTTGTTGCGTAAAACGCGGCGATGGACCCGCCAATGCCGGGCGCTACTTTGAGAGTCAGGCTCTTATCGGGCGATTGCAAAACTTCCAGATCAACAGACATTTTTTTATCCTTATTTTTGTAAAACCGCGACCAAATGATAGGGCGTCGTGCCCGGCAAATAATCGGTAAAGGGCGTCAGATCGCGGTTCAGTATCTCCGTCCAGAAGCCATCAGGACGCAGATATGACTTCTTTAACACGGCGCTCAGGTCCTGGTCCATTTTCGCATCGCCCATGAGGCGGGCCGCGCGGATGGTTTCGGTCAGCGGCCAGATGCGTTTTTTATCGTCGATGATGGTGCCGTCGCGCTTTTGCGCGTTGAAGATGCCGCCATGGCGGATATCGCTGGCGTGCAGCCGCACCCAGTCGAACAAGGATGCCATCGCGTCGGCGATGCGCGGATCGTCAGAGCCTGATACATCGCGATAGCGTTTGAGCAGCCAGATCCATTCGGACTGGTGGCCGGCTTCGATCAGATCGGTGCCGGCAATTTCATGCAGCACGCCGTCGAAGAAATGGTCGAAGAAGAGTTCGACCATTTCGTCGGCCATGACGCGGTAAATCTGTTCGCCCGAGACTTCAGCCATGGCGAGGCAAGATTCCAGCAGATGCATGTGCGGGTTTTGCGTCAGGGGGCCGGCAATGGGATTGAGGTCGGCGTCGAGCGCGTTCACAAGACCGGACCTGGTATGACGGAAATTTTTGTCGATGAATTTGATCGTCTCGAGCGCGTAGTCCTGCTTGTTCAAGGCGGCGCAGGCAAGAATGACGAAGGTCAGACCGTAAAGGTCGTATGTGTCATCCCCGAGCGAGAAGCGCGAACCACCGGTATCAGGATCGCGGTAGTTTTTTTGCAGAAAATCATATTGTTTTGATACATCGATTCCGGCGCTGGCGTAGACGTAAAGCTGGCGGCATTGCGTCACCAGACGCTTGGGCTGATCGATGGGCTTGAGATTATTATCGAGACGTTCATAAAAACCGCCGGCCGGATCGGTGAAGGCCTTATGCCACGCATGAATTTGCGCTGACATCAGTCGGCCTCTGCGAACAGTTCGTCCTGTTCGGGCATCAGGATGGACCGCACCATCGCGGGGGATACGGCGCGTTTTTCGTTGAGCGACTTTTGGTCGAGGCGCGCGACCAGATCCCGCGCGGCGCTGAATGAACGCTCCATGCGGGTGATGCAGTATTCGATCACGCCCACATCGATGCGCATCTGGCGGTCGGAGAACAGTTTGACCAGCAGCGCGCGCAAAAGATGTTCATCCGGCAGGCCGAGGGCGACTTGCGGGCAGGCGCGCAGGCGGGACGCGAGATCGGGAATGGCGAAACGCACCATGGCGAGCGGCAATGTGCCGGTAAGCAGCAACGCGCCCGGATTCTGGCGGATGCGGTTATAGAGATGGAAAAGCGTTTCTTCCTGCGGGCGGTCGCCGGCCAGCGCGTCGAGATTTTCGATGACGGCGCCGTCTTTGGAAAGCTGTTTCCAGATGGAAGCAAGATGGGTTTTACCCGAGCCTTCGGGGCCGTAAATATAGAGCAGCGGCGCATTCCAGTAAGGCCAGCGGTCGATCCAGGCCAACGCCTCGCGATTGGAGTCGGAAACCAGAAAATCCTCGCGCGCCATTGCCGGCGTGACCGGAAAGGACAGCGGGATCTGGTTGGCGCGAGCAGTCATGATTTAACCTACGTAATAGGCGCTTTTTTTGTATTCGGCAAACGCGAAACGAACCATCACGCCGATGACGGCGGCGACCGGCACGGCAATCAGAAGACCGACAAAGCCCATGAGCGTGCCGCCTGCCATCAGGGCGAAGATCACCCAAAGCGGATGAAGGCCGATATTGTTGCCGACCAGTTTGGGGGTGAGGAAATTGCCTTCGATGAATTGCCCGATTCCAAAAACGACCAGTGCCGCCACCACCATGGTGGGCGAGCCGGTGGTGAACCATGCGACGCCGACCGACATGAAGAGACCGAAGGCCGAGCCGACATAGGGCATGATGGAAAGAATACCGGCGGCCATGCCGATCACGAAACCGAAGCGCAGGCCGATGAGCGTGAGGCCAATACCGTAGAACAGGCCCAGGATGAGACAGACCGTCAGCTGGCCGCGGATAAAGCCGGCCAGGGTTCGGTCCGTTTCCGCCATCAGGTCGCGCACCGTGGAAGCTTTATCGCGGGGCAGAAGTTCGTCAACCTTGGCGACGAGACGCGGCCAGTCGAGCATCATGTAAAACGCCACGATGGGCATCAGGAAGACAAAACTGACGAATGAGAAAATTGCAGCGGAACCCGCGACAAGACCGGCGAGCACGCCCTTCCCGGCCTGAAGAATCTGACCGGCCTGTCCTTGAATATTTTCAACGATGGCCTCGGAATCCGGCGTCAGCGTCACGCCGAAGCGGGCAGCGATGTCGACGATTTTATCCTGCGCGGCATTGATCCAGCCGGGCAGGTCGCCGACCAGTTGCGCGCCTTCACGCAGAAGAACCGGCACAAGGAAGCTGACTGCGGCCATCAACACCATCATGAACGTCACCAGAATCAATAACACCGCTGCCCAGCGCGGCCAGCCTTCGCCCTCAAGCTTGAGGACCAGTGGGTTGAGCAGGTAGGCGATGACCATGCCGAGAATGAACGGGGTCAGGATGCTTTGGAACAGCCAGATGAAGCCGATAAACAGGGCGATGATCGCGAGCCAGAAGAGCGAGAGGTCGCGGAAGTTGAATGATGTTGCCATGTTTTAATACCCGCGCGGCGTTGAGAGAAGGAATTGCGGCGTGGCGCCGCCCGCCGTGACCGTGCCCGGCGGCAACGGCGCCAGCTGCAGACCGCTTTGTGTCAGCGAGGTTGCGAGGTGGGCGTAGTCGCCGGTGTAGGTGAATTCGATATTGGCCTGCGAAGGCGAGATGGACCGGATACCGACAACACCAAGACCGGGAACGCGGGTCAACGCATTGCGCATTGCAACCCATTCCTGCAGGCCCGAGAAACGCGCCAGCGTGTGATATGTGCCGCCGACGGGCGGCGCCGCAATAACGGGCACCGGAGAAATCATACCGGGTGACGTGACGGAAACAGGCGTTGGCGCCGGCGCCATGCTGGCGGCTTGCGCGGGCATGGCGCGCAGGGCGGCTGCGGATTTTTGCACAGCTTCGCCCAGAACATCGCGCGACGATGCATCGACGCCGAAACGGCCGACAGGCACCGGCGCGCCATTGTCGTAGCGGTAGAGCGATACGACTGCGCCACCTTCAGCGTTGGGCTCGGCCATGGCGAGCACGGCTTCGGATGCTTTGTAACGTTTCAGGAGATTGTCGATATCGCCCCGGCGCGACATGGGTTGCGGCGGCGAATAATCGCGCAGATCATCGACGTCGCCGACAGGCAGCAGGATCGGCAAAGATTTGTCACGCGAGAGGCTGTTGCTTTCCTCCCATGCGGCGCGCCATGGATTGCCCTGGCCCCAGAGAGTCTGGCGGCCCATCTGGCCGTACCACGGCAGAACAAGAATGGCGCGGTTTTGCGCAACCGGATTGGCAACATTGCTTGCGGGCATGCTCGATCGGACCGTGCCGCCGTTTTGCGGCGAGTAAATATATTCCTCGCCCATGCCCGCAGTGGGCAGCGCGGTTTGCGTCGTCGTTGTTGTTGTGGTGGTGACGACGGCATTGGGATCGGTTAGCTGGGGCACGGCGGAAACCTGCAGCGTGCGTTTGACGGCGGCCGGGGTGAAGCGGACATCGACCGTGCCGACATAGCGGCGCGAGGTCATTTTTTCGGATTTGATTTCAAGATCGCGCACCAGGCTGGCGATGATGCGGTCATCGGGCACGACCAGATTGGGCAGATCGCCGGCATCGAGAATTTGCGCGGCCATTTGCTCGTAAGCTTTACGGCGCGCCTCGGCGAAGGCCTTTTTACGGGCTTCGATCGCGGAATTGGCGCTGACATCCACGGTGATGCCTTTGATCAGGTACGGGTCATCCCCCTGGGCCGAAGCGGTATTTGGCGCAAAAACCGACATTCCAATAAAAAAGACGGTTAACGAGGCCAGAAAAACACGATACAACATCGGGCGCATCAAGGGATCCAAAGGTTTGGTTTAAGCCCCTTTTGTACGACAGCTGAAGGAAAGACGTCCACATGAAAGGCAATGCCGGCGAAGCTTATAAACAGGCGGGTGTCGATGTCGACGCCGGCGAAGCTTTGGTCGAAGCGATCAAGCCAGCGGCCGCCGCATCAAAACGCGCCGGGGTCATGGCAGGCCTTGGTGGTTTCGGCGCCTTTTTTGACCCCAAAGCAGCAGGGTTTAAAGACCCTATTCTGGTTGCCACAACGGACGGCGTCGGCACCAAACTGAAAATCGCCATCGATACCAACCGGCATGAAGGCATCGGCCAGGACCTGGTCGCGATGTGCGTCAACGACCTGATCGTTCAGGGCGCAGAGCCTTTGTTCTTCCTCGATTATTTCGCAACCGGCAAGCTGGATGTAGCGCATGCCGCGACCATCGTGAACGGCATCGCCAAGGCGTGCCAGGACGTGGGCGCGGCGCTGGTCGGCGGCGAAACAGCTGAAATGCCAGGCATGTACGCCAAGGGCGATTACGATCTGGCCGGTTTTGCGGTGGGGGCGGTTGAACGCGGCCAGCAGATCACCGGCGAGACGATCAAGCCGGGTGACACGGTTTTGGGGCTGGCCTCATCAGGGGTCCATTCCAATGGTTACTCCCTCGTCCGCAAGATTGTGACCGATGCCGGTTTGAAATTTGAAGATGCGGCACCGTTTGCGACCAATAAATCTTTAGGCGAGATTCTGCTGGCACCTACAAAGCTTTACGTCCGGTCGCTGTTAAGCGTGATCAAGGCGGGCATGACCATCAAGGGCCTCGCCCATATCACGGGCGGCGGGCTGACCGACAACATCCCGCGCGTGCTGCCTGATGGCGTTGGCGTGACGCTGGACGCCAGCCAGTGGGCCATGCCCGATATCTTCAAATGGATGGGCAAAACGGCCAAAATCAGCGCCCCGGACATGGCCCGGACCTTTAACTGCGGCATCGGCATGATCGTTATCGTGGCGGCCGAAGATGCCGCGGCCATCGCCAAGTCTTTGACGGCGGCGGGTGAAACCGTCTATACCATCGGCCAGGTCGTTCCCGCCTCGGGCGATGACCTCGTTATCATTGATAACGCTGAACAAAACTGGGCTTGAGAGCATCGTGAACACATTCAAAGTTGCCGTCCTGATCTCGGGCCGCGGATCCAATCTGCAGGCCCTGATCGACGCGTGCAAAAATCCGTCCTTCCCGGCGGAGATTGCCGTGGTCGTCTCTAATGTGCCTACGGCACGGGGGCTTGCCATCGCGGCCGATGCCGGCATTCCGGCAATGATCGTCGACCATACGTATTTCAAAGGCGACAAGCCCGCGTTTGAAAACGCGCTGGCCAGCATTTGCGAACAGCATGGCGCGGATCTGGTGGCGCTGGCCGGTTTCATGCGGGTTCTTGGGCCGGTTTTCCTGAACCGATTCAAAGATAAGGTTATCAATATTCATCCTTCGCTTTTGCCGGCGCATAAGGGTTTGAACGTGCATGAAGCGGTGCTGGCCGCAGGCGACAAGATGTCGGGCTGTTCGGTCCATGTGGTAACGGCCGGGGTGGATGAAGGCCAGGTCATCGCGCAGCGCGAGATCAAGGTGAAGCGGGACGACACCCCGCAGACCCTGGCCTCCCGCGTGCTGAGCGAAGAACATATCCTGTACCCGGAGGTCATAAAAAAGATCGCCCAGGGGGATGTGGTTATCCGGGACGGTGGCATTGAAACCAAGGGTGCCATCCGGCATCATAGGGGCCTTAAGAATCACTCACCGGAGACCCCTATGGCCCATGACCACCCGACCACAGCATCCGTGGCCGATCCCGAAGCAATCAAGCGCTCACAGGATATGTGGCATAACTTCGTCGTAGCCTCCACATTCGCCGGAGGTGCGATTGTCGTTACCCTCGTCCTCATGGCCGTTTTCCTGGTCTAGACGAAATATCGCTTTTCTTTTTCTTCTGATTGCCAGCGTTACCGCGCTTGGCATTACGGCTTTGCGCGCGCAACCCGCGGCCGTCGCCATCACATCGGCGCTTATCCTGAACGACAAGCAGGAAGTCTATGACGCAGTATCCGCGATGTATCACACGCGCGATGTGGCCAGCGAGCTAGGCGCGCGCGAAATTTTCCTGCGTCACAGAAACAACCTGCGCGGTGACCGGGTGCCGCCGGGGCCGATCAACTTAAGCTTCGACCCGGTGCCGCACTGGCTGATCGTGGATGTGGTCAACAAATCGCATAAAAGCGACTGGGTGCTGGATTTCGGTCCGATGTCGGGCGGGCGCATTGGTTTGGCGCCGCAGATTTTCGTGCAGGACGGGCAGCGCGGCACGATGCTGCTCGACAGCGCGGGCGGCGCGACCTTCACGGGCAAGCTTATTCCCAACCGTATTTCCTTACGCATCATGCCCGACCAGCAGATGACGCTGATTATGCGCGTTGTGCCATCAGACCATGCGCCTTTCATCATTGCGCCGCGCGTGATTGAAGCGGCGTCTCTTATGAACGGCTCACCGGAAACCGACCAGGAATCGATGCCGAAAATCGTGCTGATGCTTCTGATCGGGACGTGCGTTTTCTTCGCGGGCTGCATGCTTTTAAACCGCGGCGTGGCTTTTTTCCCGCATGCGCTGTTTTTCGCCAGCCAAAGCCTGTGGTTCATGGTGGAAGGCGGCTACATTCATGCCGGCATTCCAGGCGGGGCGCATCTGGCGGGTATTGCGACGGCTGCGGGCGGCCTGTTCGCACTGGCATCGACCCAGTCGATCATGGCCGCGCAGGAGACCGAGGCTGGCGACAGCCTGCTGCTTTATATCTGCGCCAGCTTCGTGGTGCTGGCGATCATCATGTTCGTGTTCATCGTGCCGGAACAAAGCTACATGCGCCTTGGCGTGATCGGCCTTGCAACCGCCGTTGCGTACCTGTTCGCCGCCTTCAAGGCGCTGACCGTTAAAAAAGATCTGCGCAGAACCGGATTGCTGGCAGGCGCCGCATGGTGCCTGATGCTGTTCGGTATCGTCATGCCCTATCTGGTGGTGTTTGGTTACATGCCGATGTCGGCCATTCTGCTGCAGGCGCCGTGGCTGGTGATGCCGCTGGTCTGCGCGCTGATGATCGCATCCGGCGCCGCCTATGTGCGCGCCGGGAACCGCGCGCTGGTCCGGGAAGTGCTGCGCCAGGCGCAGCGCGCGCAGGTCGCCACCAAGCAAAAGCAAAGCAAGGAAACGGCCGATCAGGCGCGATTACTGCGGGTTATCGAACGCGAACGCGAGATCATGGAGGATTTGCGTTCGCGCGAGGCCGAGCGCACCGAGGAAATGCGCCTTGCCAAAATCACGGCTGACGAAGCCAACCGCGCCAAATCAGCGTTCCTGGCCGTCGTTTCCCACGAAATCCGCACGCCGATGACGGGGATCATGGGTATGGTTCGCCTGCTGCTCGATACGCAGATGAGCCGCGAGCAGAAAGATTACGCGCAAACCATCCAGGACAGCGGCGACGCGATGCTGGCGCTTTTGAACGATATCCTCGACTTCTCTAAAATCGAGGGCGGCGGCATGACGCTGGAGACGATCGATTTCGACCTGCACCGCGTGGCGCAATCGGTTGCGATGCTGATGAACGGGCATGCGGTCCAGCGCGGCATCGAGCTTAAAACCGATATCGATGTCGATGCGCCGCGTTACCTGAAGGGCGACCCGACACGCCTGCGTCAGGTTCTGCTCAACCTTGTCGGCAACGCGATCAAGTTCACGCCGCGCGGTTCGGTCACGATCAAGCTGCGCACGGGCGATCCGGAACTGGTGCCGGCTGGTGCGCCGGATTTGCTGCCGGTCGCCATTTCCGTGGAGGATACGGGCATCGGCATTTCGGAAGAGGCCTCGAAAAACCTGTTCTCGCCGTTCTCACAGGCCGATTCATCCATCGCGCGCAAATTCGGCGGCACGGGTCTGGGCCTGGCCATCTGCAAACGCCTTATCGAGGCGATGGGCAGCGATATCAAGCTGTCATCCATCGAAGGACAAGGCACCACGTTCAGCTTTACCCTGCTGCTACCGCCCGGCGACCAGGCCGCCGCGCAGGCCGAGGGCCGCGCCAACGAGATTTTGAGCGGTTCTAACCTGGCCAAGCCGATGCAGATCCTGGTTGTCGACGACAACCCGGTGAACCGCAAGGTGATGGAAGGGTTGCTGGCGCGCGACGGGCACCGCGTCACGGCGGTATCGGGTGGTCAGGAAGCGCTCAACCTGCTGGGCACCAAAACATTCGAGCTGATTTTCATGGATATCGAGATGCCGGAAATGAACGGCATCGAAGCTATGAAGCGTATCGCCGCTCACGAGGAAAAACGCGTGCGCGATATTCCGGTGGTGGCGTTGACGGGCAACGTCGCCGAGGAAGACAAGGTGCGCTACAAGCAGGCCGGCATGCGCGATACGCTGGCCAAGCCCATCGACCCCGAGCGTCTGCGCAACATCATGCTCGCGCATGGCAAACCGCTATCGGACGAGCCGATTGGAAGCGGCCCTACCGTGCAGCCGAAAAAAGCCAAGCCGATTGTCACCTGGCAGCTGACCCCGGAAGAGCTGGAGGAAGACACGTTTGCCGGGTCGATCGAATATACAACCGTGTCGCGCGCGCCCGTGGATGACGGCCTGCCGGTTGTGGGCGCCGATGAGGCCATGCCAGACACGGCGGCGGATGACGGCGTTCAGGCCCCTGATCCGCAACCCGCGCCGCAAACCAGCATACCCGATGAACTGGACCCTGCCCTGTTTGACGAAAGCCTGCTGGGATCCTTGCGCCAGTCGCTGGGCGAAGCGCAACTGAACGAGATGATGGACGGCGTTTTCGCGCATAACAAAACCGTGCTGCCGACATTGCAGACCGCCTTCAATGATGGCGACAAGGAAACCCTGCGCGGCTGCGCGCACGAGCTGAAAGGCATGAACGGTAATTTCGGCCTGAAAGCCATCAGCGATATTTCGGCGATGATCGAGACGGCCTGCCGCGCAGGCAATGTGCCTTTCGATACGCTGGATGACATGGTGTTCGTCGACCTGCCGGGCGCGATGGACAGAACGGAAAAGCTTTTCCGCGGCCAATAAATTTCAGGCATAAAAAAACCGCCGATCCGGCGGGCGATTCAAAAGAGATTTAAGAGTTACGCAGCGGTTGCTTTATCGAGAGCGGGTCGCATCGAGCGGCGGTAGGCGCAAAGATGGCGATGCCAGGCATCGAGCACGGCCGGGCTGCCCTTAATGTAATCAGCCGTCACATCCATGCGGGAATCGCTGTTGAAGACGACACCATCGGATTCATCGACGGGTTTTTCGCTGACGCGTATGGCGACCCGCAGGTCGTGGCTGGCGAGCATGATGACATTGCCGCCGCGCGCGTAGGCGGCCGTCAGGCCACAGAGCGAGGCCTGATAAACACAGCCTTCAAGGCCGCCATCAGAATACAGGCCATTGCCCTCGCGGCGGATTATATCCGCGATATCGAGGATGGTCAGGCTTTGCGGCCATTCCGTAGATGGTGTCAGTGCTGTCATGTGTCAAAAGTGTCTGCCCCGATTACGTCGGAATTGGGGCAACACAAACCCTTATAATCTTATTACTTACCCAGGTCTTTAAGCGGCTTCGGCCAGCAGCAACTCTGCCATCCGGGCCGGATCAACGTTCCGGCCAGCCTGGGCGATATTCATGTGGTCGTGAATACCTTCGACCAGATCGCCCATTTTGTTTTTAAAGAAGTGATTCGCCCCGTCGATCTGACGGTGGTCGATTTTAATACCTTTTTGGGTGCGCAGCTTGTCGACCAGTTTCTGGACGGGTTGCGGTTGCACCATGTCGTCATTCGCGCCGTGGATGATGAGACCCGATGTCGGGCACGGGGCGAGGAACGAGAAGTCATAAACGTTGGCCGGGGGCGTAACCGAAATGAAGCCGCGGATTTCCGGACGGCGCATCAGAAGCTGCATGCCGATCCAGGCGCCAAAGGCGAAACCGCCAACCCACACATAGGGTGCATTGGGATTGAGCGCCTGCATCCAGTCGAGCGCGGAAGCGGCGTCTGACAGCTCACCTTCGCCTTTATCGTGCGTGCCTTGCGATTTGCCGACACCCCGGAAGTTGAAGCGAAGGGTTGAAAAGCCCCTTGCGACAAATACCTGATGCATAGAGTAAGCAATTTTGTTGTTCATCGTGCCACCGTGTTCGGGGTGGGGATGGAGAACCAGCGCCAGCGGCGCGTTCGTCATTTTAGAGTGAGTGTACTTACCTTCGAGTCGACCCGCAGGGCCGTTAATAATCACTTCGGGCATGTAAACGCTTTCTTGTTATTGAAGGTCGCAGCTCACTCAAAGATGTCCTTTGTACTTGTTTTCAAAGGATAATCCTTGAAGGAACTGTCTTACGAGTAGAGGCGTTATAAGAATAAGTCCAGACCTTTGTCAAATTTATACGCAGGTGCAGCAATTATGTCGCTACCACAAGAGAAACCGGAAGTAAGCAAAGGAAATGCCATGAAAACCTTGGGGTTTATTTCCCCTATTGTGGGTCGTACCATCCCTAGTCGGGAAAACGACAATGCCGCCAATCAAGGCAGGCCCACATCGCAGGGAGAGAGCAATAACGTGGAAAGATTAGAAACAACGTCGCGTGGCAAACATGCCCTGACAGCCATGGTGGACCTGACAAAAATGCAGGAAGACCGCCCTGTTCCGCTGTCAGACATCGCTGCCCGTCGCCAGATTTCGCTTTCCTACCTGGAACAGATGTTCGCCGGGCTTCGCCGTCATGGTCTCGTCAAGAGCCACCGCGGGCCAGGGGGCGGTTACAAGCTGGGCATGGCCCCCAGTGAAATCTCGGTCGCGGCTATTATCCGCGCTGCCGAAGACAGTCCTTCAGCCCAACGCAACCGCACCGGCAGCCGCGCGCTTCGCCAAAGCGAATGCCCGTCTTCCCAATTGTGGCAATCGCTGAATGGCCTGGTTTACACGCTTCTGGATCAGGTCTCGCTGGATGACGTGGTCGCCCAACGCGACGATGTCTATCAACGGCTCTTTTCCAAGAAACAGTAACTCTGTAAAAACCGTGACATAGACACAATTAGCTTTTAAAAACGGCCCTGATAAAGGGCCTTTTTTAATGATCTACCTGGACCATAACGCAACGACGCCTGCCAAACCCGCCGTTATTGAAACGGTGGCATCGGCCATGCGCGAGGTGGGCAATGCCAGTTCGGTCCATGCTTCCGGCCGATCGGCCCGGGGCGTTGTGGAAGATGCCCGCAAATGCCTGGCGAGCCTGCTCAATGCAGACCCCAAAGCCGTCATTTTCACATCGGGGGCTACGGAAGCGAATAATGCTGTCCTGAAATCGCTCGGCGGCAAAATTCTGGTGTCGGCAATCGAGCATCCGTCCGTATTGGAAGCTGCACCCAATGCAGCGCATATTCCGGTCAAGGCGGATGGGCTGATCGACCTGGATGCACTCGAGCGTATGGCTGAGGGCGCGCAGCTGGTCAGCGTGATGCTGGTGAACAATGAAACCGGCGTGATCCAGCCGATTGAGCAGATTTCCAAAATAGTGAAGGCCAAAGGCGCCTTGATGCATTGTGACGCAGTGCAGGCAATGGGCCGCATCGATGTCGATGTCCAGAAACTGGGGGTCGATTACCTGACCATCACCGCACATAAATTCGGCGGGCCGCAGGGTGTCGGCGCCCTGATCGCGCTTGCCGGGACGAAGCCGGTGAAACTCATTCATGGCGGCGGCCAGGAACGGCGGGCGCGCGCCGGCACAGAAAATGTTGCGGGTATCGCCGGATTTGGTGCGGCCGTGAAAGCCATTGATATCGCGCAATATCAGACGCTGGCCGTGCTGCGTGACCGGATCGAACAAATGTCAGGCATTCATGTCTTTGGAAAAAATGCGCCGCGTGTCGCCAATACCACGTGTTTTGCGAATAACGGCGTGCCGGCGGATACGCAACTGATGGCGCTTGATCTGGCAGGCGTGTGCGTATCGTCCGGATCGGCGTGCAGTTCAGGTTCGGTGAAGCCGTCGCATGTTCTTCAATCAATGGGTATCGATGCATCGCTTGCCAACAGCGCGCTGCGCGTATCGCTGGGCTGGGATACGACGGAACGCGATGTCGACAAGTTCATCGCGATGTACCAGAAACTTGCGCCCACCTGGAAGAAAGCCGCCTGATGCCGAAGATGACATTCATCCTGCGTGATAAAACGCCGTTTGAAGTGGATGCGCCGCTTGGCCTGTCGGTCATGGAAATCGCGCGCAAGGCGGCAATCAATGATATCGAAGGCGCGTGCGGCGGATCGCTGGCCTGCGCGACATGCCATGTCATCATTCATCCGGACTGGTACGAGAAAGTGCTGCCGGACGGCGGCAAATCGCTCGAGGAAGAGGACATGCTGGACCTGGCCTTCGATCTGACCAAAACATCGCGGCTGTCGTGCCAGATTTTAATGACGGATGCGCTGGATGGCCTGGTCGTGGCCCTGCCCGGCACGGATAACCCGTTTTAACCTGCCAATTTTTTGCCAAAAACACAGATTATAAAGCTGTTCGCCATGAAACGTCTTTTACTTGCCCTGCTGGTTTTTGCGTTCGCGCCGTTCGCCCATGCGCAAGACGCCAGCACCGCCGTGCCCGCCTCGCCAGAACAGGTGAAACTGTCGTATGCGCCGATCGTGAAGAAGGTGGCGCCGGCTGTCGTGAATATCTATACGCGCCGCACGGTGCAAAACCGCGGCATGCAGATGATGTTCAACGATCCTTTGTTCGAGCAATTTTTCAACGGCTTTGCACCCATGCGCAAACGCGTCGAGCAATCGCTGGGATCAGGGTTCATCATCGACACGCACGGGCTGATCGTCACTAACGCGCATGTTATTAAAGACGCAGAAGAAATCATGGTCGTGCTGACCGACGGCCGCGAATATGCCGCGAAAAGCGTTCTGGTGGATACGCCCAGCGATATCGGCCTTTTGAGGGTCGATACGAAAGGCGTGGATCTGCCCGTGGCGGTGCTGGCATCCAGCGATGCGCTGGAAGTAGGCGATCTGGTGCTGGCCATCGGCAACCCGTTCGGCGTGGGGCAGACCGTGACATCCGGCATTGTATCGGCGGTGGCGCGATCCAACACAGATATCAACGATTTTGATTTCTTCATTCAAACCGATGCTGCGATCAACCCCGGCAATTCGGGCGGACCGCTGGTGGCGATGGATGGCACCGTGATTGGCGTCAATTCCGCGATCTATTCGCGCAGCGGCGGTTCGCTTGGCATCGGTTTCGCCGTGCCTTCCGAAATGGTACGGGCGGTGATCGCGGCGGAAAAATCGGGCCAGGTATCGACGCGGGGCGTGAAGCGCCCGTGGCTTGGCTTCGTTGCGCAGACGATGACATCCGACATTGCCAATTCGCTGGGCTTCAGCCATCCGCAGGGTGCGCTGGTATCGGATATTGTTGCGGGGGGGCCCGCTGATGACGCTGGCCTGAAACGAGGCGATGTCATTATCGCGATCAACGACCGGCCGTTGCGCGATGCTGAGGAATTGCGATTCCGTATTGCGACGCTGGCGATGGGCGAAAGCGCATCCTTGAAAGTCAAACGCCAGGACGGCGAAGAAACGCTAACCTTTACAGCCACGCCGCCCGCGGAAATACCAGCGCGGGATGCTGTCACGGTCACGGGCGCCAACCCGCTGGACGGGGCCACGGTCATTAACGTGTCACCTGCCGTCATTGAGGATATGGACATTGCCGGGCAGAATGACGGGGTGGTTGTGCAGGCTATCCGCAAGGGGTCGACGGCCGCCCGGGTTGGCCTTGAAATCGGCGACGGGATCATTGCCGTGGGCGACCGCAAGGTCAGTGATACCCGCAAGCTGCAATCCCTGCTGGACCCCCGCGCCAATCCCCGCGGCTGGGTCATTACCATTCGCCGTCAAGGCCGGGATCAGACCGTTATCCTGCGCTAGCGACCTTTTAAAGCGGCTAAAACCGCTTTATATAAAGGTATGCCTAAAACCCAGTCCCTGTTTGCCTCGCAACAAGATGCCGTCCGTCCGCTGGCGGATGCTTTGCGCCCGCAAACGCTGGATGACATCGTGGGCCAGGATCATTTGCTGGGGCCGGATGGCCCGCTGCGCCGCATGGCGGAATCGCGATCCCTGACATCGATGATTTTATGGGGACCGCCCGGCTGCGGCAAAACCACCCTCGCCCGCATTCTGGCTGAAAATTCGGGCCTGAACTTCGTGCAGCTGTCGGCGATTTTTTCCGGCGTTGCGGAGTTGCGCAAGGTTTTCGAACAAGCCAGGGGGATTGCCGAGCAAGGCCAGAAGACCCTGCTGTTCGTCGACGAGATCCACCGTTTCAATAAGGCGCAGCAGGATGCGTTTTTGCCGTATGTCGAAAACGGCACGATTTTGCTGGTCGGCGCCACTACCGAGAACCCCTCATTTGAACTGAATGCCGCTCTTTTAAGCCGCGCTACGGTTTTTATCCTGAACCGTCTGGATGATGCGGCGCTTGAAAAAATCATTACGCGGGCTGAAGACTACAAGAAGCGCAAGTTGCCGCTGGATACCCATGCACGCGACAGCCTGAAGGCCATGGCTGACGGCGATGGACGCTTTTTGCTGAACATGATTGAGCAGATTTTTGTTCAGGTTAAAGACGGGGTCACGATCACACAGGACCGGCTGATCCAGATCGTGCAGAAACGCGCGCCGCTCTACGACAAGAGCGATGAAGGCCATTACAACCTGATTTCAGCGCTGCATAAATCCGTGCGCGGGTCGGACCCGGATGCGGCTTTGTACTGGTTCTGCCGCATGCTGGATGGCGGAGAAGACCCGCATTACATTGCCCGGCGCATGGTGCGCATGGCAGTCGAGGATATCGGCCTGGCCAGCCCGCAGGCCCTGCCGCTTTGCATTTCAGCATGGGAAACCTATGAACGGCTGGGATCGCCGGAAGGCGAACTGGCGCTGGCGGAGGCCTTGCTGTATCTGGCGACAGCGCCGAAATCAAACGCATCGTATATGGCGTATAACGCGGCCAAGGCGGCAGCACGTGAATACGGATCGCTGATGCCGCCCAAACATATTCTGAACGCGCCGACCAAGCTGATGAAAGAGATCGGATACGGCAAAGAATATGTTTACGACCCTGATACCGAAGAAGGTTTTTCGGGGCAGAATTATTTTCCGGACGCCATGAAACGACAGCAGTTTTATGAACCGCGCGGTTTCGGGTTTGAAAAAGACATTAAAAGCCGGCTGGGCGAATGGGCGCAGATCCGCGCGCAAAAGGTCAAATAATGATGAATGTTCTCGTCATTGCGCTGGGGGGCGCTATCGGCGCTGTCGCCCGTTACGGCGCGGGTGTTGCCGCCACACGCGCATTTGGCCCAAATTTTCCTTATGGGACGCTGGGCGTCAATATCATCGGCTGTTTTGCCATGGGTCTGCTCATCGGCCTTTTTGCAATGAAAGAACCTGTAGACCCGGCCCTCAAATTATTTTTGACGACGGGCATATTGGGCGGGTTTACGACATTCTCGGCATTCTCGCTTGAGACGATCATGCTGTACGAGCGCAAGCCGGCGTTCGCTTTTATTTATGTTGCGGCCAGCGTGATTGTTTCCCTGCTGGCGTGCTGGGCGGGATTGAAGATGATGCGGGGATACTTCTCATGAAGGTACCTGCCGGCGATGACGGTCAGCGTCTCGACCGTTTCCTGAAGAAGCATTTTCCGCATATTCCATTCGGGCAGATGCAGAAATTGTTGCGCACGGGCCAGGTGCGCGTGGATGGCAAGCGATCCAAGGGTGAAACGCGGCTGGAAAAAGGCCAGGAATTACGCCTGCCGCCGCTGTTGCTGAACACCGAAATCGCAGAGAAGACATCGGATAAAAAAGAACAGGCCTATATCCAAAGCCTGGTCATTTACGAAGATGAGGACCTGGTCGTCATCAACAAGCCTGCAGGGCTTGCGGTGCAGGGGGGATCGGGCATCACCAGGCATGTCGATGGCATGCTGGATGGGCTGAAGGGTGCAAACGGCGTACGGCCCAAACTCGTGCACCGGCTTGATAAAGACACGTCGGGGGTTTTGCTGCTGGCGCGATCAGCCGAAGTGGCACGCAGATTGTCGGAAAGCTTTTCCGGCCGTGATGTCGAGAAAATCTACTGGGCGATCACAGCGCCCGGCCCAGAAAAGGACAAAGGCCGCATCGATGCGCCGCTGGCCAAGGGCGAAGCGGGCATGGGGCTGGAAAAAATGATGCTGGACGACGATGTCGGCAAAGCATCCATCACGGATTATGTTGTTATCGGCCGCGGGGGAAAATCGGCGCTGGTCGAATTCCACCCCCTGACGGGGCGCACCCACCAGATCCGGGTCCACGCTTCCCTTGAAGGGGCGCCGCTTTGGGGCGACACCAAATATGGCGGGACCAAAGGCAAAACTTTTTACCTTCATGCCCGGGAATTGCGGCTGGAACACCCTAAAAATGGCGAAAATCTGCGCCTTCTGGCCGAGGTGCCAGCAGCGTTCAAGACCCAGGCCAAGACCCTTGGCCTGTCTCTTCCCGCGTAAGACTTAAACCGTTATAATGGTTCGTCTTTTATGGAGTTGTCCCCCGCATGTCCGCCCCTTTAAGCGAACGCAATCTTACCATCATGGGTATCCTCGGCTCGCTCGGCGTGCTGATCGTCGGCCTGCTCGTCTTCTGGAGTCGCTACGAATACGCCGAACAAGGCCATGACCTGCTCGCGATCTTTTTCATTATTGCCTGTATCGGTCTGTTCTTCGGTATTCGTCTTTGGAACATTCCTATTTTGATTGTCGCCATCTTTGTCGCGGTCACTACCCAGATTTACGCATCGAACAAATTCAGCTGGCGGGAAAATTACATTCAGCTGGCGCAGATGGGGCAACCTTTCCCGCTTGATGAATTCATCGATCATTTCCCGTCTTACGAAGAATATACGTTCAAATTCCTCAAAGCCCCGGACTGGGTGCGATTCAACGAGGAATGCGTGCAGCCTGCTTTATCGAACCAGGCTGTACCGCCGCGTTGCGCGACGTTCGACCTGATCCAGAAATATTACTACATCGACGTGCGCAACGTGATGCAGCTGCATTTTGGCAAAATGAAAAAGACCGCCAAAATGGTGCAGGAAGGCAAAATGAACAAGCGCAGCGCCTATATCGACTGCATCGCCAACAAGATCTGCGCCGCCATTCCGCTGTTGCCCAAAGGCGTTGATGCAGGGCAGATCGAGCAGAATTCGAAAGATTATATCGGGGTTCGCCAGGCCTTCTGGTCGCTGATTGACGACAAGAAAATGTCGCCGCAGGTGTGCTCGCTCACGCCGCTGTGCCGCGCCCTGGTCAACATGAAAGCTGTCGATCCAGCCAAGATGCCGTTCTAAAAGAACAATGAACCGTTTCTATAAGCAAGTTTCCACTGGCCCTGCCCTGCAGGGCAAAGGCTACGTTATTTTGCTGGACGGGCGACCGGTGCGCACACCTGAAAAGGAATCGCTTCTGGTACCGACGCAAGCGCTGGCCGATGCGATCGCCGCCGAATGGGACGCGCAGATCGACGTAATCGCCACCGAAACCATGCCGCTGACGCAGATGCTGACAACCGCCATTGACCGCAGCAACAACCGCGCCGCTATCGAAGCGGAGATTTTGCGCTATCTGGACAGTGATCTGTTGAGCTATCGCGCAGGAGAGCCGCCGCAACTTGCCGCCGAGCAGGACAAACTCTGGGATCCTTGGCTGAAATGGTTCGAAAAAGAATATGGCAGCGCGCTGGAAGTCACGTTCGGCCTGTCGCGTCTGGATCAGCCGAAGCCCGCGCATGACGCTGTCAAAAAGCGTGTCAGCGCCATGGATCATCATACATTCACGGCATTCCAGGTGGCTGGATCGCTGACCGGTTCGATCGTTCTGGCGCTGGGCATGATGGATGATGCGGTGGATTCGGATACCGCCTGGAAGGCCGCGCTGTGCGAAGAATTATTCTATGAGCGGGTTCACGACCTGGAAAAACACGGCCTCGACCCTATCGAAGAAAAACGGCGCAGTTTCCTGAAGCGCGATCTCGAAGCCTGTGTAGTTTATAAAAACCTGATCAGAGCGCCCAGGTCTTGATGTTTTCGACCGGCTTGCCGGCGCTGGCCAGGCGATAGCCTTTCACAAAACGCGCGATGGCATAGATGATCGGGATCGAGAGATAACCAATCGATGCCCACATCAGCACCGGGGCATTGTCGCTCATATACTGGTTGGTCAGCGCTTCGATCTGGTCCTGCGATATCTGGCCGCCTGCGGACATTTCCTGCATTTTAACGAGCGCAGCGTTGTTGGCATTGCCCGATACCGTCATGCCGGCCAGCATAACGGCGATGAAAGCGAACACAGATGAAATCCAGAAGGTGCGGACCTGCCAGCGGCCGTGGTTGTGCACCAGTTCGCTTGCGCCTTCGCGGCTACGCAGAACATAGGCCCAGATAATGCCAATGAGCATAAGAACGATGCCGGCCATGGACCACCAGGCAATGGGCAGGAAGGTCAGCGGCAGGCCGATGGCAAGGCAGCCATAGCAGCGCTTGAGTTCAGTGATTTCGGGTGTTGATGTTGCGATATCGGTCATAGGTCACCGTCTGGCAAAGAGTTTTTCAAGATCATTCAAACTTAAATGAACATGGGTTGGCCGTCCATGGTTGCATTGGCCGGAAAGCGGGGTTGCTTCCATCTGGCGCAACAGCATGTTCATTTCTTCGGCATTGAGGCCGCGCCCTGCCCGCACAGACCAATGGCAGGCCTGGCGCGCCAGGATGGCCAGAACGGCGTCACGCAAGGCTTCGCCCCGGCCATCTTCCGCCATCTGGTCGGCGATGGCGGATAAAAGAGCGGGCGCATCGATCCGGTCCGCCAGAACGGCGGGCACTTCCCGCACAGCCAGCGAGCCTTCACCAAAGGCATCGATGATCAAACCCAGTTCGGCCAGAAGCGCAGCGTGTCCCAGCAGCAGGGCCGCATCATCGGACGGCAGATTGACGATGGTCGGCACCAGCAAGGGCTGGCGCGTGACACCGCCATGGAGGCAGGATTCTTTCAGGCGTTCGTAAACGATGCGTTCATGCGCGGCGTGCTGGTCGATGATGGTCATGCCTTCATTCGTCTGCGCGATGATGTAGGTGGTATGAATTTGCGCTTTGGCTGCGCCCAGCGGATGGTTTTCATTCACCGGCACGATGAGCGCGATATCGTCCTGCGTGATGTCCGGCACGGCCGGCTTTGACTGAGGCGCCCAGTGCGATGTGGTGGCGAACGCCGTTTCACGAACCTGCGCCACGGGACGCGCGGGCATTTGCGCGTAGCTTGGGCTTTGCACGAACACGTGTGGATTGGCGCGCGCCCCGGATGATTTGCCATGCGCCTGCAATGCCTGCTGGATGGATGAAACCAGGAGGCCACGGATGGAAGCCGGATCTTTGAAGCGCACTTCGGCCTTGGCCGGATGCACGTTGATGTCGACGTCTTCAGAGGGCACATCGAGGAAAAGCACGGCGACCGGGTAACGCCCACCCATCATGGTGTCGGCATAAGCGCCTTTGAGCGCGCCGAGCAGCAGGCGGTCGCGCACGGGGCGGTTATTGACGAAAAGGTATTGATGCAGGGAATTGCCGCGTGAAAATGTGGGCAGACCCGCGTAGCCGTACAGGCGCACGCCATCGCGGCTGCCGTCGAGGACCATGGCATTGTTGATGAACCCGTCGCCTACGATCTGTTCAACGCGCATCAGCGCATCGGACACGGGCGCATGCGCGAAAACCTGGCGGCCATCGTTATTGAGCGCGAAGCGGACTTTGGGATGCGCCAGGGCAAGGCGCGCGACAGCGCTTTTGAGCGCGGTCATTTCCGCCTGGTCGCCGCGCAGGAATTTGAGACGCGCAGGAACTGCGTAAAACAGGTCGCGCACTTCGACACGGGTGCCTTGCGTGCGCGGGCTGGGTTCGATGGCGCCAATCCGGCCGCCGTCGACAGTAATCTGCCAGCCGTCGCCCGCGCCTTTGGCGCGGGAATGAATGGCCATGCGGGCGACAGCGCCGATGCTGGGCAATGCTTCGCCACGGAAACCGAAGGTCTGGATGTCGATCAGGTCGTCCTGCGAGAGTTTGGATGTGGCGTGACGCTGCACACATAGACTCAGATCATCACGATCCATGCCGTGGCCGTCATCATCGATGGCCAGATATGATTTTCCGCCTTCGCGCACGTCGATGACGATATTGGCCGCGCCGGCGTCGAGCGCGTTCTCGATCAACTCACGCGCAGCGGCGGCCGGGTTCTCAACAACCTCGCCCGCAGCAATGCGGTTGATGAGCGTGTCGGGCAGCTGGCGGATGCGGGGCATAGGGCCAGTCTAGAGAAGCGAAACGGCCCGTTTCAAGCGGGCCGAGCGACTTATGGACATAATTTAAGTCTTTGAAATTAAAGCATTTCTGTACCGGAATCGAGCAGCGCGCCCTCCAGGTTGGCGCCGGCAAAAATCGCGCCGTCGAGTCGCGCGCCCGTGAGGTCAGCTTTGCGCAGGTCGGCGCCGGAAAAATCGGCGTAGCAAAGGTCGGCATTGGTGAGACGTATGCCAGCCATCTTGGCATTGCGCATAACGGAATAACGCAGCGTCGCGCCCATCATGGAAACCGGCTGTATGCGCTTGACCGAGCCGTCAGCGCCGTGGAAGAGCAGCGGCGAGAGATTGGCACCCGTAAAATCGCAGCGCGACAGGCGCGCGTCTTTGAATGATGAGCCGCGCACGTCGGCGTTCACAAACAGGCAATCGCGGAAATCGGATTCATCGAAAATCGATGACTGCATTTCGGTGCCGGAGAAATTCTGGTTCAGGAAGTTGGCGCCGATCGCCTTCATGGCGGTCAGGGAGTATTGAGAAAGATCCTCGAGCTCGCGCAGATCGAAGCCCGAAAGGTCAAGCTGCGTGCCCTGCGCGCCTTTGTGTTTGACCCAAATAACATGTTCTTTGAGCAATTCGGCCAACGGACGCTCGAGGTTGGAGACTTCGTCGCCGGTGGGCTTTTCCGTGATGGTGTTGGTAAAATCGGCACCGGCCGTTTCAACCATCGCCATCGTGGTTTTTTCGAGAATGGCGCTGCGCAGGTTGGACCCGCGCAGGTCGGTGCCCGACAAGTCGGAGTGCGACAGGTTCGCGCCTTCCAGATTGGCGTTACGGAAGTCGGCGCCCTGAATACGGACGTTCGAAAGATCAGCATCGGAGAAATCGGCCGCCGCCGCGCGCACGCCCGATAGATTGGTTTCCATCATACGCGCGCCGGTGAAAATAGTTTTGGCGACAGGCGCGTTTTGGGAATCTTTGCGAATGCGGTCCGACAAATACCCTTCGGCGCCTTTTTCCATGATCTTGCCTTCGCGCAGATCGGCGGATTTAAGATCGGCGCCGGTCAGGTTGGCGCCGGCCACGAAGGCGCCGCGGAAGTCGGCGCGGACGAAAGACGCGTGTTCGAGATTGGCGCGGCGCATGTCGCAGGCGAAAAATGTCGCCGAGACGAATTTGCCGTTGCTCATGTCGGTGCCGATCATGCAGGAACCGGTGAAGTCTGAATGACTCAGATCCTGGCCCTTCATGGAGAGGCCGGAGAGATTTTTGAATTTTACAACCGCGCGCGAACCGCCATGGAGACCCTTCATGTACATGTTATGCAGCTTGACGATATGGTCCAATTCCTCCTGGGAGAGGTGGGCCATCATGATTTCGCCTTGAGGGTGTTGAGCCATTGCTTGCGCGTTCATTTTTTTATTTAAAATTTTAGCCTTTTTTCATCCTTATCTACTTTGGCGGAAAAGTATGAAAAATCTATTTATTTGGTTGATTTTACTGCCGATTATTGTGCTTGAGAAGCACGGTTCAGGCAAGCAGCTCTTTGGCCAGCGTTTTGCCCAGCTCGACGCCAAACTGGTCGAAGGCATTGATGTTCCAGATAAAGCTCTGGACTGCGGTTTTATGCTCGTACGCGGCGAGGAGTACGCCCAGATTGTACGCATCGAGCACGGGCAGGAAAATGGTGGTCGAGGGGGCATTGCCGGGGCATTCCCTGTGCCCTTCCCCGCCGCCTTGCGCCAAAGCGCGGCCCTGCGCCCGCATATGGGCATTGAGGACGGGCTGGGGTGGGTGCATTACCCCTATGAAATCACATGGAATAGGCGCTGTGCCCTGATGCAGGGCCTGCATAAAGGCGTGCTGCGCGTTGGTGCCGACACTGCCGAAAACAACCGGGGCGGTGTCATAACCACACGCGGCGCCTTCGCGGGTCACCCGCTTGCCGTTTGATTCCATTTCCAGCTGTTGCAGATATGCGACCAAATGACTCAAGCGGTGGCTGTATGGGAAGACCGCATGCGCGGATGCGCCCAGAAAATTGCGGTTCCAGATGCCATACAGCGCCATCAGCACCGGCACGTTCTGGTCAAGCGGGGTGGTGCGGACATGTTCATCGGCAGCATGGGCACCACGGAGAAAATCGACGAAGACAGTGAAGCCATACGCGATGGCGATGGGCAGGCCCACGGCCGACCACACCGAGAAGCGTCCGTTCACCCAGGCCGGCATGGGCAGGATGTTATCGGATGCGATATCGGCGGCGACCGCCTTGGCGGGGTCGGATGTGACGGCGTAGATACGCGCATCATCGTGCAACCAGCTGCGCGCGCGTTTGAGGTTGGCGAGCGTCTCTTGCGTCGTGAATGTTTTCGACGCGACGATCAGTATCGTGCGCGCGGGGTCGAGAAGATTGGTAATGCCATCCAGGTCGTCGGTATCGACATTGGCGACGAAATGAACGCGGGGTGCGGTCGGGGCATTGCCCAGCGCATCAACGACAAGACGGGGGCCAAGGTCTGACCCACCGATGCCGATATGAATGACATCGGTGATGTTTTTATCGGCGCGGATTTTTTCAGCGACTTCTTTGACCTTGGCCAAGGCGGCCACGACGTCGCCCGGCGCCTTGGGGTGGCGCAGGGCGGTGTGCCAGGCGGGGCGGTTTTCGGTCACGTTAACATTCTCACCTGCGAACATTTTCTGCAGATTGCCTTCGACATCCTGCTGTTCGGCCAGCGCGATCAGGCGGGTGAGCGTTTTTTCGGAAGCACGCTGCAACGAAAAATCAAACGCGACACGATCAATGGAAAGTTTCTGCCGCGGTTCCATGCGGTTGAGCGTGATGATATTCAAATCATCTTTCGCATGCGTTTCAAGCGCGGCCCAGGCAAATGATTTTTCGAGCACTGTCATTTCTTCACCGTTTTGGGCGCGGGCCCTTCGGCATTGGGCAGCACGGTCACGGTTTCGACGTCCATGCCTTCCGGCTTGGCACCGACGAGAACGAGGACCGGGTCATTGGCGAAAATGCGGTTAGCAACGCGTTTGATATCCGCTGTCGTGACCGCATTGATTTTGGCGCGAAAGTCATCCAGCGCCGTCACGGGGCGGTTATTGAGCTGCAGACCAGTCAACGCACCTGAAATATCATCGGTTGAGCCGAAATGAAGCGGCATTGAGCCGGTCAGATAGTCCTTGGCTGCCTGCAGCGTGCCGGTATCGATATCCGCAGCTTTCAGGTTATTGGCAATTTTCTTCACCGTATCGATGGTGGGCTGGACGTTTTTGGGCAGCATCGAGGCCTGGACCACGAAACGGTCGGCGTAGTCGAGGTTCATCATCGAGGAGTAGATGCCGTAGGTGAGACCGCCTTTTTCGCGCACTTCATTCATGAGCAGCGAGGAAAACCCGCCGCCGCCGAAAATGTAATCCATCACCTGCCCGGCATAGTGATCGGGATCGTCGTTGGGAATGCCGAGCCATGCCATGCTCAGTTCCGTCTGCGGCATCTGCTTGGCGTAGAAGACGGGTTTTGTGGCCGGAGGCATTTGCGAACGCGTGAGTTCGGGGCGTTTGGCGGTGTCGGGCAGAGCGCCGAAGATATCGTCGACGATGGCGGAAGCCTGTTCCTTCGTCAGGTCGCCCGCGATACCAATCACGATGTTATCGCGGGAAAAGTGGCGAGCGCGCGCGGCTTTGAGATCAGCCGGGGTGAAGGATTTCATGCTAGCCAGCGTGCCGCCGGTGTTCAGCGCGTAAGCGTGGCCGGTGAAGATGCGGTCATACAGCAGACGGGCTGCTATCCACGCAGAATCGCCCAGGCCGCCCAGAATGCGGGAAAGATTGGCGTCTTTCATACGCTGCACGGGTTCGGCATCGAAGCGCGGGTTATTGATGGAGAGTTTCAGCAGACGGAAGGCTTCGTCCTTGTGACGGGTCAGCGTCTGCAGATGGCCGGAGAATGAATCGCGCGTGGAGTTGTAGGAAAGGCTGATGGCCTTGTCGCGCAGCGCGTCCTGGAATTTTTCGGATGTGATATCGCCGGCGCCTTCATCCAGCGTGTTGGACAGCAATTGCGAGATGCCCTGTTTTTCAGCAGGGTCGATAGCAGCGCCGGTGCGGAAGGCGAAGCTGAAAGCAATGACGGGCAGCGAATGGTCTTCCACCATCCAGACCTGAATGCCCTTATCGGTTTTAAAATTCTTGATATCGAGCACGCGGTCCTGCGCGATGGCAGGCAGGGCGAAGAGGCAGATGAAAATCACGAGGAAACGGATCATTTCGAAGCCTCCTTGCCTGCCGGCTCTTTGGGCAGCAGCCAGCCGGTGACGCCTTTTTGCCCGACCAGATAGGTTTTGACGGCGTCGTTCATGTCATTCAGCGTCAGCGCCGCGAGACGGGCCGGCCATGTTTCGACATCTTCGAGCGCTACGCCGACTGCCATGGCGTAGCCGATATTCATGGCCGGGCCAGCCAGCGAGTCGCGCGCGTAGACGGCGGCATCCTGGAGGCGGGCGACGGATAGTTTGATTTCACTGTCAGTGAAGCCCTTATCGGCGACATCTTTCATGACACGATCGACGCCGGCAGCGATTTTATCGAGCGATACACCGTCAGCCGGCACGGCATAGAAACCCCACGAGCCGTCATCCCAGGCGTAGGGGTTGTAGGCAACGCCGACAGAGGTTGCGAGCTTTTCCTTGATGACCAACTGGCGATACAAACGTCCGGTGGACCCACCCAGCAGATCTTCCAGCAATTCCAGTGTCAGCGCGGCTTTGGGATTTTCACGCACGGACGGTACGCGGAACATGAACTGCCACATAGGCTGGCGCACATCTTCACGAGCGTAGGTCACTTTCACATCGCCTTCCAGCTTTGGCGATACGGGACGTTTGCGCGACGGAACATTTTCAGATGGCAGCGCGCCGTAGATGGATTGCGCAAGCGGCAGAACTTCGGCGAGCGTGGTATCGCCCGAAATGACCAGCACGGCGTTATCAGGCGCGTACCATTTTTTATAGAAAGCGAGCGCGTCGACCCATTTGAGGGTGCGCATTTCAGGGCCCCAGCCCAAAATGGGTTTGCCGTAAGGGTGATTGGGAAAAAGCACGTTGCGCATACGTTCGCCCAGCAAGGCGCCTGGGTCGCCGTCGAGATTCTGATTGCGTTCCTCGATCACAACCTGGCGTTCGGAGAAGACATCGCTCACGCGCGGCGTCAGGTTGTTCATGCGCTCGGCTTCCATTTTCATGACATCCGACAGGCGTTCTTTGGGAACGGTCTGGAAATACGCCGTGTAATCCCACGAGGTGAAGGCGTTGTCGTTGCCGCCCATGCGCTGAATGATCTTGCTGAACTGGCCGGGCTGGATATTGGGCGTGCCCTTGAACATCAGATGTTCCAGGAAATGCGCAATGCCGGACTGGCCCGCCGGTTCTTCGCCGGCGCCTGCCTTGTACCAGACCATATGGGTTAGGGCGGGGGTGCGATGCGCCGGGATCACGACGACGATCATGCCGTTGGTGAGACGCGCGACCTGCGCGTTGTAGACGCGATCAGCGGCGGATGCGGGCCATGAAGCCAGCAACAGCATAGCCATGAATAAAAGGCGCGCGATCATGTGATCCCCTTTAAGGAGGTGATGCTTACGGCGTTTCGAGGATATCTTCGTTACGCTTTTGAACCGTGGTCGAAGACGTGGCCGAGGACTGGGCCTGACCGGAAGCTTCAAGACGTTTTTGTTCCTGGACCGGATCGATGGTTTTGCCGCGCGGTTCCTTTTCCTTCCAGAAAAGCATTTTCTCAGCGGCAGGCTGTTCGGCCTTGTCGAGTTCCACCATTTCCGCGTTCAGGTTTTCGCGAATGGTCGGGTCGGCCTGGTTGGCGCCGAGCTTGTTCATGAAGCTGGAAGACGCGGTTGCCTTGGCGGTTGTGGGCGTGTCGCTGACACCGAAGACGGTCTGGCGCGTTTGTTCGCGGACCGAAATTTCCATCGGACGCTCAGCGCCGGGACGCGGCGGACGAAGGGTGTAATCCGGCGGCACAGACAAAGGCGCGCGGGTCACAACCGAAAACTCATCCGGCGGGGACTTTTTCAGACCCAGTTGTTCTTTGACGTCGGCATCACCGCCGCCGCAACCAGCGAGGGTAAAGGCCGCTGTTACTACAAAGGCTTGGAACGCTTTTCTTAAGATCATGGGCCCCACTTTAAACTGACTTCTTGTCAAAAAATAGACCATGTATGACAAGGGCTGCAACCCCCACAGAAATGGCTGAATCCGCCACGTTGAAGGCAGGGAAATGCCAATCCCCCCAGTAAAAGTCGAGAAAATCGACCACAGCCCCGAAGCGGACCCGGTCGATCACATTGCCCAGCGCCCCACCAATAATAAGGGCCAGGGCAAGGGTTTCGCCGAATGCATTCGTACGCATCATCCATATAAAGAAGAAGCCGGCGATGACCAGGGACATGATCGTCAACAGGCCCCAGCCGCCGCCTGCGAAGAGGCCGAAGCTGATGCCGGGATTCCAGACCATGGCAAGATTAAGAAACGACGTGACCGGCAGCGACACGTAGGTGAGCGGTTCGGGCGCGTTCTGCATCCAGTCCATGAAGCGCATGGGGTCGCCTAACCCCAGCTCGACGCGGAAGAGTTTTTCGGTGATTGCCCATTTGCTCAGCTGGTCAACAACCAGCAGCACGACAACCATCAAAGGGCCGAACAATTTTGCAGGCATGATTCAAGCAGCCTTCTGATTATGTTGCTGGAAGTAACGCACGGCTTCGGCGTCGCGTTTTGATATGCGTCCGCCGAATTCGGGATCCATCTGCTCGGCCGGGAAGTATTTCCAGCAGCGTTCGCATTTGACCCCTTCAACCCGTTTGATTTCGACGGCGAGTTCCGCGCCTTCGCGCAGCGTGACCGCCGAGGTAATGAAAATTTCAGCCCAGTCGATTTTCGGCAGTCCGTTCGGGAGGGTCAGGATGATATGGGCTTCCAGGGCCGAGCCGATCATCTTGTCGTTACGGGCAGCTTCGAGGGCGGCGAATACTTTTTCACGCACATCGAAGATGCGTTTCCAGTTTTCGGCGAGCTTGTCATCGCGCCAGGATTCGTGCGCTTCGAAGAAATCGACCAGATGCACGGAATCGGCATCGTTTCTGAACACGCCGCGGGGGCGGAACTGCCAGGCTTCATCCGAGGTGAAGCTTAAGATCGGGGCGAGATAGGTTGCCAGCGCCTCGAAGATATAGGCCATGACCGTGCGGTAGGCGCGGCGTTCCATCATATCTGGGCGGTCGCAATAGAGTCGGTCTTTGCGGACATCGAAATAGAATGCCGAAAGATCAGAGTTGCAGAAATTGAAGATGTGATCGGCCATCGCGCCGAAATCAAAATCTTTAATGTCCTGCTTCACGGCCGCATCCAGCACGCTCAGGCGATGCAGCATGTAGCGTTCGAGCTCGGGCAGGTCTTTGGGATTAGCCAGATCGACCGCTTCGTCCTTGGTGAAACCATCGATGGCGCCCAGCAGGTAACGGAAGGTGTTGCGGATGCGGCGATACATGTCGGCTGAGGTCTGGAGGATTTTTTCGCCGACACGGATGTCTTCGGAATAATTCGACGTGATGGTCCAAAGACGCAGGATGTCGGCGCCGTATTTTTCCATGACGGTTTGCGGCGCGGTGACGTTGCCCGTGGATTTGGACATTTTCAGGCCCTTTTCATCGAGCACGAAACCATGCGTCAGCACCGCGTTATAAGGCGCGCGACCGGTGGTGCCGCAGCTTTCGAGCAGAGATGAATGGAACCAGCCGCGATGCTGGTCGGACCCTTCGAGGTAGAGATCCGCAGGCCATGGCAGGCCGCGCGGCGCCAGCACGAACTGGTGCGTTGATCCCGATTCAAACCAGACGTCGACGATGTCGAAGACCTGGTCGTAATCATCGGCCTTATAGTTGTTACCGAGGAATTCCTGCTTGTCGCGGGAGAACCAGGCATCGGACCCTTCGGATTCAAAAATATCGGCGATGCGTTTGCAGACCGCATCATCGCAGAGCGGCTGGCCGGTTTTTTTATCGGTGAAGATGGCGATGGGCACGCCCCAGGCGCGCTGGCGCGAAATGCACCAATCCGGGCGCTGTTCGATCATGGCGCGGATGCGGTTTTCACCAGCGGCGGGATACCATTTGGTATCGCCGATGGCTTTCAACGCCTTTTTACGCAGATCGTTCGTTTCCATGGAAATGAACCATTGCGGGGTGGTGCGGAACATCAGCGGCGCCTTGGACCGCCAGCTATGCGGGTATTCGTGGCGTATCGACCCTTTGGCGAGCAGATTGCCCGCTTCGTCGATGGCCTTGAGCGGACCGAAATTGCCAGGGCCGAATTCGTATTTGCCGTTTTTTTCTTCGAAAATGGAAAGACCGGCGAAAAGCGGCACGTGATCGCGGAATTTACCGTTGTCGTCGACGTTGTCCGGAATGTCTTTCGCGCCGAATTTGGAGAGGTAGAGGAAGTAGTCATCCTCACCGTGGCTGGGCGCAATGTGGACGAAGCCGGTCCCGGCTTCGTCGGTCACGAAATCGCCCATCAGGACGGGCACATCGTAATCATAGCCCTTGCCGCGCAGCGGGTGGGCGCAGACGACGCCGCTGAAGGCGCTGCCCTTGAGCGTTTCGCCTTGTGTCCAGCTTTCGATATTCGACTTTTCTTTCACATCGCCGGCAAGTTTGGGATTGAGAATGATTTTCTCGCCCACCCTGGCGCGTGCGCCTTCTTTCACAGCGTTAACGGTGAATACGGCATAATCCATTTTCTCCCCCGCCGCGATGGCGCGGTTGGAGGGCATGGTCCACGGGGTGGTGGTCCAGATGACGATGGAAGCGCCTTCGAATTCTTTGTTGGGCGATTTGATCACCGGGAATTTGACCCAGATCGTCGTCGATTTGTGTTCGTGGTATTCGACCTCGGCTTCGGCGAGCGCGGTTTTTTCGACCGTCGACCACAGAACCGGCTTCACGCCCTTGTAGAGACCGCCGTTCATCAGGAATTTGTGAATTTCGCGGACGATCTGCGCTTCGCCGGCTTTGGTCATGGTCAGATACGGGTCTTTCCAGTTGCCGATGACGCCCAGACGCTGGAATTCATCGGACTGGACATTCACCCAGTGCTGCGCGAAGTCGCGGCATTCTTTGCGGAATTCCAAAATGGCGACTTCGTCTTTGTTCTTTTTAGCGTCGCGGTATTTTTCCTCGATCTTCCATTCGATCGGCAGACCGTGGCAATCCCAGCCCGGCACGTAGTCGGCATCAAAGCCCGACATCTGCATCGTGCGGTTGATGACGTCTTTCAAAATCTTGTTTACGGCGTGGCCGATATGGATGTTGCCGTTGGCATAGGGCGGGCCGTCATGGAGGGTCCAGACTTTGCGGTCTTTCTTTTCGCGCAGGCGGGCGTAGAGATCCATCGCCTGCCAGCGTTTCAAGATTTCCGGCTCGCGCACGGGCAGTTCGCCGCGCATCGGGAAGTCCGTCGTCGGCAAAAATACGGTGGTTTTGAAATAGTCTGCGTCAAAAGTCGTCATAAGATCTCCGGACCCCGGTTTTAGCCATTTTTCTTATGAAATGAAAGGGTTTAGGCCCAAGAATCAGGGCTGGCCCGGGCGCAGGCCGGTTTTAAGTGTTTTCAGGCCCACATCGCCCGGCTGGACGGCTGATTCCGGACCGTGGATAAGCATGCGGACCGATTGGGCGACGACATTCTGGGCGTGTTGCCAGTTATCCTGATTGAGGGATGCGATGGCGGTTGCAATGCCCAACATGAAGGCTGCGCGTTGCGCATTCCAGTTCGGGTCGCTGCTGCAAGGAATTTTCAGCGGCTGGCCGGTGCCGGTGTCGATGTGCAGCGCATCGAGATGCCAGGGCGAGTCTTTTGTCATTTTTACAAAATGAAACCGCGTGATTGTGTTGGCATCGCCGATATCGAGCACAATCTGTTTGTTGCCGCGGCGCGCCCAGCCCCATTGCAAAAATGTTGTCGGATGCTGGCCGGGCAACGCTTTTTCCGGATAGGCGCAGCGATAAGCGTGCGGCGCCTGAGCAAAGCCCAGCAGGCGCGCGATATCATCGACGCTGCTCACTTTGATTTTAGGCTGATGCGTGTATTGCGCGTAATGAGGGAAAACATCGCGAAAAAACAACGACGTTAAAGTCGCGTTGAGGATTTCATCCTCGGAGGGCATTGTGACGGCAAGCGGGCGGCGCATAATATGACAAGGATTAGCCAACACCCTGCCCTGCGTCCAGAATTATTATGAAAGAGCGGCTTTCGCGCCCTCTACGTCGCGGGCCATCTGTTCCTTCAGGGCGTCGATATGGTCGAATCTGGCTTCGTCGCGGAGTTTTTGAACGGGGCGTACGCGCAGGGCCTGGTCATAGAGATCGCCGGTGAAGTCAAAGACGTACACCTCGAGCAGAGGGTCTTTGGATTTGAACATCGGGCGGATGCCGATATTGGCGACGCCATTGCGCCATTCATTTCCGATCATGATTTTCACGGCGTAAATGCCGTAGGCGGGGGCCATGGTGTCGTTCAGCGGGATGTTCGCCGTGGGATAACCAAGGTCGCGGCCGCGCTTGTCGCCGTGTTGCACTGTCCCTTCGATTTCCCATTCCCAGCCGAGCATGGCGTTGGCGGCGGCAATATCACCCGCCTGAAGCGCGGCGCGGATGCGAGTGGAGGAGACGGGTTCATCGGCCAGGATTTCCAGCGCGACGCCATCGACATTAAAACGGCCATCCGCACGCAGCGTTTCGACATTGCCGGCGCGACCTTTGCCGAAATGGAAGTCCGCGCCTACGACCACATGCGAGGCATCGACATGGCCGATGATGATCATGTCGATGAATTGTTCGGCGGTCAGATTGGCCATGATGGCGTTAAAATCGAGGATTTCAACGCGGTCGACGCCAAGGGCCTTGAGCCGGCGCTCTTTAAGGCTTTCAGGCGTGATGCGGAAGGCGGCTTCGCCCGGTTTGAAAAAGGACCGCGGGTGCGGTTCGAAGGTAAGCACCACCAGTTCGCGGTTTTCAAAGGCGGCAATACGCTTGCCGGCGGCCAGAAGCGCGGCATGCCCGCGATGGACGCCATCGAAATTGCCTATGGCGACGACCGGTTTGGAAGGCGTATTGTTCATGGCATGAAACTAATCGACCCATCCCATCTTGTCGATATTCAAGCGGTCGCCGATGCGGCCGGCATCCGCCTGAAAACCGACCTTATTTATGCCGATGCGGCGCATCCGCTGAACAATACATTCCGGGAAGCGATATACCGGGCAGACGCGACGATGTGGATTCATAAAAATCTGGCCGAGATTGTGATGCTGGCGGCCCGCCGCGCCAATGATCATGCCCTGCGTTTTGTCCTGACCGATTGCCTTCGCACCGTGGACGCGCAAGCACGCATGGCGCAGACGGTGATCGTGAAAGCCAATCCGCACTGGACGGCGCCGGGTCCGAAAATGTTGCTGTCGCTGCCTGGTGGGGGCGCGCATCCCCGCGGCATGGCGGTCGATATCTATCTGGAAGACCGTGACGGCCATACGATCGACATGGGAACGCAGCTGGACCATTTTTCGACCGATCCATCCGATAACCCGGCGGCACGTGACTATCCGTTTCCGCCACAGATTATGGCGAACAGGAAATTACTCGAAAATTTTATGGTCGACGCAGCGAAAGATTTAGGCGGCGAGATTTATCCATTGCCGAGCGAGTGGTGGGATTTTCGTTTCCCTGCACATGTCTATGAACAATACGCGCCGCTGTCCGATAAGGACCTGCCGGAACATATGAAGATGTGTAGCTGAAAAAGGGTGGTAGCAGCGGAGGCAAAACGCTAGCGCGTTCTGTGAACGCCGTTCAAATCCCAACCATTACCAATTTAAAACCCCCCAATGGGGGGCTTTAAATTGGTAGCAGCGGAGGGATTTGAACCCCCGACCAAAGGATTATGATTCCTCTGCTCTACCACTGAGCTACGCTGCCTCAAAAATGGTCCTGCCTTATAGGATTTGCGAGGGCCTAATGTCAAGGCAAGCCGTGGCCTAAAAGCCGGAAATGGCGCTATTCCGCCGCCTGCGGGAGGGAAGATTGCGCGGTGCCGGCAATCCAGCCGCCGCCTAAGACCCTGTCGCCGCCGTAACAGACAGCCGCCTGCCCCGGTGAAACGCCGAATTGCGGGACGGAAAGCAACAGCCGGTTATTGGCGCGGTCAAGGGTTGCGGGAATCGGCTGAGAGACGGACCGCAGTTTGACCGTCACGCTGGTCTGATCGGAATCCATCAGCCAGTTGCAGTCTTTCAGGCTGACGATATCGCAGGCGAGCGCTTCGCGCGGACCGACCACGACCTGCGCCTTTTCAGCGTCGACCTTCACGACATACAAAGGCGCGTTGTTTTCGGTGTGGCCACCGCCGACGCCGATGCCTTTGCGCTGGCCGACCGTGTAACCCACCACGCCATCATGACGCCCCAGCACGCGGCCATCGACATGGACGATCTCGCCGGGGCGCACACTTTCCGGACGCATGCGTTTGACCACCTTGGCGTAATCGCCATTCGGGACGAAGCAGATGTCCTGAGAGTCTGGTTTTGCAGCGGTGATAAGGCCGAGACGTTCGGCATGCTGACGGGTGACATCCTTGCCCCAGCCGCCGAGCGGGAAGCGCAGGTAATCCAGCTGGTCCTGCGTGGTGGCGAAAAGGAAGTATGACTGGTCTTTCCCGGTATCGACGGCGCGGTGGAGTTCGGCCTTGCCCGTCACCGGGTTCACAACGCGGCGGATGTAATGGCCGGTGGCCATGCAATCGGCGTTCAGGTCACGCGCGACGGCGAGCAGGTCGCGGAATTTGACGGACTGGTTGCAGCGCACGCAGGGGATCGGAGTTTCGCCTTTCAGATAGCTGTCGGCGAAATCCTCCATCACGGCGTCGGAAAATTTATTTTCGTAGTTGAGCACATAATGGGGGAACCCGCGGGCCTGCGCGACCATTTGTGCATCGTAGATGTCCTGCCCTGCGCAGCAGGCGCCTTTTTTCTCAAGCGCCAGACCGTGATCGTATAATTGCAGCGTGACACCGACCACATCGTACCCTTCCTCGTGCAACAGACTGGCAACGACAGACGAGTCGACGCCTCCCGACATGGCGACGACCACGCGGGTATCTTTGGGCAGCTTGCTGAAACCAAGGCTATTCATAGAGGCGTTTATACGCCCAAAAGGCCCGAAAATTCAAGAAAAGGGCAGCGCCCTACGCAAATGAAACAAAATCGTCACAGCTTTTCCGCAATCGGGTCCTTGGGTTGCCCCAAAGCACGCCTAGATTGGCATCATCAACCAGCAAGCGAAAGAATCGCCCCATGACACCGACCAATCACACCCAGCTCGCCATGGCTCATCTCGGCAGCGCCCGCACGGCGATCCGCAATCATGATTATCTGGCCCTCAATACGCTGCTGGTGAACGGTCTGAACCCAAACCAGCCGGCACAGGATGGCCGGTTCCTGGTCCATGACTCGATCATGTTCGACGCATCGGGCACATCCATCGACATTCTGCGCCACCACAACGCCGATATCGACGCGCGGTGGCGGTCCTACCTGAACTGGACGCCGGCCCATATCGCCTGGTTTTCTGGCCGCGCCGATATTGTCGAGAAGCTGCGCCGCCTTGGGGCTGACCTGTCGCTGGAGGATTCGCGCGGCTGGTCGGCATCGCGGGCGCTGCACCCTATTTCCAAAATCGAAGCTGAACGCAAATTCATGGGTTTTGCCCCGATGGTCGGGCATACCACCGATATGCCCGCTTTCTATTCCAACCTTGCCTAAGCAGGTCTTATCCCGGTAAGGGATAGGGCTATGGCCCGTATCGTTACCGCCAATCCGCAATCGATTGCTGACGCTGCCGCGATTTTACGCGACGGAGGGCTTATCGGTTTGCCGACGGAAACGGTTTATGGTCTGGGCGCCAATGCGCTGGATGGTAAAGCGGTCGCCAAAATTTTCGCGGCCAAGGGCCGGCCCAGCATCAACCCCATCATCATCCATGTGGCAACCATCGAGGATGCCGAGAAAATCGGCGTGATGAATGATGACGCGCGCGCGATCGCAACCGCGCTATGGCCGGGGCCCCTTACCATCATCGTTAAACGCCAGGATCACTCGGGCGTTTCGGAACTGGCATCGGCAGGCCTGCCGACGATCGCGATTCGTATGCCGGCGCACGAGGTTGCGCGCGCGATCATCGCGGCTGCGGGCGTGCCAATCGCGGCGCCCAGCGCCAATGCATCGGGCACGCTGTCGCCGACATCGGCGCAGCATGTGGCGGAATCACTAGGCGACAAGATCGATCTGATTATCGCGGGCGGCGGGTCAAGCGTGGGGCTGGAATCGACGGTGCTGGATTTATCCGGCGACGTGCCGGTTATCCTGCGCCCCGGCGCCGTGACACCGGAGGATATCGAGCGCGTACTGGGCACCAAACCCGCTATCGACGATGGCGCCCATGACAAACCGAAATCGCCGGGACAGTTGCTGCGCCATTATGCGCCGCTGACAAAACTTCGCCTGAATGCCAAAGGCCCGGAAGCGGGCGAGGCTTTTCTGGCGTTTGGCCCGACAATGCTGACCCGGGCCAAACTCGATCCATCCATTAAAAACCTGAGCAGCAGCGGCGATCTGCATGAAGCAGCGGCGAATTTATTCGCGTATCTGCATGAGCTGGATAAAGGCGGGTTTAACGCGATTGCGGTATCGCCCATACCGGATGAGGGCCTTGGCCTTGCGATCAATGACCGCCTGAAACGGGCGGCGGGCGCGCAACAATAATTTTTGATTAGTCGTTATGCGACCATTTGGTGGTGGTGGTCGGCTTGAAGGGCCAGAAGCCGCGGTCCGTTTTTTTGACCGTGACCGGGGTTGCGGGGGCATCGAGTTTTACGCCTGCCGTGTAAGTCACAAGATCGATGCGGAATACACCCGCTTCGTTGCCAATCAGCTTGATGCCGGGCGCGGTTGCTTTGGACGCTTTTGGATTGGCGCGGTTGGTGACCATCCACATATATTCCTCGCCTTCCTTCATATTGAAAGTAACGGCGGTGAGACCGGAATCGTCCGCATCGGTGCGCACTTCAATGCGGTATTCGCCGGTACCGGCGGACATATCGGTCGTTTCGGTGCCGCAGCCATTGGTGCAGTCCGCCTCAACCGGGCCTACAGAAATATTCTTGATCAGGCTTTCTTTGCCTGCCGTGATTTTGTAACTCTTGATGCTGAGGCTTTGGCCGGTGGAGAGGGCCGCATTGTTCACGATGATGACTTTTTCAGGCGAAACGAGTGCGGCCTGCGCGAAATATGGCAGGCATAAAACAAAAAGGACGACCAAAGCCGTCCCTTTCAAAACATGAACCAGCTGCTTTCGCATTACTTGATCTTGTCTTCCTTGAAATCGACGTGTGCGCCCAGTTTACCCGTTTTTTCATTTTTTGCACGGGGATCGTATTTCTTTTTAACCAGTTTTTCAGTCTTGGTTTTCTTGTTCGCCTTGGTCACGTAGTAGAAACCCGTGCCGGCGGTGGAAACCAGCTTCACTTTTACGGTTGCGCCTTTTTTAGCCATTGTCGTACTGCCTTGAATATATTGTTTCGGGCCCGTTTATGGGGCTTTCAGCCGGGCGCGTCAAGGAAAAACGGTTAAAATCACCATTCATCGCGCTTCGGCTTTTTGCCCTTGCCGCCCCGTTTTCCGCCCTTTTTGCCCTTATGGCCACCGCCGGGTCCTGCGCCCTTGCCTTTTTTGGCGCCGCGGAATGGCCGGCCACGCCCCATATCGGGCGGGATATGGGTCTTGCGGGGCATGTAGCCGGGGACTTCCGCGCCTTGCTCGGCGCCGACCAGTTCGAAAACAGAAGAGCCGGTCAGACGATCCGCTTCAACAACCATAACCCGAACAGGGGCACAAAGCCGGAAAAGACGTCCGGTTTTGCGGCCAATGAGCGCATGCTGCTCTTCAGAATGAACATAGTAGTCCTGCGGCAGCGAGCGGATCGGCACCAGGCCATCGGCACCCGTTTCGGTCAGCGACACGAACAGGCCAAAACGCGTCACGCCGGAAATGCGGCCCTCGAACACTTCGCCCATACGCGTTGAAAGGAAGGCAGCAGTGAAACGATCGACAGAGGCGCGCTCAGCTTCCATCGAGCTGCGTTCGGTTTGCGAAATATGTTCGCCGGTTTCATGCAGGCGGTTGATGTCGGCAGGTTCGATGCCACCCTCGCCCAGATTCCAGGCGCGTATGAGCGAGCGGTGAACGATGAGATCCGCGTAACGGCGGATGGGCGATGTGAAGTGCGCGTATTTCGTCAGAGCCAGGCCGAAGTGACCGATATTGTCCGGCGAATAGACGGCCTGCGATTGCGAGCGCAGGACAATCTGGCTGACCAGCGGCGCATATTCCTTATCTTTCACGTTGCGCAGGATGTTGTTGAAAAGCTCGGGCTTGACCACCTGGCCTTTGGCCAGGTTGATACCGAAACCCTGCAAGAACGCGCGGGCGGAATCGACTTTCTGGGCTGATGGCACATCGTGAATGCGGTACATGCATGGTGCCGATTTCGCTTCGAGCGCCATGGCGGCGGCGACATTGGCAAGAATCATGAATTCTTCGATCAGCTTATGGCTGTCATAGCGCGGACGCAGCATGACGCCGGTCATGTTGCCCTTCGCGTCGACCACCACTTTGCGTTCTTTCAGATCCAGGTCGAGTGCGCCGCGCCTGATGCGGGCGGCATCCAGAATTTTGTATGCTGCGTATAATGGCTTAATCACCCCATCGACCAGCACGTCTGTCGTTGAATCAGTCTGACCGTCGATGGCGTTCTGGACCTGTTCGTAGGTGAGACGCGCGATGGATTTCATCAGTCCGCGAACGAATTTGTATTTTTTGATCTGGCCTTGCTTGTCGACCGTCATGTGAACGGCGATGCAGGCGCGGTCTTCCTTGGGACGCAGCGAGCACATGTCGTTGGAAAGTTTTTCCGGCAGCATCGGCAGAACACGGTCGGGGAAATAGGTGGAATTGCCGCGTTTGAAGGCTTCTTTATCCAAAGCCGAGCCAGTGCGCACATAATGGGCAACATCAGCGATGGCAACAATCAGGTGCCAGTCGTCGCCGTCCTGTTCAGCAAAGACAGCATCGTCAAAATCGCGCGCGTCTTCGCCGTCAATCGTGACCAGCGGAATTTTGCGCAGATCTTCGCGGTCGCCCAGGGGCGGCACCGTCATGTCTTGGGTTTCATCGACCGCAGCCTGCGGGAATGTCACGCGCAGGCCCTGTTCGTGCAGGGCAATCAGTGAAATCGCTTTCGGATCGTCATCATGACCGATGATGGCGTGAAGTTTGGCCTGCGGTCTTTTCAGCGATTTGGCTTCGTCGGCGATCGCCTCGACCAACGCTCCGTGTTCGAGCTGGTCTTGCATTTCCTTGGGAACGTTGAGCTGATAATCCTCGCGTTCCTTACGATTGACAGGTTCGAGGACCCAGCGCGGGCCTGATTTGACGGCGCGGCCCAGTACCATGCGGTCGCGCGTGACGGCCAGTTTGCGCAAAACCTTAGCCGTGACTTCACCGTTTTTGCGCACCTTGATCTGCGCGAGGATGCGATCGCCCTCGCCGGGGGCGTTGTGTTCGTGATAACCGGGTTCAACCAGGATGCGGTCGGGCAAGGTTGTTTCGGCGTCTTCCGGACCTGCGAAAACATCGCCGTCCAGCGTGACTTCGATAACCTGAAGAGTTGCGACCGATGGCGTATCGGTTTCGGATTCGCCTAAAGGAAGCGTGAAGGTTTTTTGCGGGCTCTGGTCGATGGTGCCGGCCGAGACCATCTCCTTGAGCATTTTTTTGAGCGGGATTTTTTCATGATCCTTCAGGCCAAAGGCGCGGGCGAGTTCGCGCTTGGTCATGCCGTTGCCGGCATTCTTTAAAAATTCGATGATCGCGTTTTCTGTCAGTTCCATTTTATAGCCGCGCCGCGTTGACTACGGCCGCCCCTGATTTAACTGTGCGGGCCAATCCGTCAACGGCAGGCAGGATATGTTCGGCAAAAAAGCGCGCGAGCAGGATCTGATGGTCCAGCTGATCGGCAGACAATGTGCTGAAATCGGCAGAAACCAGGCATTTCTGCGCCTCGCTCGCGGCTTTGGCCAGATAGCGCATGGCCATGGCGTTGCCAAGCAGGGTGAGGAAGGGATGCGCCACTGCGCCTGCATTCTCGGGCGTCAGCGCTGGCATCGTATCGCGCACGCATTGCAGGCCATTTTCAAGAGAGTCGCGGATGATTTCAAAATCATCACCCTTGGCGTCCTGCAGTTCATTCAGCAGATCGTTTTGTTCATTGAGCCAGGCGGAAAGCGCGGCGCCATTGTCTTTCATGATTTTGCGGCCGACGAGATCGAGCGCCTGAATGCCGTTGGTGCCTTCGTAAATCGGCAGGATGCGCGCATCACGGTAATATTGCGCGGCGCCGGTTTCTTCGATGAAGCCCATGCCGCCATGGATCTGCACGCCCAAGCTTGCAACATCAACGGAACGGTCGGTGCACCAGCCTTTGACGACAGGCGTCATCAGTTCGACGCGGCCCTGATTGCCGGCGTCCGCATGGTATGCCGCGTCGTAAGCCATCATGCGGCCGGCAGACGTGCAGGCCTGCATCGTCAGGATCATGCGTTTGACGTCGGCGTGTTCGATGATGGGTTTGGCACCGCCCTGAACGCGGTCTTTTGCATATTGAATGGCTTTTTGCGTTGCGCGGTCGGCAATGGCGACGCCCTGCAGGCCCACCGAAAGACGCGCATTGTTCATCATGGTGAACATATATTTGATGCCTTCGTGCTCGGCGCCGACCAGATATCCCACTGCGCCGCCCTTGTCGCCGAAGGACATGGTGCAGGTGGGCGAGCCGTGAATGCCCAGCTTATGTTCGATGGAGGCGCAGGTCAGATCGTTGCGGGTGCCCTCTTTTAAAAATTTAGGGACAATGAAAAGGGAGATGCCTTTCACGCCGGCAGGGCCATCGGGCAGGCGGGCGAGAACAAGGTGGATGATGTTGTCGGCAAGATCGTGTTCGCCGTAGGTGATGAAAATTTTCGAGCCGAAGATTTTGTACGTACCGTCGCCTGTACGTTCTGCCTTCGTACGCACGGCGGCCAGATCGGACCCGGCCTGCGGTTCGGTCAGGTTCATCGTGCCGGTCCATTCACCGGAGACGAGTTTGGGGAGGTAGTAATCCTGCAGATCTTTCGCGCCGTGATGGGCGATGGCTTCGACCGCGCCCTGGTTAAGCAGCGGGCATAGGCCAAAGGCCATGTTCGCTGCCTGCCACATTTCCTGAACGGGGAAGGCCATGACCCAGGGCAGCCCCTGCCCGCCATGGTCGGGTGAAAACGGAACCGCATTCCAGCCACCGTCGCGGTAGGCGTTATAGGCTTCCTTCCAGCCCTTGGCCGTGGTTACCGACCCATCTTTCCAGACAGCCCCGCCTTTATCCCCGGCGGTGTTCAGAGGGGCCAGAACGCCCTCGGCCAGTTTGGCGGCTTCGCCCAGGATGGGGTCCATCAGCTCGGGCAGCCCATCCTGGCCCGGAAGGGCAGAAATCTGCGTAAGTCCAATGACATGGCGCAGGGTGAAGAGCATCTCTGGAACGGGGGGTGAGTACATAAGCAAGTCCCTAATATCTTTGATTCTACTGGAGTCTAGCACTTGGCACAGGGATTGCAGAATAGACCAGTATCATGATGGGAACAGGCACCAATTTTACCGTAAACCGCACCGAAGGCCGCTCAGGCTATGTAACGGGTGCGATCCAGCAGGCAAGCGCCAAAACAGGCGTCGATTTCGATTATCTGGTCAAGCAGGCCAAGGTTGAAAGCTCGATGAACCCGAACGCCAAGGCGCGGACCTCTTCCGCGACGGGGCTTTACCAGTTTATCGAACAAACATGGCTGCAGATGGTCAAGAACCACGGCGCCGAGCATGGCTACGGCAAATATGCCGACGCGATCCGCCAGAAGAGCAACGGTGAATTCACCGTTCCGAACAAGGCGGTGCGCAACCAGATTTTAAATCTGCGTAAAGACGCGCAGGCTTCCTCCCTGATGGCGGCCGAGCTTGCCACTGAAAATAACAGGCACCTCAAGCAAGCCACCGGCATCGAGCCGAACCAGACGGATTTATACCTCGCGCATTTCATGGGCGCATCGGGCGCATCCAATTTCATCAAATCGATGCAGAAAAATCCGTGGGCGCCGGCGGCCAGCATTTTTCCGGAAGCGGCGCGTTCGAACCGGGGGGTTTTCTATTCCAACGGCAAACCGCTTTCCCTGCAGGCGATCTATAACCGCTTTGAAACCAAGTTTGACGGCAAGGACAGCGGCCCTGTCGTACAGACGGCGACAACCAAACTGACGCCATACCCCGACAATGCGCCCGGCCCGGTTTTTGAAACCAAGGAAGCTGCCGACTGGTCGCGCCCGAATTCGATCGCACAACGTATTACAGCTAACCGCGTACAGACCGGTTTGTCGGCGTTCTCCAGCCAGCAAACGGCACAAGAAGGGTTTGGACGCGATAATAACGGTCTTGGCGGTCTGGGTTTCCTGCGCAACCCGGTGCAGGTGATGTTCATGGCGCAGGCCGAGACGACCGAAACTGGTTACGCGCATAACCGCCGCGACCGCTATAACGCTTAATCACAGCGCGACATCGATTGCGATAATCGATTCATTTTTGATTCACGAAAATTTAAGAGATTCCCGGCACGTTCATCCGTGACTTCACTGCCAATCCAAACCAAGGAGGAAATAGTGTCTGTCATGTTGAATAAACTTCGCGTTAGCAATCCCGTTGCTTTTGCAGCGGTGAGCGCCAAGGCAAAAGAACTGGCAAGTCTTCAGAAAATTTTGAAAGGAGACAAAGCCGACATCGGAACCTTAGAGCATTCGCAAATTGACGAACGCCTGCGGCTTCAGATGGAATGGAACCGCGCTTCAGTCTACGGATCCGAAGAATCGGATGATCTTGCGACTTTGGCGATGATTACATTGTTCCCGAGCCAGCCACATCCTGAAATCTAGGGGGATGCCATAGAGCAAAAAATAAAGCGGATCGATCAGATCCGCTTTATTTTTGTTTGTAGCCTTGCGCTACGAGATAAACTTCCGAGCTTTCCGCGCGCGATGCAGGCGGCTTGATGTGCTTGACCGATTTAAAATTCTTTTTGAGCTCGGTCAGCAGTTCGTTTTCCGCCCCGCCCTGGAACACCTTTGCAACGAATGCGCCGTTTTGCTTCAGAACGTCTTTTGCAAAATCCCAGGCAAGTTCGACGATGGCCATGGTGCGCAGATGGTCGGTGCGTTTATGACCGGTCGTGTTCGGCGCAAGATCGGAGAGAACCAGATCGGCTTCTCCCTGCATGATCGCCTTTAAACGGTCGGGCGCTTCGTTGTCGGTGAAATCCATTTCGATGAAATCGACGCCCTCGATGGGGTCCATCGGCAGAATATCGATTGCGGCGATATGGCTCATTTTACGGCTGGCCAGAATTTGCGACCAACCACCGGGTGCTGCGCCCAGATCGACCACGCGCATGCCGGGTTTGATGAGATGGAGTTTTTCATCCATCTCAAGCAGCTTGAAAGCCGCGCGCGAGCGATAGCCCTGCTGCGTGGCTTTGTGCACATACGGGTCGTTGATGTGACGGCTGATCCAGCGCGTCGACGATTCCTTGATCTTCCCGGCTTTCTTGACGCGTTTTTTGCGTTCGCGTCCACTCGGAGGTCTCATGGGCTACCGCCCTTCATGCGGGCGCATAGAATGGTTTCCTTAAGCGGTTTTTTCGACCTGGCCAAAGTCCAGTTCGACCGGGGTCGGACGACCGAAGATCGAAACGGAAGCCTTGAGCTTGCCTTTTTCGTCGTCGATTTCCTCGACCGTGCCGAGCATGGAGGCGAAGGCGCCGTCGGTGATGCGGACCTGCTCGCCGATGTCGAAGGTAACAGTCCGGCGCGCCGGGCCGCCTTCGGGGGCGGTCAGCTGCTGGATCAGGCGGTTGGCTTCAGCTTCGGAAATAGCCTGCGGCTTGTTGCCCGAGCCCAGGAAACCGGTGACTTTGGGCGTGTTTTTCACGAGGTGCCATGCGTCGTCGGACATGTCCATCTTGACCATGACGTAACCCGGAAAAACGTTGCGCTCGGTGGCAATACGTTTGCCGCGCTTGATTTCGGTGACTTCTTCTTTCGGGACGAGAATGTCGTGAAACGCGTCTTCGAGGCCCTGTTTCTTGGCCTTGTCGAGGATGGCTTCTTTCACCTTGGCTTCGAAACCGGAGTAAACGTGCAGGACGTACCAACGGCCGGAAGTAGAGGTGACGGGAGATTGCGGTGCAGCTTCAGACATTTTTCTGGGTCCTTATCCGAGAATAAGTTGAATGAGAAAGGCGATAACCTGGTCGGCGACGAACAGGAAAACGGCCGAGATGAATACCATGATGAACACCATGATGGTGGAAACGGTCGTCTCCTTGCGGGACGGCCATGAAACGCGCGCCACTTCCTGGCGCACCTGCTTGATGAATTCGATCGGTCCTGTTGCCATTGTAAATATCCTTACCGGTTTTCCGGCCAGAGGTTCGTAAGCCCTGGGGGCTGTTCGAAGATCTTCATGGTCGGGGAATGCAAGGGTTATAGGCCTTAACTTGGCCCAAATCCAGCTATTTTTTACAAGCTTAGGGTTTTACCCTTCCAATGCCCGGCTTTGGCGGGATTTATCAGGCCGGGATGGTTGCAGCCGCCGCCGGTAATGTCCCGCGCCAGGTGCTGAAGCACCATGGCGCCCATGCCATCGACAACGGTTGTTTCCATGCGGTTCCAGACACCTTTGATTTCAGCGCGCAGCCCGTCACCGGCAAACGCGCGGTTGAGGAAATGACCTTTCGATGGCGAGCGGTCGGAATAGAGCATCGTGCGGGCGCGGCCGCCGGCGCTGGAACAGCAGGCGAAGGTTGCCGACATGACGAAGGCTGCATGCTGACCGCGGAAAAGTTTTTCCGGCAGGACGGCATATGAATTTTTGCGCGGCTCGTGAACCGAGCATTGCAGAGCGATCATATAATCGGGATCGTCGTGATAGCTGGCGGCACCGGGCTGCTGCAAAGCGAAAACATAAAAGCGCTTCACGTCATTATCCATGCGGATGTCGTAATGCGGTTTGCCATTGGGCTGTTTGAGCTGCGTATAATTTACTTCGCGGGCCTTCAGGGTGAAATACTCCGCAATGGCGGGCTTGAGCATTTCATGGCCACTGATCTGCACCGCCATCTGGTAATCCATTTCCGTGCGGGGCATGACGATCGCCTCGATATCAGGCTGCAGGACGGTGACGGAAGCTGGTTTTTGAAAATTCATAGGTGGTTTCCTTTCTTAATTGAGACCGGCGGCACGGGGCGGCAGCCAGGCGGGTCTGTTTGCAGGTTCGGGAATGGGGTCTTTACCGGACGCGACGCTCAGGCTGACGTCTTTTGCCACTGCGCTGCCGGTTATCGTTTTTCCGTGCTCGCAGCCGGGCGGGCAGACATGATCGAAGGGACCTTTGGCGCCTTTCTTCAGATTGGCCAGATCGGCATCCCATTTCTGCTGGTCTTCCTTGGCAACCAGTGCCCCCTCCACTGCGCGTTTGCGGTCTATGGCTTCGGATAATTTCGCGTGGCCGGTTTCGTTATGCCTGATTTGCTCAGGCGTGTAGCTTTGCAATATTTCTGCACCCGATGTCTGCGGCGCGCCATCGGCGGCGGCGATCTTCAGCGCCTTGCAGCAATCGGGCACTTCGGATTTTTCAGCTGGTTTTTGCTCAACGAGTTTCTGATCGGCGGGCTTAACCTCAGCCGGCGCATGATCAGGTGTTTTAACTTCAAGAATTTTTTGTTCGGATGCTGTTTGGGCCGTTACAGCAACGGTTGCATCTGTGGCGTTTGGAACGACCACGACGGGGCTTTGCGTGTTTATTACAGGCCGGGCCATTTCCGGTCTGTCCGCCGGCGTCGTTCCCGCGGATACTGATACCGGTGTGGCCGTCCCAGTTGCTGTGTCTATTTTCGCAGGCGTTGGGGCAAATTTTGTTACGGCTGCGGCCTGTGGCATGGCGGGTGATATTTTTGCTGATTGCAGCGAAGGCGCAGCGGCGGGCGGGCGCGATACAACTGCAGCAGCAGCTTTTATTACAGCGGGTGCGGCAGACAGCGCGACACGGGCAATGGGGATAACGCGCGCCTCAATGGCGCGCAGGGCTGCAGCCATCTGTTGAGGGCGCGACAAGGCGACAAGCGCCGGCACAAAACGCGCCATGATGAAAGACGTTCCGGCAGTTGCCGTCGATGCGGGGCGGGCCCTTATTTTGTTGTCGTTGTCAGGACGCGGGGCGGTGGTGCGTGTCTGCAGAGAAGTGACGGAAAGTTTTGCATCGCCGCGCACCGGTGCAAGCATCGTGGCCCTGAGCGTGGCAATGAGTTTTGCGATCGCAGGCATGTTGGCCAGCGCGGGCAGCGCTTTGGCGGCCAGAACAGCAAATTCTTTTTGAATACGGGCGATCCGGGCGCGGGTCTGCGGCGTGGAGGGCATGGCTTTCAGATCAGCCAGTTTGATCGCCTGCATGACCATTTTCATGGCGGCGGGCGGCAGCGTGCCTGCCTTGATGGCGGCGATGATTTCCTTGATGGCGCCGCCATCCATACCGGCGGCGGCGAGGATGGCGGGCAATGCGGCCAGCATTTTATCCAGTGCCTTGGCGTCACCATTGCGGTCGGTGCCCAGATACAGCACCAGATGGCGCTTGCGACCGCTTTCGAAATAGGCGCGCAGATCGGTGATATTTACCGACGTCATGAGCGTGCCGTAGATGGTGGAACGCTGGATCACTTGCGAAAAATCCGTTCCCGCATCCTGGATGCCGTCGTAAATGCTGACCGATGACGGGTCGTATTCTGGCAGTTCGGGCATTTCGTCTGTCACTACCATGCGGCAATTCATTTGCGTGGATGCGCTTTTTGTTGCGAAATTTTCAATGCGCGCAGACACATCCTGTTCAAGATTGCTGTTGCCCAGACGCGCCTGAATGGCATTCATCGCATCGCGCAACACATCGTAGGCATGGCCGGTCAGATCAACGTCGAAACCGTTACCCGTTTCAACCTGCTTGATCAGGCGGCGAACGTCGGATGCGACGCTTAAGCTTTGGGCTGGCTCGCTCATTTCGGGCCCCCGTAGCAAATGTCGTTCAGCGCCTTCCAGATTGGCTGGCCATTGTCGCGAGCCCATTGCAGATAGGAGGCGGTACGGTCGTTATTGCCAATGCCGCGATCCTTCACGGTATTGTAGACACCGGCGGCGACAAACCCGGCTAGCGCCAGGGCGATAGCCTTTTTGGCACGCACTTTGGGCACCTCACCCCACATCAGGCAACCGGGCATGCTGCACGGCTTCATGCCGTAGGCTGCAATACCTGCGGCGGCAGCCAAGGTAACGGCGCCCGCGCTCGTCGCCAGCGTTTGCGCGGTGCCCGCGTCGGCGCCCGCGCCAATCGCGCCAGCGGTCACAGCGCCCAGACAACTGATATGCGGTGCGACGAGCCCGATGGCCGCCCCTGATACGCCGCCAAAGGCGCGCTCAGCAATATATTTCAGCTTCACTTGAAAAATCCCCTGGTTTGTTAAACGAAAATGCGTTTAAGCAGCCGGAGGTGCGCGGGTCTGATAGCCGTGGGAGAAAATTCGTGTCGCGTCATCGCGCGATGGAATGACCACATCACGTGCAGTGAATGCGGGTAGAGTGATGATGATGGTTTCCGGCGCCAGCGCCGATCCCAGGCCAGAGAAGCTGCGCGGCATGTCGCCTGATGCCTTTGCATCATGCGGCGCCGGAATTTCCTTACCATCGAAGCCCGAGCAGATGACCATGCCGCCGCCATTGCTGACGTCAGGCATAAAACCGAGGGGGATAAGCGCGCGTAAAATGAATACCGGCAGGATCACCCATTGCAAAAGGGCGAGCCGGAATTCGGTAGGGGTGGTACGGGCTATCATCGCGCTCATTTTCTCCCACGGGGACAGATCTGGTTCAAGTCCCCCTTCAAAAAGACTACCACACGTGTCAAGCCCACTGACTTTATTGAATAATTTCGGGGAACAAAGTTTAGCCCTTAGCCGTTGGAGGGAATGTAACAACGCTTAAGGAGAGTCCCATGTCAAAAGTCATTACATCCACGTTCAAGACCCGTGAAGCTGCAGAAGTGGCCCTGCGCCGCCTGGAAAGCATGGGAATCAAAGATAGCGAGGTCAGCGTGATCGTGTCGGAGAACACCCGCAACACGGCATTCGATCTGAAACGCGACAACAAATCCGATGAAGGCATTGCCTTCGGCGGCGTGACCGGCGGTCTGGTCGGCGCGGTGCTCGGCGCCCTGCTCACGGCTGGTGCTGTTGCCATTCCGGCAGCTGGTATCGTCGTTTCCGGCTGGCTGGTTGCCGGCGCGGCTGGCGCAGGCGCAGGCGCCCTTACGGGTGGCGTTCTGGGTGGCCTGATTGGTACGGCCATTCCTGAATACGAAGCCAAGATGTACGAAGGCGAAGTGCGCGACGGCGCCATTCTGCTGGCTGTACGCGCTGAAAACAGCGAACAGGCGACCCAGATTAAAGATATGCTCAAACAAACTGACGCGCACGATATCGCTGCGTAAGTTTAAAGGCCGTCCTGTAAGGGACAGCTTTAAAAAAACCCCGGGTGGGAAACGCCCGGGGTTTTTGCTATCAAGAGGTTGATCATGGAATTAACGGGCCTGACCGGATTATTTTTATCGGCGTTTCTGGCGGCAACTGTTTTGCCGTCGTCGTCTGAAATTGTGCTGGTTGGCTTGCTGGCGACGGACAAGTTTAACGTTCTGCATCTTTTAATGGTTGCCAGTGTCGGCAACATTCTGGGCGCGATCCTGAATTATTATCTCGGCCGCAGCTTTGAGCGATACCGGGACAAGACATGGTTTCCGGTCAGCGAGAAGGGAATGAAATGGGCGCAGGGCTGGTATGATAAATGGGGCCGGTGGGCGCTGTTGCTCAGCTGGGTGCCGATGGGCGGCGATGCGCTGACCGTGGCAGCCGGCGCGATGCGCGAAAAATTACCGGTCTTCATACTGCTGGTCGGGTTTGCGAAGACGATGCGGTATATCGTGGTTATTCTGATTTTTTTATACGCGAATACGCAATTCGGCTAAAGCTTTAGCCACGCCTTGATGCCGTTTGCAGCGTAGACACCGGTTGCAAAGGAAGCCTGCAAGAGATAGCCGCCGGTTGGCGCTTCCCAGTCCAGCATTTCCCCTGCGGCGAAGACGCCGGGGATTTTCAGCAGCATGGCGTTGCCGTCAAGCGCATCGAAGGCGATGCCACCCGCCGTGGATATGGCACGGTCCATACCCAGAGGGCCCTTCACGTTCAGCGGGTAATTCTTGATGAGGTGCGCCAGACGATCAGGGGTGTATCGGGAAAGTCCGGCGCGGTCCGGATGCTCCATGACAAGACCGATGGCGGCGGGCGGCAGATTGAGCGCTTTGCGCAGATGATTGCTTAGAGATTCGCGACCGCGGTTTTTGTTGAGTCGGGCAGCCGTTTCTTTTGTATCAAGATCGGGTTTCAGATCGATGATCAGCGGTGCTTTTGTTTCCCGCAGACTGTGAGAAAGGGCGTAGATGGCGCCACCCTCGATCCCTTGAGCGGTGATCACCATTTCCCCTGCAACGCGCATTTCACCCACGATTACGGCAATGCTTTTCAACGGATGGCCGGCGAATTTATTCCTGAATATATCCGACCATGCGACCGCGAAGCCGCAATTGGCGGGTTCCAACGGTGCGATCTGCACGCCGCGCTTTTGTAGAATTTCAACCCAGCTGCCATCGCTGCCAAGCCGCGGCCATGACGCGCCACCCAGCGCCAGCAGGGTTGCGGCAGGTGTGACGCGCACAGAGCCGGCTGGCGTCTGGAATAACAACGCATCGCCATCCCAACCCTGCCAGTCATGGCTGACATGAAACACCGCGCCCTGCTTTTCAAGCCGGTCTATCCATGCGCGCAGCAAGGGCGATGCCTTGAAGCTTTCAGGGAAAACGCGGCCGCTGGAACCAATGAATGTTTCTTCACCCAGGCTTTCGCACCAGTCGCGCAACACTTTGGGTGGAAACGCGCGGATGACAGGCGCAAGAATTTCGCTGCGCGCGCCGTAGCGCGTAATGAATGTTTCGAGATCTTCCGAATGGGTGAGATTGAGACCGCCGCGGCCGGCCATTAAAAATTTGCGCGCCGGGGATGGTTTGCGGTCATAGATGTCGACACCAATGCCACGTGCTGACAAAACTTCCGCCGCCATCAGCCCTGCGGGTCCGCCGCCGATGATTGCGATGCGCATGATGGTTTTATCCGGCTGTTTTAAGAAATGGCAGGGGCGATAGGGATCGAACCTACGACCTACGGTTTTGGAGACCGTCGCTCTACCAGCTGAGCTACACCCCTTCGGTGCCCCTTATTTAGCTTGCCCGAAGCCTGCGTGCAAGACTTGTGGTGCCGGCAAAGTGAGGGCGCACGACCGGGCTGACCTCCAAATCCGGGTCCATCCACCATTCCTGGTCGAGTTTCAGGTTTTTGAAGGCCTTCTGGCCTTCCCTGCCTTTCAGGAATTCGCCCATACCGGCGAAGCCGGGCGTGGGCTTGGAGGTGGCTGTACGTTTGAGGCCGAATTTTTTAAAGCGGGCAGCTTCGCGTTCGAGAAGCGCCAGGGCAGCGGCATGTTTTTCAGGGCCTTTGATGATCTCCAGCTCCATCTCCGGCGCTTCCCAGACGTATTTATTGAGGGCAAAACCACAGCAGGGCACGTCGAAGGCGGCTTCGATCTCGATGCCGGTATCACCCTCGGGGTGATACTTCAAACGCAGGCGCTGCGAGACCATGACCACCAGTGGCTTCAATTTCAAGCCGCCATAGTCGTTCATCAGGCGGCGGCGGATCAGCTTGTCTTCGACCTCGTCGAAATCGACGCCGATTTTGTGGCAGACGCCGGGATATTCGTCACGATCCATCATGTCGTCACTGCTGTTGTCAGGACGATCAATCTTGACCATTTGCTTGTAGCCGCCTTTTTCGCGCGCTTCCTGACGGATTTCGATGCCGTTCTTAAACAGATCGAGATCAACGGAATCGAAATATCTGCGCACGCGGCCACGGGTTCGTTCGAACGAGGGCAAGAGGCGCCCTTCCATGATGCGGGGCACGGGATCTTTCAGGGGCATAAAAATTCTGGGCGATTTTTGCACCCACGCCATGGCTTCGCGCAGGGTGTCATCACAATCGGCATCGAGCTTGAACTCGATTTCGTGGTAGGCGGTATCTTTGCTCATGATAATCCTTTGTGAGCGGTGGTCCGTCTTGCCGCCTTTATGCCTCAGAGGGCGGGTAAAAAGCAAATTCGGCAGCAAAAAAGCCGGGCTTTTGGGCCCGGCTTTTCAAATTTTAACTTATTGCTGATTAGGCCAAGATCTTGCCAACGACGCCGGCGCCGACTGTCTTGCCGCCTTCGCGGATAGCGAAGCGCAGGCCTTCAGTCATGGCGATCGGGGCAATCAGCTCGACCGTAACGGTGACGTTGTCGCCAGGCA